>Ga0209431_10003661_pt1 | contig 12214 bp, 14 predicted proteins | sample RifCSP13_3_FD_184021 | JGI IMG/M metagenome (GOLD analysis project Ga0209431, IMG submission 184021) | Soil microbial communities from Rifle, Colorado - Rifle CSP2_sed 13_3 (SPAdes) (version 2) | ecosystem: Environmental > Terrestrial > Deep subsurface > Rock core/Sediment | place: Rifle...
CTTCAAGATAATTAACTTCATATAAAACATTAAAACCGAATTAAGTTACCGTTAAGTTACCAAACATCACATTAAGGTAACTAGCCTCTTGATACATCATTTAAATACTTTCTAGCTTTTATTGAATATAAATAATTTGGCTTGACTTAAATTAGCTTAAATTAAATCTTATGGATGAAGAATTACATAAAAATTTAGAAATTTCGGACTTTCAACTTGCAAGTTTCTTGATTTATAGAGACACGGAACTTATAGGCATCCGGATGGTAACCCCCACTAAAGCTGTTTTTATTTTCCCCGACAATGAGAAAACCCAAGCATTAATTGAAAAATTCTCAAACTTATCAGCTGAAGTTGAACCTTTGGCTTTTAGCTCCGCTCAAAAAAGACTGAAACAACTTTTATATCTCTCTTTGGATAAATGAGTCTATGGAAGTTAAAAATTATTCAACCAGGAACAACTTGAAGGATATTAAAGATAAAGACCGTTTAGCTAAGAAGATTGGTGCAGAATTTTATGTTTTTGTGAGAAACAATTTTAGTTTTCAGAAAAAGAAATGGAAGGAGGTGAATAAAAAATGAATAGCGAGCAACCTTCGAATTTAAGAATTGTTACATCTCTTATCAAGGCTATAGAGTTGCATCCTCTAACCCATTACAACTCTTATTCTCAAAGTGAAAATGGTTTTTTGCATGGTGCGGAATTAATTTTCCACAAGCCAGAGTTTAATAAAGCAACGTTTCTCTTGTCCGGCTACGCGCCGCAGAAAGAGTGGTTTGTTTTATTTGATGATGCAGAGAAAGAGATTATGGAGGATGAATATCGGTTTTACGGGATATGTTATGAAACATCAGTCAAACTTTCTCTTGAAAGATTGAGAAAGCTGATTGATAAAGCCCAAATAGCATTGGCCGTTAAAACAAAGCCCGAGGCTAATGAGAACCAGGATTGGAAAGTCAGAACTTCTTTTAATTACAGGGATAGCTTGGTCGAAGCTAAAAAAGCTTTAAGCTGTTTTGACGAAACTGATCCTATAACACTTACATTTATCTTTTCAGAGTGGCCAAACATTGAGGAGGCAAAAAGAAAAGATTACGTCAAAGAGTTTGAGGAAAAAATACTTAAGCAAGTATCTCAAACTAAAGACCTGCCGTTTTAATTTGGCAGGAATTTCTATGGAAGGAGGTGAACAAATATGGCTAAGTTAATATTCAAAAAAAGAATAGTTCCGGATGCAGGCAGAGTGTTGGCAGAATTAAGTTCTGTAGAGGAAGTAGACAATAGGTTTTATGATCCAAATACACAAAAACCTGATATGGCGAGGCGATTGCAGTGGAACTTCGAATATGTCGATAAACCCGGCATGCAAATCATTTTATGGTCTTCGTTTAGTCTATCAACCTTTAAAGGTAAGAAAAGTAAAGCTCTGACTATTACTGAAACACTTCTCGCCAGAGAATTGAGTGAGAAAGAGAAAGAAGATCTTAATGATACTTCTTCATTAGTTGGTAAGAGGTGCTATCTGACAGTTAAGCATGAAAAAACGGAAGACGGACAAACGTACGCCAAGGTTATTGACTTCGAAAGTGCAACTGACGAAGACGAGGTTCCGCGTTAACCATCACACTGGGCGTAAGTTCTGTTTACGCCCAGGAATGAGTGTTAAAGCTATGAACAATGTTAATACAAATAACGTTTCGGAGCAAGCATTATCCTTATCTGAGAGATTTTCTTGGAGTATTGTTCCGGTCGGAGTTGATAAGAAGCCATTAGATGAGTGGAAAAAATATCAAAATCAGAAAGCTGGCAGGGAGCAATTGCAAGAATGGTTTAAAAAGTATCCGGCAGCAAATATCGGAGTAGTAACAGGAAAAATATCTAATTTGGTTGTCTTAGATATAGATCCAAGGCATGGAGGAAACGAAGACTTATTTGACGAAATTATCACTGTTAAATCTAAAACAGGAGGTGGAGGTTGGCACTACTATTTTAATTATAAGGAGGGAATACATAATCAAGCAGGAATAATAAATGGATTGGATGTGAGAGGGGAAGGTGGGTATGTAGTTGTACCTCCTTCTTTACACAAATCAGGAAACAGGTATAAATGGATTAATAGCCCATTTGATACACCTATAATAGATGTACCTTCAAAAGTTTTAGCAATACTTCAAAACGGGAAGACAGAAAATAATCAGTTTTTTAAAAACTGGGATGAAACTGTTCTAAACGGTGTTAATGAAGGTAAAAGAAATGAAAGTGCTGCCTCGGTGGTGGGTAAATTACTCGGTAAGTATAGTGAAGGTGAATGGGAAAGCGAAGTGTGGCCGTTATTTGAAGGGTGGAATTTGAAAAATAAACCCCCTCTATCGGAGGTAGAATTACGCGCTGTTTATAACTCTATATCTGATAGGGAGCTAAAAAAAAGAGGCCAAAATTTATCAAACACGCGTTTAATTAACGATTATGAGGTAAACCTGGGAAATTCCTCCTATATAGAAATCAAAAAAGACGGCTTCAGATTTTTAATAAAACCAAAAAGGTCAAAAATCGAAATTACATTATACAAAGAGGATGAAATTATAAACACTGATAGCCTTAACCTGATTTCGAGTAAAGCAAGGACAATTTTCATAAACAATTGTATCCAATTATCTGAAGAGGAAAAGTATGTTTTAACTGGGCACTTGATTGCTTTGAATCAAGTTCTAAAGGAAGTAAATGAAGAAATACTAAATAGTATGTATGAGGAGAAGAAGGCTGAAATTACGGATGAGGAAACAGAAGAAGCGAGAAATTTGCTTTTTTCCCCAACTCTTTTGAACGACATTCTAAAGACAATTAAAAAGACTGGCGTCGCAGGTGAAGAAAAAACAGTACTCACCTATTATTTGGGTCTTACTTCAAGAATTACTGAAGACCCCCTCTCAATAATAGTTAAAGGAGAGTCTTCCGTTGGTAAATCGTATGGTGTGAGCCAAGTTCTTAGATTATTCCCTCCAGAGGCTTATATTGACATTTCAGATGCGACAGCACAGTCATTCTTTTACGCGCCAAAAGGACATTTTGCACACAAAATAATAGTTGTTTTTGAAAGGCACGGACAGGAGAAAAGTGAGTATTCAATTAGAACTCTTCAGAGCGAAAAGAAATTAAAAATTCAAGTTACAGTTAAAAATCCTGAAACGGGGCAATTTGAAACACGCGAGCATGAAGTGGAAGGTCCGAGTGGCTTTATAACTACAACGACTGAAGCAGTTATTCATGCAGAGAATGAAACCAGAAATCTTTCTTTATACCCCGATGAAAGTATTGATCAGACAAGGAGGACTTTCGAAGTCACTGATTCAAAATATAGAGGTATACCTCCAATATCAAACGAGTTACTTAATCCTTGGAGAAACCTACAAAGGGTATTGAAACCTTATGAGGTTTACATTCCTTATGTGGAAGATATCAGGAAGATTTTTCCTGAGAAACCAACAAGAGTCAGAAGGGATTATGGAAAGCTTCTAGCCTTAATTTCGGTTGTGACGCTACTTCATCAAGAACAGAGAGAGAAAGAAATAATTAATGGAGTGGAATATCTAGTTTCTACATTGGTGGATTTTTATATTACCAAAGTTTTGATGGAAGACACTTTGAAGAAGACAATTTTTGCCCTACCTCCTAAGAGTGAGCAACTTATAAACTCTGCAAAAGAGTTGTTGGAGGAAAATATTGCCATATCGACATTTACGGTCAGAGATTTGGCTAACAGGCTTGATTGGGATTATGATACCGCTAAGAAGTGGTTTGACCCCGCTTTTCAAAAAGGATACTTTGCACTTGAAGAAGCTCACAAAGGAAGTAAAGCCGCTATTTATAAATTGTCTGACAAAGAAATATCTTCGTTATCCATCCTCCCGAGGGTAGAAAAACTTTATGAAATCAACCCTGACTGGTTAGGAAATCAAAAGATTTACGACCCTATAGAAGGAAATATTTTAAATTTTGAAAAAGAAGATGATTCGGTTGGGAAAAAGATTAGTTCCGATGCCCCGATGGTGAAGGAGAGTGTTCAGAATAGTCTTATTACATAGGTTCCAATAGCATCGGGACATCGGTAGAAAGATATATGAAATACAAGCTGGTTCCTATTAAAGAAGCGTTAGAAGTAAAAAATCTAGACAGATTTGAAAATAGCGAGTTGAGCGATGGGGTTGTTGAGGAGATATTTAGTGTAAAACCTATTTCTATGACTGAACAGGAAAAAAGAATACACGACTTAGTTGATCCTGATGTTCTTGTTTACAAAGTAATAAAAGGTAGGATTGAAGTTCTTTTGAAAAGAAATGAACATACGAAGTTTAAATTAGTCAGGTTTGATAAGAATTAAATCTAGATGGGGGTGGAAAATATGAGTAAAAGAAGTACTGGAAAAGAAAAAATAGGTAAGAATAATCCATGTCGGCATAAAGATATAGCTATTTGTGAAAGAACTGATGGTAGATTAGTGGATGTTTGTGCAAGTTGTAATTATGAGCGGATTTTAGAAAAGAGGGAAGAAAATTACTGGAAAGAATTTATAAAAGATGGAAATTTCGTTTTTCTTAAATACCCACTCCAAAAATATAAGTTTAAAAGATCCGTATTACTTGGTTGAACTTATAACTATAAGACATTAGTATTAAATAAATACCTATAGTATATACATTCAGTTTATCCGAGATTTATTAGAAACTATATGAAAGATGAATTTTTAACTATTCGGGAAGCATCAGGGTTTTTAAAAGTATCGGAAACCACTATGAGGAATTGGATTAAAAGAGGTAGATTACCGATATTGAAATCAGGCAGAAAAAGTCTTGTAAGAATTAGCGATATAGAAATAAATTTCAGACTACATCTATGTTAGAAGAAATGTACATTCAACCCAGAAGTTTTATAAACGGGGAAAACGTAACTAAAAGGTCAAAGTTTATAGTTGCGATATATATACGCGTTTCCGGTAAAGACCAGGCGAAGAAAGGTAAGGTTAGCTTAGCAATTCAAGAGCGAGATTTGGTAAAGTTTGCAAATACACAACATTGGAAAATATTTAGTATTTATAAAGACGTTTTGACAGGTTATTTGGATTATGAAAATAGAGAGGCGGGAAAGCGTCTTTTGGAAGATGCAAGAGAGGGGAAATTTAATTTAGTTTTACTTTGGGATAGTGATAGAAACGGTAGGGACCCTGAAGCTTTGGCCGCAAAGTTGTTTCGACACTATATGAGAGAAATAGGTGTACAGGTTGTATCACTTGATCAACCCTTGATTTTGAAAGATCCTGAAGAGTACAAATACGACCCTTATGACGAAGGGCAAATATTTATGGAAACAATACATGATTTACAAAGTGCTACCACAGTAAGCAAATTCAGACGCAGGAGTATGGAGTCTAAACAGGAAAGAGTTAAGGATGGAAAGATGATTAATACTCCTCCATATGGTTATAAGTTGGAAGCGGTGTTAGACGACAAAGGACAGCCAGTATTAAAAAACGGGAGAGCAATTCGTAGAAGGGTTGTAAACGAGGAGGAGAAGTTTATTGTTGTAAGAATTTACAATGAATACGTATTTGAAGGCAAGAGTATGAATGAAATTAGAGACTGTTTAAATGCAGAAGGTATCCCTGCAAGGAAGGGGGGACATTGGGAGCGGGCAATGGTGTTTATTATGGAGCCCTTTTTTACAATAGGTATTATCGAAGAAAAACTGCCTTAACAGGAAAAACAAGAATGGGTAAGAACCCGCCTGACAAATGGATAATCGTGCCTCCTGACAGGACGGAACATGAGGCAATTATAGATAAGTCATTATTTGACAAAGCCCAGGAAATTAGAAAAGCAAAGTTGAGATTAGGATCAGTTTCGGTTTATAACGATTTTCTATTAAGTGGGCTAGTAAGGTGTGGTTATTGTAAAAGTAAAATGTACAGAACTAAGGTTAAGACTTCCTACACAAGACAAAGTGATGGGGTAACAACTAAATCACAAAGCAATGGTTATATTTGCGGTAGGTGGCAAAGATTTAAGGATACTCAAAGGAATTATGTTTCGGAGCGGGATTTGAAAAGTGCAGTTTTAAGTGACTTAAAGAGGCTAAAAAATAACCCGAATGTGCTACAAGGATTTTTAGCTGAAAGCGACAAGAAAGAAATTGATAGTATTTCTGACAGGTTGGAATTTTTGCGAACTAATTTATCAAGGGTGGATGAAAGATATAATCGCTTAGTGCATCTTTACGAATTTGGGAATTTAAAAATAGAAAAATTTAACGAAGCCACTGATAAGCTTGAGCATGAAGAAAAGAAAATGAGAGAACAAGTAGCTAAACTTGAAGAAGAAATGAAAAACGAGCGCAAGAGAAATCTGTCGAGGGAAGATTTTAAGAGAGCTGTTAACAATTTTGAGGAAATATTTACTAAAGGTGATATTAAAGCCCAGAAAGCCTTTTTAAGGTCATTAATTGAGAATGTTGTGGTTAAAGATGGAGTGATTGAGATTAATTATTCAATTTGAAGAAAAAGAAAATAAAAAGAATTTCTTTCAAAAGATTTGTTAAAGAACTTAAACTTCAAGGTGACGTTATGCAGGCTGGGCTCCTATACCAACATTATCAGTGGTCAGGTCTGTCTTTTAAGGAATGGAATAAATAATGCCAGTAAGGTAACTCCATAGAGTTCATTTATCTCACCTTCATTCAAAAGGGTATTCCCCTGCTTGATACCCTTAGAAAGGTAAGTCTTTTGAGTAAGTGTCTTCGCTTCCTTCCTCTTTTTCTCATTGTTGGAATATAATTGAGGAAGAATGAATTTAGATGATTATAAATATTTGCAAGAGTTTATTATTGCTTTAAATGATGAAATTGCTAAGTTGGAGCAATTTGGTGAGTCAGAGATAAGGGTATTTAATGGCGAGTTGGTAAAAATTGAGGGTAGCGAGTATATTTACTCTTTTTCAACAGACGAACTAGTAATTATTACAGATGACCAGCCAATTGAAATCTTTTTTACTGGAAAAAGGTATAAGGGGGCATACATTGGTAAGTCTGGAAATAAAATACTCGTTTCCTGCTCTGAGAACATAGGTGAGAAAATAGAGTCGGAAAGCTCATTGTTTCTCCCATCTTCCTTCTAAAAGCTCTAATTAGTGTTATAGAACAATTTTCCTCATACAATAATTGGAGAAAAGAGTTTACCACCAGCCTCCTCCACAGAACTAGAAAGCACTATTGAAACAAAGAACCTAAATGAATTTCAGGAAGAAGCTATTAAAAACGCATTAGGTAGTAAGTTTTCTTTTATCTGGGGTCCTCCTGGAACAGGAAAAACAACTGTAATTGGGAAAATTGTCGAACATTGTCTTAAAACTAACCAAAGGGTATTAATTACTTCTCATACTAATATTGCCGTAGATACTGCATTGGTGGCGGTACTAGAAAAAGAAAACCAAATTAATAAAGCGATAGAGGAATATTACGAGGATGGAAAGTTGCTTAGACTTGGTGTCCATCAACTGTCAAAGTTGGAAAAGTTCCCAATGGTATTTGGTGCAAATATTGCTTCCAAACAGACTGAACAACTTCTTAAAAAACTAACTGAAATTGACGAAGCAGTAGAAAAGTTGAGTTCAACAAATGACAAACTATCTCATACGATAGATGAACTACGAGTCTACAAACATATGAGTGAGGAAAGGGCAACTTTGACTTCTGAAATCTCAAATTTACAAAAAGAACATTCTAGCCAAAAAGGAGGTTTAGAAACACAGATAAAGAACCAAGGTTTAATCCAGCAACAATTAGACAAGGCTCGAAGCAACAACTGGTTAAGTAACCTGATGCAAGGACTCAATGTACAAAGGTTAATAGATGAATTAAAGGACTTGGAAAACAAAACTAACTCTATTAAAGATGTAATAAATAAGCTCGAAATTGATATCCAAAAGGCAAAAGAAGAACTGTCAGCTTTGGAAAAAGAATTTATCGATAGACACCCTAACTTTTCAGAAAGCTCATATAATCCAGATGAGTTAATATCTCAATATGAAGAAAACCTCAATAAAATAGATGGCCTGAAATCTGAAAAACGTTCCATTCAAGAACAAATTGACCAGATAACAAAGCTTTTACTTAATAGGGCAAGTGTTGTGGCTACTACCCTAACTAAGTGCTATTTGAGGACTGAAATGTTAGCTCAGCAGTTTGACGTTGTAATAGTTGACGAAATATCAATGGCACAGATACCTCACCTTTTTGTGGCAATTGGACTTGCGAAGAAAGCGATATTAGTTGGGGATTTTCTACAACTTCCGCCCATTTCCCAAGCAGATACTCAAATGGCCAAAAAGTGGCTTTCCAAAAACCTTTATGACTATTTTGAAATCCCCGAAGAATTTTTAGAAAAAGGTACATACAGAGAACAGGTTAAACCGCTTTTCAAACAATACCGTATGCATCCTGATATTTCCTACTTAATAAATAATGTGGTTTATAAAGGTCATTTAGAAGACGATGAAGTAACTAAAACTAAACGGGAAAGCCATAAGGATTTTGCTCCATTTAAGGGTCATATAGCGTTTTTAGATACCCAAGATACTGATAGTTATTGTCGTAAAAAAGAGGGTGGTTCAAGGTATACTCTCAAGACCGCTTTCATTGATTTATATTTAGCCAGTTTTACAGTTGAGGATTACCTAAGGAATAAACCTGAAAGTGATTTTCAAGACGATGTAGAAATCGTGGGGATTGTTACTCCTTATCGAGCTCAAGCATCACTTATTGCCAAACTCCTTGCGGGCATTGAAATACAGATTGGTGAAAAAAGCTACGAATTAGGCGAGTTTACTGAGGTTAACACTGTTCATAAATTTCAGGGTAACCAACGTTCAGTAATTATATTCGACAGCACAGATGACTACCCTATGTTTAAGCCCTCTCAACTTGTGGATGATGATGAGAAAAATGGGGATGACGTAAAACTGATTAATGTAGCAGTAACAAGAGCAAAAGATAAGTTTCTTCTACTTGGTAATAAAAGGTTCATTGAGAATAAGCATAGTGATACCTCTCTTATTAAGGGTATGGTACCAAGTATTGAAGAAAAGAGTGCAAAGTTGAAATTTGAGGGTTATGTTGAGCAAAAAGACGATGTTGCGTTTGACATTTCCTCTTTTCTTTTTCCAGCCCAAGTAATTGAGTTATTAAACTTCAGCACAAGCTCGTTGCATATTGTTGTTTCTGACCTATTTACAAATAGCTTCTTTTCCAAAGTTAATACAATAGTTTCTACTCTGCTAGCAAAAGGAGTAAACATTACTATTACTACCCAACTTCCTGACCAGTACAGCGAGGATTATTCAAAGCTAGCCGCAGATACAATAGGTTTCCTTAAAGAGAAAGGTTTCAGGGTTAACTTACGAACAAAGTTTAGGGACTCGTTTATAATCACAGACCAAGAAAGAGTTCTGTGTTTCATAGGTGAAAATGAGTCTTTGGGGATACAAGTAAAATCTAGTAAAGGGGCAAAAGAGCTCATTAATCTTTTTAATCTAGAAGATGAGCAGGAAGTAACACCTTGCCCAGAGTGTCAGAAAAATGGTAGAGCAGGCATGATAGTTCCCAAGATGAGCAGATACGGGGTGTTTTATAGCTGTTCACTCTGGCCTAAGTGCAAATATATAGACAAATCTCGTGGTAAAGATACAAAAAAACAATCTCAAGAGGAGCTTGATAAAGATTGTCCTCGTTGTGGTAAAAAGCTAGTAGGAAAAAGAGGACGTTTTGGAAGTTTCATAGGTTGTTCAGGATACCCAGATTGCAAGTATACAAAGAAATAGAATCTTAACTAACTTTTAGTTATTTGATTTTCCTCTACGGGAATCGAGAATTCTTTTCCGCTTCTTGTTGAGACTTTAATTTTAAAAGTTTTCTTATCGAAGTCGGGCATCGGTTTCCTGGGCGTACTACTGTTAGTTTGGTAATCAGACACAAAAGCTATTACACTTTTTATTTCGTTGGTCTCAATTTTAAACTCTTCATCTGGCTTGTCAACTTTTTCAAAAATAAAGTGGTTTCCAAGCCATTTATTTCCGTTTGCCAATTTTGCTTCTATGAATACCGAAACATAGTCTGGTTTATTGCTTTGAAAGTTGTCAATTTTAATCGGCACTCGGAAGCTAGAGAAAACATATCTTGAAACACCATAATTTGCCCAAACGATTTGTTTGTCTGTTAACTCAATATGGATATCATTGGTTTTTTGTTTACTTTTGTTTATAGCATACTTTCGGGGGTTAACTGTTCCACCAACATTGAGGCATTCTTGAAGCAACCTATTAACGCGATTGTTATTTGGAAGACTGTCTATTTCCAGCAGGTCTTGGTCTTTAGATATCTGTCTGTGTAGTGCGTCGTCTGCATCATTTCTAAAATCCAGTATTCTTTTCATATACTCTTTGTCAGTTTTTGACCACGGATAATTATTGGCTACCTCTTCAAAAGAACCACATCCAAGTAAGGGTGGTATATGATCCAAAATTGCCCTAATTAACATAGATGATGAGTACTGGTGTCCAGCAACGTAATTTGAGTTTAGTTCCGTAAGCAATCTAACTAGCTTTTTGTAGTTAAACAATTTGTCTGTTTTTTGGATAAACCCTTCAATAATTTCCTGTTTGATATAAATTGTAGAGTTCTCTTGATCTTCAAAATTATACCTTTTGTACTCGGCAACCTTTTGTCTTATAAATCCATCAATTTGTTCAGCAGCGTGCTTTCTTGTTGGAACCTGGATACTAGGGTATAAGTGTTGTCTTAGATTTAGGAAAGCTTTGTAATCAGTTTCATCAAGATTTTTTAAAATTGCCGCTATTTCTGATAGCCAATCTTTGGAGCTCTTATGATCTGGTTCTTTGTATAACTTTTTGACATTAAGAGCCTTGAAATATTTAGCAAGATCCTTTACTAGTTCCTTTTTTTCTTCTGATTTTTCCATATTCATAAAAAAGCCCTGAATTTAGGGCAGTAAGTTAAAGGATAATAATTTTATCCTAAAAAACTTACTAATTATACAAAACATGTGGCGGATTATAAACATTTTGGGTGCTATCCTATTATTGAGTAGTATTGACTAAATAGATTTATGTTTTTATATAAACTAAATGATACGCATGTAGATGTTCCATCGGTTGAGACACAAAAGTTGGTGGAAGCTAAGGATAAGAGTAAGAATGAGTCTTCAAAAGAAATTCAAAAAAGAGTGCAGGACGCCCGGAACATCCAAACAAAAAGATTCAAAGGGACGAAATTGAAAAGTAACAGTGAGATGAGTACTAAAAACGTCAAAGACTTCTGTCCCCTATCCACTCAGTGTCGCACAATGTTATTAAGTGCTACGGCGACAATGAATTTAACAGCCAGGTCTTACTTTAAGGTAATTAAAATTGCCCGCACCATCGCCGACTTAGCTGAAGAAAGAGATATAATCACGAACCATATAGCAGAAGCCCTTCAATATAAACCGAAAGAAGAAGAATTTTAGAATTTTCTATAGTCGGAGGTATTTGACCTTGATCTCAGACTGAAAGGCAATTCAATTGATTAAAGACAATGTGCATGATATATTCATGACAATGAATATTATTCAGGGTAAAAGTACTGGAGAAGTTTGGGTTAATTATTGCAAAACTGTTTATTCTGATGGCTCGGACTTCCATGACGAAGGCGAAAAAATAAAGGAACTTCTTGATGTTTTTATTTCTTTTACAGTATTTAATCCGACCGATAAGATTTTTGAAGAATTTGGGGATAAAAAGCTTGTCGAATTGTATCACCAGAAAATGGTTTCAACGGAAATTGTGCCAGAGCTGAATTGTTCTTATGGAAAGCGATTATATGATCAGATGGGGGTTGATCAGATCAAATGGCTTACTGATCGCCTGAAGATAAAACCTGAAACTAAAGCTGCGACAATTAGCCTTCTTTTACCAAGTGATCCGGGCCCTAGAATTCCTTGTCTTTCAGTAATTGATGTAAAAATTCGAAATAATAAATTAAATTTTACAGGATTTTTCCGCTCTCAAAATGTAGCTCGGAGTTACGCTAATTTTATAACTTGTCATGAACTTCATAAAAAAATAGCAGAAAAAGTTAACTGTCCCCTAGGTAGTATGAAGTTTTTCTGCTATT
>Ga0209431_10003662_pt1 | contig 12210 bp, 8 predicted proteins | sample RifCSP13_3_FD_184021 | JGI IMG/M metagenome (GOLD analysis project Ga0209431, IMG submission 184021) | Soil microbial communities from Rifle, Colorado - Rifle CSP2_sed 13_3 (SPAdes) (version 2) | ecosystem: Environmental > Terrestrial > Deep subsurface > Rock core/Sediment | place: Rifle...
CAGACTATCTCTTCTGGCAATCTTAACCAGGTCCGGCCCAGTTCCCGACGCATTTAGTGTATCTTTATACAATGTTTTTAGCTGTACCAAACCCCGGTTCCAGTCCTGAATATCAACGTAAACAGAATCTTTCAACTGCTGACCGGTGTTCGGGTCAACATGGGTATAAAGTTTAAAACTAGGGCTGATTTCTAAAGTATCTTTTGAGGTTGCCTGATAGACGTAGGGATGCTTCTGAGTCCAGCGAAGAACATCCACAGCGGTGCAGTTGTTGGGGTCTAGGCAGAAGGACAGGGTATCAAAAGGGCATGGCCTACTTCCTCCACAGGGGTCGTCTTGCTGGAATAAGGTAATCAAAGAATCCAAACTCAAAGAGGGAAGCTTATAGACCCATCTCTTTTTGACTTTGTCATAATAATGCAGTCGATAATCGATTTTGTCATAAGAGTCCAAAAGCGCATAATCAGTTACCAATCCCGTTGGGCTTAACAAGACCCGGTACCCCTCAAAATCGATTTCGTTGGTAAAAGGGTCCGTAGTTTCTTCGGATGCTCGACCATTCCATTTAAGCTTCACTCTGCCGGATTCGCTTTCGAAGTCTAGGCCCGGAGGCGGAGGAGGTGGCGGTCCTTTAAAATCAGGGACTCCATCTCCAGTATAATAAATCGTATCCCCTCCGATGTCTCTAAATTTTCCTCTAAAACCATCGTTGTCGGTATCCAGTCCGGGATTGTCGTATACCCAAGAGACCCACTGAGCGTTCACCCCGAAGGCTGTAAAATCCAGCTTATCATAATAATTGAAGACCGCCGCGCTGTCGGTGGCAGTATAGGCATTAAAATCAGTGGGGCTGACGTGGAATTCTTTGCCAGCCACATATCCTAAGGTTAGAGGCAGGGTTTCATCCGGATCAACAGTGAAAGGTCCAAAAGAGAGTAAATAACGGGTGTCGTAACCGTCGGCAACATCGGCCAAATTGGTGGGAGTAATTTGGTTCTGGTTTACCCAACCTTCTCGCTCCCAAATGTCTGCCAGAGCCGCAAACAATTGGTCATAATCAAACTCGTTGTTGCTCATAATGAAATATTTGGAGCGGTCAGATTCCGGAGTTCCAGATTGGCCCTGGGGAACGAAATAGTTGGGACGTCTGGTCAGATTTTGCTGCCTCCAGGGTCCAAAGTCCAATTGCGGATTTCCATTTGAAACCCACCAGTTGAAGGAGAATTTTACGTCTTCCACTTGACCCGGGGCTTGGACCACTCTGGTACCGGTGATACCGCTAGGGCTAAGATTATCTTGGAAAACATCGCCTTCCACCTTAGCTACCGTACGCCCGTCATTATCAGCTACCCAAGCCACGTTAATAGTATCTTCATAAGGGGGACCCAGAGTCGAAGTAACCGCTAATCTAAACCCACAAATATCATCCGTAAAACCGCCTCCATCAAAATCCGGATTATACACGTCCGCGTCAATATAGATTCCCATAAAAAGTTTGCTCAGCCGGGTTGGTCCGATATTTTTTATGAAATAGTCAAACAGCACGAAATCTTTGGCATAGTCATAGCTCCAGCTATAACTTTTCTGGGTGATTTCCATAAAAAGCGGCCGATGCGGGCCATCTATGTCGTCCGGGGGGACAATGGACGGGTCAGTTATTGTGTCGTAATAGACACCGATAAAATCTAATTCAGATATGGCCTGAGCCGAATCATAGTCAGTAACACAGCTCCCGTGCCGATATCCTCCTGGCCTTACGGTTCGGGAGATAATGGGGACAACATCTGACGAATTCATTTCGAAAACTGACTGCCAGCCATCATGCCCCACCGAAACCAAAGTATCGGTGTCGTTGACCACTGCCCCTATCCAGATAGCACCTAGGTAAAGATATTCAACTCCGGATCCGGCTGGGAACTGACAGGAAGGAGCAAACTGTCCGGTACAGCCGTCTCGGACGCTTCTTCCAGTTTCAGCCCCAAATTGACCGTAATTGCTAATTGAGAGCCATATATTCCCCACATTATGTGTTCTCAACTGATTCAAGGGGTCAGCGGCTGTCGACGGAGTTTTATAGGGCAACTTCTGATGCCTATCTTCTTTCATTCTGGCTTCACTCTGGGTAAAAAAAGCTGAAACCAAAAAAGCCCCTATCAAAATTTTTAATGGCAAATCCTTACTCCTTTTATGAGACATAAAACTTTTCCTCCTAAAGAACAAATTAACCTACCTTTGGATTTCGAAACACTCTGTTTTTAACCTATAAAATTTTCTAAACACAGGCATTAAAACTGCATTGATAATCCAACCCTGATGTTACGACCATATTCATAGTTTAAAGGGGAGGCATCAATTTCTCGTCCGGGCAGGACTATACCATTGGGATTTTGGGCTGTGTCTGGTCTGCCAGTGTTGGGGTAGACAGTGGTTACATTTTTCTTATTAAAGACATTGTTAACCCAGAAAGAGAAAGAGTAATCCAGTTTCCAAATGCTGAAATCTTTGTGGAATCTTAAATCTACTTTACTGGTGGCTGGCGTTCTCTTGGAATTTTTGGGAGGGTCCTGAGCTCCCACTAAGAAAATGTACTCTCCTGGAAACTCCCGGGTAGGTGTAAAAGGATACCCGGTTCGGTACTGCCACAATATATTGATTCCCCAATTATCCGGCATCCTGGCACCGAACAGATAAGGGTGATCTCCTTTATTAATCAGGATGTCCGTATTTACCGTAATCTGATGCCGAACATCCCAATCTAAAGGATACTCCTGTAGGGGAATTTTATCCACTCCACCTGCGGCGGAAGCGTAATAATTGGAGACTTCAGCCGAGTTCTTTCCATAAGCAAATGCGTATTGATAATTTACGTAACCCGAAACATAATTTCCGTAGGTTTTATCCAACTGCACTTCCAAACCCCGGGACCGTCCGTAATCGTTGTTGTCATAAAAATTTGTACTAAAAGTGCCGCTGGTAACCTGCCTGGTATTTAGAAGGCCATAAATATCCTTGTAAAATCCAGAAAGGTCCAAACGGTAGACGTCTGAAATTGCATACTGAATACCTAGCTCATAGGAAACGGTTTTCTGGAAATCCAAGTTAAAGTTCCCTACCAGCCTAGCTGCGGTAGAACCTTGAGTTCCTCGGGCATAGATAAATTGAAATTCGGGCAACTGGTAGAAATGTCCATAGTTGAAATATACTTTGGCTTTGTCGGTTATCGGATAAGAGACTCCCAGACGCGGTGAAACTTTGTTACGTCCCCTGACAATGGTTTCTCGCGTTAACCGCTGTTGCTCTCTTATCTCTTCCTCTAGTTGGTAAATATCTTCTGACTGAAGGTAGAAATCATATCTCAAACCCAACTTAGCAATCATGGTACCATATTCCAACTTGTCTTGAATATACATGGCTCCCCGAGTGGGTTCCCGAACATAGAAATTCCGGAAGAGACCATGTTCTTGCCAGGGACCGTTATCCACAATCGCTCCGGTGTATCGCTCATAGGGATATCTGATGTCCGCATAATATAATCTGTTGTACTCAATCAAGGCCCCGCTCTTGAACTCATGCTCTTTACGAATCTGGCTGGTCAGGTCAAATTTTAAAGTCCATAAGGTGCTGTGCCGATTTTGATAATATTGTCTTCTTTCCCCTCCCCGGTCGAAAAACCCATCAGCATTATCCCACTGACCGTTTCCATTCAGGTCTGTATAGGGTTCCCCAGGATCCCAGGTATTGTTTTTTTCATCAAACTTGCCATTCTTGTTACGGTCCACAAACGGTACTCCTGCTGCCCAGAGATCGTTGGGTCCGTCATATCTTCCATTGCGGTTTAGGTCATTATTATCCGGACAAAGACAGGTAATAAATTTATCCAGCACTTGGTCATAGTAGTCATTGAAAATCCGCTCGGTCCAGGGCTCGCCCGGTTCCCATACGCCATTTTTCGGTGCTAAATCGATAAACGGCTCTCTCTCTTCGTAAATTGCGTTTCCATCTACATCAGTAAACGGTTCTCCCAGATTGATATCGCCATCCAGAAAAGGTTCCGGAAGATCGATTCCTGCGGCACCAAAGGCTATGGAAGCTCTTTCCGGATCAAATCTTCCATTGCTGTCGGTATCCACAAACGGCTCGGCTCCATTCCATAACCCGTCTCCGGATAAATCTTGCAAATTTGCATTAAAGTCATCCACCCCTGGTTCGAAAACGCCGTTTCCATTTCTGTCCGTAAACGGCTCTCCCGGGTCCCAAATTCCATTCTTCTCTTTATTGCTATCCATAAACGGCTCGCCTATATCATATTTCCCATTTCCGTTAATGTCCCAGAACTTCTCTGCTCCGTCCCAGACTCCATTGCCGTTGATATCCGTGTAGCGTTCCCATTCGTCACGGAAAAGATAGTCTCCCGGAACTGACCCTCCTCCGGGATTATTGGGATCCCCGGGCTGCTGCAAAAAGTCGTAGTCAAACTTGCTCAGCTGAATGTCATAAAAAGTGTTCCTGCTGACATTATGGGTATACTGCAAACTCAAAAGTTTTCTTTCTTCCTGGTATTGGGGTACGTTTGCGGCCGCGTATCTGTATTGCCAGAGGTCTATCTCTCCCCGGGTTTCATAAGAGGGATTGAAGAACAAAGAATAGCGGCTGACATCTCTTTTATAGGAGAAGACCAATTTTTTGGAGGGTGTGGCTTTGTAAGCCAGCTTAACCGAACCGGTGTACTGATTATACATTCTTTCCGGAATCTTTATTCCGGTTCCATGGAACCCAAATTTTGACCAACTGAATAAATCGTCTTGTCTGAACTGCCTTTGAAGATGAGACGGAGCATATTTATTGATAGGCGCAAAACCGTTGGTCTTGAAGGCATCGAAGCTAACCACATAAGTTAATTTATCTCCCAAAAATTTAATCCCCAGAGCTGGTAACAAGTGTTTGCTTATCAGAGGGTCCGGACCGTTCAACTGTAACTCTACTCTGTCGGTATTGAAGGAATACTTATTTAACTTAGAGTCGCCAAAATCATCGGTCAAAAATTCAAAATAACCTTTGGTTGATGTAGGATTCCCTTCTTTGGTAACGATATTGATTATGGCAGATTGGGTGTTCCCATATTCAGCATCAAATCCACCTTTAAGGACTGAAACTTCTTCAATATTTTGAGAGGAAATACTCATTCCACCTTTAACCGCTCCTAAACCTCCCAGAGGATCACGGGTGGCTACTCCATCCACCATGTATAAGACCTCACCGGCTCTGCCGCCCCGGACGTGCAATTCGTTATTTTTGGTGACAAATCCCACCTGGGTGGCTAAAAGTTCGTCCACGTTTTTGACCGGCATATTTTTGATCTGCTCGGTGGAGATTCTTCTTAGGTTAGCAGTTTCGTATTTATCGATCACTTTCCGACCGGAGACTTCGATGGGGGCCATCTCAATGGGGGCTTCGGCTAAGTTGAAGTTGGCTTCGGCAGTGACGTCGGCGTTAATTCGAATATCTGTCTGCAACACGGTCTGATACCCTATATAGACAGCTTTAACGGTATAAGTTCCAGGAGGTACGTTTAAAATGTGGAATGAACCATCTGGTCTGGAAACCGCCCCGAGAGTAGTACCTTCCACCTCAATTCTGGCTCCGACCAAAGGTTGCTTGGACTTGGAATCCTGAACCACCCCTTTGATTTTACCGGTATCACCCGCCCACAGAACTGTGGCGGCTATAAAACCCGTCAAAACAAAAAATAAAATAAAAAATTTTAGAATTTTAGGTTGCATCGGTACTCCTTTCGCTAAAAAAGAATCGATTCTATTCCTGCCTAAGACTAATAATTAGCTATTTTGATTTTTATTTGTCAAGTCCTTTTTTGGCTTTTTTAAATTTTCTGTCCCTCAACATAATAATAACCCCAAAATTTTTTATCAGTTCCCCAAAAATCGGTTTATTTAAGGTAATTCCAGTCATTTTGACTATATTTGCTCTGGACTAAGTCTTGAGTCTGGTTGATCAACTGTGTAGTCAGTTCCATTTCCGAAAAATTGACATTCCAAAATTTCTCCCAGGCAGATTTGAAAACGGCTGCCAATTCTTGTAAGGGTACTGTTCTTGCCAGAATCTCCTCTAAGTTGGTGAATTTTTTTTCAAAACCATTATCTGAATTGTTGCCATCGCTCAAAAAATTTTTCTGCCGCTCGGCATCTGAATTCAATGGCAAAGAACCCTGTTGAATGAACCAACTGCCCACTCTTTTCTGGGCGCTGCCGATCAGTTTCTTTCCCAAGTGAGTTACCTCATATACAGAGGCGGAGGAAAAACAAGGTAAACTCGATTTTTTATCATGGGCAGATAATTTCCCTTTTTCCCAACTGCCTTCGACCCCCAGCATTTTTAACCCCTCTAAAAAGGCCTGACTGGTCTTGTTGTAGGTTTCCATAACATTGTGGCCCAACTCCGGATAAAGGTCACTTGAGCCCACCAGACAATAGGTTAGATCTTTCTGGTGAAAAACAGCTCTCCCTCCGGTTATTCTCCTTATAATAGGTAGATTCTGTTTCTGGCATTCTGCTTGGTTGCAAGCCCGGCTCACATTTTGAAAATAGCCGATAGAAATAGCCGCTTTTCCCCAGCCGTAAATCCGAAAAATGGGGGAACTTCCCCCTTTTTGATTTTCAAAGAACAAAACTTCATCCAACGCCAGATTGAAAAAGGGGTCACCTTCTCCGGAGTAAAGAAATTTCCAGGTTTTGGGCAAACTAAATCACCTGGGCTTCTCTTAATTTGGCGGCTAATTTTTCGGCAATCTCCTCCGGGGAACCCTCTAGAATTTCACCTTTAGGTCTAGGAGGTGGAGGAGAAACTGATATAATTTGAGCCGATTTTTGGTTTTCGCCCAATCGGTTCTCCTCCACCTGCAAATCTTGGGTATCCCAAACTGTTATCTTGGCGGATTTGGCTTTCATTTTTCCCTTGAGGGAAGGAAGACGAGGTTCGTTGATTTCTTTGACCACGGAAATAACTGCAGGTAAACTGGTTTCTACCACGTCATATCCATCTTCTGTCATGCGGCGGACATTGGCTATATTATCTGTCAATTCCTCAAATTTTTTGACAAAGATTACCTGGGGTAAATCCAGCCATTCGGCCACTTCGGTCGGAACCAGAGAGCTGTCCCCATCCACGGCTTGCTTGCCGAATAAAACCAGATAATAATCTCCTATTTTTTTTATCCCCTGGGCCAGAACAAAGGATGTCAAATAGGCATCCAGATTTTTAAATTTATCATCCGATAGCAAAACCGCTTCATCTACTCCCAAAGAAAGAGCTTCCCGTAGACAAAGTTCTGATTCGGGGCCACCCAGACACAAGGCAAAAACTTTCCCCCCTCTTTTTTCTTTTATCCTTAAAGATTCTTCCACCGCATAGACATCAAAGGGGTTTAATACTCCGGGAGAATCTGGGAAAATTATCTTTTTTCCCTGTGGGTCAACTCTTACTTGCCCTATTTCAGGAACCTGTTTGATACAGACGATGATATTCATTTTTCAGCCCTTTCATTGGTTAATCAAAAAGCGTGCCCAAAATCAAATCAGTTTAAGGTTTAATCTCTGCTCAAATTCTCACAACTAAAGCGGAAAAGTTATCTACTTTTTTTCAGAGTCGCCAATTTCCGTCGAAACCCTTCATTTTGCCGAAAGATAAGCCCTACTTCGTTGTCAGACAAAAAAATAATGGACTGGCGAAAAATGACGAAGAAAGCCCAATTATAGTGCTAATTTTAAGGGTTTCTGTGTTCCAAAAGCTTTTCCAAAGCCATCTTGGCTGCTTTTTGCTCTGCTTCTTTTTTGCTGACCCCTTCACCCACTCCCAATTTTTCCCCTTTGGCTAGGGCGGAAATGGTAAATCTTTTTTGGTGGTCCGGTCCCACCACCTCTTCAATCTGATATTCCGGCATCCCCCAGCCCAGAGCCTGCAGATATTCTAAGAGCTCTCCTTTATAGTTGAAATTCTGTTTATCGTCGGTGAGCTCTCTGAAGCGGGTCAGTATTTGTGAACCGATCAGCCGGCTGACCGCTTCCAGTCCTTCGTCAAGATAAACTGCCCCTATCAGAGCTTCAAACCCGTCAGCTACCAGCGAGGGCCTCTCGCGGCCGCCGGATTTCTCTTCATCCGGACTGAGATATAAAAATTCCCCTAAGCCTAAATTCCTGCCGATGTGACTTAAAGTGGCTTCGTTGACCAAACCGGCTTTTAGTTTGGTAAGGTCTCCTTCGGATTTGTCCGGAAACTTTTTGTAAAGAAATTCACATATCACCAAGCCCAGAATTGAATCTCCCAAAAACTCCAAACGCTCGTTGGAATCTAAGTTGGGACAATTGCTCGATTTAATATAAGATTTGTGAGTGAGGGCTTCTTTGAGTAACTGTAGATTTTTGAAGTTATAGTCGATTTTTCTTTGCAGTTTCGCAAGACAAGCTTCCGCAGGAGGAAGACTTTTTTTGAAGATGGAAAACCACTTGAACTTCATCTAAAATTAGGCCTGATATTTTTTAACCGCTAAGGTAACATTATGACCTCCGAAACCAAAAGAATTGCTCAAGGCCACCTTGATTTCTTTTTTTCTCTGGGAATTGGGGACATAATCCAAATCACATTGCGGGTCGGGCACTTCTTGATTTATGGTCGGATGTAGGATACCATCCTGGATGGTTTTTACACAGACGATGGCCTCCACAGCTCCAGCCGCGCCTAAAAGATGTCCGATGACGGATTTAGTGGAGTTGACTGCCAATTTGTGAGCATGTTCACCGAAGACATTTTTGATGGCTAAGGTTTCTGAAATATCACCTAAACCAGTGGAAGTTCCGTGAGCATTGATGTAATCAACTTCTTGAGGTTGAAGGTCGGCATCTTTTAGAGCAATTTTCATAGCATTGCAGGCCCCTTCTCCGGTTGGTGACGGAGCAGTGATGTGATAAGCATCAGCGGTCATGCCGGCTCCCATGACTTCGGCATAAATTTTGGCTCCTCGGGCTAAAGCCGAATCTAAACTTTCCAAAACCAACATTCCCGAACCTTCTCCCATCACAAAGCCGTCCCTTCCCTTGTCAAAAGGGCGGGAGGCTTTTTCCGGCTGGTCGTTGCGGGTTGACATAGCCCGGGCCGAACAAAAACCAGCCATAGAAAGCGGAGTTATGGTAGCTTCTGAACCTCCGCTCAGCATTATATCTGCTTCTCCTCTTTGAATTATTTTAAAAGAATCAGCCAGGGCGTGGGCTGAGGAGGCACAGGCAGAAACGGTGGCGTAATTTGGTCCTTTAAAACCGAAACGCATAGCCACCAGTCCCGCGCACATATCGATTATCATCATGGGAATAAAAAATGGTGAGACTCGGTTATGACCGCCGGTTATTAAGTTTTTGTGTTGCTTTTCTAAGGTATCTATGCCCCCTATGCCGGAACCGATTACTACTCCGATCCGGTGAGGGTCCATTTTCTGTGAACTAATTCCGGCATCATCCACTGCCTGCTGCGCCGCAGCAATGGCGTACTGTTCCACCAAGTCCATTTTGCGAGTTTCTTTTTTTTCGATGTATTTGGCGGGCTCAAAATTTTTTACTTCGGCGGCAATTTCGGTGGGAAAACCGTTGATTTCAAAGCGGGTGACTTTGGCAACTCCGGATTTTCCCTGTTTGAGATTTTCCCAAAACTCCGTGACCGAATGCCCCACCGGAGTAAGCGCCCCCATACCCGTAATTACTACTCTTTTTTTCAAAACCAACTCCTGCGTTAACTATTAAGCTTCTTCTTCCGGGGTTTCGGATTTTTCGCTGATATGTTTTTCGATATATTCGACGGCATCTCCCACGGTCGCTATTTTTTCCGCATCCTCATCCGGAATCTCTAAGTCGAACTCCTCTTCTAAGGCCATAACCAGTTCCACCGTGTCCAAGGAGTCGGCTCCTAAATCTTCCACAAAGGCCGCCTCGGCAGATACCTGTTCCGGATCCACTCCCAGTTGTTCCACAATAATTTCCTTTACCCTTTGCTCCACTGACATGTTTCCCTCCTTTTATGGTATTTGCCAGTTACAAATTTGGCTAAAAAATAATTTCTTTAGGTTAATCTTACTTTAGAGCTTCTTAAAAACCACACAATATATATAAAAAAATCCCAATGTCAATTACTTTTTTTGGCTACGCCATGCAGTAGCATAAGTCTATGACTGATATTACATTAACATCCCGCCATCCACCTGGATAACCTGGCCGGTAATATACGAGGCCTGTTCTGAAACTAAGAAAGCCACCAGACCGGCAACATCTTCTGGGGTACCCGGTTTTTTTAAGGGGATTAAAGACAACATGGCAGTTTTGGCTTCATCGGAGATTTTGTCGGTCATATCGGATAAAATATAACCGGGTGCCACGGCGTTGACGGTGATATTGCGGGAAGCTAATTCCTTAGCGACTGATTTGGTCAAGCCAATCAAACCAGCTTTGGAGGCAGAGTAATTCACCTGACCGGCGTTCCCCATTATTCCCACTACCGAGGAGATATTGACGATTCGGCCTGATTTCTGCTTGAGCATATAGCGTGAGACGGCTTTGATGGTATTAAAAACCCCTTTTAAATTGGTATCCAAAACTGCATCCCAGTCTTGTTCCGACAATCGAAGCAAAAGATTATCTTTGGTGATGCCGGCATTGTTGACCAAAATATCCAGAGTGGGAAACTTTTTGGTAGCTTCCTCTACCATTTTAGTAACCTGGTCGAAATTGGCTACATCGGTTTGAAAGGCAACTGCTTTGGCTTGAGATTCAGCATTTGCATTTAAACTTTCAGCCAGCTTTAGGGCCGGCTCATAGCTTTTGTGTGCTACGATAACAACATTAGCACCTTCTTGGTACAGCCGTTTGACTATGGCTTCTCCGATACCTTTGGCGCCTCCGGTCACTATGGCAGTTTTTCCTTTTAAATTCATGCTTTATTAATTAGTGAGTGACAGAATGTGAGAATTAAACTTTCAAAGTTTGGGAAACTTTCTCAAAATTGGCTACATCTTCTTTTCTATCGATGCCAAAAACAGTCGCCCCCGGTAAAGTTTTTTGCACTAATCCCTGCAAGACCCTTCCCGGACCGATTTCCACAAAATTTCTGATTCCCTGCTGGTACATATATTGCAAAGATTGCAGCCATAAAACCGGTTTGGTGAGCTGGTCAGTCAACAGATGTCGGACATCATCACCCTGACTTACTTTTTTGGCGGTGACGTTGGCAACCACCGGAATTTGAGCATCTTTAAATGAAATAGTTTGCAGGGCTTTTTCTAACTTTTCTTTGGCGGATGCCATTAAAGGTGAATGAAAAGCCCCACCCACATTTAAAAGCAAAGCTTTTTTACCCTGGCTTTTGGCTAATTTGACCGCCGCTTCTACAGCGGGGTAATCCCCGGAAATAGCAATCTGGTCCGGAGAATTAAAATTAGCTGGTTGAACTATTCCGATATTTTGAACCTGCTTGCCCAAGTCGAACACTTCCTCGATAGACATCCCCATCACGGCCGCCATGGTCCCCTTTTTTTCTTCACAGGCCTCTTGCATAAAAAAACTCCGCCTTCCTACGGCCCACAGTCCATCTTCGAAGGATAAAACGCCGGCACAAACCAGAGCCGGATATTCTCCCAAGCTGTGGCCCGCCACCAAAACTGGTTTTACGCCGTTTTCCTGAATTAATTTCAAAACCGCAACCGAGTGAATAAAAATAGCCGGCTGGGTATACTGGGTTTGTTGCAGAGTCTCTTTGGGTCCTTCAAAAGAAATTTTGGCGATATCAAACCCCAAGATTTCATTGGCTTGACTGTACAAATTTTTAATGTGGGGGAAGGCTTCGTATAAATCCTTTCCCATCCCTACGTATTGGGAGGCCTGACCCGGCAATAAATAAGCTAAATCAGACATGCAGTTTTGGCTACGCCATCCTTTAGGATTTTTTATACTAATTAAATTTGGGACTTGGAAAGGTCATCCAAAAATTATTTTCTTATCCTCTGCCAGTAGGAACTCAAAACTTCCTTGATTTTGAAGTTGACATTCTTTTTGGACATATGGTAGGCAACTTTAATGGCATTTTTGATGGCTTTGGGGGAGGAACCTCCGTGCGCCACGATACAAACTCCGTCTATACCTAAAAGAGGAGCTCCGCCGTACT
>Ga0209431_10003664_pt1 | contig 12201 bp, 10 predicted proteins | sample RifCSP13_3_FD_184021 | JGI IMG/M metagenome (GOLD analysis project Ga0209431, IMG submission 184021) | Soil microbial communities from Rifle, Colorado - Rifle CSP2_sed 13_3 (SPAdes) (version 2) | ecosystem: Environmental > Terrestrial > Deep subsurface > Rock core/Sediment | place: Rifle...
GGGGTTATTCGTTACACCCATTTCGGCGAAGGCGCTTACGACACCACCGAAAGAAAAATCCAGGAACTTTTAGGTGAAACTAACGACTTGGTTAATTTGCCTGACTACGAAGTGGAAACCAGAACACCGGAAATTTACTTAGGCTCAAAGCGGTCCTTACCGTTTAATTCACTTTACACCCTTGTCGGCGATTGGGCGATTAGCCCGGAATCGGCCCGGGGTCAAAAAGGCAGCCTCTTAAGATTAAAGTTTGACGCCAAAGAAGTCAACCTTGTCGCCCGTCCGGTCACCGGCCCGGTAACTTTAGAGCTTAAGCTCGATGGAAAAGAGCTCACCCCGGTCACTGTTGACAAAGATAAACTTTATAACCTGATTAAGCTGGAGACTGCCGGCCGCCACGAATTAATGATCATTTTGACCGGGCCGCTAGAGTTGTTTGCCTTTACCTTCGGCTAAAGCTTAAAAGTGTCCTGGGCGTGGCGTAAAAACGCCTCTTTCTCAACCAAGTTCGGACTGCAGGGGGTAATCGAAACAAAACCATGATTGACCAGCCAGGCATCGTAGGCGTGGGGCGAGTCAAACTCCGGTCTAACTGCTCCAATATGGGGAAAAGTATAACGCTTCTTGTTTCCCTTATAAAGGTTAATATCGGGATAGTAGTCAGAAATGTAGGGCAAAAACTGGCCGAATTTAGCCTTAGCAGTGACTTTTTCCGGCAGGTTGATATTCAAATAGCTGCTGCCCCAAAAATTTTTATCAATCGCTAAATCAATAACTTTCCCGGCAGTTTTACCCGGGTGGTCAAGATAGCGTTTTAATTCCTCTTTGCCATGGTGAGGGTGATTGAAAAGCGCGCTAGGAGCATTCCAGCTAATCGCGATTGCCCGGGGCGACAAATTTAACTTGAGGCTCCTCCAAGCGGCGGCCATGGTGCCGGAAGTAAACGGGTCGGAAACATTTAAACCCAAGTTAATTCCGGAGATCACCAAATCAAATTTAGTTTGATAATAGCTTCGGGCACATTCGATCGCGTCTGCCGGCGTACCCGACACCCATAAGGCCGGAATTTTATCCATCGTGGTTATCCCCCAAGTCCCGCCGCTAAAAACACTTAATTTGCCGCCCACTCCCGATTGTTGAGTTTTGGTGCCGGCAATCACTAATTTGTATTTTGACTTTAATAGGTTTGCCACCAGGCGAATGCCGATTGAGTTGTAACCGTCATCACCGGTTAATAGCACTTGCCTAATTGTCATTTTCCAATGATAACATGGCGCATCAGGGTGGTGGTTTTACCTCTGCGGGAGGTGGCTTGAAAATTTAAAGTCGCGGTTGAGTCAATCGATTCAAAACTGGTAGTAAAACTGCCATCCGGCTCCAGGCTAATAGTTTTACCATTTAAAGTTAAAGAGGCGTCGCGTTCGGTTTTGCCAACGACCGTTACCGGGCTTAGCACTGTCGCCGCCTCGTTCGGTTGGCTTACCGTTAACTTGGGCGGCTGATAAAGATTATAAATTGACCAGCCCAAATACCCTGCCGCCGTCAACACCACCAAACCGATGCTTAAAATAGAACTGGTTAAAGGGGACGCTCTGGTTGCCCCCAAGGGTCGAGATAGACCAGCAGGGATGATGGTTTTTGACTTTAATAAATTAAAGTCGCGGCGCCAAACGGCCAAGACTCGGCTCGGATCTAAATTAAGAGCAGAGGCATAATTTTTAACAAAACCCTGACTGTAGGTGGCCCCGGGCAAATCGGAAAAGCGGTTTTTTTCGATTGCTTTTAGAGTTTTAACCGGAATTTTTGTTAAGTCGGAAATTTGGGTAAAGGTTAATTTAAGTTTTAAACGCTGACGGCGCAGTAAATCTCCGGCTGTTTCCATAAATAATTATTGGCTTTGGCGGCTTAAAATAAACTCTTCAGCGTCGGGAATTAATATATCCCTGGCTTTACTGCCTTCCCCCGGCCCGATAGCACCTACTAGCTGCATTTGATCCAAAATCCTGGCTGCCCGGGCATAGCCGATGGAAAGCCGGCGCTGAAGTAACGAAGCCGAGGCTTTTTTCTCCCTCACCACCATCCGCAAAGCTTCGTTAAACAGCGGGTCTTCCTCCTGACTGCCTCCGGCTGCGCCAGGCAGGGAGCCGACAGGGAACCTCTCGGTCACCGCTTCGGTATACTCCACTTTTGTTTCTGATTGCCTTAAAAAGGCAACTAACTTTTTAGCGTCATTGTCGGAAATAAACGTCCCCTGAATCCGGCTGGGCTTGGCTTGTTCGGGTGGAATATAAAGCATGTCGCCGCGGCCCAACAGCTTCTCGGCTCCGGGCGTGTCAATGATCACCCGGGAATCAACCATCGAGTTAACGTTAAAGGCAATCCGGCAGTTAATGTTAGCCTTAATTAAACCGGTTAAAACGTCCACTGACGGCCGTTGGGTGGCCAGCACCAAATGAATTCCGGTGGCTCTCGCCATTTGGGCCAGCCGGGTAATTCTGTCTTCCACTTCGGAGGGAGCAAACAAAATTATGTCAGCCAGCTCGTCAATGACGATCACGATATAAGGCATTGCCTGAAAACCGGAAAGCTCATTAAAACCGGCAATGTTTCTGGCCCCCACTTCAGCAAACTGTTTATAACGGTGCTCCATTTCAGAAATCGCCCACTTTAGAGCCGAAATTACTTTTTCCGGCTCGACAATCACCGGCGTTAGTAAGTGGGGAATGTCGTTATAGATCGTTAGCTCCACCCGCTTGGGGTCAACCAAAATAAACTTAACTTCTTCGGGGGTGGCCCGAAACAGCATTGTAGTAATAAAGCTGTTAATTGCCACTGATTTACCCGAACCGGTCGAGCCGGCAATCAGGACGTGGGGCATCCTGTCAATATCAACAATTATCGGTTCTCCGGAAACATTAAGCCCTAAAGCCACGGCCAGCTTGGATTTAACTTGTTTTAACTCGCGGCTTGAAAGCATTTTCTTTAAGGAAACTATTTCCAAAGACCGGTTGGGAATTTCCAACCCGACCAAGTTTCTGCCGGGAATCGGCGCTTCGATTCTGATTTGTCCTTGGGGAGCAGACAGAGCCAAAGCCAGATCGTTTTGCAAACTGGTGATTTTGGAAAGCTTGGTCCCTTCCTTAATCCGAATCGCATACTGGGTGACCGCCGGACCATTATTAACTTCTACTACCTGAGCGCCGATGCCGAAACTCTCAAGCGTGGTTTCAATAATGTGGGCATTTTGCTTAACGTCACCCCTGTCAGCTTTGCCGCCGGCCATGTCGCTCAATAAACTCACCGGCGGGTATTGCCACATTTTTTGCTGGGCGCCGATTTTGGTGGTCACCGGTAAAGACATGGTTGCCGGCAGCGGTTTATTAGGAAGCGGCATCACCGGCGCCGGTTTTGATTCCGGTTGGGTATCCAAACCTTTAACCGTAAAGCCTTCCTGAGCGTTCCCCTGGGGCATGGCTGGCCGGTTTTTAAATTGACTCAGCCACTGACTCAATTTAGTTTTGAAATTATCAAGTCCTAATAAAATATCTTCTAAACTTGTTTCCAGCATGATTACCAAGCCAATCACTAATCCTGCCAACAGCACCAAGCCCGCGCCCAAACCGAAAATTAGCTCACTTAAGCTGGTCCAGATCAAACTCCCCAAAGTTCCGGCCCGGGTTAAGGCAATGCTCGACAACAATAAAATCAATGAGCCCAAAAAAACGCTGGGCTTGGCTACCCGCCATTTTAACCGTGTCAGCATCATGCCGGCGGATAAAAACACAAACGGCAATAAAAATGTCCCCCAGCCAAAGTACTGCCAGCAGAAATTGAAAACTAATTCTAAGGTCGGATTGGGACGGGCCAAGGACAGTAAAATCAAACCGCCAATCACAATTAAGCCCAGCGAGGCCAGACTGTACAAAGTTGACTGAGATAATTTAAGTTTAAAAGCTTGCTTTCTTTTGCCCTTTAAACTTCTTCTTCTTGCCATAACCCTTATTATAACTGCTATTTTGATTTAATCGCACCGGTTTTATCGCCAGAATTTCGCCCAAATGGTAATGGCCGCTTGAGTCAAACTCAACTACTTGAGCGGTTTTGGGCATAATCACTTGGTCGGTCCGGTAACCCTGTCCTAAAGCTAATTCTTGATAGCGTTTCATATGCCGAAAGCTGCCGCCAATAGGATAAAGATATTGAGGGTTAATTAACTCCATCAAAAGCTGCATTTCCCCGGCCGAGGCATGTCCTGAAACATGCAGGTCGTCGGCCACGTCGGAGTAAACGACGCTTAAATTTTGCTTGGTTAACTGATCAATCACCTGATAAACCGCCTGCTCATTGCCGGGAATAATATCGGTCGAATAAATAACCTTGTCTGTCGGCTGAATTTTTAAAAGCTTGTGAACCCCTCCGGCATAACGAGTCAAAGACGAAGATTCTTGCCCCTGACTGCCGGCAATAATGATTAACAACTGGTGGTCGGGCAATCTCGAAAATCCCTTACTATTTAAAACCTGCTTTTTGCTTAACTTTAAAAAGCCCAAGCGTTGAGCAGTGGCCACATTTCTTTCCATGGATCGGCCGATAAACACCACTTGCCGGCCATGCTGGTAAGCCACATCAATCGCCTGCTGGATCCGGTGAATTTGGGATGACATGGTGGTAAAAATCATCCTTCCCGGACAGTTTCTTAATTCCCGGTCAATCGCGGTCGTTAAAGTACTTTCTGACTGGGTAAATCCCGGCCGCTCGCTCCTTAAGCTGTCAGACAGCAGGCAAAGTACTCCGTTTTGAGCCACTTTCACCATCTTGGTAAAGTTCGGCCGCCGGCCATCGACTGGGGTTAAATCAAACTTAAAATCACTGCCGTGATAAACCATCCCTAATGGGGTACCGATGGCTAAATGAAAACTGTCCGGCACCGAGTGGGTGACAAACACCGGGTCGATAGTAAATGGTCCCAGTTGTAACCTGTCCGATTCTTTAAATACAGCAATTTTATGTTTGATGTCAAAGTTTTCCAGTCTATCGGTGGCAAAGCCGGCGGTAAGGCTGGAGCCAAAAACCGGCGGAAAACCAATTTGAGGCAGAATGTGGGGCAAGGCGGCCATATGATCGTCATGACCGTGAGTTAAAACCACACCGTGAATCTTCAGACCCCGACTCTTAAGGTAATTAACATCAGGAATCAAAATGTCATCAGAGACTTTATCGTCAGGAAAACCGATGCCGCAGTCGATAATGACCGCCTCATTACCCCATTCATAAACAAACATATTGCTGGTGACTACTCCCGGTCCGCCACCCAGAGGCACAATTCTTAAAGTGTTACTCATTTTAATAAGTGGGTAAGTATTGTTTAATATTATCGCTTCTTAAATGAAAATGTTTGCCTTTACCCTCAATCATCTCCTTGGCAATTTTTCTGACCATTCCCTCTATGGTTCTTTCCAAAGTTCTAATGCCGGCATCATAACCCAAAGGCCTGACAATTTGGGGCCAGATTTCATCTTCAATGGTTAAATTGTCGGCTGATAAACCTGCTTGGGATAAAACTTTAGGTAAAACATAGTCTTTGGCAATGGCGGTTTTTTCCTCATCAGAATAAGAGGGCATTTGGATTAACTCCAACCGGTCTAAAACAGCGGTGGCAACATTTCTAGTATTATTGGCTGTGGCTAAAAACAAAACTTTGGATAAGTCAAAGGGGTAATCCAAGTAGTGATCAATAAATTGAGAATTTTGCTCCGGGTCTAAAAGTTCCACCAAAACCCCCATGATGTCACCCCGGGCGTCGGCGGTTACCCGGTCAATTTCATCCAGCATAATAATCGGATTATTGGTGCCGGCCCGCCGCAAAGCCTTAACCACCTGGCCCGGTTCCGCATCCGGGTGAAGCCGCGATTGGCCCCGCAAGTCCCGGGCCGCGCCCATGCCGCCGAAAGGAATTCTGATAAACTCTCTGCCCAATGCCTCGCTCAAAGAGACGCCAAAGCTGGTTTTACCGGTACCGACTAAGCCGACCAGGCATAAAATCGGCGCCCGCTTATTCACCTCGGGTTTATCTTTGTTTAAGGCCATTACCGCCAGATATTCTAAGATTCTTTGCTTTACCTCCTGCATGCCGTAGTGATGTTTGTCCAAAATCTCCGCCGCTTTCGTTAAATCTAAATGATCCTCAGAGTGTTTATCCCATGGCAAAGCCGAAATCCAGTCAATGTATTGAGTTAAGCGCTCATATTCCGTCGAGTAGTTTTGTTGTTTTATTAAAAGCTCAAGCCTGGCAATGTTCTCACTGACACGCTCTTTTAGTTCCGAAGGAAGATTAGCTTTGGCTATTTTAGCCGCTAGGGCAGTCTGACTCATGAATTTATTCTAACTTATTTTTTCTGGATTTGTTTCCACAGCCACACTCCCAGCAAAATCAAGTCAACCAGAATCACAATTACGAAAACGCTGTGGATTAGACTCAAGCTTCCCCAGTTCATTCCGCTGCCATCATAATTACCATAAAATCCCATCATTGACCTCACCTCCTTTTACTTAATTCTACCGTCTCGGCCGAAAACCGCCACCGCCACGCCTAAACGGGGGTCGGCTTTCCCTTGGCGGTCGGTTTCTTTTGGCTTCCTCTTCTTGTTCAGGGGTTAAGGCGGTCAGGCTAATCCGGTGCATTTCGTCAATCTCATCTACCCGGACGTGTAAGGTGTCGCCCATCTTCACCACATCATCAATATTTTGGACAAAATTGGGGGAGAGTTTGGAAATATGAACCATGCCGTCGCGGCCGGGCAAAATCTCGACAAAAGCGCCGAAGTTTTCAATCCGGACTACTTTACCGTCAAATTCTTCGCCGGGTTTAATTTCGCGGGTCATGCCGTCAACCCAATCATAAGCCTGCTGGAGTTTGGCGGCATCAACGCCGGTGATTGTCACCCGACCGTCATCATCCACATCCACTTCAGATTCGGTTTCAGCAATGATTTTTTTGATATTTTTGCCGCCTGGACCAATCAGCTCGCCGATTTTATTAACCGGAATCGTCAAGCTTAAAACTTTGGGTGCATATTTAGACAACGAAGCCCTGGCTTCTGGTAAAGTTTTGAGCATGTGCTCCAGAATAGTTAATCTGGCTTTTTTGGCCGCAGTTAAGGCGTCGGCTAAAATTTCGTGGGTGACACCCGGAATCTTAATATCCATTTGCAGGGCGGTAATGCCGTCGCGGGTGCCGGCAACTTTAAAGTCCATGTCGCCGACATGATCTTCAATTCCGGCAATGTCGGTCAAAATTGTATAGTCGGAAATTTTGCTGCCGGAAATTTTAGCCATTAAACCCATGGCAATACCGGCCACCGGCTTAATTAAGGGTACGCCCGCGTCCATTAATGATAAGGTTGAGCCGCAAACCGAAGCCATCGAAGTTGAGCCATTGGATGACATAATCTCGGACACCACCATAATCGTATAGGGAAAAGTGTCTTTGTCCGGAATCATTGGCTCTAAGGCTCTTTCGGCCAAAGCGCCATGGCCGACTTCACGCCTTGATGGCCAGCCAATCCGGCCGGCCTCCCCCACAGAAAACGGCGGGAAAATATAGTGATGAATATAGCGCTTGGTTGTTTCCCCTTCCAAATCTTCAATCAGTTGTTCCAGGCTGGGCGAGCCCAAGGTAGTGATGGTCAAAGCTTGGGTCATGCCCCGTTTAAATACAGCTGAACCGTGAGTTCTGGGTAGTACCCCAACCGCCGATGACAACTCCCTGATTTGATCAGGTTTTCTGCCGTCTGGCCGGATTTTATTAGTCACTAATTGGTCCCGCACTTGCTCAATAAAGTACTCTTCCAAAACCGAGTGAATGTCGGTGCCGGCAACTTCAGGCAATTCTTGAGAGACGGCTTTTTCAATCTCACTTAAGTCTTCTTTGGAACTTCCGGTTTGCAGGCGGTTAATCACCTCGTCAACTTCTTTTTTAGCCTTGGCCATTACTTGTTTTGCCATCTTGGCGTCAATCTTGGCTGGCTCGACCACCATTTTGGTTGGTTTAATTTCCGCCGCGAGCTCATTGATGGTCTCAACAATTTCGGCAATCGCTTTTTGGGCTTCAGCTAAACACTTTAAGGTTAAATCTTCGCTTACCTCTTTGGCGCCGGCCTCAACCATGACAATCGCGTCTTTAGAGCCGGAAACCACCAAGTCCATTTTGGAAGTTAATTGCTGGTCGCGGGTAGGATTAATCAAAATCTCGTCTTTGTCTGATAAGCCAACCCTAACAGCGGCAATCGGACCGGCCCAGGGAATCGGCGAAATCGACAAAGCGGTCGAGGCACCGATTAGACCTAACATGTCCGGATCAGTTTGCTTGTCATAAGACAAAACCGTGGCTACCACCTGAACTTCGTTCATGTACTCTTTGGGAAATAGTGGCCTGATGGAACGGTCAATGATCCGGGCTCTTAAAATCGCTTCATCGGTCGGTTTGCCGTCGCGCTTGACCCAGCGCGAACCTTTAATAATACCCGAGGCGTAAAGTTTTTCCTGGTAATCAACTGACAGGGGAAAATAACCCAACTCGGGTTTTAATTTGCCGGCAACCACCGTGACGTGGACTACTGTTTCGCCGGAAGTGACCAAAACCGCGGCTGTCGCCTGTTCGGCAAACCGGCCGACTTCAAGTTTAATTTCTTTGCCACCCACTTTAACGGTCTTAGTTATCAATTTTGCCACAATTACTTCTTAATCTTTAATTTAGTCGCAATTATCTGCGCTCTTTTTGAATCTTTTCTTTTTAGGTAATTTAAAAGACGCCGTCTTTTAGACACCATTGCCAGCAAACCCTTACGCGAGTGCTGGTCTTTGTCATTTTTCTTCAAATGTCCGGTTAAACGCTTAATTTTCTCGGTTAATAGAGCGATTTGGACTTCGGGAGAACCAGTATCGCCCTTTTGTAAACCAAAAGATTTAATAATTTTTGACTTGTCGGTGGTAGCTAAAGGCATAAGTAACTATTGTAACACACCTGATTTAAAAACTTTTGGCTTTAACCAGTCTGGTGACGGGCCCTCGTCGGCTTGCCCGCCCATAGATATTGGCTCTGGCTGCACTGGCGTTACCGGCATAAACGGCTGGGGTGTGGGTGTTTGGAAGGCCCCAAACGGCGACTGGACTCTGGCTCCGCCAGCTGGCTGAGCATTGAGGTGTCCCTTTTTGGCGCCCTGCCGCAACAGGGTTGCCACCGCTTCGTAAGTATCAGCCGAATTGGCCGTGCTTAAATTACCGGTCGAACTTTCAATGCCGGCTAATAAATTAGTGGCAATATCCTGTTCTATGGGTAAATTTAAGGCTTGAAAAACAGCCAATATGATCTCGCTTTCGCCCGAAACCGTCGGGTCATAGAGGTTAACCGTCCCAAACTGGCTGTTTTTGGCACTTTTTGACAAATTTACCAGGGTTTTTTGCTTGTCATCGAGTAATTTTTTCTCCTGCTGGTAAAGCATACCCAAGTCTTCCAAAGCCGAGGCACCGATGACAAATATCACGTCGGCGCTGGAGCCGGTGTAAGAATACTGGACCTTTGAGGCATCCAAGGCTTCAAAGCCGGCTTTGGGTTCTATGGTTAAATGAAATTTTTGATTAGCCGGATCTTTATCATAAGCCACTTTCTCGAGCGAATCTTCAGGGTAGTCAAAGGAAATCACCAAATTTTGATTGCCGATTCGCTGTTTGATTTTGTCCACCCCGAAAAGCCGGTTAAAACCCACGGTCATCTCGGTCGGACAGCCAATGGTAGTACTCATTTTAGCCTTGGTTAAGGCTAAATACAGAGCTAAAGCGGCAGCGACTGAGTCAACACTGGGGTTTTGCGGCAGCAAAATTAAGACTTGTTTGGCAGATTGAAGAGCGGTTAAGACCGGCTGGGTGTTATATGTTTTTACCATTCGGGCCGAATTATATCATAAACTCAAGGCTATAGGGTTATACCGCGGTGGTAAAAGCCACCAGTTTGTCCTTGACCTTAAAATCCACCGCGCTGGTTAAGGAAACACCGCATTGCTCGCCTTTTTTGGCCCGGTTAATCGACTCTTTACCCTGTTGGATGGATTTTATCTGGCTGTCGGAGATAATTTTACCCAATCTCATCAAGTGAACCTTGTTGCCGACAGTTAACCGGCCCGACTCCACTTCTACTCCTAAAACCTGCCTGCCGATAACGGTAAATGAAGCAATCACTTTAGCCTCACCCAACACCTGCTCATCAATTGTCGGCTCAAGCCGATGCAGCACTTCCCGGGAAATGTCATCCAAAAGTTCGTGAATTAAAGAGTAGGGTTTAATCACGATTTTCTCAATTTCTGCCAGTCTTTTAGCTGATGGCACAGTTGGCACTCTAAAGGCTAAGATTTTAGCGCCGGTCGATTGGGCCAACAGCACATCTGATTCAGTAATGTTACCTATCCCTGAAGCCACTAGTTCGGCCTCACCGCCCAGGTTATTAACAATTGCCTCTAAAGTACCGGCCACATCTGCCCGGATAATTAACTTTAATTTGTCTTCTTTGACTTCTTCCTCTCCTGTTTCCTCTTTATCTCCTGCTGGCAGGGCTGGTTTGGCTTCTTTAGCCGGTAAGGCTGGTTTGGCGACAGGCATGGCGACTAACGGTTGAGGGGTGGTAGTGACAATTGCCCCGACTGCCGGCACCTGTTTTAAACCTAAAATTAAGGCTGGGTCGCCCGGGCCCACCTCAGGCATGGTTTTACCGTCTTCATTGAACAAAGCTTTAACTTTGCCTTCTACCTGATTGGCATAAATCACTTCGCCAATCCTTAAAATACCTTCCTTGATAATTACGGTGGCTACCGGGCCCCGACGGTTATCCAACATTGACTCAATCACAATCGCCCTTAGAGGCGCTTGGGGTTTAGCCGGCAACTCACGCATATCCGCCACCAGTAAAATCATTTCCAGCAAATTATCCATACCTTTACCGGTTTTGGCCGATACCGGCACGCAAACGATGTCGCCGCCGTAGCCTTCGACCATTATCCCGGCGTCAGCTAAATCCTTTTTCACTACCGCTTCAGAGGCGCCGGGCAAATCCATCTTGTTTAAGGCAATCAAAAAAGGCACTTTGGCCGCGGCAATGTGCTGCAGGCTTTCTTTGGTTTGGGGTTTGACCGATTCAACCGCGTCAATCACCACAATGGCAATGTCGGTCACTTGGGCTCCCCGGGCCCGCATCGCCGCAAAAGCGGCATGGCCGGGAGTGTCAATAAAAGTAATTTTTCTGTCTTTGTGAACTATCTGGTAAGCGCCGATGTGCTGGGTAATGCCGCCACTTTCTGTTTGGGCGACCCGGCTTTTTCTTAACGCGTCAAGCAGGGTAGTTTTGCCGTGGTCAACGTGGCCCATGACCGTGACCACTGGGGGACGGCGTTTCATAATTCTTATTTGGTTTTTTCTTTAATTTCTTCCAAGCCCTTCGGGCCTAAACCACGAATTTCACTTAGCTCGGTTTCATTCTTTTTCTTTAAGTCGGCAATCTTAGTAATTCCGGCCTCAACCAATGAATTTCGGGTGCGGCTACTAAGTTCCAACTTGTCAATTTCAAACTCCAAATCGTCTTTATTGGCAGTCACTGGTTTAGTACCTTTAGGTCCTTTTAAGGTGATTTTATAACCGGTAAGTTTGGCGGCTAAACGCACGTTTTGACCCTCTCTACCAATGGCTAATGATAGCTGATCTTCGGCCACAGTTACCAAGGCGGTCTTTTTAGCTTCGTCCAATTTTATCTCTAAATTCTCGGCTGGCTGAAGGGCTGAAGCAATAAACTTATCAATCTCTTTTGAGTACTCAATGATATCGATTTTCTCTCCTCCCAGTTCGCCAATTACAGCCTGAACTCTCACCCCTTTTTGACCGACACACGAACCGACCGGGTCCACCCCCGATTGGGTTGACCAAACTGCCACCTTTGAACGGCTGCCGGCCTCCCTGGCAATGGCTTTAATTTCCACCGCGCCCGAGTTTACTTCCGGCACTTCGCGTTTAAAAAGTCCAACCACCAAAGCCGGATCGGCCCGGGAAACAATTATCTGTTGGCCCCGGTCAGTTTCGCTAATATCTTTAATAAATAAAGTTAAGCGCTGATTTAAGTGATAGTGCTCATTTCGGCCCTGCTCTTCCGGGGGCATTAAACCC
>Ga0209431_10003666_pt1 | contig 12196 bp, 12 predicted proteins | sample RifCSP13_3_FD_184021 | JGI IMG/M metagenome (GOLD analysis project Ga0209431, IMG submission 184021) | Soil microbial communities from Rifle, Colorado - Rifle CSP2_sed 13_3 (SPAdes) (version 2) | ecosystem: Environmental > Terrestrial > Deep subsurface > Rock core/Sediment | place: Rifle...
GGGCGCGAGCCGGCGCTGGAGACGTACGAGGTGCCCCTGGACGATGGCGCCACGGTGCTGGGCGCCTTGCTGCACGTCTACGAGACCTCGGAGTCCAACCTCGCGTTCCGCTGCGGCTGCCGCAACCGGGACTGCGGGCTCTGCGCCGTGGACGTGAACGGCAAGCCGCGCCTGGCCTGCGTCACCCCGCTCAAGAAGGGCATGGTGATCCGGCCGCTGCGGAAGCTGCCCGTCGCGCGCGACCTGATGATCGATCGGCGCTGGATCATGCCGTTCCTGGAGCGCTTCGATTTGTTCGTGCGCGATGGCGGCCTCGGCGACTGGCCGCCGCGCCTGGCCGTGCCCACGGCGCATGCCCGCCTCGCCGCCTGCGCCGAGTGCCTGAGCTGCCTCAGCACCTGCCCGAGCTTCGAGTCCGGGCGCGACGACATCGGCGGCCCGTACCACTTCGTGAAGCTGGCGCAGCTCCACTGGGACCCGCGCGACCGCGTCGATCGCCGGGCGCAAGCCGTTCAGCTCGGCATCGCGCGATGCGCCGCCTGCCGCAAGTGCGCGTGCCCCCTCGGGATTCCGATCTACCGCACAGCCGTGGCGCCGCTGGCGGGTGCGCTCGCGGAGCGTTCAGCGGGCGATTGACCTGGAAGTCACGCGCCGCGATCGTCTCGACGATGCGCTCCCAGATCGGCACGGCCCAGGCCGTGTCGTCGATCCAGTACGAGAATGTGAAGACCGCCTGGAACCACGGGTTGGCGGCGAGGAGGAGCCGGCCGTGGGCTTCACGCCGCTCGCCCCGCTCGGTGTCGTCGGACGTGAACGCGTAGTCCGTCCATGCTAACTCGGCGCGCCCGCGGCGAAACGCGACCACTGGAGAGCAGGTGAATGGGTCGGCCACGCCCTCGAGACTCAAGCGAATGAGTCCGTCGGATCCTTGCAGGCGAGATGGCCCTGGGGGTCGGGTGCCACGGTCCAGCCGCGTGGCAAAGCCAGCTCGACGTTGCCGCGGTCGAGAATCAGGACGCGCGCGAGGTCGAGCGCCTTCAGTCGCTCACGCCGATTCATCGGGCGGTCATCCTAACACCCGCTCCGCCCCGCCGACCTGTATCCGCTCCGATACACGTTGCCCGGGTGGAGGCGAGATTCCATGAACCCACGCGACCGCTGCTCGCCGTGTGCCATCCTTCCGTCGAGCAGGTTCATCGGGAATCCATGCGTCTTCATCGAAACCTCGAACGCTTGGCCGGGCCACGGCGAATCGGACCGCCGCCGCCGGAGCCGACGCGCGAGGAATCCGGGAGCAGTGGCACGATGAACCGGTCGATCGCGAGCGGGAGGTGCGGGAGTTGGTCGGCCGCGCCCTCTGGGACGTCTTCTCGGACAATCACGATGTCATCGCCCCCGATGGACGCGAGGTCCATCTCGGTTCGTTCCGCGCCGCGGGAGACTTCATCGCTGACCTGCTCAACGACGAGGTTGGTAGCCGGCAGTATGGCTACATGGACTTCTACATGGGCACGATCTGGATCAACGACCGGGCCGACCTCACACCCGTCTACGCGATGATCTTCCGCCGCCTCGCCACGCACGGGTACGACTGGGAGTACGCCTTCCCGCGCATCCATGCCATCGACTTCGGGCGTGATCGCGACGAGACCGCCGACCTCGCCGACCGGCTGGAGCAGGACCGGCAGCGAGCCGATCTCCAGACGTTCCTCGAGGAAGGACACCAGGAGGCACTCGAGATCGCAAAGGATCGGCCGCCGCCGGCAATCGTCGATGCGTACCGACAGGTCTATGGGGAGTTCCCGCGCGGCTGGCCGCCGTGGGACTGACTGACCTTGGGCCAACATGGCGCGTCGCCTGCACGAGGAATACAAGATTCCCGTGTACGTCCTCGTCGACAACGACCCGTGGATGGCCATTCCCAAGGCCAAGTTCATCGGCCTCTCCAGCGCCGATCCCGACAGCTACGGCCTGCCGCGCAAAGTCGGCATCAAGCTCAACGACAAGGACATCGGCCGGGACAAGGACCTGCTCAAGTACCGGTGGTTCCAGAAGAAGCACTGGCAGGAAGAGATCAAGCGGATGCTCGCGTCCAGCCTCAAGTACGAGCTCGACGCGCTGGCCAACAAGGACTTCCGCTATTTGACCAAGATCTATCAACCGAGGAAGCTCAAAGAGGAGGATTGGTTGGATTAGCGCCTGGTGCGGTGCCTCCACACTCGAGGGCTACGTCCCCGACATCAACGCCACCATCGTGACGCGCATCCCCGAGCAGGCGGCACCATCCTGAATACGTTCCGCAGGCCGATAGCACGCGACGAAACACTAACGCTTCTATTTCACAGTCTGAATCATTTGAAGAAGGCGTTTGACGTCAAGCTGCTCAATGCCTTCACAAGCGGCGGCTGCCTCAGCGAGAGTCGCGTCGGCCGTTGCTGTACCGGCCACAAGTTCTTCACGGGCGAGATGCAATGCAGCTAACGCAGCTCTGTGCCGCTCTCCATGACGGCTCGCGCGCTCGATAGCATCCAGATAGAGTTGGCGGCCCGCAGTCGGATCGCCTCTTCGAAACCGAAGCAACCCTTCGGTCGCAATTAGTGTTGTACGGAGTTCTTCGGGTGGACTCGTGATCAAGTTAAACTCTTCGACCGCCTCTTCTACTTGTCCTTGGTTCGCCAATGCGACAACCAAGTTATTGCGTAATAGTGGATCCTCAGGGTTAGCCCTCAAACCCCGCCTGGCGAACTCCTCGGACAACCGATAGTCCTGCTCAGTCACGCCCGCCAGATAGGAACCTAGGGCCGCCGGCCGACTCGAAAACGGTTCGTCAAGAAGCCAACTTTCGCAATGCCGGATAGCGGACTCCCAATGCGCATCCCTAAATTCCCGAATGGCCCGCGCTTCGAATGACCTTGGCTTATTCAGCAACTCTGCAGCGACTTCGACACCTGAGATCTTCGTTGATGCCCATCCAGCTTGCGCCAGGGAATTGTCGGTAGGGTCAATGAGACTATCCTTGAAAAGCTGCCGCGCCCTCTTTACGTCGCCACTAGTCATATCCAAGGTTGCGATGGCGCTTGCAAGCTCTGTCGTATGCAGCGGGGGAAAATCACCATGCTCTAAGAATCTCCGGCCATGCTTCACGAATAGCGCGCGGCGATCCGCGACCGTAGCGACTGCGATCTCCGCGGCAAGAAGCCACGGATCTTCTCGTGTTCTCTCGGCGTGAATAAGTAGCTCGTGAGCTCTGTCAGGTTCGTCGATGTGAACAAAAAGCCTGGCGGCGGAACGAAGAACAAAGCGGTTGTTATGTACCAGACGGAGCGCGCGCTCCATTGCATGCACTGATTGATCGCGCTGGCCTATCATGGAATATGCACGCGCTAGGTCGACCCAGAGAAGGGCGTTGCGTGGGGTATCTCGAAGTTGGAGGCGCAGTGAACGGATTCTCAGGCGCAGGACGTCTGCCTCGAGATCGATGTCTTTGTGGTCAGCCATAGCGAAATGGCCAACGTGATCTTCCAGTGACAACACTTGCTCGGCGATTGTGCGCACGGCTGACGTGGGACTATTTCCGGGCTCCACGAGGAAGCGCGCCGCCTCAGCGGCGTCAGTGCGACGTCCAAGCACCAGCGCGGACGTGACAACGTCGGCTGCAGTCTCGATGGACCGGTCTTGCTGCCACGCTGTGAGCTTTTCGTCGAAATACTTCCCCGGCTCAATGACGAACGGGCTTCCGAACTGCTCCCGCTCCAACTCACCCGTCTGGGCGGTCGTACGGAAATCGCGCCACCGCGGGACGACCCGCCGATCCTTTTCGGGAAGGAAGAGGCTCATCGCGGCGCTACTTCTTCAGAAGGCCGAGCTCGGCCCTCCGCGCAAGCATGTTGAACAAGCTGATATACCGCTCAAGCGAATAGGGATTCCCACGTGCAACTCTGGTTAGCGGGTGACCTCGCAATGTAACGTCGGGTTCACACAGTTGACGAACCGCAAGCGTCACCTCATCTCGAAGCTGGTCTGGCACCAGGTTAGAGACGTAAGTCACCGCGCGTCCAAATGCATCACGAACGTACGGAAGGACGCCTGCATAGTCGCCCGACCAGCCCATTACCGACGTCGGAGTACGCCAGGCGTGGGAGGAGTGCAACTCTCGGCGTAGGAAGGCCGTCATGCCAACTCCGGTGAAGAAGAAGGTAATCATGCTGCCAAGCAAATACGCATCGCAGCCATAACGTCGACGATTCCAGTCGGGATCGACTTGGCCATACAACAATTCTGGTGGTGCGTATGCCGGATCCCCCTGGATCGTGTACTTATCATGCGGCGGCGCCTGACCGATTACGGCCGCGCGGCCCAAGTCACCAAGCTTAGAGATCTTCCCGCCATCAAACGAGAGGACGTTGGACGGCTTGACGTCTTGATGAGCGATTCCCTCTCGGTGCAGCTGAGATATACCGGTCGCGACATGATGCAATGCCCTCAGCATCCAGGCAAGGTCAAAGCGGCGACCGGCGTCTGCTAAGACACGGGCATCGCCCTCGGCCAGCTCCAGAATCAGATACTGCACAGGCTCACCCGCTATCCGGACCGTCCCATCGCCGATGGAAACAACGACACGATCGAGACGCTTATCACGGCACGTTTCCAGAACCCGGCGTTCGAAGTTGTACGCTTCGGTTAGGGCCTGGAGAACGATCGCTGGATCGGGGGCCTTCATCGCCTCAGAATAGTCCAGCGCTTTGAGATAGGCTTGGAGACCTCGTGGGTTTTCTACTATGTAGCCGTGCGAAAAGTTACCCCCGGTGCTACCGGGCGAAAGAGGAACCTCCCGTACGACCTTCCATCCGCCGTCCAGCGTCATGCCCAGCAATTGTTGCGCAGGCGTCTTCACACGCGGCTCCGGCGGACGATGCTGACATCCATCGCAATCGTCAAGTATGTTACAGGAATACGCGCCGCCCGGCCGGAGATCTGGTGAAGCGAATACAAATAGGATCCGACGTTGTCCTCTGCGCCCCACGGGAGCTGCCCTCAGAGGCCCACCTGATGCCTTCCGAAAACGCCCTCCTACGTCGCCTAGCCTCCGATCAGTAGCCACGCCACGCCACATACGGCAGCTTCGTCGCCGTCGTCTCGATGGCGGTGCCCGCTTCCAACAGCACCGCCGTCGGGTCCCACGTCCCGCCGACGAGCTGGTTGCGGGGGGCCGTCGGGGATGGTCGTCTTTATGACGCGGTCGCCGAAGCGCACCTCTTGCCGTTCCACGTCCACCGTCACCCGCCTGCTGCGGCGCCCGGGCGATGGCCTTCTGGAGCCACTCGAGGTCGGCCTGGGAGGCGACCAGGCAGGGGATGCCGAGCATGACGCAGTTGCCGAAGAAGATCTCGCCGAACGAGCCGCCGACGATGGCGCAGATGACCCAGCGCATGAGGGCCTGCTGGGTGTGCTCGCGCGAGGAGCCGCAGCCGAAGTTCTGGCCGCCGACGAGCACCGATGCACCCGTGTTAATTGTGCAAGAAGCGCCCCTCGCTCGCGTTACAATCCGGCGCGATGGCGACGCGTAGGAACCGCTACGCCGTGGCCCTAGGACGGAAGGGGGAGCAAGAAGAGCGGGAAGGTACGCACGGACAGTGTACCGGAGCATCGCAGTGAGGCCGCCGGCGCGGCTCCCTCGCGTGCTGGCTCGACGCTCGCAGCGACGTGACAATACGATGACTCAACCACCCCTGCGCCATCAACATACCGCTTACGGCTCCTGGAAGCGGAATCCAGGGCGGCAAGAGGAGTGTTGCGCGGACATCTTCCGTGCCTACGCTTGTCATGCGTCCGCGGAGCCGCTGTTCTTCCGTGGTCCTGCTGAGGACATTCTCGCGGAGCTCCCGGACGACTCCATCGACTTTGCGATGACCAGCCCGCCATACTGGGGGAAGAGACAGTACTCAAACGGCGGCATCGGTCTGGAGAGTGAGCCAGCCGAGTACATCGCGGCCCTCCTGCGTGTGTTCGGCCAGGTTCACCGTCTTCTGAAGCCTACCGGTTCTTTCTGGCTCAACATCGGCGACAGCTACCATCACAAGCGCCTGCTTGGACTGCCCTGGCGGGTTGCCTTTGCGATGATGGATTCTCAGGACTGGATTCTCCGCAACGACGTCGTGTGGAACAAAATAAAGGGCGGCCCCGATACCGCCGCGGACAAGCTGAGGAACGTGCACGAGCCCGTCTTCCACTTCGTCAAGCGGGCCACCGGGTACTACTACGACGTCGATGCTATTCGGAGCGCACCGAGGCGGGCACAGATCATCAACGGCGCTGTTGTTTCAGCCACGGGCGTACGTGGCGTGCGCTACCGACGTCAGATTGAGCTCTCCTCGCACCTGTCGCCCGCTGAGAAGAAGGGGGCGTTCGCGGCACTTGATGCAATACTCGGCGAGATAAGGGCCGGACGCCTCGCTGACTTTCGCATGATCATTCGTGGACAGCAACGCACCACTCACTCAGACTCAGAAGTCGTGTCCGGCCGAGCTCGCGATCTCCAAGCGCGAGGCTTTTACTTTCTGCGATACCACCCGAATGGGAGCAAGCCGAGCGACGTGTGGGACATCATTCCTGAGGACACGCAAAACCGTGAGGTGCACTTCGCCCCCTATCCAGCGGACCTGTGCCGCATCCCGCTGCTAGCTACCTGTCCCGAGAAGGGGATTGCGCTCGATCCGTTCTGCGGAACGGGTACAACCAACCTCGTCGCGCGCCAACTGAACCGACGTTCTATCGGCATCGACATCTCAGAAGACTATCTTGAGGAGGCTGTCAAACGCTGTTCGATCCTCTTGTGAGGTGATGTTCGGGTGAGCAATGGCGACGAGATTGTTGAGCTGTTCGGGCTCCCTGCCACCCGAGGGCAGCGCTGGCAGGCCGTGGTCGAGGGACAGCATTGTCCATATCTGGACCGAAAGTGCATCAAGGTCAGAAAGAGTGAGCCGGACGTTTCCATAGGCACGTGCACCGTCCACTATGGAAAGGCGCCGATCGTCATTTGTCCCTTCCGCCTCCTGGAGCGCCGCCAGGTCTTCGCCGACTGCATTCATCTGTTGACCCTGCACGAGCCGGGCAATGAGTTTCACATCGTGACGGAGGTCAGTATCCCAGGCGGTAGCATCGATTACTTCCTGGTCTCGGTTCACCGCGGACGTGCGATCGACTTCGTCGGCATCGAACTTCAGACGCTTGACACCACAGGCACGGTATGGCCTGCGCGAGAGCGGTTCCTGCAGTTCGTTGGCGTGCCCCACGATCGGGAAGCCGCGGCCTCCGGGAAGCCGTTCGGCATGAATTGGAAGATGACAGCAAAGACCATCCTCGTGCAGCTTCACCATAAGGTGGAGACATTCGCTCATCTGTCGAAGCACTTGGTCCTTGTTGTCCAGGACCGGCTGCTCGACTACATGAGACGGGAGTTTTCCTTCGACCATCTGGCCCGTGAACCACGGGTCGGAGACCCTATGCACTTCCACAGCTACTCACTCCAGCGAGACCACCAAGGTTTGCGTCTGGAAATGGCCCAGCGACTGAGCACCGATGTCGCCGGCATCGCGACGGCTCTCGGGCTTCAGGCGGAAGCGAAGGTGGAGATCGAAAGCATTCTCGCCGACATCCAACGGAAGCTCTCCAACCGCACACGCTGGACACCGTGATGCATCAACGCGGTCTGGGCTTCTCTTCGCAGGTGTCGTCCTCGACGTGTCTCGCGATCCTCCGTCCACCGCAGCGGGAGCACTCAATCCAAACGATGCAGCCAGGCGGTCCGTCGTCCACGCTGGCGTCGAAGTCACTGCAGCGGCGGTGCTCGTCCAGGAAGGCTGCGAGATCCTTGTCGAGGCTTCCCATGGATGGGAGTGTAGCGCGAGCGCACGTGGGAAGGAATGTCCCAAAGCCGATACACGCCACCCGTACCGGTGCTCAAGCTGGGGAGGCTACTTGCCCTTCCGCCCTCTTCAGTTTCGCTCCGAAATCCTTTATTCGGTTCTTTCACTCCCGGTTTTCAGGCGGCGTTGGGTTCTGCGTGCCGAAGGCTCCGCCCGTTGGCACGCGGCTGCCCGCCAGCGATGGATGGAGCTTCCGCGATCAGTAACCCGCCACGTACGGCAGCTTCGTCGCCGTCGCCTCGATCGCCTCGCCGGCTTCCAGCAACACCGCCGTCGAATCCCACGTGCCTCCCACGAGCTGGTTGCGCGGGCCGTCGGGGATGGTGGCATTGATGACGCGGTCGCCGAAGCGGACCTCTTGCCGTTCCACGTCCACCGTCACCGGCGCCTGCGGGGACCGGCTGATGGCCTTCTGGAGCCACTCGAGGTCGGCCTGCGACGCGACCAGGCAGGGGATGCCGAGCATTACGCAATTGCCGAAGAAGATCTCGCCGAAGGAGCCGCCGACGATCGCCCTGATGCCCCAGCGCATGAGGGCTTGTGGCGCGTGCTCGCGTGAGGAGCCGCAACCAAAGTTCTGGCCGACCACGAGGACCGACGCGCCCTGGTAGGCGGGCGAGTTGAACGGGTGCTCGGGGTTCTGCTTGCGCGCGTCCTCGAAGGCGTGCTCGCCCATGCCCTCGAAGGTCACGGCCTTCAGGAAGCGCGCGGGGATGATGCGGTCGGTGTCGATATCGTTGCCGGGGAGCGGAATGCCCCGGCCCGTCACCCGGCGGCGCGCGAAGTCGGTCGGGCTCATCGGAGGATCTCCCTCACGTCGGCGACGGCGCCTGTGATCGCGGCGGCGGCGACCATGGCCGGGCTCATGAGCAGCGTACGGCCCGTCGGGCTCCCTTGCCGGCCGATGAAGTTTCTGTTGCTCGACGAGGCGCTCATCTCCCTGCCCTGCAGCTTGTCGTCGTTCATGCCGAGGCACATGGAGCAGCCGGCCTTGCGCCACTGGAAGCCCGCGGCCTGGAAGACCTCGTGCAGGCCCTCGGCCTCGGCGGCCTTGGCGACCTGCTGGGAGCCCGGGACGATGAGCGCGCGCACGTGCCTGGCCACCTTGCCCTTCTTGGCCACCTCGGCGGCGGCGCGGAGATCGGACAGGCGGCCGTTGGTGCAGGAGCCGACGAAGGCGACGTCGATCTTCGCCCCCTTGATCGGCTGGCCCGCCTCGAAGCCCATGTGCGCGAGCGCCTCGCGGAAGGTCGGCCGCTCGGGCTCGGGCTGGGCGTCGGGCGACGGGATCCGCTGGCTCACCCCGACCGACATGCCCGGGTTGATGCCCCACGTCACCACCGGCTCGATCGCGGCGCCGTCGAGGCGCGCGACGTCGTCGAACGCGGCGCCGGGCTCGGTCGCCACCGACTTCCACCACGTGACGGCGCGGTCGAAGGCCGCGCCCTGCGGCGCGTAGGGCCGGCCGCGGAGATACTCGATGGTCGTCGCGTCGGGGTTGACGTAGCCGCAGCGCGCGCCGCCCTCGATCGACATGTTGCAGACGGTGAGCCGTTCCTCCATCGTCATGCGCTCGATGACGGGCCCGGCGTACTCGTAGGCGTAGCCCACGCCGCCCTTCACGCCGAGCTGGTGGATGATGGCGAGGATCACGTCCTTGGCGTAGACGCCCCTGGCGAGCGCGCCGTCCACGCGCACCTGGCGGAGCTTGGGCTTGGCGATCGCCAGGCATTGGGTTGCGAGAACATCGCGCACCTGAGTGGTGCCGATGCCGAAGGCGATGGCGCCGACGGCGCCGTGGGTCGAGGTGTGGCTGTCGCCGCATGCGATCGTCATGCCCGGCTGGGTCAGGCCCAGCTCCGGGCCGATGACGTGGACGATGCCCTGCTTGCCCGTCGCCATGTCGAGGAGCGGCAGACCGAACTCCTTCGTGTTCCGGTACATGTGCTCGGCCATCTCCTCGGCCATGGGGTCGCCGAAGGGGCGGGCCTGGTCGGTCGTCGGGATGATGTGGTCGAGCGTGCCAAAGGTGCGCTCGGGCATGCGCACCTTGAGCTTCGAGTCCCTCAGCATCTGGAAGGCCTGCGGCGTCGTCACCTCGTGGATCAGGTGCAGGCCGATCAGGAGCTGGGTCTGGCCGGACGGGAGCGTCCGGACCGTGTGCGCGTCCCACACCTTGTCGAGCAGCGTGCGTGTCATGGAATCCTCCGAGAAGGGTATCGTGCCCCATCGAGACCGTGGAGTCCAGCTTCCCTCGTGTGAAACATGTTACTCTTCCCGCATGAAGACGCTGACTGTTCGCGACCTTCGGCAGCGATGGCCCCGCGCCGAGGCGATGCTCGAGACCGAGGGGGAGATCCTGATCACCCGCGACGCGAAGCCGGTGGCCCGCCTCGTGCGGTTCGTGACGCCCCGGCGGGCGCGCAAGCGCTTCGAGCCGGCCAAGCACGCCGCGTGGCAGGCGCGGGTCGGCGGGAAGCGACCCGTGCGCTGGGTCGACGAGTTCCTCGGGCGGGATCGACGCGCTGGCGGCGTTTCAGGGAGAAGCTGACCGAGTTTCGCGAGACCGAGCCCTTCCGGTTCCACCGCCTGAGCGCGCCGGTGTTCGACGTGGCCCTCCGCCAGCATCGAGCAGGAGGCAAGACTCACTGCCGGACGCTCGATCGGCTTCACCTGGCCGCCATGGAGGAGCTGAACGTCCGCAGGCTCATGACGAACGACGCCAGTCAAGCGGCTGCCGCGCGGGCCATGGGCCTCGAGGTGCTGACCCCGGGCGCGATCTCCGCATGACAACCGACAGGGAGGCGTCATGACCCAGCCCGTGACGATGCAGATCTTCTCCGACTACGTCTGACCCTGGTGCTACCTCAGTACCGTGCGTATTGAGCGGCTCAAGGCGGAGCACAACGTGAAGGTCGAGTGGGTGCACTTCCCCCTGCACCCGGACACGCCGGCGGAGGGGCGCGCGCTCGCCGATCTGTTCGCCGGGCGCAACGTGGACCGAAACGCCATGCACGCCCAGATGAAGGCGCGCATGGACGCCGAGGGGCTCCCCTACGGCGAGCGCACGATGACGTACAACAGCCGCCTGGCCCAGGAGCTGGGCAAGTGGGCGGACACGCAGCCGGGCGGCGAGGCGATCCACGACGCGCTGTTCCGCGCCTACTTCGTGGAGGCGCGCGACATCTCCGAGCCCGCGGTGCTGCTGGACATCGTGGCGCGCGTGGGCCTGCCGGTCGACGGCGCGCGCGAGGTGCTGGAGCGGCGGACGTTCAGGGACGCCGTCGATGCGGACTGGGAGCTCTCGCGCCGGTACGGCGTCACGGGTGTGCCGACGTTCGTCGTCGGGCGCCAGGGCGTCGTCGGCGCGCAGCCCTACGAGGTGCTGGAGCAGCTCGTGCTGAAGGAGGGGAGCCGCGCATGAAGATCGGTGTCGTCCTGCCGCAGACCGAGATCGGGAACGACCCGGCCGCCATCAAGGCCTACGCCGAGGCCGTCGAGGGCATGGGGTTCACGCACGTCCTCGTCTTCGATCACGTGCTGGGCGCCAATCCCGACCGCCCGGGCGGCTGGAAGGGGCCCTACACGTATCGCCACGGCTTCCACGAGCCGTTCGTGCTCTTCGGGTTCCTGGCCGCCGCCACGCGCCAGCTCGAGCTGGTGACGGGCATCATCATCCTGCCGCAGCGCCAGACCGCGCTCGTCGCCAAGCAGGCCGCGGCCGTGGACGTGCTGTCGGGCGGGCGGCTCAGGCTCGGCGTCGCCGTCGGCTGGAACCCGGTCGAGTTCGAGGCGCTCGGCGAGGACTTCGCGACGCGCGGCCGGCGGATCGAGGAGCAGATCGAGGTGATGCGCGCGCTGTGGACGAACGACCTGGTGACCTTCGCGGGCACGCGCCATCGCATCCCCGACGCCGGCCTCAACCCGCTGCCCGTGCAGCGACCGATCCCGGTGTGGATGGGCGGCGAGAGCGAGGTCGTCCAGCAGCGGACGGCCCGCATCGCCGACGGGTGGATGCCCCACTTCCGGCCCGGCGCGGCGGCGCAGGCCACCGTCGATCGGCTCCACGGCATGATCCGCGCGGCGGGCCGCGACCCGCAGGCGTTCGGGATCGAGGGCCGCATCACGCTGTCCCAGGTTCCCCAGGCGGACTGGGGCAAGGAGCTCGCGGCGTGGCGCGGGATGCGCGGCATCAGCCATCTCTGCGTCCACACCGCGGGCATGGGGCTGGCGAAGCCGGCCGATCACGTCGAGACGCTGCGCCGCTTCCG
>Ga0209431_10003667_pt1 | contig 12194 bp, 14 predicted proteins | sample RifCSP13_3_FD_184021 | JGI IMG/M metagenome (GOLD analysis project Ga0209431, IMG submission 184021) | Soil microbial communities from Rifle, Colorado - Rifle CSP2_sed 13_3 (SPAdes) (version 2) | ecosystem: Environmental > Terrestrial > Deep subsurface > Rock core/Sediment | place: Rifle...
CCGACCTCGCGCATCCGTTCCGCCTTCCGGGCGACGAGGTCGGGCTTGCCGATGTCCCGCCGCGCGTAGAAGCTCCCCGAGACGAACGCGAGGGCCTCCTCAGAGACCGCCTCGGCCGAACCGAGGTCGTCCGCGATCCCCACGACCGCGAGGGAGCGGGACGTCGTCGTGTAGAGGTGCCCGCCCTTCTCGTCCACGGCCGCGTAGTACAGCCTGGCCCCGATCCTCCGGACGCTCTCCTCGTCGACCTTGAGGAGCTCGCCGGGCTTCGGACGGGATCCGTACCCCATCGGCACGATGTACTTGCACACGGTGGCCTTCCGCGCGAACCGGGCTCCCTCCGGAAGGCGGCCCTCCACGAGCCGCGCGCACAGCTCGGGGAGCGGGTCCTCGAGGATGGGCAGCACGTTCATGGACTCCGGATCCGCGAACCGCACGTTGTATTCGAGGAGCTTCGGCCCGTCCGCCGTGTTCATGAAGCCACCGTACAGGATCCCCTTGAACGGCGTGCCGTTCGAGGCCATCGCCTCCACGGTCCGGCGCATCGTCCCCGCGGCCTGCTCCCAGTCCGAGGCCGTCACGAACGGGAGACGGTGGTCCGCATCGCTGTACGAACCCATCCCCCCCGTGTTCGGGCCCCTGTCCCCCTCGTACGCGCGCTTGTGGTCCTGCGCGAGCGGGCAGAACACGAGGCGCTTCCCGTCGCACAGAGCCTGGAGGGAGAACTCCTCCCCGACGAGCTTCTCCTCCACGAGGAAGCGGGCCGCCCCGCCGATCCGCCGCTCGAGGATCTCCCGCCCGTACGCGAGGGCCTCCCCCTTCGTCTTGATGTGGTCTCCCCACACCCGGACGCCCTTCCCGCCCGTGAGCCCGAGCGGCTTGATCACGAACTCGATGTCCGCGTCGTTCACCCACTCCTCGAACGGGCCGAGCGCGTCGAACGCCCAGAACGCGGGGAGCCCGGGGATGTCGAAGTCCCGCATGAGCCGCCGCGTGAACTCCTTGTTCGTCTCGAGCTGCGCGGCGGATCGGGACGGGCCCACGGTCGGGATCCCTCTCCCCTCGAGGGCGTCCGTGATCCCTCGTTCGAGCGGCGCCTCCGGGCCGATGACGGCGAGGTCCGCGGCGCGCTCCTTCGCCCACGTGGCGACGCGGTCCACCTCGATCACGTCCCCGAGGAGGACGTCGACCGCGGCGCGCCGGATCCCGGGATTCTGGTTCGACATCGCAGCGAGGACGTCCGCGCCGCCGCGGCGCAGGGCGTCCACGATCGCGTGCTCGCGGCCTCCTCCGCCCACGACGAGGACCTTCACGCGCGCCGGATGGAACGGGCTCGCTAAAGGGTTTCGCGTCCGTCCCCGCGGGTGAGGCCCGCGCGTCCGGCCCGCCGCGCGCGACTCGGATCGACGCGCCGGGACGCGCGGGGACCCGGCTACTCGGGCGCGGCCATCTCGGCCGCGTGCACCGTGTTCGCCAGGAGCATCGCGATCGTCATGGGCCCGACGCCTCCGGGGACCGGGGACATCGCCTTCGCCTTCGCGCGCACGGCCTCGAAGTCCACGTCGCCCACGGTCCGGTAGCCTCCTCGCGCGGTCCCGTCGGCCACCCGGTTGATTCCCACGTCGATCACGACGGCGCCCTCGCGAACCATGTCCGCCTTGACGAACCTCGGCGAGCCCATCGCCGCGATCAGGATGTCCGCCCGGCGCATGTGGGCCGCGAGGTCCCGCGTGCCGCTGTGGGCCACCGTGACGGTCGCGTTTGCGCCGCTCGCCTTCTGCATGAGGAGGGCTGCGAGCGGTTTCCCGACGATGTTGCTCCGCCCCACGATCACGACGTCTTTTCCCCCCGGATCGTGCCCGCTCCGCACGAGGAGCTCCACGACCCCCGCCGGGGTGGCGGGAGCGAACCGGGTCGTCCCGATGAGCACGAGTCCGACGTTCTCCGGGTGGAAGCAGTCCACGTCCTTCATCGGGTCCACCGCGGCGACCGCGACCCCCGTCCGGATCGGCTCGGGCAACGGCTGCTGGACGAGGATCCCGTGGACCTTCGGGTCCGCGTTGAGCCGTCGGACCTCCCCGAGGAGGCGCGATTCCGACGCGTCGGCGGGCAGCTCGAGGGTCCAGTGCGCCATCCCCACCTCCTCGCACGCTTTGCTCTTCATCCGGACGTAGAGGCGCGACGCGGGGTTGTCCCCCACGAGGATCGCCACGAGGCCGGGCGTCACGCCCGCGGCCGCAAGGCGCTCGAGCCGCGGACGGAGCTCCCCTCGGACCTCGTCCGCGATCCGCTTCCCGTCGATCAGGTCGGCGACCATGGACGCGCGGCTCCGCGTAAGGGCCGACGGCGATAAAGGTTTCCGACGTCGCCCCGAGGACGCTCGGACGGGCGGGAGGCGGCCCTCGCACGCGGGACGAGCGCGTCCGACAGCCTCGGCCATCCATGCGTTCGGCGGGCCCCAAGCGGCCTGGATGCACGGGTTCGTACGAAGGTCGTTCTCATGGACGAAAACACTTAAGCCGGGACGCCGAATGTCGCCTTCGGATGCACTCGAGCGACTGGGCTCGCGCCCTCACGGAACGTCAGCGCGAGGTCCTCTCGATCGTCGTCGAGAATAAGGTGTACCGGAACCGGGACTCGCGCATCGCGGAGCTCGCGGAGCGGATGGGGATCGCGCCGTCCGCGGTCGCGAAGCACCTCCTGGAGATCGAGAAGTCCGCTCTCCTCGACGTGACCGTGTCGCCGAGCGAGCAGGGGAAGCGGGTGTACGAGCGCCTCCAACTGGAGCCCCGGCCCGAGAGGCGGCCGACCTCCGAGGCCCTGGGGAAGGACAAGCTCGCGGTCCTCCGGTTCGTCGCGGACCACCCGGACGCGACGGCCACGGAGGTCTCGGAGGAACTCGGCGTCTCGGAGTACACGGCGATCAACGGCCTCCGCGTCCTGACGGCCGTCGGACTCGCCGCGAAGCAGCGCGGACCCGCGATCCGACGGGGCGTGCCGCCTTACGTGTACCGCGTGACGGCCCACGGGCGCGAGGTGTCCGACCGCGTGCCCGCGTGAAGGCGGAAGGCACTTGTAGCGCGGCCCGCGATGACCCGGGCGGCATGCACGACGCGATCGTCGTGGGCGCGGGGCCCGCGGGAGGCATGGCCGCGCGAGGCCTCGCCGGGGCGGGCTTCCGGACTCTCGTCCTCGACAAGAAGAAGATCCTGGGCGAACCCGTCCAGTGCGCGGAGGGGGTGAGCCGCTTCGGGCTCGAGTCGAACGGGATCCGGCCGCGGGACGAGTGGGTCGCGCAGGGCGTCTCGGGCGCGCGGGCCGTCATGCCCAACGGGACGTCCTTCTTCATCACGAAACAGCCAGGCTATGCGATCGACCGGCCCGCCTTCGATCGCTGGATCGTAGACGGCGCCGTGGACGCGGGCGCGGAGGTCCGCACGGCGACCCGGGTCACGGGGATCTCGCGCGGGGACGCGGGCTGGCGGGTCCACGCGAACGGGGACGTCTTCGACGCGCGGGTCGTGATCGCCGCGGACGGACCCGCGAGCCGGATCGCGAAGGCCCTCGGGCTCGTGCGACGGCAGGAGGTCATCCGCGCGTACGAGTACCGCTTCCGCCGGACCGATGTGACGCTCGCCGACCCGGACCGGTTCCTCCTCTACGTGGGGCAGCGGTACGACGGCGGGTACGCCTGGGTCTTCCCGAAGGGGGACGCGGTCAACGTGGGTGCGGGTGGCCACATCGACGCGCACGCGGCGACCCTCGCCTTCTGCAGGGAGCGCGGGATCGACCCCGCGCGACGCGTGCAGGCCATCGCGGGCACGATCCCGTACCGCTTCGACCTGAGCGCGTTCGCGATCCCGGGCCTCGCGATCGCGGGGGACGCCTGCGGGATCACGAACCCGATGAACGGGGCCGGGATCCACCCCGGGCTCTTCAGCGGGCGGATCGCGGGCGGGTTCGCTGCGACGGCCCTCGACCGGGACGACCCTTCGGCCCTCGTTGGGTACGACCGGGCCCTCCGGGCGTCCCCGTTCCTGGACCCATTGCTGTTCTGGATGATCGAGCGCGTGCGCTCCTGGGGAGACGGGCTGCTGAACGCGGTCGGAGAGGAGCTCGACGGCCTCGAATGGCGGGCCGTGGACCTTCGACTCGTCGTGTCGGCCCTCCTGCGCAGGCCGCGCCTCGCGGCCCACGCGCGCGAGTTCTATCGGATGCTCCGCGCCCTTGAGCTGTGCGAGCACTTCGGCTGGTGAGCCACGTCGCGGCATGGACGCCGCGGTCCGTCCCATCCGGAAAAGGGTAAATATTTTCCGCGTGGTCCCGCCCCGATGCCGCTCCATGCGTCCGCGCGCCGGATCCGCGTCGGGAGCCGGCTCGAGTGGGTCCTCGAGAGCGGCCAGTTCGCCGTCACGACGGAGATCGCGCCGCCCGCGTCCTCGGATCCGGAGGGGATCCGCAAGATCGCGGGGATGTTCCGGGGGAACGTGGACGCGTGCAACGTGACGGACGGGCAGCGGGCCCTGGTCCGCATGTCGTCCCTCGCGGCGTCCGTCCTGGCCCTGGGGGAAGGGCTCGAGCCGATCATGCAGCTCACCCTCCGGGATCGGAACCGGATCGCGCTCCAGGCGGACCTCCTCGGAGCCTCCGCGCTCGGGGTGCGGGCCGTCCTCTGCCTGTGGGGGGACGACCCGAAGGTCGGGAACGAGAAGGACGCGAAGGGCGTCTACGACCTCAAGACGGAGGAGATGATCGCGATGTTCCGGAACTTGCGGGACGCAGGGACCCTCCGCGGCGGGGATTCGGTCGAGGCGCCCCCGAAGCTGCTGATCGGGGCCGCCGCGAATCCCCTCGGCGGATCCCTGGAGCAGGCGTTCGCGAACCTCCGGGGGAAGGTCGAGGCGGGCGCCGACTTCGTCCAGACGCAGGCGATCTTCGACATGGACTCGTTCGAGGAGTGGATGCGCCTCGTGCGGAAGGAGTGGCTCCACGAACGGGTCCACATCCTCGCGGGCGTCATCCCGCTCAAGTCCCCGAAGATGGCCCACTTCCTCGCGGAGAAGGTCCCGGGGATCGTGATCCCCCCGGACATCCTGGCGCGCATGGAGAAGGCGCCCGACCCGAAGGCGGAGGGGCTGAGCATCGCCCTCCGGACGGTCAAGGCGCTCCGGAAGGTCGAAGGGGTCCGCGGGATCCACGTGATGGCGGTCGGGTGGGACGAGATCGTCCCGACGATCGTGAAGCAGGCCGGACTCCTCCCCCGGCCTCCCGTCCCCGTGGGCCCGTTGTGACTTAAGCCCGACGCCGCAGGTTTAATTGGGTCGTCCCCATTCCTCCTTGGTAACCACGATGGTCCCGGCCCGCCGCGCCCTCCTGAGCGTGTCGGACAAGGAGGGTCTCGTGGACTTTGCGCGGGGCCTGCGCGCGCACGGGTTCGACCTGCTCGCGACGGAAGGAAGCGCGAAGCTCCTCCGGGAGGCCGGCCTGCCCGTCACGACGATCTCCGAGTACACGGGCCTTCGGGAGGGCCTCGGAGGCCGCGTGAAGACCCTCCATCCGAAAATTTTCGCCGGGATCCTCGCGCCCCGCGGGGACGAACCCGATCTCTCGGCCCTCGGCGCGGCCGCCGTGGACCTCGTCGCAGCGAACCTCTACCCGTTCGAAGACGTCGTCGCGGAGCCCGGGGTCGCCCACGACCAGGCCGTCGAGAACATCGACATCGGGGGGGTCGCGCTGATCCGCGCGGCCGCCAAGAACGCGGCGCGCGTCACGGTCGTCGTGCGGCCGGGCCGGTATGCGGACGTCCTCGCGGCCCTCAAGGAACTCGGGACCGTTCCCCCCCGCCTCCGGGACGACCTCGCGCTCGAGGCGTTCGAGTACACGTCGGGATACGACGCGGCGATCTATGCGTACCTGACCCGTCGGCGCGGGGACGCCCTCCCGCCTGCGCTCCGGCTCGCGTACGCGAAGGCGGCCGACCTCCGGTATGGCGAGAACCCGCACCAGAAAGCCGCGTTCTACCGGGATTCCGCCGCGCCCCCCGTGAGCGTGGCCCGCCTCGACGTGCTCCACGGGAAGGGACTCAGCTTCAACAACCTGGTGGACCTGGAGGCGGCGTTGCGCCTCGCGGCCGAGTTCGACGAGCCCGCCGCGGTCGTGATCAAACACACGAACCCGTCCGGGGTCGCGGTCCGGGCGAGCCTCGCGGAGGCGTACGCGGCGGCTCATGCGGCCGACGAGAAGGCCGCCTACGGGTGCGTCGTCGGACTGAACCGGGCCGTCGACCTCGCGACGGCCCGCGCGATGAAAGGGCACTTCATCGAGGCCCTCCTGGCGCCGGGGTTCGAGGAGGATGCCCTCGAGATCCTGCGCACCCGGAAGAACATCCGCCTCGCGCGGACCCGCGGGGCCCTCCGACCCAGCGAGGAGCTCGAGATGACGAAGGTGTCGGGCGGGATGCTCGTGCAGACGGCCGGGTATCCGCCGATCACGCGGGACCTCCTTCGGGTCGTGACGAGACGAGCCCTGACGGAGGCCCAGATCCGGGACGTCCTCTTCGCGATGCGCGTGTCCAAGTTCGTGAAATCGAACGGCGTCGTGCTCGCGAAGGACCGCACGACGGTTGGGATCGGTGCCGGCCAGATGACCCGCGTGGACAGCGTGATGCTCGCGTGCATCAAGGCGGGCGAGCGTGCGAAGTCGTCCGTCCTGTGCAGCGACGCGTTCTTCCCGTTCCGAGACGGGATCGACGAGGCCGCCCGCGGCGGGATCGCGGCGATCGCGCAGCCCGGGGGATCAATCCGGGACGCGGAGGTCATCGAGGCGTGCGAGGAACACGGGATCGCGATGGCCTTCACGGGCCTGCGCCTGTTCCGGCACTGAGGGGGACGATGCCTCGGATCCGGGTCGGGGTGCTCGCCTCGGGCCGCGGGACGGGCTTCCAGAGCCTCGTGGACGCGCGAGACCGGGGCGACCTCGATGTCGAACTCCCGATCCTCGCGTCGAACGTCCCGGGCGCGCCCGTGCTGGACCGGGCGAAGAAGGCGGGCGTCCCCACGGCCGTGGTGGACCATCGGGGCTTCGGGGCGGATCGCGAGGCGTTCGAGCGGGAGCTCGTGCGGGTCCTGCGTGAGAACCGCGTGGACCTCGTCGTCTTCGCGGGATTCATGCGCCTCGTGACCCCGTTCTTCGTGCGGCAGTTCCCGAGCCGGATCATGAACATCCACCCGTCCCTCCTGCCCGCGTTCCCGGGAGCTCACGCGCACCGCGACGTCCTCGCGAGCGGCGCGAAGGTGACCGGATGCACGGTCCACTTCGTCGACGCCTCCGTGGACGGGGGCCCGATCATCCTCCAGAAGGCGTTGCCCGTGCGGGAGGACGACACGGAGGAGACCCTCGAGGCCCGGGTCCTCGAGCAGGAGCACGCGCTCCTGCCCCTGGCGGTCCGCCTGTTCGCAGAGGGCCGCCTCCAGGTGGACGGACGTCGGGTGCGGATCGACACGCGGGGGATCGACCTTCCGCGGATGGCGTGAACCCGGTGGCCGGTCTTTGTATCAACCAGGGTGAATATAAATCGGCCCGAGATCCTGCGGCCCGGAGTGGACGCCTTCGGAACAAGGGATCGGATGACGAAAAAGGGCAAGGCCGTTCGGCGGATTGAAGTCCGAGGAACGGCCTCGTTGTGGAGGGATGCTTGTGAGAAATCGAAAGGTTCCGTGATATATCAATTTTCGGTCCGGCGGTTCGAGCCGCGTCCGGAGCGGCGGGCCGCGGGCGGACCCCCGTGGGCCGTGCCCGATGGAACACGCTCCCGCAAACCTTATGTCGATTTCGCTGCTACGAGGCGTAGCGCATGAAGGGCGTCGGGAAGTTCGGAGAGGTCATGGCCGCCGAGAAGGGGCGCGTGAGCTACGACGAGCTGGCCGTGCGCCTCGAGAAGATCATTCGCTCGGGGAGCCAGAAGAAGGCGATCACGGATTTCGTGTGCCGCGAACTCCGGAAGATCCCGCACTACACGTGGGTCGGGGTGTACCGCATCGAGGGCGGGGACCTCGTGCTTCAGTCCTGGTCCGGCCCGAGCGCGACCCAGCACACCCGGATCCCCATCGGATCCGGCATATGCGGTGCGGCGGTCGCCGAGAGGACGACGATCGTCGTCCCCGACGTGAACGCGGACCCGCGGTACCTCCAATGCTTCCTGAACACGCGTTCGGAGATTGTCGTACCGATCCTCCGGGACGGGACGGCCCTCGCGGAGATCGACATTGACTCGGACCGGGTCGACGCGTTCACGGAGACGGACCGGACCTTCCTCGAGAGCGTCGCGACGGACCTCGCGAGCATCCTGTGAGACGCTCTCAATTCTGCGACTGTTCGACAAGTCTTAATCCTCGGCCTGCGCTCGTCATTCCAAGAGGAGGTCGCATGCCCAGCACGGTCACAGTCTTGCTCGCCCTCGCGTTCGTCTCCGCCGCGGGGGTCGGGGCCTTCGTCCACGGGATGAACGCGGAGGAGGAAACGAACGCCATCGAGGGGATCGTCGTCCAGGTCGAGTGGAATCCCCACTGGGAGGTCGCCGTCGAGTACGCCATCCGCGTGAACGACTCGGAGGGGACCACGTACGTCGTCGAACTCGGGCCGCCGTGGTGGTGGGCCGCCGTCGGACTTCCGGCGATCGAGCTGAACGACACGCTCGCGGTCGAGGGGGTCGTCCACGACGGGAACGTGATCGAGGCGTACACGATATCCGTGAACGGAGGCGACCCGATCGTGATCCGGGACGGGGGAAAGCCCATGTGGGCCGAGGTCGCCTCCGGCCGACCCGCGAAGGACGACGACTGAGGGACCGCCCGTTTCGACCGCCGTCCAATAACCCATTTAGGCTCCCAAGCGAACCGGGGGGCACAGGGGGTTCCAAGGAGTGGTCAAGTACGCATGGATCGTCGGAGTGATCGCGGTCTCCGGCCTCGTGATGGGGACGGCCGCAGCCGGGGCGTTCCCCGGTTCGGTCCTCCGCCCGTTCGCGGGAGCCGATGTGACGGGTCACCCGTCGAACGAGACGAACGGCGTGCCTCCGGGACCGCCCGTCTGGCTCGGCGATGAGGCGCCCTACGGGACGCCGTCATGGCTCAACGAGAGCGCGCCGTATGGCACGCCCACGTGGGTCGTGCCGCCCGAGACGGGTTCGCCGTAGGCACAACGCGCATGGGGACGGGACCTCCCGTCCTCCCTTTCCAACGGCACTGCATCGGATCAGACGCGGAACTCGCCCCAGACCCGGAGGAACGTGTCCACTTGGTCCGCGGTCGCGAGCTCGTATGTCGTCATGAGGAGGGCGACCGCTTTCGGTTCCGCGACTTGGTACCCTCGGTCCGGGACTCCCAGGCGGGCGAGGACCCCGGCCATCTGCATCTTCTTCAGGTGATGGGACAGGGTCGACGGGGAGACGGGGACCCGCTCGAGCATCTCCTTGTGAGAGGCGGACTCCCGCTCCATGAGGAACGCGAGGACGCGCAAGGGCACGGGCTGTCGGAGGAACGCTAGGATCACCTTCTGCGCGTCCGTGAGGGCGGGGCGTTCGTCCGCCGCGCCCGGGACGGACCGCGGGTAATACCGCTTGTACTCCCCGTCCATCGAGGCGGACACGAGCTCGTGCTTCTCGAGGAACCGCAGGTGGTAGTCCGCGAGCGTGATCGAGAGATCGAGGGCGCGGGCGATCTCCCTCAGGTGGAACCCGGGATTGTTCCGGACGAATTCGTACAGCCTGCGCCTCGCCTCCACGGCGAGGACATCCTCGTCCATGGGGACCCCGCGTCCTTCAGCGCCGGAGGGTGAACCCGTAGAACAGCGCGAGGATCACGAGGTCAAACGCCCCCCAGACGAGGATGAGCGTGGGGAGCTCGACTTGGGTCAGGAAGATCGCGGAGGTCAGCACGAGGCCCTTCACGAAGAAGACGGCGAACGCGACGCTCAGGAAGACGACATGCGCGTCCCGGGTCCGGCGCCACGCGAGGAGCGCGATCACGGTGAGCGTGAACGCGAGGACCATGACGGCCGCTACGATCACGTTCTCGACGGCCAGCGCCAATCCGGATCACCGGCCCCGTATCGAGGGCGGACGATAAGGTTTCGCCTCAATCCGCTCGGCGTCGCTTCGCCGCCACCATCGTCGCAGCGACGAGGGCCGCGACGCCCGCGACGGATGTCGCAAAGAGGAGCGCATCCGCGCTCAGGGGCGGCGGGGGCGGATCCAGGACGCTCCCGTAGGCCGCGCTCACGACCCCGAAACCCGCGCCGTGCTGGACCTCCGCGGCCGTGGGACTCTCCCCCTGTGGGTACGCGAGGATCAGGTCGTACGCGTCGGACTCGAACGCGACGTCCAGGCCCGCGATGGATACGGAGCCCGAGCGGCCGCCCACGGTCGCCGTCTTGGACCACGAGAAGAACACCGCGGCCCGGTCGGCTCCGCTCCCCGATGTGATGTTCACCGCGCTCTCGTCCGTGCTGAAGTTGTTGCGGTCCGCCCAGCTCTCCTCCTCGTACTCGGGCGCGTAGTCCGTTTCGAGCCACAGCTCAATTCCGACGCGCGCCCCGAGGTTCCGCAGGGTCCAGTTCACCGACATGTCGATCTTGATCTCCATGGGGGTGAGGATCCGCTCCGGCGAGATCCGGTAGAAGCGCTGCGCAACCGTGAGGACCATCGAGAGCTCGTTCAGATTGCTCGAGATCCCGATCGTGTGGACGGCCCCGCCGTCTGCGTTCTCCGCCCACGTATGTTCGATCGGGATGGCACCGAACGCGTCGGGACCGAGGGCCGCCGTCTCGAGGATCTCCGAACGCTCGATGGAGCCGTTCCCGTTCGTGTCCCGCCACTCGACGACGGCCTTGAGTCCGAGCCGGAACGAGCTCCGCGCGAGGGACCCCTCGGAGCCCCGGACGTACTCCACGTCGAACCGGCCCTCCTCGTAATCGAGCTGGAACCAGTCGTTCGTGGGGGACCCGACCGAGTTGCTGCTCACCCGGAGGTACGTCGGGGACGCGGCCGGCGTGTTGCGGACCTCGACGATCCGGGCCGTCGCGAGCTCGAGCGCGTCGTCGATCCCGTCCAGATCGTCGTCCGAGGCCGCGCCATGGCCGGAGGCGAGGACGAGAGCCGACGCGGCCGTGAACGCGAAGAACCAGCGCCCGAATCGGCCCCGTGGGCGACCGCGGAACAGAGAGAGTCCCCTCGCGAATCGATTCGGAGGACCGTATAAAGAGGTTATTCTACGCTCCTCGAAACCCGGGAGGGCCCGCCGACGGGCACGCGGGGCGTGGGCGCCGAGGAGGCGCTCGCTCCAGGCCGTCCGGACACGCGTCACTCTCGGACGACTTCCCCGAATGCCATTCTGCGGTGGACGCGCGTGATCCGGACCCGCACCTGGTCGCCGACCTTCGTGCCCGGCACGAAGACGACGAAGTTCTGGATCCGGGCGAGGCCATCGCCCTCGCGCCCCATGTCCTCGATCTTGGCATCGTAGACCTTCCCTTCCTCGACGGGTGCGTTGGAAGGCCGCGGGCCAGACCCCGAATACGACATCCCCTGCTCCAACCGGCGACGCTCGGCCGCCGACGCGTTTCGCATCCGAATGTGCGTATATAATGGTACTGGACCGCCGCGCCTCAGGAGCCGCGCGGCGCGCCCACGTCGTACTCCGGATCGGGGGGTCGGGTGAGTCGGAGGGAGAGGATCAGGAACACGATCCCGACGATGAGGACGATCAGGCCGACCGCCGACACGAGGCGGTTCACGGGCCCGAACGCCTCGAACGCGGTGTACTCGCCGATCGCGATCCGGAACGCGTCGTGGATCCACGAGAACAGCGCGATGCCCGGACCGCCCAGAACGATGAGCAGGATCCCGACGTAGAAGAGGAGCTTCTCCCGGAGCCCCCGGGACGTGCCGGAATTCGCGGATTCCTCGTCGGCCTGGACCTCGATCGCCTCCTCGGCGAACAGCTCGCCGCACTGGGGACACTCCGACGCGTCGAGGGGGACGACCGCGCTGCAGCTCGGGCACTCCGCGATCGCGTCGGGTTCCGTGGCCATGGAGGCAGGCCCGGGTGGCCCTCCGCGCGTATAGTCGTTTCCTCCCGGCTATCTCGAGTGAGAACACGCCGGCCCGCGCGGCGATGTCAGAGTGCGACTTTGGGCTT
>Ga0209431_10003670_pt1 | contig 12189 bp, 9 predicted proteins | sample RifCSP13_3_FD_184021 | JGI IMG/M metagenome (GOLD analysis project Ga0209431, IMG submission 184021) | Soil microbial communities from Rifle, Colorado - Rifle CSP2_sed 13_3 (SPAdes) (version 2) | ecosystem: Environmental > Terrestrial > Deep subsurface > Rock core/Sediment | place: Rifle...
CCGCTTCGGCGGCATCGAAGAGAAAGATGAGATTGGGGTTGCAACAGGCCTTGCCTGGACAGAGACAGGCGGGGAGATACTGTCAATAGAGGTAGCAGTGGTTCCTGGAAAAGGTAAACTCATTATAACCGGCAAACTCGGCGATGTAATGCAGGAGTCTGCACAGGCTGCGCTTACATATATACGTTCCAGGGCGGAAGTGCTGGGGATAGATAAGGATTTTTATCAGAAGAATGATATTCATATACATGTACCTGAAGGCGCGATACCAAAGGACGGGCCGTCGGCAGGGATTACCATGGCTACTGCAATTGCCTCCAGCCTTATGAAGGTTCCTGTAAGAAAAGATATTGCCATGACAGGCGAGATTACACTCCGCGGGAAGGTTCTGCCCATCGGCGGTCTTAAGGAAAAGACACTGGCTGCTCACAGGGGCATGATACCGAAGGTCTTGGTGCCAAAAGAAAATGAAAAAGATATAAAGGATATCCCCGATGTCATCCTTAAAAAGATAGAGATTTCTTTTGTAGAGCATATGGATGATGTATTGAGACAGGCGCTGGTTCTTGAAAAACCTGAAGAAATATTTAAGAAGAAGGCAGAAAAAGACAGTGATGCTTATAAGAAGGAAGATGTATCAGGGGCAGTGCCCGGCGGAAATGTTATTACGCACTGAGCCTTTATTCACTGGGTTTATTGCAATTTCAAGCAACAATTTTCTTGACAGATTGAAGAAAAGTTTGTTATAGCATCTTACAATCTAATTCCTTACAGAGGAGGAGAGTATGACAAAGGGTGAACTGGTTGGTGCTATCTCAGGTACGGCCGGGATTACGAAAGTTGCTGCTGAAAAGGCAGTGAATGCCTTTACAGGTGCTGTAACAAAGGCTTTAAAAAAAGGTGATACAGTAAGCCTTGTAGGCTTTGGAACCTTCTCGGTCTCCAGGAGAAAGGCAAGAAAGGGGCGAAATCCGCAGACAGGGAAGGAGATAAATATTCCCGCTGTAAAGGTTCCCAAGTTTAAAGCCGGAAAAATCCTTAAAAGCGCAGTAAGGAAATAGTGTTTTACCTCAGATTGCATAATTAGAACATTGATGCCGTGTGTTTTGTTCCTGATAGTGATGGGGCTTTTCAGGCTAAATGAAACCAAATGTGTCATCTGACATATAAATGTTAAAAACCATTTTTGGTCGCATTTAATTTATTATCACAACAGGTTTAGGGGCGAGGATTTAGAGATCAGGAAATGGGATTTGACTCTTCCATTTCCTGATTTCTGTTTAGTCTGTATTTTTGTTTTTCTTTTGCGGGCGGATAGCTCAGTTGGGAGAGCGCAGCCCTTACAAGGCTGAGGTCACAGGTTCAATCCCTGTTCCGCCTACCATTTAAGAACAGTTCGGAGTTCGTAGCATAGAGTTCGGAGAAAAAATATAAATATTCCGAACTACGAACTCAAAGCTCCGAACTAAACTGGGGCCGTAGTTCAATTGGTTAGAGCACCGCCCTGTCACGGCGGAAGTTGCGGGTTCGAGCCCCGTCGGCCCCGCCAGGTTCATAACCCTTCTTTGCTTGTTTCCAATCTTCAGGTTTGGGAATCTATAGCAAAGAAGGGTTTTTTGTTTGCTACCGGAGTATAATATATAAAAGCCGGATAAGCGAAGCGGATTTATAAATTAACAGGGGTTGAGATAAGACATGATAAATATGTTTCATGTTTACAAGAGTTACGACGCTTCAGTATCAGCCTTAACAGATATAACCTTGAAGATTGATAAAGGAGAATTCGTTTTTATAACAGGCGCAAGCGGGGCCGGCAAAACAACTCTCCTGAGACTCATGTTCTGCATTGAAAGACCCACGCAGGGGCAGATTATAATAGCTGGGAAGAATGTATCAAGGTTCACTCATCGGGATATCCCGGCCTTGAGGAGGAAGATAGGTTTTGTTTTCCAGGACTTTAAACTGCTTAACAACAAAACAGTCTTTGATAATATTGCCATTACACTCAGGGTTACAGGCATGGGCAACAGGGATATAAACAAAAGGGCTCTCAAGGTGCTTTCTTATGTAGGGCTTCAGCATAGGGCAAATTTTAAGCCCCTTACACTTTCGGGGGGTGAACAGCAGAGGGCAGCCATTGCAAGGGCGCTGGCAAAGGAACCTGCCATCCTGCTTGCCGATGAGCCTACAGGCAACCTCGACCCTGAGCGGGCAATGGATACGATAAATCTATTTAACGAGATAAATGCCAGGGGAACAACTGTGGTTGTTGCTACCCACGACAGGTTCTTAATAGACAAATTTAATAAAAGGACCATTATACTCGATAAGGGGAAGATAGTGGGCTGAAAGTTTGCGGCTGACTATCTTCGCTCTGCGATACGAACTCATGACTCTAAACTGTAACAGTTAAGCGCGGGTGTAATTTGAACTATCTTAAGTGGTTTGTATATTTTGTTTCTGAGGCATTCCAGAATATAAGGGGTAATCTTGCAACATCCATTGTGACAACATTTACCATTGCAATATCCCTGGCTGTATGCGGCTTATTTTTAGTCTTCTTTATAAATGTCAATAATATATTAAGCGGTGTTGGCGGTCAGATTCAGATTACAGCTTATATCAGGGGCAACCTGCAAGATGATGCAGTACTTCATATCAAGGATGAAATTTCTGCCATGCATGAGGTGGAAAGCGTAGAGTATATTTCCAAAGAAATGGCGCTCAATATATTCAAGACTGAGTTGAAAGGACAGAAGGGCATACTGGATGGTTTGGCTGCCAATCCACTTCCAGCATCTTTTGAGATAAAGGTTAAAGAACCGTTCAGGACACAGGACGGTATCAAAGGCCTTATATCAAAACTGAAGCTGATTGGCGGCATTGAAGATGTTCAGTATGGGAAGGAATGGGTTGACAGGTTCTTTGCGTTTATCAGGCTTGTAGAGGTCTTTATCTTCATATTGGGTGGATTTATACTCTCAGCTGCAGCATTTATTGTGTCAAATACCATAAGGCTCGCATTATATACCAGGAAAGATGAAATAGAGATAATGGGTCTGCTCGGGGCAACAAATATTTTTATAAAAACACCGTATTTCATTGAGGGAATAGTGGAAGGTTTTTCAGGGGCTGTTCTGGCTGTTTCTATGCTCTATCTCGGTAGGTATATGATATTGATGGAGATACCGCCAATCTTTTCCCCCCTTGTTGCTGTGCCATTTTCGCCATTCTACTTTTCTCTTGGAGTGGTTGCTGGGGGGATCATCCTCGGTATTGCGGGAAGCAGCATAGCCCTCAGAAGGTTCCTTAAAAGCTGATTACCGATAATTCCCATGGCCTTAAAATTTACCATCACAGCAAAATTTTTGGTGTGGTGGCTTATAAGACAATATTATAAAAGAACTTGCTGAAGCAGACAGTAAGCCGGATTCTGTCCCAGCGGGATTGCTCCCGCCGGTGACGACCATTCATCTGGGATGCTGGTTGCCCAGCACCTCAAGCAACCAACCCGAAGGCGCGGACGGGCCGTCCTTCAATGCCTTCCTATTTGGTCTTGCTCCAGGAGGGGGTTGCCGAGCCAACCCGGTCGCCCGGGTTGCTGGTGAGCTCTTACCTCGCCGTTTCACCCTTACCCCGATATACATCGGGGCGGTTTATTTTCTGTGGCCCTTTCCCTGAGATTGCTCCCGGTCGCCGTTAGCGACCTCCCTGCCCTGCGGAGTCCGGACTTTCCTCCAGCCCTTTACAGGCCAGCGGCCGTCTCATCTACTTCAGCAAGTTTGCCGAATCTATTGCTTCATTGGCAAGCCTGTCTGCCTCTTTGTTCTTATCCCTTTCTATATGAATAATATCATATCTCTTGAATCCCATCAATATAGACATAGCCTTGCCATAGAGCGGTCTAAGTCCTTCACTCTTCACCTTATATTCGCCTTTTATCTGCCTTACCATAAGTTCCGAGTCGGCAAAAATTTTAATATCTGTTGCACCCATTGCCTTTGCCTCTTCAAGTGCGATAATAAGCGCCTGATATTCCGCTTCATTATTTGTAGTTTTGCCGAGATATTTTCCTGTCTTCTTTAAGATCTTTCCGTCTTCTGCCATAATCAGGATTCCAGCCCCGGCATCGCCAGGATTACCCCTCGATGCCCCATCTGCATAGATATTTACACTCTCCCTGTTTTTGAATGTATCAGCGAATTCGAGAAAAAGGGAGCGTATGTCCTGGCTCTTTGCCTCTGGAAAATCCTTCATTGTTCTGGCAATATCAAGGGTTTCAGCCAATCCCTTGAGGAATCTGTATTTAAGGTCGTTTTTCACAGCAAGGGTTAGTTTGAAGATTGCTGTCCGGCAGATTCCTTCTGCTGTTCTGAAGGTTCCGGCGACGGATGCCAGTAGAGTATCCTGTGACAGTGCGGACAGAAGATGAGGTCTGAAGAGCCTTTCTGTAGTTGTATATAAGCCTGGGGTGGGATGTTCATATAACAGCCCTGGCAGGTGCCAGCTATCACCTGGATTATTGCTATACCCTGCCTTCTCTCTCTTATTGTTTCGTATTTTTTTATGACAGCCGGTGGTATATCTCTTGCGATTGTTGCCTTTTCGTCTTTTTTCCCTTTAATCCATTCCTCCTGTTTTTCCTTGCCTTCTTCAATGGTTCTGTTTTTTGCTGCAATCTCCGCCTGTTTTTCTCTCAGTTTATTTTCGTGTTCCTCAATTGTGGCCTTCTTCTCGTCGGTTTCATTGTTCAATCTGGCTATTTCATTTTCCTTTGTCTGTTTTTCCTTCTTTGCTGCATTCAACTCCTTTGTGGCAGCATTGAACTCTTTATCGTTTTTTACATTTTTAAGTCTTGTCTCGTTTTTGTTTATCCTTTCTGCAGATCCAGCAAGATCATCCTCAAATGAGCGTTTCATATCCTCCAGCCCATCAAATTCTCCTCTGATAGTTCCCAGTCTTGCTTCATATTCCTTAACCTCTTCAGACAGTCTCTCTAAATCCGCATTGAACCGCCTGGACTCTTCCTCTGCCGAATTTATCTGTATGTCAATCTCCTGTATCTTTTTAAGTAACGATAGGTTATTTTGCAAGGAGTGCGCCTCGGTTATATGTTTTTTCCTGGTGGGCCCACCTGGACTCGAACCAGGGACCAACCGGTTATGAGCCGGTGGCTCTTCCAACTGAGCTATGGGCCCTTTCAAACTTAAGTCTTCATACTAAAAAAAAATCACATCTTTGTCAAGATTTGCTTTGTGAATATTTTTATGTAATTTGTTCTGTCAGGGTGTCAGGGATTATCGACAGACGTTAGATATGGCAATTCTGTTTTTACAAACAGGTTTTAACAGCCTCTCTTAATAGAGAGATAAGATTCTGCCGCTGCCTTAAAGCCGTCCATATCACCTTTTTTTTCAGATTCCTTTAGCATTTTTAAAAGGGCGGTCCTGTCTTTTTTGAGCCTGACATCCATGAGCACTTTTTTACAGCAGTCTTCCAGTATCTTTTTGGGTTCTTCTTTTATTGACTCATCGTCTTCAAGAGATGCCTTTAATAGCCAGTTTTTTGCATTCTCAGAGTTGGCAAGGTCAACAATGTGTGATAATTCAATCTTTTCTCCGTTTGCTTTCCGCAGGGTATCTACAATAAGTTTGCCGGCCTCTTTTAAAAAATCTGTCTTGAACATCTCCACAGCGCTGCCGACAGATTCGGTATATAGCTTGGGGTAGGCAAGTATGACCTTCAGTATGGTTTCCTCTGCTTTTGTGGAATGCCCTTTGTTTATTATTTCACTGGCAGGTGGGGTATGCTGCTGCATCCCTTTTCTTGGCGCTGGTTCAGCGGCAGCCCTTATCGTTGATAAAATTACATCTGGCCCGATATGCAGCATGCCGGCGACCTTTTCTATATATATACCCCGCTCTGCTACATTCTTCATAGCCGCAATATATGGTGCAGCCTCTTCCAGGAAAGAGAGTTTGCCGTCTGAGGTATTTATATTAAATTTTGCCCGGACTGAGCCCAGGAAAAAATCCATAACAGGCTTAGCATCCTGGATATATTCGGCCATAACTGCTGCGCCTTTTTTTACAAGTATCTCGTCCGGGTCCATGTCCGCTGGTATAATTACAACCCTGGCACGCATATCCTCCTCAACAAACATAGGGAGGCTTCTCATGGCTGCAGCTATCCCTGCCTTATCTGAATCAAAAAGGGTATATATCTCCTTTGTATATCCCTTAAGTTTTCTTATATGCTCTGTTGTAAGGGCGGTCCCAAGAGTAGCGACTGCATTTGGAAAGCCGTACTGGTGCAGCATCAAAAGGTCAAAGTAACCTTCCACAACAAGGACAAAACCCTTTGCAGATGCAGGGCCTTTTGCCTGATGCATTCCATATACGACCTCTCCTTTTTTGAACAGGGGAGATGTGGGAGAATTCAGGTACTTTGGTTCTTCATTTCCCATAGCCCTTCCACCAAAGCCTATAACCCTTCCCCTGGTGTCAGATATGGGGAACATAACCCTGTTTTTGAACCTGTCGTAATTGTTATTTCCATGCCTGTTTATTAGACCGGCCTTTTCAGCCAGTTCCAGGGATGTGCCTTTTTTAATAAGGAAGTTTGAAAGGGTATTCCTGCCTGGCGGGGCATAGCCTATCTTGAAGCTTTTTATGGTCTCAGGCTTCAGGCCGCGCCCTTTTATATAAAGCCTTGCCTTTTCTGCGTCAGGGGCTGTGAGGAGATACTGGTGATAATATTCAGACGCCGCATGGTTGGCTAAAAACATGAGTTCCCGCTGATTCTCTTCTGTTGTCGGCCTTCTATCCTGCGGTATATCTATACCTGCCTTTCTTGCCAGTGTCCTTATGGCCTCAGGAAATGAAAGGTTCTCCTGCCTCATCAGGAATGTAAAAGCATTTCCACCCGTGTTGCAGCCAAAGCAGTAGAATATCTGTTTTTCGTCGTTTACTGTAAAGGACGGTGTTTTTTCCGAGTGGAACGGGCAGAGTCCGGTATGGTTTTTCCCGCTCTTCTTAAGGGAGACATATTCAGAGATTATTTCTACTATATTGATACGCTCCCTTATCTCATCTATTTTATCCTGCGGTATTGTCATAGAGGCTGTCCTATCATCTTTGACATGTCTGCAATCCGGTAATAAAGATTCCTCACCATATTAAGCAGTACAAGACGGTTATTACGGAGCCTTTCATCTTCTGCCATGACCATTACTGTGTCAAAGAATATATCCACTGTCCCCTTCAGTGACGCAAGGGTTTCAAAAACCTTCCTGTAATCTCCGTCTTTCCAGTATCTGTTTATCTCAGGTGCGATTCTTTCTGCTGTTTCAAAGAGTTCTTTTTCTTTAGCGTCTTCAAAAAGGGATTTGTCAGGTCTTTCCACTTCTGCCTCAAAGCCTTTAAGTATATTGGATACCCTTTTGAATGCAATGACCAGCGCACCGCATGCGGGATTTTTCTTAAACTCTTCCAGCGCCTTTACCCTCTTTACTGCATCATTTATATCATACCACGGCGCTGAAAGCACTGCATCCACAGTGTCAAAGGAATAGCCCTGTGGTAAAAGCTGATTTCTTAACCTCTCTTTAAGAAATTCAAGCACATCCCTTTTGATATCAGCGGCAGGCCTTGTAAGTTTTGCCTTCAGAAGGCCAATGGACTTATCAGCAAGACTGTCTATACTTAACGGGAACCCCTTTTCAGTTATTATGGCAATTATGGCAAGACTATGCCTCCTCAGGGCGTAGGGGTCTGCTGTTCCTGTAGGCACCAGCCCCACGCCAAAGCAGCCGCATATGGTATCCATCCGGTCTGCAATGCTTATTATGGCCCCAGGAATATCAGATGGCGGTTTAGTGCCGGCTGCGGTAGGCATGTAATGCCCGCAGATTGCCCTTGCCACATCCGGACATTCCCCTGAAACGAGGGCATACTCCATTCCCATGACACCCTGCAGTTTGGGAAATTCACCCACCATGCCTGATAGCAAATCAGCCTTACAGAGCATGGATGCGCGGCCAATGACCATTTTGTTGAAAAGCCTGGGACCTATCTTGAAGGAATCGAATGCCTTTGGATTAAAATTGTCGGTTAAGAAATCTTCGACCTTCTCGCCTTGCGTCAGCGGCTCGCAAACATCTGCCATTGCACCCGCAAAGACGGCAAGTTCTGTAAACCGTGCAGCCTTTTCATAGGATGTGCCCAGCCTTGCCTGAAAGACAACACCCTTAAGCGCATCAACCCTTTCAATGAGCGGGATTTTGATATCCTTATCAAAGTAGAACTTTGCATCATTTAGCCTTGCCCTCAAGACCCTTTCATTTCCCTTTATTACAACCTTCGGGTCCTTTGCCTTTGTATTTGCAACAGTTATAAAATACGGTAGGAGGCCGCCGCTTTTATCAATGACTGAAAAGTATCTCTGATGCTCCCGCATGGCATTTACAACAACATCCTTCGGAAGGCTTAAGAATTCTTTGTCAAAACAGCCGCGGAGCACAACAGGGTATTCCACAAGATTTGTAACCTCATCAAGGAGGCCATCATCCTGAAGGACAAGGCCTTTTACAGACTTTGCCTCCTTTTCAATACCTCTTCCTATGAGTTTCCTCCGCTCCGCCGGGTCAACAACCACGTAAAAGTCCTTTGCCTTTTTCAGGTAATCCTTAAACCCTGTTACCCTGAATTGTCCTGGTTTCATGAACCTGTGACCGTATGAGGATGCCCCTGCCTTTATATTTTCTATATTGAAAGGTATTGGATCACTGCCAAATACAGCCACTAACCAGTGGATTGGCCTTGCGAAGGCTATATCGCCGCTGCCCCACCGCATGGCCTTGGGGAACCTTATCCCCATTATCATCGCAGGCAGAATCTCCCGAAGTATTTCCTTTGTCTTCCTTCCTTTTATTTCCTTTCTTGCACAGATATATTCGCCCTTTTCGGTCCTGACAATCTTTAAGTCGTTTACATTTACGCCATGCGCCTTTGAAAAGCCTTCGGCTGCCTTTAACGGTTTATTGTTTTCGTCAAAGGCAGCTCTTTTTGCAGGGCCGGTTATTTCTACCACCGTATCAGGCTGTTTTTCATCCAGCCCTCCTGCATGGAGGACTAATCTCCTGGGTGTTCCCAGTGTGCGGACACTTTTGAAGGCAAGCCTGTTATCCTCCATGGATTTCTTGAAGAGCCTTTCCATGAATTCCAGCGCCCCCGGTATAAATCCGGCTGGTATTTCTTCGGTTCCTATTTCAAGCAGCAGGTCTTTCGCCATAGTCTATCCTTACATGTACCGGATACCTTTTCTCCCCCTTTTACAAAAGTGGAGTGTGGGGGGATTGCATCATTATTATTTATGCACTTAAAGCTACGGGCGGCATCTTCAGAGCTTTTTTTCTGTAGCTTAAATTTGCTGCTACCCTGTAGATGAGCCCCTTCAGGTTTCTCCTAAAATTTCTTTTGAGTATGTTTTTAATGCTGTAGATATTGCGGAAAATCCAGTAATATCCGTTCTGGAGCTGTTCTGCTGTCATGCCCTTTGGCTGAAACACAACCTCGCCTGTATGATACTTCGCCCAGTCCCTGTCAATTATCCTTCCCTCTTTTTCAAGGATGCCATAGGTTACTGTGCCGGGCAGGGGTGTGAGGATATGAAACTGCGCTGCTGCCATATTTGTTTCCATTAAAAAGTCGAATGTGGTTTTAAAAACAGAGGTATCATCCTCATCAAGCCCGAATACAAAACTTCCAACTATATTTATGCCGGCGCCATGTATCTTTCTTATGGCCTCCTTGTAGTCTTTGGCAGAATTCCAGCCCTTGTGCATCTTTTCAAGGTTTTTCTGTGACAGGCTTTCAAAGCCTATGAAGGCATATTTGCCGCCGCTCTTTGCGTAGAGCTCCAGCAGTTCAGGGTCTTTTGCCATTGTAATGGATGCCTGGCTACCCCATGTAACCTTAAGCGGTATGAGTTTCCGGAAGAGTTCTTTGGCATACTTTGGCCTGCCGACAATATTGTCGTCCATGAAGAAAAACTCCTTTTTCTCAAAACCCTTTATTTCTTCAATTACCTCGTCAACAGGCCTTACCCTGAACTCGTGTCCGAAAAATGCAGTAACCGCACAGTAATCGCAGTTAAAGGGACAGCCGCGTGTTGCCTGAAGGGTATAGAAACCTGAATACATACTCCTGTCAAGGAGTTCTCGCCGCGGTATGGCCATATTTTTCATATCGCACAGATGGTCTGCCTTGTATTTTTGCTTCAACTCGCTTCTTTGGAAATCGGCAAGCAGCTTCTCCCAAACAAGTTCAGCTTCTCCAATAACAACAGCATCTGCATGCTTTAATGCCTCGTCAGGGACGGCAGACACATGCACACCGCCCATTACAACCTTTACACTTTTTTTCCTGAAATTATCAGCTATGCTGTAGGCGCTGGGCATCTCTGCGGTAAAACCGGTTATGCCAACAAGGTCTACCCTTGTATCATAATCAACAGGCTTTACCCTTGCATCCAGAATCTCAACATCCCAGTCTTTTGGTGTAAGTGCGGCAATGGTTGGAAGATTCAGGCGCACGAAGCCGGCCTTCCCGCTCTTTGAAACGCCGCCCCAGTAACTACGATTATTTTTTGGAAGGATTAGAAGGAGTTTCATTACTGAAGGTAAAAATAACAGATATTATCCCTGGAATCAAGGGATGTTTTTATACACCCACTCGCCAGCAGTCTTGTATTATTAACACCAACCTGCTATACTTTCACATAAAAATTTCTGGTTTTAATAGCAGAAAAGTTATGCAGGAAATAATCAGCAAAGGGCAGTTATGCATCTCATGCCTATCTATATCAATCACGGGAGGTCATGAATGTGCAAGAGCATGACAGGGTATGGTGTGGCTGAGTTTTTTATCGGGGAGGATAAGCTTTCTCTCGAGATGAAGAGTGCCAATCACCGTTTTATAGAAATAAATATTAAGCTGCCTGATAGGTTTTCCATACTTGAAAACAAGGTAAGGGATGTTGTGAAGAGGCATTGCGCCAGGGGCAGTTTTTATATATCAATTATTTATTCAGGCGAAATATCCAGTGCATTAAAGGTCAATATTCCCCTGGCTAAGCATTATTACGGCGCCCTTCAGGAACTCCAGAAAGGGTTGGGACTTGAAGGGGAGATAGATATATCCATGCTTCTGAAATTCAGGGATATATTTTCTGCAGCAGAGGCGGATAAGGATATGGAGAAGGACTGGGGCGGGCTTAAGCGAGGTCTGGAGGACGCATTAAATTCCCTCGTAAGTATGAGGGAGGAAGAAGGCAGGACACTTTCAGAAGATATCTCATCAAGGCTCAACTACATGGAGGCCATTGTCTTAAAGATGGTTGCACGGGTTCCGATTGTGACAGAGGTGTATAGGAAGAGACTCAGGGAGAAGATAGCCGGCGTTCTTGATACCCTGATTTTAGACGAAACAAAATTAGCGGCGGAAGTCGCACTCTTTGCGGAAAGGAGCGATATTACCGAAGAGCTTGTAAGATTAAGGAACCATTTGTCGCAGTTCAGGGATACGCTTAAACTGGATGAGCCTGTTGGCAGAAGAATGGATTTCCTATGCCAGGAAATCTTGAGAGAGCTAAACACCACAGGTTCTAAGGCAAACGACTTTGAACTGGCTAGCCTGGTCGTGACAGCAAAGGCTGAGCTGGAAAAGATACGGGAGCAGGCGCAGAATGTTGAATAAAAAGAAAGCCGCTGGAAGGCGGCAAAGGGCGACAGGGAGGGAGATGCCCTCGTTTCCGCAACCCGCATCTTGCCTCTTTATAGTGTCTGCGCCTTCAGGCGCCGGTAAGACAACGCTTTGCAGGAAAGCTGTTGACTACTTCCCCGATTTAATGCATTCTATATCGTACACAACAAGGCCTCCGAGAAAAGGCGAAAAAGACGGAATTGATTATCATTTTATAAGCAAAAAAGTATTCCAGCGGATGATTGACAGGAAAGAATTCCTTGAATGGGCAGAGGTCCACGGGAACAGGTATGGAACAGCCCTTAAAGACACTCAATGTCTTATTGACAAAGGATTGGATATAATTCTGGATATAGATGTCCAGGGTGCAAAGAAGATAAAGCAGCAAATCGCTCTTCACAACATGCCTTTTCCTGTTTATATTTTT
>Ga0209431_10003671_pt1 | contig 12187 bp, 13 predicted proteins | sample RifCSP13_3_FD_184021 | JGI IMG/M metagenome (GOLD analysis project Ga0209431, IMG submission 184021) | Soil microbial communities from Rifle, Colorado - Rifle CSP2_sed 13_3 (SPAdes) (version 2) | ecosystem: Environmental > Terrestrial > Deep subsurface > Rock core/Sediment | place: Rifle...
AACACCCGGCCCAGCTGATCACTGTCGGAGCCGAATGAAAAACGCTTTTTCCGGCTTTATCCGCAAGAGTATTCCCTTTTCGCCGGGCATCGCAAACGGGTACCTGCCCATGCCAAGGTACTTTTTCGCCATAAGGTCGATGTATCTGTCTGCCTCTTCGGCAGTCTGCTCCACAACTTTTCCCCTTACAGTCACCAAAGCGTAGGGGTTGGTGCTGCCGACTACCGATATCGCCACGCGGGGATCCCGCGCCACATTCTTTTGCTTTACGCGGCCTTGTGCAGTGTCTATCAGTATGTCGTCGCCGGCGATGTCAACCCAGACGGATGAGATCTGCGGCGAGCCGTCCTTAATGAGTGTTGACAGGAATGCAAAAGTTTTGCCCCGGAACAGGCTCCGTGCCTGCTGTGGATTACTGATTGAGAACTTACCATGCCCCCGATAGCGGGCCGGCAGAAATAAAACTATCTGTTCCTGTAGTGGGACCGGATTTTTTTCCAGCTCGCTATGAGCGTCTCTTGCCTTATGTGAAGCGGCTCACTGGCGATCCGCAACTTGGCAAGTTCCACGTACTCCCTGACCATGTCGATTCCGATATAGCGCCTGCCTAGGTTGTACGCCACCTTTGTGGTCTGGCCGCTGCCGTTGAACGGGTCCATGACGACGTCGCCCTTGTACGAATAGACCTGCATAAGCCTGAATGGTATCTCTTCTGGATACGGGCAAGGGTGCGCGATATACCCCGGTGGGACGGGGGCGATGTGCCACACGGAATTTGCTATCTCCTTCGTCCACTCCTCGTGCGTGGCCGGCAGGGCCTCCTTGCGCTTGCGTCCACTTGCGACGTCGCCTTTTCTAAGTACAAGTATGAACTCGTGCATAATGTTTGCCCGGTAGTATTTCGGGTACGGGTTTATGACAAACGAGCCGTAGCGGTTCGTGCCACCGGTCACCTTGTGCCATATTATCTCCTCGTGCAGCTGCCACCTCCCAAAGGGCTGTACAAGCCTGGAGAGCAGCATGTGCGGCAGCGGTAGTATCGTGCCGTTGACCACTTCGTTGGCGATCACTATGCAACAGTAGCCGCCGTCCTTTGTGACGCGGTAGACCTTTTCGCCGAATATCTCCTCCATCTCGTCCAGGTACTCGGGGGTCCCGATGCCGGCGTTCCCCCTGTAATATCCACCATTTCCGGAAGCGTGCATGTCGTAGTTTATCGCGTTCCTGTAGGGAGGCGATGTTATCGTAACCTGCACTGAATTCTCAGGAAGTTTCTGCATTATACGCTTGCAGTTGCCAAGTATAACCTGGTCTGTCATCTGTTCCTCCTGAGCAAGCATTGTGAGCAGCGTTTGCCTAGTTCGTCAATATCAGGCATGCTTTAGACTCCTAGACCATGCAGTGAAAAATTACTGTACGATCAGCTCGCTTTTTTGAGCTTGGGGCGCCGCCCTGCGGCTCGAGAGGTGACTTGCAGTTTTATCCTCCGCCGAGAAAATCCGTAGGCGATATATCAGATGTCGCAAGGACAGACACATGAATTCCTCGAGTGTTCATAAGGGCAGTTGACCAGCTTGCCGAGATGGTAAAAAAGACGCTCGTCGCAAACGGCGTGAAGGAAAAGGACATCGAAAACTACGCCGAGGCCAAAGTGCAAAAGGGCTCACCCATCACATTCCTTCACGAAAAGACCACTTCGCCGCTCAAACTGCGCATTGCCCGCGTCGAGGACATGGCAGACAGCGATTTGAACCTGGTCCACGAAAAAGAGAGAGTCGGCAGTCTGATTATTTTTCTACGATGTACTCATCTGGAACTTCCATGCCAAAATGCCTGCCGGTAGCCGGCTTGGCAAACCCGAGGACTTGGTCGCCGGCAGTGACCTCCGTCACGGAGAGCAGCTTGCCATCGGGCTTTATCAGGCGTATGGTCTCGGCGTTCTGCAGTATCACGGTCCCGGTCTCACCCTCTATCTCCGCTCTTATGAGCAAGAGCGGGCGCGTCTCAATCTTTGACCGGCCGACTACTGCCTTTCTCGACTGGCCTTCCTTGTTCACTATCCACACCTCGGTGCCCGACTCGACCTCTGAAAGGTAGCGGGTGTTGCCATCAGGCGTTATCGTGTAGCAGTAGACGGCTCCGGCGTTCACGCGGAAAGGTCTGGGCGACGTGAACGACGAGCCCACCGACTCGTTGTGCACAAGAAGCATAAAGTTGGACCGGCTGCCGACAAGCATCCCCTCACCCATGCCCATCATGGACGCGGTGTCAACGCAGACGCGCTCGCCCGTCCCCACGTCCTTGACCTCTGTTATCTTGGCTACTCTTATCGGGAACTTTACGGTCGAAAGCTGCCGACCTGCCTTCTCTACCTCGTCCTTGCTGTCTGTCGACAGTATCACGCCGTCGACTCCAAGCTCGAGCACCGAGAACATGGTAGAGAGCTCCTTCGCGCCTGACGCTATCGCGTAGACCTTTGTCCTTGACTTGTGCAACCTAGCTATGATGTTTTCAAGTGGGATTATCTTCCAGTCGCTTGTGTCGACTATGACAAACGACGCGCCTGCCTGCGACGCCTTCTCTATCTCGTTCACGTCGGCGTTTCCAAGCACCTTCTTGAAGTATCCAAATGGCTTGCCAGTCTGCTTCGCAGACTTCATCTGGTCAAACGTCTTGCATATTATCATGTCAGCGTCCTGCGACTCGAAGATGGTCTGGAACTTTTTGCCTGAAACATTCTTGGGGTCGACGTTTAGTATACTCACGTTCTTTAGCTTTGAGAGGAATTTCTCAAGCCCCGCCTTTGGCACCGTCGGCCTGACTATCAGGTCTTTTGCTTCAGCCAAGTTCCTTTACAGCCTCTTTGGCGCTCTTGTCTTCAAATATCACCTTATGTAGGGCGCGCACCATCGCCGGCGGGTTCTTGTGTTGGAATATGTTGCGTCCAAATGTGACGCCCTTGGCGCCCGCCTTCATCGCGCCCGCGCACATTTCTAGTATTTCTAGGTCCGTCGTGGCCTTTGGCCCGCCTGCTATCACCAGTGGAACAGGAACGCACTTGACCACCTTGCGGAACGACGACACATCGCCCGTGTATACTGCCTTAACAATGTCGGCGCCCGCCTCGGCACCCACCCTCGCAGCGTGAGCAACAATTTCGGGGTCGTGGGGGTTCTTTATCCCTTCGCCCCTTGGGTACATCATGGCAACGAGGGGCACGCTCCACTCGTCACACTTGTCGGCTATCATGCCAAGTTTTTGCAGCATCTCGGGCTCCTCTTTTGCCCCAATGTTGATGTGAAGTGAAACCGCATCGGCGCCGAGCCTTAGCGCTTCTTCCACGCTTCCCATGAGCATCTTGCGGTTTGGCGCCGGCCCAAGCGAGGTGCTTCCAGAGAAATGGGCGATAAGGCCGATGTGTGTAGGCCTCGGCATTGTCTTGATTATGCCCTTGTTTACAAGGACGCAGGTGAGGCCGGCGTTCTCGCACTGGTATATAATGCCGTGCGGATCCTCAAGTCCCCTTATGGGGCCGTTGCTGATGCCGTGGTCCATAGGTATGCACAGCATCTTGCCGTCCTTCAGTATCCTACTGAGCCTTATGTCCCTGCCAAACACCATAGGTAGGGATTGAATCTTGCCGTCCTACTTAAAAGTGATATGCCGGCCCATTTGCGCGTAGCTTTTTTAGAAACACCGTGCTAGGATTGACATGGGCTACGAGCCGGAGTCTGACGGCAGCATCGCAAAGATGTCGGGTAAGAAACTGGCAGTACTTTTCGGCCTCATACTTTTTGGCGCCTTTATGGGTGTGCAGGTGATCACGGGCTTTCCGATAAAGGACCTCTTTGTCAAAGAGTCGGTCACCGAGGATGCAAAGGTCGTCTTTAAGGAGAATGGCACCTGCACAGTCGACACGTTTGACCACCCACGCGAGATTGAAAACTGCCCCTACGACGAAGGCGATGTCGTCACGGTCTCGTACAACAAGGACAATGCAGGGATTCAGTCGCACAGGCTAGCCGACTAGCTCCAAAAACGCCTTCATGTTGCCCATGTCGTCCCTCCTTTCGTCTATCGGAGTCTCCATCACTATGGGCAGTTTCGCGATAGCCTTGTGGCGCACGAACGCGGACAGCCCCGCTTTTCCGATTTTGCCAAGGCCTAGATGTTCGTGCCTGTCCAAGCTTGCACCAAGCGCGCCTTTGGAATCGTTCAGGTGCACGAACTTTAGATCCTCGAGCCCCACTGCCGCGTCAAATGCGTCGAGGGTCTTTTCCACGTTTCTTGCCGTCCTAAGGTCGTAGCCAGAGGCAAACGCATGGCAGGTGTCGAGGCAGACATCCGCGTTGACGCCTACCATGTCGAGGATCTTGCGGATTTCTTCAAAGTTCCCACCGACGCGCGGGTTCTGGCCCGCGTTGTTCTCCAAAAGTATCATAACGTTCTCGCCCTTCTTTTTTGCCACGTCACGGGCAGTCGCTATCGCGCTTGCTAACTGCCTGATGCCTTCGTCAACTCCCTTGCCAAGGTGGCTGCCAAGGTGTATGACCAGGTACGGTATCCCGAGCTCGCCGGCGCGTACAAGCTCGCCTGCAAGCGTTTCGACCGATTTCTTGTAGAGATCGCCCTGACCTGACAGATTCGGCAGGTAGGGCATGTGGACCAGAGTCGCGTTCCTGTCAATGCCGCTGGTAGCCAGTTTTTCCTGAAAGAGTGAGGCCTCTGCCGGCGCAAGGGGCTTTGCTTGCCACCCACGCGGGCTGCGGCTGAATATCTGGAAAGCAGAACATCCGATTGACATTGCGTTGTCGACCGCGTTGCTTATCCCGCCTTTGATCGACACGTGGAATCCCACCTTGTAGCCAGAGTTCACTGGCATGTTGTGAAAAAGGCGGTTAGTAAAGTTATTGCGATGTCGTTTTATGGCAGTTGTGCAGAATAACACATGTTTGTCCATCCGCCTTGGGACCGGCGACCTAGCCAGGTACCCGTTCCTCAACGAGGCAGGCGAGTACCTGCGCCAGTCAGAGTTTGGTTGGGAGGAACTTGACAGGCCTGACATGGCAGACATCATAGAGCGGGCTGCAGAACGGATACAGGTCGGCGTCTCCGGAAAGGTCTACGACAGGGTGGAAAGGTACGAGACTGAGATACTGACATTTCTTGTGACTCTGATAATGGTCAAGTCAATTGCCATGGAGCCCGTCCTGAAAAAGTACGCGCTTGCAGAAGCGCGCAGGGCCGAAAAGTTCCTGACCGAAGACCTGAAAAAGCAAAACGAAGCGCAGAGAAGAGCGCTTCTGTCAAAGATTTTCGGTGACCTGTTCGGGCTCACGATAGGCACAACAGAGGACGGCAGGCTGTTCAAGGTCAAAGTAACCGACTATTTGGCGCGTTCGTCGCATTTCCATGAGCAGGAATGGAAGATGATAAATAGGCTTGTAAGCGGCGGCCAGGTCTACCTCGGGCCAGACGAGACCGTCCGCTTGGTGAGAAACGAACTTGCGGTTCTGATAAACAGCAGGGTGCACGCGATGAGCCTCCCCGCGCTGCCAAAGGCGATAAAGGAGAAGGCCGAAGTGTTGCGGATAGCGCTTGCGCCGCACTATGAATACACGGCCGATGCGGTAACTGAATACCCGCCCTGCGTCAAGCACGCGATGGAAGTGATGAACAAGGGAGAGAACCTGCCGCATTCTGCTAGGTTGATGCTTGCGACGTACATGCTTGCAATCGGCAAGCCCACGGACGAGATAGTAAAGATGTTCAAGAACGCGCCGGACTTTAACGAGCGCATAACGAGATACCAGGTCGAGCACCTTGCAGGGTCCAAAGGGAGCAGGACCAAGTATTTCGTGCCTTCGTGCGACAAGCTCCGCACCGAGAACCTATGCTTTGCGACCAAAGATTGTGACGGCATAATAAACCCCACACAGTTTGGCAGGCGCAGGAAATGATCGGGAGCAAAGCCGTACGAGCTGCATTTCGCGAATACTATTTCAAGCAAAAACTGGTGGAAGCGCCTAACAACATCGAGCAGCGCGAGTTTGGCTATGCGCAGTTCGGAATACCTGGCATGGTCCGGCACCTTTCGTTCAAGGGTGCCGGCGAGCTCACGGCCACGCTTGTAAGGGAAGTGCCGTCCGACGTATATTGTTCAAACGCGCTGTACAGGTTCCCGACGCTCCCGATGCAGGAAAAGCAGTGGCAGGGCGCAGACCTGATATTTGATATCGACGGCAAGGACCTGCACCTCTCCTGTGTACCCTCTCACTCATATCCGATATGCTCAAACTGCGGGCATGCCTCTCCCACGCTTGAAAAAGAGTATGCGTGCCCGGCGTGCGGCGGCAAAAAGGCCGATTATGTTTCAATACCCTGCGCCAAGTGCATAGAAGGGTCGAAGAAAGAGGCTGCAAGGCTGGTTGAGTTCTTGTCGGGTGACCTTGGCATCGCGAAGGACAACATTCGTCTTTACTTTTCTGGGAACAACGGCTTTCACTTCCACATATGCGACGACTCGTACAGGCCGCTTGACTCGCAGGCCCGCTCCGACCTAGTCGGATACCTCGCGGGCGTCGGGCTAATCGCAGAGAGCGTTGGCGTCAGGAGGTCGCCGGGGAGCGACCTTGCGTTTGTCAAGTTTCCAAGGAGCGGCCTTGACTACGGGTGGCGCAAGAGGGTCGCAGAAACGCTGGACATAGGCGCGTCTTCCACGATAAGGCTGACAAACATCGTCAAGGAAAAGGGAGGCTACTCTGCCTTCAAGGCAGAGCTTGACAGGATAACCCGGCAGATGGGCGTCAGGATAGACCCGCAGGTGACCACCGATGTGCACAGGGTGTTCCGGCTGCCCGGCACGCTCAACAGCAAGAGCGGCCTGACAAAGGTCCGGTGCGACATTGCGAGACTGGAGTCGTTCGATCCATTCGCAGACGCCTGCCAGCTCGGTTCGACAAAAGTAAAAGTGAAGATGAAGACGCACGCCAAGGCCAGGCTGAAGGGTCAGACGTTCAACATCGCAAAAGAAGAGGCAGAGCTGCCGGCATTCGCCGCCGTGTATTTCATGTGCAAGGGCCTTGCCGAGGCGGCATGAAAGACATTAAAGGACCTTTTGACATAGTGCCGGTGATTGTGGGACACCTATAGCGGAGAGGACAGGGCCCCCGCCACGAACATCGGTCGGATGATAAGGATAGCCATACTTGGAGCGATGGCCATCGTCATCTTTACAGTCGTCAGCAACCAATCTGTCGACCTCCTGATCAACCTGTCCGAGTTTGGCGACGTCTTTACAAAGACCTTGGGGTATTCCATAATCTCCGGCATTATCCTTGCCACAATAGCGCTTGTCAGGGTAAACTTTGCCTCCCGTCACTCGATTGTATGGTACGGCCTTCACACCATCGTCAACTTTGTGCGCAGGGCCGACTTTGAGGCCGCCGCAAAGCCTGCACGCTACACCGATTTCAAGATGAGCCCTCTCAGCTTTGGGCTGTGGCAGGTTACCAAGGTGGCGCTCATGGCCCCGCTCTTTGGCAACCTCGCTTTTGGTATGGCAGTCTCGTACATGACAGAAGGAAACGACATTGGCATCGGCTCACTTTGGACCGTGTTTGGCCTGCCATTTGCAGAGGTCCCATTTGACGGCGCCTTTGCGCAGGAGAGGGTGGTGACTGCTATTCCTGCGCTGACGTTTGTTATCCCGGCTGTTCTTGGCGCCATTGGAGTCAGGCTACTCCTTTACGTCGGCGTTTCTGGGGCAGTCAACATCGTCTCAAACTATGTCCTTGACGCGGCAGAGCACAAGCCCAAGTTCTTGGGTTACATAGCGACAGTCGAGATCATTGTTGGAGCCGCGATTTTCTGGGCAGGATTTACAGTATTCTTTAGCCCCGCCATTGACTTTAACACAAAGTATCTAATAGGCGGCTCGCTCGCCCTTGGCGCCGCGTTCCTTGGCTTTGGCGCCTGGGACAGGAGGCGCGCAAAGGTGATGATATATCCTACAAAGAGGCACTTGTATTCCAGGATACTGACAGTAGTTGCGGTCATCGCCATCGTCGGCTCCATCGTGGTGATAAACACGAGCATCGCCGAGGCAAAGAAGCTGGAGTACAGGGGCCCGTACATCGCGCAAGAGATAGCCGTCAACCGCTTTATCGCCGAACTTGACGACGTGCGCATCGTCAACTACAACGTCGCGCCACCCTCGATATCGCCCTCGGCAATTCAAGGCATCGTCAACGAAAACCGCGAGACTCTGGACACCATCCGCGTCTGGGATCAGGAAGCCGCTACGCAGAAACTAAAGCCCGAGCTTGGCCAGAGAAACGACATCCTCTTTGCCGACACCGACATACTCCGATTTGGCGGCACGATGTACTGGACCAGCACGACCACGCCGAAGCTGCCGGACAACCTTGCCAGGGGCAACGAGTGGTTCAACCAACACCTGGTATACACCCATACTAACGCCGGATTCAAGATGCTCCAGGCAGACACGGGGAACCTGGCCAACTCTAACAATTTCTTTAACCAGAACCGCATCTATTACGGCGAGAGCGGCGACGGGGGCCTCTTCTCAAACTCGTGGGCCGCCTACCCCACGGGCAGGACCACGAGCGACGAGCTCGAGGGCGTATACTACAACGGCACCGGAGGCGTCGATGTCCCGCCGCCGCTGAGCTGGATGTTTGAGCCAAACTTCATGCTGTCCTACCCTGAAACCCCAATCCACGTGATGCGGTACAAGGACATACACGACAGGATGGGCCTGCTGTACCCGTACTTCACCTACGACTTTGGATTTGCTGGCGCCACTGGCTCCACGCTGCAGAAACTGGAGGTATTCCCGGTGACCGACGGCACCAACACCTACTGGATGATGCCCCTCATAGCTGCACTTGACACTTCGCACGTCCCGTGGGGTGCGCCCTTCATGCTCAAGCTGGTCGGCTATGCATTGATAGACTCGTACGACGGAGACCTCCAGATTATAGTCACTGGCGACGATCCGTTTTCAGAGATGTTTTACAGCCAGTACCGTGAGCTGGGCGCCACGCGAGATGTGCCTGACTGGCTCGAAGAGCAGATCCGCTATCCTGAGGAGATGTTCATCTGGAAGATTGCGAAGTTCAATCGCTACCACGTGACTGACCCCAAGACGTTCATAGAGGCAAGGCAGTTCTACAACGTGCCGCAAGAGGCGCCGGCTCCCTACTACATCATAACCAAGCCCCAGGGCTTTGAAGACACTGCCTTTGTGGGGTTCCAGTCGCTTGAGCTTGACGGCTCGCAGACCAAGAACCTTGTGGGCTACATGATAGTTGAAAACAACCTCGAAGGCCTCGGCGACATGTCGTTCTACTCCGTCCCGCTTGACTCGCCCACGAAATTGATAGGCCCGAGCGCAGCCAGAGAGGCGCTTGAAAAGGACGAGAAGTACAAGAACTTCAAGACGCTTTTGCAGGGAACCCCGAAGGTGGGCGAGAACATCCTGTACAAGATAGGCGAGCAAGAGGTGTACTTCATACCGGTATACACTGCAAGCAATACAGGAGGCGTTGTGTCGCAGCTTGGCACGGTTGCGGCCGTAGGGGCATCGGTGACAGGGACGTTCTATGTCGGGCTCGGAGACGATTCTGCCGAGGCGTTCGAAAACTATTTGCTTCAAGCCGCAGGGCGGCAGCCTTCGCAGCCTGCGCCCGGCGAGACTCCAGAAACGCCCGCGCCGGACCTCGACGCGCAGGATAGGATAGAGGAGCTTGAAAAGATATTCGCGGACGCAGATATACAGGTGGTCAGGCCGACTTCTATATCGAGCCCCATAGAATTCTTGAGGGCAGAAGCGCGCTACATGGTCGACACAGACTATGCAACAGCGGAGCAGGTGGTCAAGCAGTTCATTTCAGACTTTGCCCCCGACAGGGTGTACGAGTGGAAGGCGGACGACAGGGTCAACTTTGGCGTGCTGCACGCAGAAGGCGGCATAGTCGAGAACCACTACATATCAGTAGAGGTAAGTTGATGCGCCCGGTACTGGTGGTGGACAACCTTTCGCCATTCACGCCCGACATCCTTGCGTGCCTCGGCAGACTGAAAGTCAAGCACGAATGCACAATGTTCTCAGAGGTGAAGCCGGCAGACCTTGCGAATTACGACGGGGTAATTCTGTCAGGCAGGCGGAAAAACGACCCTGCCATAAACGCGGCAAACTCACGAATAATCAGGTCGCGCCACGACAGCGGCCAGCCACTGCTCGGAATATGCTACGGGTCGGAGATAATCGCTCTGACGCTTGGAGGCTCGCTCAGGAGGATGGCGCGCCACGTGCAGGGCCCGATAACCATAACGCCGAAGCAAAACCCGCTCACCCTTGGCAAGAAACAGGTCACAGTTTACGAGAGCCACGGCTACTGCGTCGCACGCCTGCCACCCGGGTTTGAGTCACTTGCAAGCTCGCAGGACTGCCAGTACGAGATGTTTGCCCACGAGACGAAAAGGATCTATGGCACCCAGTTCCACCCTGAAAAAAGCGGCGCCGACGGCATGGACATAATAGCCAACTTTATTCGCGTGTAGAAGGATTTATTTGCCCTGCGCGCAGACGCGCAAGACATCTTGGAATCGCAGCCGGAACACTTTATCTCGCTGCCGCTTGTTGGCAAGGAGGAGGAAAGCCCGCGCCTTCCGCTTGCGATAAACGTGGTGGCCAAGTACTGGGGCGAGGACCTAGTGCAGCCGGATAGCCCGGCGCAGCCAAGGGGAGCGGTCATGATAGACGGCATAGAGCTTGCAGAAAAGGCGGGTCTTGCAGCCTACATCTACAAGGGCTCGCTGAAGAATTTGAAAAAGAGGATAGACCAGGGAATTCCTGTGATTGCGATAATGCCGGGCATACAGGACGTGGCCCAGCACGCCACCGTCGTGTCCGGCTACAGCGTCGACGAGCGCAGGATACTGACTTACGTGCCGGAACCTGACACCGTCGGAGCTGTCCCAGAGTCAAAGTTCGAGGACGACTGGGAGCAGGACGACTCGACTGCCATAGTAATCGTGCCGGCAGACATGAAGGAACTCGTCAAGAAAGAGGAGGCGCAATTTGCCCAGTCAAACAGGCTCTGCTTTGAGGCAGAGAGGCTGCGACAGCAGGGCAATGCAGGCAAAGCGGCCGAGATACTCAGGCAGGCCGCCGAAAAGGACCCCGAGAACGCGCAGGCATGGTCGCAGCTTGGTGGCGTCTACAACGAGCAGGGCTCAGAAGAAGCAGTAGTGTGCTATGAGCGCGCAGTCAAGTTGAACCCCAAGTACTACCTTGCCTACAGGGGGCTTGGCAACTATTTCCTGAAAAAGCAGGACTACTCGCTTGCAGAGGCCTACTACTCCAAGGCGATAGGTGTGAACCCGGCGCGCTACGGCCCGATATACAAGAACAGGGCGGTCGCAAGGATGCAGCTCGGAAACAACGCCGGCGCAAAAGGAGATCTTGTAAAATACCTGGAGCAGACGCCGGGCGCGCAGGACAGAAAGTCGATAGAGGACGCAATAACCCAGATCTAGATCGGAACTTTGCGGTAGGCTTCGATCCTCGGTGGCTCTGCTACCTGGTGCTCGATTCTCTTCAAAAGTAACTGGATGTAGGGCTTTTGCAGGTGTTCTTCAAACGCCTTTCTGTTTAGCCATATTTCGTCAAACATCAGACAATGTGGATCGTTTTCGTGAGTGTAAAGGATGTAAGACGAATTTCCCGGCTTGCTTTGCGTCGGCTCGACGAGCGACAACAGGATGCTTTGCAGTTCCGAAGCGCGTCCGCGTTTTTCCCTGAAAAATGCAATCACCCTCAGGGATTCTGGATTGTAGATTTCTGGCGTTCTCGTGTCACTCCGACGTGGGCCTTTCCATCAGAACCTTCATTGCCTGCTCAAACTCCGCCTTTGTGAGAGGTGGCGCATCTGCCACCTTCAGGTTTTCCTGCACATGCTCGGGCCTCTTTTGGCCGACGAGGGGTGCGATGACCGCAGGGCTTGAGCGCACCAGCTGCAAGAGCCTCGAAATACTGTCTTTTGCGCCGGGATAGTCAGGTATCTGGGAGCGCAGAAGCCGCCCTTGGAAGAGCGGTATGCTTGTGAAAACGCCGATTCCAAGCTTGCCCGCCGCCTGAAGTATGGTCAGGTTAACGTCC
>Ga0209431_10003674_pt1 | contig 12185 bp, 10 predicted proteins | sample RifCSP13_3_FD_184021 | JGI IMG/M metagenome (GOLD analysis project Ga0209431, IMG submission 184021) | Soil microbial communities from Rifle, Colorado - Rifle CSP2_sed 13_3 (SPAdes) (version 2) | ecosystem: Environmental > Terrestrial > Deep subsurface > Rock core/Sediment | place: Rifle...
CAGTGTTTGCAATTGATGCAACATCTGCCCCACTTAGGCCGTCTGCAGCATCTGCAATCTTTTCTAAATCCACATAATTTGGATTCGGTCCTAGTTCATTTTTTTGTTCTTTATCAATAGGAATTTCCTTTGTGCTTATCTCTAGTATTTTCTTTCTGCCGTCCTTGTCTGGCATGGGTACAAGTATTATTTTATCAAATCTTCCAGGTCTTAGAAGAGCCGTATCAAGCATGTCTGCTCTATTTGTTGCAGCAAGTACTACTACATCATGAAGGCTTTCTATACCATCAAGCTCTGTCAGAAGCTGGCTGACAACTTTTTCAGTAGCTGCAGTTTCTCCACCAAGACCTCTAACTGGAGCAATGGAATCTATTTCATCAAAAAATATAACACATGGTGAAGATTGTCTTGCCCTTCTGAAAACTTCTCTTATACCACGTTCTGACTCCCCGACCCATTTTGACAACAGCTCGGGCCCTTTTACTGAGATAAAGTTAGCTTCACTTTCTGTTGCTACTGCTTTTGCCAAAAGTGTCTTTCCAGTTCCACTTGGTCCATGAAGTAAAATTCCTCGTGGCATTCTGTGACCCATATTAGCGTAAAGGACAGGATATTTCATTGGCCACTCTACTGCTTCTTGCAGCTCACGCTTGACATTTTGCAATCCTCCTATTTGATCCCAAGAGACATCTGGGCTTTCTATAAAGACTTCACGCATTCCAGCTGGTGTGACTTCGCGTAATGCATTCTGGTAATCTCCAGCATTTACAATAAGTTTGTCCAGAGTTTCAACTGGAATCTTTTCATCTGCTAAATTAATTTCTGGCAATAATCTTCTCAAACATTTCATTGCAGCTTCTTTGCACAGATATTCCAAATCAGCTCCTACATATCCATGGCTTACTGCCGCAATTTTTTCCAAGTTTACATCTTCAGTCAGAGGCATGTTTCTTGTATGTATCAAGAGTATGTCGAGTCTTCCCTTTTTGTCTGGCACTCTAATCTCAATTTCTCGGTCAAATCTTCCAGGTCGTCTAAGAGCAGGATCTAATGCGTTTGGTCTGTTTGTTGCTGCAATGACAATTACTTTTCCTCTTGCTTCCAAACCATCCATGAGTGAAAGTAGTTGTGATACAACTCTTCTTTCAACTTCTCCTGTTACTTCTTCTCTTTTTGGTGCAATGGAATCAATTTCATCAATAAAAACAATGGAAGGCGCCTTTTCTCTTGCTTCTTTGAAAATTTCTCGAACTCTTGCTTCGCTTTCTCCATAGAACTTGCTCATGATTTCAGGGCCTGAAATGCTGATAAAGTGAGCGTTGCTTTCATTTGCGACAGCTTTTGCCAAAAGTGTCTTGCCTGTTCCTGGCACTCCAAAAAGCAACACGCCTTTTGGAGCTTCAACGCCAAGCTTTTCAAAAATCTCTGGATGTCTCATTGGAAGCTCAATCATTTCTCTAACTTTTCTTATCTCATCAGTTAGACCACCGATATCCTCATAAGATACCAGTGGAAGACCGTGAAGAGAATCGCTTTTTTCTCCAATATGAAATAGTGTCCTTTGGGTCACAATTACGGCATCAGCTGCGGGTGTGACTCCAATTACCTGAAAAGTTAGCTTGCCACCAAAATATGGAACCATAATGTTATCACCTTTTATCAAAGGGGTGTTTTCTAAAGAATCGGTAAGATATCTTTCATCTATTGGAGGAATTGCCTCAAGTGGTGCGACGATGATTTTTTCTGCAGCAACTGCCTTTATTTTTCTAACTTCAATCTTATCACCCACTGCCACTCCCAAATTGTTTCGTACAAGACCATCAACTCGAATAATTCCCTTTCCTTCATCGGATGGATAAAGTGGCATGCATTTTGCAACAGTTCTTTTCTTTCCCTTAATTTCAATGACATCGCCAGTTGCGGCGCTAAGTGAATTCGTAGAATCGTAATCAAGGCGTGCTATTCCTCTGCCAACATCACGAGAATATGCTTCAAGTACTTTGAGTGAAATAGAATTTTGGCTTATGTATTACATTCCTTGTTCTAACCCTTATAGCTTTGCTATTTTGCAACATGAAGTAATTATCTACAGATCTAGTACAACGAGCAAGGATAGATAGAGGATCAGATGTTTAGTGATTCTTTTAATCCCTTGTACCTGTTTCGTATTGTAACTTCGGTCACTCCAGCTGCCATTGCAATAACTTTTTGTGTGGTATCTTCTCCGTTTAGCACACATGAAAGATACAATGCTGCCGCTGCAAGTCCCATAGGATCTTTTCCTGCAGTAATTTCTAGCTTGTTTGCATCATTTAGGATTATGAGAGCTCGTCGTTTTACCTTTTCAGTAAGTCCAGCTTCGCTTGCTATTCTAGACATACATTTTACTGGATCCACTACCGGCATCTTTAGATCGAGTTCTCGTAAAAGGAGCCTATAACATCGTGAAACATCTTTTCTTTTGATATTTATTTCACTAGAGACATCGTTTAATGTTCTTGGTGTTCCACTATCCCTACATGCCGCATATAACGCAGCTGCAAGAAGACCTGGAATGGATCTTCCTCTGACAAGCCCCTTGTCAAGTGCCTTTCTGTAAATATAAGCTGTTTTTTCTATCACTGCGTCTGAAAGTGCAAGCTTGTCTTTTAGTCTTCCAAGATCACTAAATGCTTGTCTAAAGTTTCTGTCTGAAGATTCATGGGCCTGACTTCTACTGTCCCATGTTCTAAGACGTTCTATCGTACTTTTCATGGATGCAGACAATGGTTTTCCAGTTACATCCTTGTTTGCATGACCAATTATTGTAGCAAGTCCCATGTCATGCATTGCAAGCGAGGTGGGTGAACCTGTCCTGCTTTTATCATCATATTCATCCTTTGAAAACGAACGCCATTCTGGACCAGAATCATCAACGCGTTCAGCGATTACAAAACCACATCCTCCACAAAATCTTTCACCAGTCGTATTATCAGTTACCATGGAATTTTTTCCACAGCGTGCACAGCGCATACCTGTGTTGAAAGTTTGTAAAACCATATAATGTCAGATATTGGTGGATTATCACTCCATAAAAACCAGAGTATTCCGTAATTTTCTATAATAATCACTCATTATGCACACAGGAAAAAGGAAAAGACCTTTTTCAGGTCAGGTTTTTTATCTTTTTGTCTTTTTTGCGCTTTTTGATTTAGCTTTTGATTTGGCTTTTGCCATGCACATCAAGTTTTTGCATTGCTATTAAGCGTGCTGAGATGATTCAATTTAGTCGTAATGTCAATTTTTGTATCATAATTACAATTTACATCCATTTTTATTGGGATACAATTCATCGGTATATTAGAAAGGAGGTGCAACGATGAGTTATAACGACGGCGGTTTTGGAAGATCTAATAGAGGATATGGCCGAGATAGAGGATATGGCGGTAATAGACGCTTTGACGACGGACCAAAACCAGTAGAAACAGGAAAAGAATACGATGTTTCCATAACGGAAATTAGCAGAAAAGGAGACGGTATCGCAAGAGTAGAAGGTTTTGTAATATTTGTCAAAAACGGCAAGGCTGGTCAGAACGCAAAAATAAAGATTACCCAAGTGGGTGGACGATTTGCTTCTGGTGAAATCGTAGAAAGTTCTTCACAACCTGCAGCAGAATCAGCAGCTGAATAAGCAGTCTGATCAATCCAAAAAACTAATTTTTTTCCAAATTTTTCTTTCTAATTCTATTTATTTACGAGTGTTCAAACAATAACACGTCAGCCAATCTATATAATAAGTTGGCAGTAATTTTTTTGCATGAAGGCTCTAGTCTATGAAGAATATGCTCCTGATGACAATTACAAACGAATTTTAAAATTAAAAGAAATTCCAGAGCCTAAGCCAAAACCTAAAGAAGTTGTTTTCAAAGTAAAAGCTGCTGGTCTAAACTATGATGACATTTGGGGAATGCGAGGAAAACCAATCCAGATACCAATGCCTCACATTTCCGGAACCGATGCTGCAGGAGAAGTAATTGCAGTGGGTGACGAAGTAAAAAACATCAAAATTGGAGACAGAGTTGTTTCCCATGGAAATATCTCATGTCGAATTTGTTCAGCTTGTACTGAAGGAAGAGAATATGATTGTAGAGATAGAAAGGTTTGGGGTTTTCAGACTGGACCAATGTGGGGAGGATATTGTGAAATTACTCACCTCCCAGAAGTAAACACTGTAAAAATACCAGACAATATCAGCTACGAAGATGCTGCAGCTGCTTCTATGACGCTGATGACATCATGGCACATGTTAGTTGGTAGAGCCAAGATCAAACCAGGTCAAACCGTTCTAATAATGGGAGGCGGTTCTGGCATGGGTACTTTTGGAATTCAAATTGCCAAGTTGTATGATTGTGATGTCATTACAACTGCAAGTTCGGACAAGCTTGGAAAATGCCTTGAGATTGGCGCAGATTTTGCAGTAGATCATAGAAAAGAAGATTGGAATAAAGAAGTTCTTTCCATTACAAAAGAGTTAGCCAAAAAGAAGAATCAACATCCTGGTGTTGACGTAATCTTTGAGCACATTGGAGGTTCACATTGGAATAAGGAATTAACTTTGTTAAAATATGGCGCAACACTTGTTACAACTGGTGCAACAACTGGTTATGATGTCAAGACAGATCTAAGACATGTTTTTTTCAAAGGAATCAATATCCTGGGTTCCACGCAAGGAACAAAAGCAGAATTGGAAGAATCAATGTACTGGATGTCAAAAGGAAAGATAAGATCAATAATTGATTCTGTCTACAAGTTTGAAAATGCAGTAGAAGCCCACACAAAGATGCTTAAAGGAAACGTTTTTGGCAAGATCTTGATGAAACCAGAATAAAATTTAGTGGTTTTAACTAGTTGAGGTAAATCTTTCTGAATATGAATAAGGTGCATAAAACATCGTATTTACAAAATCAGTAAACGTCGAATATTTTCATTGGATGGGATTTTCTGAGCCTCTAATGTCTAGTCCTTTTTTGGTCCTACCATTTCATCGCTTTTGACATCTTGATCCCATCGTCCACGATATCCTTTGACTAGTCCAACAATCCCGGAGCTAATCAATCCCATTACAACTATAAAGAAAATTATCTTGTTCTGCATTATAACACCACAATCAGTTGATATTGTTCCAGTTTCGGTAAAGTCAATACAGTTTCCAAACTCGTTTACCTGAACCGTAAATTCAAAAAAAGGTCCTCCAAGTATTCCTAGGATAAGAAAGCCAGCAAATACGAGTGATATTCCCAGCATAATAAAGCGAGTATCACTCATAACGTAATTTGTATCGTGTAATATTTAATGTTGTAATGATATCATCTCCATAGGTAAAATATCAGATGGTTTTTGGATGGGGCAAAAAAAGATCTACAGATGCTATAGAATCCACTCAATTAGCAAAACAAATTTCTTTAGATAAAATAGAGGGCATTTTACAAGAAAAAAAGGACAACATGAGTAACGAGATTATTGAAAAATCAAAATCAATTAGGGATAAAATAGAGACCGACCGAAAGAAGATCATACAGTTATTTTCACAGTTTGAATCAGACGATCTCGGAACACATGATGTCGACAAACATTTGAAAATAATTATTGAGAGAGGAAAGAATGCCGTAATTTCTGGAGTAAGAAAAGAAACCACCAAAAAATTAGACGAGATAAAAAAATATCAGGATGTAGTGAATCTGAATTCTGAGGTTGCACAGCTGCTTAAAAGAATTGGCGATATATTAGGTCCAAATTCAAGAGTAATGCATGTTTTTGCAAGAAAATATGCAGACAAACTTAAAGAAATTCTAGCAGATATTACCAAAACCAAAGCAGAACTGCAAAAACTTGTTAATGAATATGACAAACTTGATTTTGGTATTTCAAACATTTCAGAGTGGTCAAAAAAGATAATTGATTCAAAGAAAGACAACGAAGTAAAAAATAATATCATAGTAAATACAAAAGTAGAGATTCAAAATAGCAATAGAACAATTCAAAGTTTGGAAGAGGATATCAAGAATCTAAAATCAAGTAATATCTATATTGAATTTCTTAATATCAAAAAAGAACTAGAATCACTTGAAGTAGAAAAAGACAGAATAAAACACGAAATGGATTTCCAGTTTTCAAAAATTTCAAGACCACTTGGAAAGTATAGTTATGTCTCCTCACTTGAAAAACCGCTCAAATTAGTCATGGAAAAGATGAATGAAAATCCCTACGATGTCATTACTAATGAAACAAAGAATGCAGTAATTGAAGTATTGCAAGCAGTAATAAAATCAGTTGTTGCAGGTAACGTATCTGTCAAGGATACCGACAAATCAGTTGAGCAAATTGAAGAGACAATTACCAGATTAGATGAATTTTTAAAATTGAAAAACGATTTAGCAAATAACAAAGACGCACTAGAACATAAGATTCAATTTAACAGCAAAGACCTAGAAGAAAAGGAAAAGAATTTTACCAGAACAAAAGAACGCAAAGCACAGTTAGAATCAGAAATTGCCAATCTTGAAAATCAAATCAATGAAACTACAAAACTCAAACCACAAATTGCAAAAAACATAGAATCAAAATTAAGTGAAATTTTAGGAACAAAATTTACTATAACTTGATTTAAGATTAATTAACTTGACAGGTAATCTTTCCTTATGATTTTTAAGAAACCAAAGATTCAACGCACCATTACTGTAACAAAAGAGACTCGCGATGGAATATTGACATTTTGTAAGATGAACCATCCAAACGAGGGAATTTTGATTCTTCGTGGAAAATCAAACAAGGGAAATGTTGTAATCGATGGTCTTGTAATACCTCCATTTTCACACCACGGGCCAACATTTGCAGGATTTCCTCATTCGTTTTTGCCTTTTGATCCAAGCTATATCGGAACTGTTCATTCACATCCAACTGGTTCTGCCCAGCCATCTGTTACAGATTTGCACAATTTTTTTGGTCTAGTATCAATGATTGTAAAATCACCATACGAGGATAACGACATTTTTGCTTATGACAGAGATGGTAACAGTCTTCCAATAGCAGTAAGGTAGTAAAAATTCTGACAAAAACTTATAAGCTTTTTGAAACAAAGTTAATTGTTGGATAGACAGTATAAGACATATCTAATTTTCCTTTTCGGTTCGCTTGCTATAAGTATTGGATTACAATATGTTCTAGGATTTCCATGGGGGTTGATAGCATCACTAGCGCTTTTCATACTATTTCCACTCATAATTAGGAGACGGGCTATGCGAAGGATGGGAGGGTATGGCGAAGGTGGAGGATTCTTTGGTCAAAACCAGAGTGTAAAATACATCTGTCTTACGTGTAATAACAAATACAAAGGCGGTGCTTGCCCACGATGTGGCTCCAAGATGAAAAGAGCAGATTTCTAAAAGATCACCAAACCACATGACTCTTGAAGAATTAAGGAAAAAAGCATTATTTCAAAATACTATAGATACTTGGATAATGGCATGCAGTGAAAATAATGCAGAGTGGTTTTCTGCACAAAACTACAAAAAATTCATAGATTATCTTTCTAAGAGCGGTCTTAAGATGCAAAAGTTTCCTCTCTGCATAAAAGAATCTGGCGGCATGTATGAAAGAGGAAAAGACAAGACACAGTTTGCAGAAATGCTATCACAAGAAACTGATCCTAATGCAGCCGCATATACTTTGAAGCTAAATGATGAAGTCATTAAATTAGTTCGTCAGTTCAAACCCTAACGCTTTAGTCTTGGATTTGCTATTTTATCCATAGCGCTTCCAATAAAAACAAACGCAAGGCCAGTAATTGCAATCATTATTCCTGGAGGCAGAATCCACCACCAAAGGCCACGAGCTGCAGCTCCAAAAGAGTTTGCATCATGAAGTATCTGACCCCATGTAGGAAAGGTAGGATCTCCTAGTCCCAAAAAACTTAGTCCTGCTTCAGTAGTTATTGCGGCAGGCACAGAGATTGCAATACTTGCAAAGGTATACGGCAATAGTTGTGGCAATATGTGCTTGAATATTATTTTGATATCTTTTTGTCCCATTATTTTGGCAGATTCAATATACTGTAAGGTTTTGATCTGAATAGCCATGCTTCTTGAAACCTTTGCCACACCAACCCATCCAAATATCACCAAGAATCCAACTATCAAAAATATGCTGTTACCTATGGTTACGGCTAAAATTATCAATAAAGGAAGTGCAGGAAGAGCGTAAATTACATCGTTAAAGCGCATTAAGGCCTCATCTGTTTTTTTGCCCTTGTAGCCAGCATATACTCCATAGATTAATCCAATTACAACCGAGCCTATTGCTACTGCAATTCCAATGAACAGAGCAAGTGGAGTTCCCCAAAGTAATCCAACAGCAAGATCACGTCTTAGCTCATCAGTACCTATAATTCCATACACTTTTCCCCCAAGAATCAACTTGGAGCTCTTGATGTCAACTATAGAATCAACATTATAGAAATTTACTTGAAAAACATATTTACCTTTTAAAATTTTGTTTTGACCAGTTTCAGAAAAGACGACGTCTTCTGCAGAAAGTAAGTCAATTGGAAATACAAAATTATTTGAGTTTTTTCTAAGATTTTTTTTCACAGAATCGTCTGTTGAAAAAATTTGTTCCGAGTAAATAAAACTGTCAGATTGTGGAAGTGATCTTGACATCAGATCTATCTTAAGTCCATCCGGTCGAGTTACTAACATTTTTAATAATGGAGCACCAGAATATTGTGCAGAATATTCAAAGATAAAATCACTTGGAAATCCATCATAAGAATAATCAATTACATAGTATTGTGAAATAATTGAAATTTCTCCAGTTGTTTGCGATGACGTTTGTGGATTTGTAAGGATCTTGTGTTCGGGAATTTTTTCTGAGCTGAAGTAGTTTATCCAAGCGGGCTGTGATGTTTTTGGATAATTTATCCAACTTGAAGGATCATTCCATTCTTTAAAAGTATCAACAGGAATAGTTATCACAGCAATTACTGACAAGGCAAAAAGCATCCCAAGTATACCTATTCCCGCAAGTCCGATCTTACTTTTTGAAAATTCATGAAAAATTTCTTTTCTATTCATCCTGTCCTCACTCTTGGGTCGAAATAGGCATACAAAATATCAGCCAAAAAAATGCTTCCAAGGAAAAATGCAGTAAGCACATAAGTTGCCCCTATTATCACAGGCAAGTCCAAAACATTAATTGCTTCAAAGTAGAGTCGCCCCATGCCGGGCCAATCAAATACTGCTTCTGTAATTATTGCACCTCCAAGAGATCCTGAAAGGCTTAGTGCAAGAACGGTAACAATTGGTGGTGCTGCATTTTTTAGTGCATGTCTATAAAGTATCTTTTTTTCTGGAATTCCAATAGCTTGTTTTGCAGTTATAAAATCTTCCTGTAAGACTCCAATCATAAAGTTTCGTACAAGATAGGCCCATGCACCAAATCCAATCAACACTAGTGAAATAAGTGGAAGTGTCATATGGTACAACAGTGCTACAACATATCCTGGATCAGTGACAGGGATCAATGGAGTTGCTCTTGCAGGAAATATCTGATATACAAACGCAAAAGCAAAGATCATCAGCATTCCTATCCACCATACTGGAAAGCTACTGCTGATGATAGCAAAAGTGGAAGTCAGTCTGTCAATCTTTGAATTTATCTTACTCGCAGAAAGTGCACCAAGAAATATTCCAATCAAAGAAACAATTATGGTTGCAGTAGTAAAAAGTAAAATCGTTCGTGGAAGTTTTTCAAGCAAAATGTCTTTGACATCAGAGGAACCAGAATCGCTTGTAAGAAATGTTGCATGGCCAAAATCAAGGAGTAAAATTTTGTACATTGTTAGACCTAGTCTTGGTGGCGAATACCAAGGTTCATCCAGACCAAGTACCTTGATTCTCTGTTCAATCTGGGCGGTTATAAAAGAATCAAGTTCGTCTGGACTTGCAAAGCTAGCAACCAATTGTTTATTGTCAGTGACTTGCTGTCTTACTTCAAAGGTCACGCTTTGTTTTAAAATGGCATCCATATTAGAGCCAACAAGCGCTATTGTAACTAGAAGCGTAGCCATTAGAACTCCAAACATCGTTACTGCCCTAGTCAGAAGATATCGTTTGAAGCTCATTTTGCCATCATTTACTACCCATAGTTAATAACAAAGCTATTGTTGTCTCCTTTTTCTTTTTAGTACAATGAAAATTCCTATGATTATTGCAATAATTACAATTACTGGCATAACATAGTCCTGCTCCACAGACAAAATTTCTGATTCAATATTCAATCTTTCAGGAGGTGCAGTGTATTCGCCTTTTATCCCCAAAAAGCTAGTGCGAAATATGTCAGGTCTCAATGCAGAATCCGATACGGAAAATATCTTCAAGTCGTTTGCGCCTACGCTAAAAAGTGCGGTCTTATCCTTTGATAATATAATATCGATTTTGTTATTCTCAGATTTTTTTGTTCCTGACGCAACAACTTTGTTGTCAGCATTAATAAAATAATAGTAAATTGTAGATTCGTCATTAACAAAAACAGGAATTGTTATTTCTTTTCCTATTGATATAACGTCGGGTATTTCAACATGATTTATTTTAGAAAGTTTTACGTTTGCAAAATCTTTCCAGTATCCTGCCTCAAATGGATATGTTGGATCATCAAAAGCATGAATCGTAATAGTTCTTGCTTCAGGCGAATAATTCTCAAGATAAAACGGGCCATTGCTAATTATTGCATGATTTTTTTGCGCAATCCATGATATTGTGGAATCATATCTTGAATCATAGTATGAAGGATCAGATTCAAAAGTTGCAAGTGCTGGTGGAACAAAATTTGATTGTTTGAATTCTTCAAGATTTGATTTTATCATGTTTGCATCATCTGGCACAATTAACGAAAGCCATTCAACGTCATTACCAATAGCATTTGATCTTGAAAATGCGGCTTTGCCATCAGTGACAGATTTTTCCATTGCAAACATTATCTCCCAAGGCATACTTGCCCACACTCCTGCAGAATCTGCAATCTCTGCCTCATCAAAGTGCCAATAATTTTGATAGACTTCGATGGTATCCTTGTCAATCACCCTTACTCCAACAAGCGTTTGTGCAGCCTGGTAGGCTTTGGACGAATATTCAGAATCACATGTCTTATCTTCCTCTGTCTCACACGTCCATTCATACAAAAAATAAATCGAATACATGAGATCATTCATGTCCATTGGTTGACCATTGTGCCAGTTGCTAAACTTTAGATCAAATGTTACCTTGGTGGTAGCTTGATTTCCTTTTCCTACTTTGATCCAACTTTGTTGGGTAGAATTCCACTTTATTGCATCTTCTGGAACTACAAGTTTTTCAGTAGGTCCTGGCGCCTCAACATGCCATTGTGTCCTAATTGGAATACTAACCCCGGTGTATGGATGTTTGAATATCAAAGGTTCAGAAACATTATCCCATATTGCCCTGCTGTAAAGATCGCTTAATCCACCTATCGGATTCCATGCGCCTTGGTAGATCTGTTTTACTCCAATTTTTACAAAATCAGAATCACTTTTTACATTTATTGGCGTGAATCTGCTTGGTACCCCAGCACCAAAGTCATTTACTATTCCTCTAATTCTATCATTTGAAACATATTGATCAATTTTGCTTGCAAGAAATATCCTTACAGATTCTTTTACTCCCATGTTTGTTGCTTGTTTTAAAAGATCAGCACGTTCCTGGGCAGATGTAAAGTTACCATTAAAAACATTCATCGATAAAGAATCAATTGTATCATTTTTATAATTCCAGTATGATGGATTGCAAAATCCCGGCATGTTACAGTACCATGGAGAATACATCTGAGCAGTTACAAGTGAGTCATATTTTACAAACGCAGATCTTCCTGCCCATCCTTCAGTGTAGATATTCCATTTTTGTTCAGCAGGATCGCTTCCATAAACTATAGAAAAAGCCTTGTTAAGATCCCCAAAATCTTTTTTCACTGTAAACCCAAATTTCTCTAATTGCGATGAAAGAATTTCCCCAATTGATTTTCGTACTGGATCATCACTTCTGATAAAAATTATTACCTCAATTGGTTTTGAATCATAAAACCACTTGTCATCAATTTTTTCAGCCCCAGATGTGACAAGAGCATTAGATATCATTTCT
>Ga0209431_10003679_pt1 | contig 12166 bp, 14 predicted proteins | sample RifCSP13_3_FD_184021 | JGI IMG/M metagenome (GOLD analysis project Ga0209431, IMG submission 184021) | Soil microbial communities from Rifle, Colorado - Rifle CSP2_sed 13_3 (SPAdes) (version 2) | ecosystem: Environmental > Terrestrial > Deep subsurface > Rock core/Sediment | place: Rifle...
ATAGAACCTTCACCTTAAATGGTTTTGTATGATACAATGGCATCAAGTGTCTGTAGTTTCTCGTTAAATTAACATTCATTTCGGATCACAAAATCACTACTTTTGTTGCGCGTTAAAACCTCATGGATGACCATTGTAGGTCTTAAGCTAGGACTGGCTAGTTCCAAAGATTCTAGCAATAAGCGACCCTGTTGCAGGTTCTGTCTAGTTAGCGGATGATTTTCTACCTGTCACGTGTCCGGTGATTAGCTAGAATACGAGGTCTGGATTTATTTCTATACTATTGTCCTTTTCCTTATGAAGTAAGAAGCTGGTTTTATCAGGGAATCTCTTGACAGCAACTTTGATCATGTCCCAATGCACTTTCGGCATATTGTGAAAAAGGATATCCTGATCATCTTGAAATTTACCACTTCGCCGTTTATACTGATGTGATTCAATTAGATGTTCAAGAGCGAGATAATCTATTAGAGCATCAGCATACGCGCGGCCTTTGCCTACGAAGGGCAAGTCTGGATTGATGATATCTATTTTACATTTTGACATGACATCTGTCCCTTCTGTCAGTATATTCTTGCCCTGAGCATTTGAGGTAAACAGAACATGATATAAAAATAATGTGTCAATTATTCATTCTTGCATTTTGGATTGCGGTAATCCATTTGTTTTGACCTTCAACCTTGATGCCAGCAGATTGATTGACCAGGGATAGTCTCCTCAGAAGGATCTGGTGAGTCTTTTTCTCGGCTCTCTTACTACATCCTCATTAATCGTTCTATTGTGTAATATTCTTGCAGGTTACGCAGTATTATGAAGCATATTCATATAGAATTGCAGCCTTCTTATTAAGAAGGTCAATGTTATTTGACATCCGGTCAAGGCCCAAAATCATGCAGACAGATTATAAGCGAGCTTAGCGCATGATATGTTAAGTAATTATTATGCAAAATAGTTTTCCAATGAAAGATTGGCATAATGAACATATGCAAAAGACTGTTGTAAAGTACGTCAAGGGTTTATCTGAATTCGCTTCTGGGTGGGAGAAAAGGAATCACAAGAAATACGGCGGCTTGACAAATATTTGCAGGCAGATTGAATATGACATCAAGCATGGAGTCACCAACGAACAAGTTCTTTCTATGTTTCAAAAAGTCCGTGACGATTCTTATTTTTCCGAGCTAAGGAAAGGATTTGGGTCATTGGACAGATTGACTAAAGTAGAGGATCACTTTAGACCAAAAAAAGTTGTTCCGCAGTGGAACTACTAATAATGCAGGTTTGAATCCTCATCTTTTTGTACAATGATACTTCGATGCTTTTTGAGGAGTATAAATTGGCTAATTTTGTTACAAAAGTCATCTTATCTCACAACCATAACTGGACATCTAGCATGATGTATTACCTTAAATGAAACACTGCCAAGGAGTAATTCCTTAAAGGGACTTAATCCTCTGCTCCCCATCATAATCAATTCATAATCACCTTTGTTTGCAGTCTCGATAAGTACTTGAGCATGATCTCCAAGTCTCAGTAATGTTTCTACTTGGACACCATTTCTCATCGCCTCCTTCTTGCTTTCATCCAATAGATTCTTTCCCCTTTCCTTAAGCTCCTCAATTAGCTGAAATGTAGCAGCACTATCTCCACCGTATGTTGAATCAAGTACAACGTGAATGATGACCAGTTTTGAATTACATCGTTGTGCCAAATATACGGATCTCTTAAATGCTCTTTTTGCAGATTCTGAACCATCTACTGCAACAAGAATCCTTGAGAACAATAAATGATATGGTGTGAGTTGTCAATAATAATGTTGGTTGCATTGCAAATCCTATTCTCTCTACTCCATCCCGTTGAGTTCACTTTAATGATAGATATGCTGCTTCTAATGCCATCTTTATCTGTAATCATCAAATCACTACTTTTGTGCTGATCACCCATCACGAATCTTATCGCATGCTATTGTTAGTCCCACGAAACATAATGGACGGCCTCAGTAAAGGAAGGTTTGGGTTGAGCGGAATCTGTGTTATAATTCATGGCCTCACGTTTGCGTCCTAACCTGGTCAGCAGTAGTTCCATATTGCGCATGGCGCTCCCATGCCCAGGCCGTATTTCTAGAGCCCGCTTGTAACACATGATCGCATTTTCGTCTGCGCCCATCAATTCAAGGATTGTAGCTTTATTGTTCCATGCTTCAGCATCTTGTGGATTTAGCTCGATTGCCCTATCATAGCAATACAATATGAATAATGCTTTGTCCTCTTTGTTATCCATTGCCAGACTTGTTCCTATGTTGTACCAAGAGGTGGCGTTGTTCGGATTTACGTTTTGGGCCTTGATAAAACACTTAACAGCCTCATTGTATTCACCCTTCTTTGCATGACCCATACCCTGTCTGTTGAGCAATTCTGCAGGACCCCGGTAGTCAGTTTCTTCAACGTGGTGTCCAGGTTTCGATGCCCTGGCATGCTTTGCCATTGATCACTGAAACCGACAACTTGTAAAAGTCGTTTTGTCTGTATAAGAAGCTACACTGATAGAGAGAGAACAAAGGACAGACGATTCAAATCTACTTCATTCTATACTTCATCTTGACGCAATCCGATAGTAACGGCTGCAGAACGTACGCTTGCCGTTTGCATGCCTATAGATAGGAGGCACGGCTACTTAGCTTTAGTAGTCCATGTTTATTCGCTTTGCAACCTGCGCGTAGAACAGCCTGTCAGGGATATACGGCCTGAGCCTGACGCCTGTCTTTTCCCTGCTGGAGCCGATGACGTACCGCGGCTTTGGATTCGAAGATGAAATCGCTTCAACTATCGCACCGGCGACAGCGCCTGCAGGAAGCCCTCTTGGAACGTGGTCGAGATATTTCCTGTAAGCGCTTGCAAACCTGGAATTCTTTAGCAGCGCGGTTTTTGACTTTGTGACCGTGTGGATGTTTGTTTCAATGACGCCGGGGTTTATGGTTACCACCTTTATGCCGGTATTCCATAGTTCCATCCTGAGGGCGTCAGAGACTGCTTCAAGGGCGTGCTTTGCAGCACAGTACGCCCCTATCAGCGGGAGTGCAATCAGGCCGGCCATCGAGCTGACATTTACGATCCTGCCCTGCCCCTTTTGCATCATTATCGGCAGGACCTGCTTTGTGAGCCCGACGAGGCCGAAAAAGTTTGTTTCAAACTGTGCTCTCAAATCTGGCATGCCAATGTCTTCGATTGCACCGGGCTCGACGTAACCAGCGTTGTTCACGAGCCCAAATATGTCGCCCCTTGCCGTAATTTCTCCAACCACCGCGCCAAAGGTGTCCGGGCGCGTGACGTCAAACTCGACTGGAACGTAATTTTCTGCAGCAAGCTCCGCGGCCAGCGACTTCAGCTTGTCGTAACTTCGCGCAAGGCCAAATACCCTGTGGCCCGATTTTGCAAGCATGATACTTGCCGTCCTACCTATTCCGCTTGAAGCACCAGTGACAATTACTGATTTCAACAGTTAGAACTTGATAAAAGTGGGTAGAAAAACGTTGAGGGTCTGCCAAAGGCAGCCCTATTTGACCTTGTCAAACGGCTTCATTGCATCCGGCAGGGCGTCAAGGAGGTCTGTAGCAATGACGTGAAGGCCGGCGCGCTTGAAAGCAAGGCTACCCGCAAGACCATTGAGGTAGACTGAGGTAAGAGCCGCGTCAAACGGCTTCATCTTGGTGAGCAATCCTGCAGCAAGTCCCGACAGCACATCGCCGGTGCCGCCCACCGTCATTGCTGGAGTTGACCTCTTTACGGCAGCAGTTTGATCGCCGTCTGAAATTACGTTGAGCCACCCCTTTAGTGCTATTGTGATGTTGTATTCCTTTGCGGTCTTGCGCACGTTTGACGTCATTTCCTCCTTGGTTGTCCCCGGGTCGCGGCCAAAAATCCGTCTGTACTCGCCTGCGTGCGGCGTGACGATGCCGCCGGTGCCTGAGATCTCGCCCAGCGCCGGCGGGATGAGGGCCGAAGCGTCAAGCAGAATTTTTGTCCCCGCTTCTTCCAGCTTTTTGACAAGCGCGACTAAGCCTTCCGGCTCCAAGCTCATCCCCATGCCTATCGCGGCGGCGTGTGCGCTCCTTGGCATCATGGCAGCAAGCCTGTTTGCAGAGCCCACCGTCAGTTTGTCGTCCGGCAGTGGAAGGGCAATTATTGCAGGAGAAAACGACCTGACGGCGGTGATTATCGATCGCGGGACTGCGGTGTAGACCAAGTCGGCGCCCGAGCGCAAGGCGGCCATCGACGCAAGCACCGGCGCGCCGTGGTAGAACCTGCTTCCGCCGGCTATTAGCACTATTCCGTTGTCGCCTTTTCTTGACGAAAACGACCGCGGAGGGATCAGCTGCTTGATCATTTTTGGCGTAACTGCGATTGTCGATGGCAAATGCTTACTCTACTACCTTCTCATGGGCGAATAAACTTTCCCAATTCCTTCATGAGGCAAAACCGGATCCGCTTCTGCGGAGTGAAGCTTGCAGATGCGGCCATTTCATTTTAAGGTAGCGCGCGATTTTCTCCTGAAAGGAGGTCTGAGGACGATTCCAGAAATAAAAAATCAAGTGGATAGTTGCCCACCTTGATGCAATCTAACAAAATAACAATGACAGCTGCAGTGATCTTTGCTGCAACGCTGTTCGTTGCAGCGCTGGCGCACACAGGCCAGGCATTTGCAGACGACAATAACTGCCTGATCGTGCCGATGTACGGGTGGGACGCAGGATGGAGCGAAATAATTTACGCCAAAGAAGAAGACAAAGGAATTGAAATCATTGCAGCCATCAACCCGTCGAGTGGCCCGGGAGCAGGCAAAGATTCGTACTGGGCCGGCGTTGCAGACGATCTGCAGGATGCCGGCATCAAGGTGGTCAGCTACATGTCGACAGCGTACGCGGGAAGAGGTGGAGGAGACGTCAAGAACGAGATCGATTACTACTACGACTGGTACGATCTTGATGGCGCATTTCTGGACGAAGTGAGCCCGTCAGCTAATGACTACTACGAAGAGCTTGGCGGTTATGCAGAAAGCCCTGACGGATACCAGAAGCTCATCCTGAGTTCCGGAGCGCGGTTCCAGAATCCTATGGGGATATTGCCGACATCATCGTGGCCTATGAGAACTTTGGCATCCCCTCGTCTGTCGACTCTAATGGCACAAAAGAAAGTAAACTTGCGGCGCTTCTACATGGCCTCGAGCCATATGAAAAAGAGTTCAAGCAATTGACCGATGATGTAGGATTTCTCTACATATCGCCGGAATGATTGAATGCGGCGTCAAGTATTGAGGAGCATGCAGAATGGGCGGATTAGAGGCCTAGGCAGCTGCCGAATTTGACTCAACCACTTTATTTTACGTCTTATTTTCATATAATTTTTATTTTGCTGAGCAATTTATTCAGTTTGTTAAGCTGTTATGACTTTTGGCATCCCTTGATGTTTGTTGCGATTCTGTTAAATAGTTCCTGCAATACTTTACCTTGGCATGACAAGTGGCGGACTATACCAGAATTCACCGCCGCGAATCATGATCGTCGACGACGAAAAGGACATCCTTGCAATCCTAAAGTCAGGACTTGAAACAAAGGGCGGGTTTGTAGTAGATACGTTCAGGACTGGCGAAGCGGCCCTGCAGGGTTTTGCAAGCCGCGCTTCTGATTATTACGACCTTGTCATGACAGACATCAGGATGCCCAAGATGAACGGCTTTGAGCTGTACCGCAAGATAAGGGAAAAGGACGCCTCGATACCAATTGCGTTCATTACCGCATTTGAAATAAATGAAGACGAGTTTTCCAAGGTGATGCCCTCAATAAAAGTTAGGGATTTTATCAAAAAGCCGATAAGGATTCCGGACCTGATAGAAAAGCTCAACACGATCCTGGCTGCAGCCTAGCTGGGCTCTGCATGTATTGTCACGATTGATCCGGGATGGATTGCCCGGATCTGCTTCTCGATGTCTGAAACACTTTCGTGGATCTGCTCTATTGTCATTTCACTGTTGAAGGCGCAGTCGGCATCTATGATCAGGACGTTCTCGCCAGTCCTGTAGGTTTCAATCTTGCCGACTTTTTTGACGTCGCTTGTACGGAGGATGATTTCCCTTACTGAGTCCTGCATCTTGCCGTCGGCAACCGGCTCCATGCCGCCAATTTCCGGCATCAGGGGCTCAAGGTGCACCGTGATGCTCTCGGCTCCTTTCAGCAGCTTCCTTATCGAGTCTTCAACTGCATTGGCTATCGAGTGGGCCTCGCTGAGAGTGGCCGACCTGTTGACCTGTATATGGAGCGAGACTCCCAATGATTCGGTACTGCCGATTTTTGACATGAGGATATTGTGCACTCCCTTGACCCCGTTCACCCTGCTTGCTGCCTTTTCGATTATTGATTCTGGCGGCAGGTCACCTGCCGGCTCAAAGTGCACGGTGATGTTTCTTTGCCTTACGTCTAGGCCCGAATCTGCTAGGCTCTTGGCGATGTTGCTTTCCACCTGAGCGCTGATGTCGTGCGCGTTTTCAAAGCTAATGTTGGCATGCAGCGCGATCGTGGCTTCGACGAAAATCTCCCTCCCGACGCGGCGCATCTTGATGTCGTTGCATTCGAGCACTCCCTCGGTGCCGTTTGCAGTCCGCCGCACCTTTGCGACAAGTTTGGGTGATATGACGTCCGTGAGCTCCATCGCGTTCTGGTACGCGAACCTGCTGCTGAGGTACGCGAGAAAGCCGCCAAGGATGATGGCTGCTATAGAGTCCCCATGGCCAAAACCGGTGGTGACCAGCCACAGGCCCACAAACGCGACGCTGGTGGAAGCGAAGTCTGCAAATGCGTGGTAAAAGTCTGCCTTCAGGGTGGTAGTACCGGCAACCTGAGTGTCAGTCTTTTTCATCGCCCTGCCAATCACGGTTATCCTAAAGCCGTCCACTGCCAGAGTGTAAATAACTGCTGCAAAGCCTATCGTGCCCGGGTTCACCAGCGGGACTGATCCTGCTGCAGTTATCCTGACGCTGGCTTCGTAGATGAAAATTATCGCGATTACAAAAAGCGCTGCGCCGCCGATAAAGCCGCCTATGGTCTCAATCTTGCCATGGCCGTAAGTGTGGTCGCCGTCTCTAGGCTTGAGGGCAAGCGTGGTCGCGATTATCAGGATTGCAGTGACCACCGCATCGAGCAGCGCGTGGGTGCCGTCAGTAATGAGCGCAAGGCTGTTAGTGAAAATGCCGGCGGCTAACTCGAATATGAAAACAGAAATTATGGCGACAAGCGACATTCGTAAGGCGTTTCTCTTGATCGCTCCAACGTCGGTTGTTGTTAACCGCTCTGCCACCGCTATCACAATGGTGCGAAATTTGTTATTTAGGCATTTGTGTTTCCACCAGCTACCAAAATTGTGACAAGCTAATTCTGGTTTTGCGGCGAGTGCAAATTCTGGCGAACGGTCCACCGATTCGTTGAAGCAGGAATAATCGAACTCCTGACTTTGAAGAACGTTCAAGGAAATTACAGGTATTAGAGTGCAGGTCCTGCTCACCTATGTCGAGTGAGTCGATGGCTTTCGGGCCTGGTGAAAGTTCCACCACTATCACATAGCATTCACGAAGAGATGGCTTGAACAGGTTTACTTGTCCGACGTTTAGCTGCCCTGCTCTTGTGGATAAATGAAATACGCCGAGAAGAACCCACAAGGCAAGATCCTGGAAATCCTCAAAGGAATTCCAGGTAATTATGCTTGCCTTATACGTTCTCTAATTCAAGTCGAGATGACTTTTTAGATTCTTGTATCTGTTTCTGACGGTCACTTCGGTGACGCCGGCCGCCTCTGCAATGTCTGTTTGAGTCCGGCTCTCGCCGGTGTCAAGGCACGCAAGATACAGCACGGATGCCGCAAGCCCCATCGGGTCCTTGCCGGCAGATATGCCGCTCTTGGTCACGCCTTTCATTATGATTAGGGCAGCCCGCTTTGTACGCTCGCTCAGGCTGGCCCTGTTTGCCACCCTGACGACGCACTTCATCGGGTCTATGAGCGGGATCTTTAGGTTGAGCTCCATCACTACGAGCCGGTATGTCCTCGCAAGATCCTTGCGCTTGATGTTACCGATTTCTGCTATGTCCTTCAGCGTCCTGGACGCGCCTGTTTCCCTGCACGCGATATAAAGCGCTGCGCCTATCATGGCGGATATCGTTCTGCCCCTGACCAGGCCGCGCTCTTGGGCCTTCCTGTAAATGTAGGCTGTTTTTTCGATCACCACGTCTGAAACGCCAAGCTTGTCCTTGAGCCTGTCAAGCTCCGAGAAAGCCTGACGGAGATTCCTGTCTGTAGGCGAGTGAGCCTGTGAGCGAAAATCCCAAGCCCTGAGCCTGCCCATGGTAGACCGCATCACCGCGTCCAACGTTCGTCCACTGGCGTCCTTGTCTGTTTTACCGATTACCGTAGACAGACCCATGTCGTGGCGAGCCAGAGAGCTTGGAATTCCTGTCCTGCTCCTGTCGTTTGCTTCTTCGGTTGTAAAAGCGCGCCATTCCGCGCGGCTTTCCTGCGTTTTGTCTGACAATACAAGTCCGCACTTCCTGCAAATGATTTCGCCCGATTCTAGATCTGTGACCGTCTGATCGGATTTGCACATGTTACACATTATTGCCGTTTGCATTTTTCTAGAATGAAGTAACATTATTATCGGCATTCAAACTAATAAATAATACTGATTGAGAGATATTTTCGATATTATTCGATTACTGACCAGAATTGGATCGCTAGCTGAGTTTCTTGTAAATCTATCAAGATGTAGCGTGCAAAAGCCCTATTTCTGTAATGCAAAAATATGCGGGTTGTTGCTTGCGGCAACTGTTTTGTCGCAATTAATGCTCTTTTATGCGTGACAAGAAGGCAGGCCATGGTCAGCGGGCCGGTGGTATGGGACCTCATCTACCACTTCTACCAGTGCTGGCCCTATTCTGAATCAAGAAGGGCCAGGAAGGCGATGAGGCTGAGGATCAAGTCAACCTACACCAGCAGGGGCAGCTGGGCAGTGTGCAGGCTGTCGCGCTGATTGATGAGGATGATGCACAGACTAAGGGAAGCTATGATAGAATAGTGGCAAAGCTGTATTCTGGAGGCAAAATGCTCAACGAACTGTTGCGCATGAAACCTGCTGTGATCTATGCCAGGTTCTGCAATGATAGTGAATTTGCTAATGAGGGTTGGACGGCCAAGTACGGCTGCTAGCCCAACACCACCGGCACTTTTTTGTTGACATGCGTTTTTTCAACTGATTGCAAGAATTTTTGTATGTCTTCTGGCTTGTTATCCTGCCAATCATGTTGACAGGCGAATAGCAGATAATCTTGTCCTCCTTGCTTATCGGCGTCGAACCGTAGAAAAAGCACAGCGCGCTCCCTTCAGGCCAGTATGCGACATCAAACAGACTGACAACGGACCGGGCATTCTCTTCTTCTGCCCTGACTGGCGTTTCGTCTGTATACAATTCGTCACCCCACCTGTTTATTGCCACTTTGATAGGCAAGCTGCCAATTATCGCCATAACGGTTTTGAGCGACCGCGAGCCGTCAAGCTCTATCGCAACCTTCTCATGCAGCTCTGAAAATTCAAGCGATACTGCCTTTTTCATTCTTGGCAATAATGTGGCAGGGAAGGCCATTCTATGTTGTTCCTTCGGCCCGCGCTTTCACAGTGGTAACCCTCCGCAAGATTTTCTGAAACGGCATGGAATAGTCCGGCAGGTTCAGGGCCACCGTCTTGTTTTTGTGAAGGACGTACGTCCTTCCTTCGTAGGTGCACTTTATTATCGGTAGAACACTCATGTCTGCGACGACATCTGCAACCTTGTAGTATTCCACCAACTTGCGGCTCTCATAGACAGTTTCGTTTTTCCTCCTGAACCTCTTTTTGCTCATGAACTTGAACGCAAGTATGATGTGTCGCTCGGGGTAGATGCCAAACATGTTTCTGACTACCAGGCAGCGCTCTACCTGGTCCTTTGGCACGTACAATATGTCGCTTGTCCCCGACTTGGCTTCAATAATCAGCAATATGCCGTCGGCGTTGTTGACTGCGACGATGTCCGGCAAGCCGGTGCTGCTTCCGCCAAGGCGTCGGGCATTCCACACTACATTGTTCATCCTTTGGACAAGTGTGTGCTCGTAGCTGTAGCCCCTGCTGCGGCGAATGTTTCCCAATAAGCTAGCGTTGAACATGTCGTATCTTTAAAGTTTCTCAAGGGAGCAAGTCTTTTATTGCAAACTGTCAGCTCTAATGGCATGTCGAATATGCAGGGCTCGCTTGAAGCTACTAACACTGAACTTAAGGACGTGCAGGAGCGGCGCGAAAAATTGATCAAGGGCACGCGCGACGTCGTGATGATGTGCAACAAGTCAATAGTCGCGCTCCACCACGGCCGGATTGAAGACGCAAAGCACAAGATGGAAGAGGCAAAGACAATGCTTGAAGAATTCAGGAAGTATGCAAAGGAAGATCTCTACCGCTACATCCTGGTGGCAGAGCAAGAGCTGGTCGAGGCGTACGCTCTCAGGGCAGTGATGGAAAACGCGCCCGTCCCCGCGATGCAGGACCTGGATGTCACGGGGCCCTCCTATCTCACCGGCCTCCTTGACTGCGTCGGCGAGATAAAGCGCCTTATTTACGATAGAATGCGCTCGGGCAACGAAGAAGACGCCGAAAAATTGTTTGCGACGATGGAAGAGATCTACAGCGCGATCTACCCCTTTGCCGTCTACGACAACATCGTGTCTGGCCTGCGTAAAAAGCTGGATGTGGCCAGGATGCTCATTGAAGACATCAGGGCGGTTGTGACGGAGGAGAGCAGGAGAAAGGCAATGATAGAAGCGATCGGCTACCTGGAAAAAAGATCAAATGAAACTCATTTATCTTTAGACGCCCGATCCGGCAACAGTGACTGAATTTTCAAGGGCGGTAGCCGACTGGGGGCAAGAAGGCCGGAGCGTGCAACGGCGGCATCGTGCCTGGAGCGCTCTGCAAGGCAGCTGAGTTAGTGCCTCGACGCACATTTTCCCGACTCGAAGAGGGTCGAGCTTGAAGCCGACAGGGTGAACTGCATGCTCTTGTCAGTGTTCTCCCTTGCAAACCGGCTGTCGAAGGCAAGCCAGGTGCTGGCAGAATTTGACAGGGTGATGAACAATATCGAGAAGGCGGGCAAAGCTGAAGAAAGGGAAAACAGGAAGCTGCACGTCAAGTTTCAGAGAGAGCTGGACGAAATTCTTGCTAGATATTTTCAAGTCCCATTTTCAAACCTCTCGTAAGCCTCTGGGCTTGCCAGCAGCCAGCCGTAGTGGCTTTCGTCGTGGACGTAGCGCACCTCGCGCACCTTGGGCACGACGTTGCGCTTTCGTAGTCCGAGCACAAACTCCCCCTGGAATGCAAGCCCTATCCGCTTTGCCTTTGCAGTCGATTTCTGGTCCCTCGGCAATAGGATGCGGTAGCTGAACCGGTCCTGCGATTCCTGCGCGACGTAGGCTTCTACCATCTTGTCGACTGCCCGCCTAATGTCTGACGCCTCCTTCATGTCGATTGTCTCAAGCACTGGGAATCTAGCATATGGAGGAGGCATTGCTGCAGGAAAACGCGCAGTCAGATAAAAACTCATTCTATCAGTCGTCTACAACGACCGCGAAGGTTGGTGGGCGGGAAGCTGAGATTTGCTTACTTGTATCTTGCAAACGCTTCCTCAAGGTGCCCGGTCAGCGTCTTGTGCCACTCGGAGAACCCCTCAGGCTCGTCGGGGTAGCTGTAATAGTGGTCTACCAGCACCTTGTTTATGGTGGCGCAGTACTTCAGGTCCTCGGCAAGCTTCTTGTTCATTGCACCCCTAACCATCATGCCTATCTTGTCGACCGTGCTGAACTCGGGGTGCTCGCCCATTGTTATCTTATCAATGTCCATCTTGCTCAAAAAGTGCTTCAAGCCATAGTTGATCTGCTCGTTTGTCAGCCCCTGCAGCATCCTGCGGAATACCTCAAGTCCGGCTGTCTTGTAGCCGTAGTCGTTGATGAAGTGCCTGTTGTACTTCCACAGGCCTTTTTCAGATGTGTCACCTGCCTGCACCGCTTCAACCGCGTCCTTGCCTGCTATCGTTGCTGCAATTATCGCCGGCCCGA
>Ga0209431_10003681_pt1 | contig 12166 bp, 9 predicted proteins | sample RifCSP13_3_FD_184021 | JGI IMG/M metagenome (GOLD analysis project Ga0209431, IMG submission 184021) | Soil microbial communities from Rifle, Colorado - Rifle CSP2_sed 13_3 (SPAdes) (version 2) | ecosystem: Environmental > Terrestrial > Deep subsurface > Rock core/Sediment | place: Rifle...
CGCGCAAAACCATCGGAGGTTGCTTGAACGCCCACCAAACTCAGGCTCACGCCGTTGTAGGTGACCGTGCTGACCGGTGGCGCGGCGCTGGCGTGGGAAATCGACACGCCCACCAGCATCAGGCGACTGGCGCCCGATGTCGTGTGGGAAATGGTCATGGTGGAAGTCGTGCCCGAACCAGTCGAGGCGGTCCCGTCCACCCCTGGGGCTGACCCGCCTGAAGTCGCTGTCGCCGTGGGGCTGTTGGTCGGTGTGTTCGTCGGCGTGTTCGTCGGCGTCGGCGTGTTCGTCGGTGTAATCGACGGCGTCGGTGTATTCGACGGCGTCGGTGTAAAGGTCGGGGTGCTAGACGGCGTCGACGTGTCCGTCGGCGTGTTGGACGGCGTCGACGTGTCCGTCGGCGTATTGGACGGCGTCGGTGTATCCGTCGGTGTGTTGGACGGCGTCGACGTGTCCGTCGGCGTGCTGGATGGAGTGAACGTGTCGGTCGGTGTGTTGGACGGCGTCGACGTATCGGTAGGCGTGTTGGATGGCGTCGGCGTGTCCGTCGGCGTGTTGGATGGCGTCGGCGTGTCGGTCGGTGTGTTCGAAGGCGTCGCCGAAGGCGTATCGGTCGGCGTGTTGGACGGCGTAGGCGTATCGGTCGGCGTGTTGGATGGCGTCGACGTGTCGGTCGGCGTGTTCGAAGGCGTCGCCGAAGGCGTGTCGGTCGGCGTGTTCGAAGGCGTCGCCGAAGGCGTGTCCGTCGGCGTGTTCGAAGGCGTCGCCGAAGGCGTGTCGGTCGGCGTGTTCGAAGGCGTGTCGGTCGGCGTGTTGGACGAAGTGGGCGTATCCGTCACCGTGGGCGTCCACGTCGCTGTCCATGTGGACGTGAATGTCGCGGTCGGAGAAGCGGTCAAGGTCGCGGTGTCGGTCGGCGTCCAGGACGGCGTGAACGTCGCCGTCGGCGGACCGGAGGTGTTGGTCGGCGTGCGCGTCGGCGTGCGCGTCGGCGTGCGCGTCGGCGTGCGCGTCGGCGTTCGCGTCGGCGTGCGCGTCGGGGTATTGGTTGGGCCTCCGCCCGAGGTCGGTGTCCGCGTCGGGGTCCGGGTCGGAGTGCGCGTCGGCGTTCGCGTCGGAGTTTGGGTCCCAGTCTGGGTGAGGGTCGCCGTGGCGGTGAAGGTGGACGTCCTCGTGGACGTAAAGGTGGCGGTTGGGGTGCGCGACGGCGTGCGGGTCGGGGTGCGGCTCGACGTCGCTGAGGGGGAAGCGGTCCAGGTGGCGCTGGCGCTTACCCCGGGCGTATTCGACGCGACGGCGGCCGTGGAAGTCGCCGGCGCAGTCGGCGTGCCATTCGTCGTCGGGACGGGGGTCCACCAAAACCATCCGACGACGGTGCCGCCGGCGGTCAGATCGAGCGGCTCCGTGTCCTTGCCGGTATCCTTGGCGATTTCCTCCAGGATGTCCGGATTGACCACCTGGAAAACGAGGAACGGCCACGGGCTGTAGTCGGCCCGCATCAGCGAGCTCGTGTCGGCCTGGGCCGGCTCCCGTGTGCCGATGACGGAGAGCCAGCCGCAGCTCAAGAAGAGCAGCAGCAGGAGCAGGATGAGCAGGACCAGCTCACCAAGGGTGCGCCGTCGCCGCCGATTCGCCGGCAGCTCGTCGGGCACAAGGGGGAGCTCGAGCGTGTCACCCATTGCCGCTATCTACACCTTCGACGGGACGGCCGACTGGGAACGCACTGGCAGGCGGATAGTGAAGACGCTGCCCCGCCCGACCTCGCTGCGTACGTCAATCCGCCCGCCGTGCTGGGCGACGATGCCGTAGCTCACGGAAAGGCCAAGCCCCGTTCCTTCGCCAGGGCCCTTGGTGGTGAAGAAGGGGTCGAAGATGCGCCCCAGGTTCTTGGACGGGATGCCGACACCGGTGTCGCGCACTTCCACCTCGACCCACTTGAGGTCCTGGCGGACGCCGATCGTCAAGGTGCCTCCATTGGACATGGCCTGGACGGCGTTCTGAATCAGGTTGATCAGGACCTGCTCGATCTGCTGCGCGTCGTAGGAAGTCATGATCGTCTGGGGAGTCAGGTCCATGACCACATGCACGTTGGCACGGCGAGTCAGGAAGTCATTCAGGCGGACGGCGGTGCGGACGGTCTCCCAGATGTTCTGCATACGCATCTCGGGGTTGGACTGGCGGGCGAACTTGAGCAGGTCGGTGACGATCCCGCTGGCACGCACGGCGTTCTCGCGGATCTGGGTGAGCGGCGAGCTCAGCGCCGATTCCTTGCCGGCGTTTTCCTGAAGTTCCTCGGTCAGCCCGGTGATGACGGCCAACGGGTTCTTGATGTCATGGACGATGCCGGCCGCCAGCTGCCCGACCGAGGCGAGCTTCTCCGACTGGACCAGTTGCTGCTGGGCCTGCTGCAGGCGGACGTTGGCTTCGGCCAGCTCCTCGCTGCGGCGCACAGCCTCGGCATGCAGCCGTGTGGCTTGCGCGGTGCGCCGGCGCAGGCGGAAGGTCATCAGATCGAAGACCGCCGCCATCTGGCCGACCTCATCCCGGCCGCGAATGCCCGTGCGCTGATCGAGGTCGCCGGCGGCGACTGCCAGCGAGACATCACGAATGCGGACGATCGGGCGCGAAATGCGCGACGCCAGGAACAGGCCAATCACGATGACGCCCATCGTGCCCAGGGTGAACAGCAGGCTGAAGACGTTGCGGCTGATCGACTCGGTGGTGACGATGAAGTTGCTGGGGAGCACGACGCCCAGCACGCCGACATTCTGTTGCCGCACAGCGAGTGGTGCGTAGTAGATCTGGTAGTCGCGTCCGTACAGCGTGACCTCGGCCGTCTTGCCCGGATCGAGATAGGCGACGTCGTAGGGAGCCAGGGTCAGGACGCCGTACCCCTCCTCCGGCTCGACCAGCGTGGTCGTCATGAGCGATCCGCTCGGATCGAGGATGACGATGTCGGCCAGCACCTGGGACTTGATGTCGGCGGCCAGCTTGTCGAGCCGGGTCCCGATCATCAGAGCCCCGACCACTCCGCCGGCGTCGCCACGCACCGGGCCGGCGGTGAACAGGTAAGGACCGTAGATCGTCGACACCAGGCCGGCAAACTTGTCGCCCAGCTCGTCCACCTCGCCGCCCAACGGATGCGCCAGTAGCTCGAGCTGTGACAGATCTGCGCCGCGTGAGACCAGGTAATCCGAATTGGTCGGGTCCTGGACGAGGCTCAGCAGCTCGCGACCGTCGGCCGAGGCGACACTGAGCGAGTCCACGCTGTTGTTGAGGACGAGCGGGAAGAGAATCTGCTGCAACCCCGCTTCGTCTTGAGACTCGAGCGCCGGGGTCACCCCCTGCGTGAAGGTCATCAGGCGCAAGTTCTCCAGATGGACGCGTTCGCGACGCACGATGCTATCGGCTGCCACCCGGCTGGATTCGAGCAATTGGTTGGCGAAGCGCTCGCGCAGCGTGGAGGCGACCAGGCGCGTGACGATGAACATGCCGATCATCGCGATCGCCAAGGTGAGCAGCACATACGGCACGACCAACTTCGCCCGCAGGCTCGAAAGCCGGTAGGCGAGGCCCAGCCCGCCGGGCATCCCCTCCGGGGGTTTGGTAGGAGTCCCCTTCGAACCGTTCCCGCCTTCGGGCTCACGGCCGAAGCCGGCATCCATCGGTGCATCGAGCGTAGTCATACGTCCCTTCCTCCCTGCCAATAGCTCCACACGCCGGCAGCGCGCGAGCGCAAAGCAGGCCCTCGTCTGGCAGTGTTAATGATGTATGCGACCGCCCACCACCGACCATACAGTCCCCCTACACGAACGGCCGGTCCCGCGGATGGGGAGGACCGCGGTACCGGCCCAAGGCGCCAAATGAGCGGGGAACCAACCGGCTTCGGCATCCCCTCGGGCGGAGCCATAGGCTCTCGCCATCGACGAAGGTGATCATCATGCGACTTCGAACGCGGCAGCGATAAGCCCCCATGGAGGCGCCCCCCGCCCTCGGCGGTCTGCACTCCTTCGCCCTCTACAGGGCGCCGAGGGCGGGCACCCCTTCGGTCTCTACGCCCCTTCGGGCTCCCCCGGGGGGCAGACCGCTAAGGGCGCCGGCCCAATCGGGGGTGCTCACCTGCATAGCACCTGCGGTGCGCCGCAGGTGCAGGTGTCGCGAAGCGGGGCCAAAGCCTGAGGATGTCGAGGCCCGGCGCAGGCGGACCGGCGACCCGAATTCGCCGCGCGGCCGGCCCCGGTCGCCCGAGCGGCCGGGGCCCCGACTTCGCCTTGCAATCTGGACGGACGTGGTTAGACTCAGCTTCCGATCAGTCTTGCCCCGTCCCACGTGCCGCCGCATTCGGCAGAGGGGCCCGGCCGACCTCCGCAACCGAAAACCAGGCACCCAACCGCCGCAGCTGATGTCCCCGCCGTCGATCGCCGACCCGGTCGAACTTCCCCGATTCCGTCCCTTCGTGGCGCGGCAGTCCGAATCCGGGTCTTTGCAGGCCGCCTTGAACTTCCTCGACGTCCGCGCCCCTCACAGCGAGCAGCCTTATTCCGAAGCGATGCTCTTCGGCCTGGGCGGCGGGATCGGCTTCAGTTACTTCGTCTTCGAGTACAAGGCGGCCCGCATCAAGACCCTGACCCTCGGGACGCGCATCACGACCCTCGAAGAGTCGTCGAGGCCGCAGTTCCTTCAGACGATCTGCGAGCGGATCGGTGCCCCGCTGCGCGTGCTCCATCCATCGACCGTCGCCGCCGCCAACAACGGAGTTCGCCAGGCCCTGGCCGAGGGCGCGCCAGCCATTGTGTGGATCGACTTGAGCGGAGCTCCCTACCACTTTGCTGCGACCGCCGACTACGCCGCCCGGGTCGTTTGCTCCTGGAAGGACGAGCAAGTCTTGGTGGCAGGGAGATCGCGGCGGCTGCTTCCCCTTCGGCGGAAAGCCTTCGAAGCAGCCCGCAGCTCGATGGGCGTCCCCAAATCGCGGGCCGTGGTGGTGGGTAGGCCCGATCGGGCCCCCAACTTGGCCACGTCGGTGGTGGAGGCCCTACGCGAGACGAGGGATCAAATGGCGCGGGGGATCGATGTGGGGCAGTTCCGCGGGAATTTCGGCCTGGCCGCTTTGGAAAAATGGGGGTCGCTGTTGGCTGACGAACGCGACCGCAAAGGTTGGCCGCGCTTCTTCCCCGCCGGCCGCGACCTGTTGGCGGCGCTGGTGGCCGTTTTTGTGCAGATCGAGCTGCGCGGCCGCGGCGGCGGAGCGTTCCGCGGGTTGTATGCCGACTTCTTAGATGAAGCGGCCGAGGCGACACGGCGCCGTCGGCTGAAGGACGCGGCGGAAGCCTTCCGGCTCTCAGCCCGCGCCTGGCACAACCTGGCCCGCGCCGCCTTGCCCAATGCTGTCCCGGCGCTGCGGCAACTGCGCGAGCTCACCGCCGCGCGGGAGGCCTTGCTGACCCGCCAAGGTGCGCAGGGTCTCGCCCAGGCCGCTGAGATGGCCGAAAACGGCCGCCACCTGCGGCGCTCGATCGAAGAGGACTTCCCGCTGCAACCGGGAGAGGTGCTCGACCTGCTGGCCAATCTTCGCCGGCGGGTGTTGCAGATTCACGCCCTCGAGTCGGCGGCACTGCAGGCGTTGCGGGCAGCCTTGCGGTGATCGTCCGATCGTCGGTCCTTTGATTCACCAAGAGAAGGTGTCCATCCTGCCAGCCGCGTCCGAATCCCGCCGATGCCCAATGCACGGGACCGCACATAGACTCCGTGCCGTAATCCCGACTAACCGCGTCAGATGGTTCTCGCGGATGACTGAGACAGCGGTTTTCCCTACGGGGGCCGTGATCGCCTGCTCCGCCGCCGCGTTGTTGGCAGCGTGCGCAGGTCCCCTAGGAGACGAGAAGATCATTGGCCGGGCAACCGCGGCTCCGTCTCCTGCGGCCTCAGCCGCGGTCGCGGCGGCCCCGACAGCAGCCAGCACAATCGGTCCGACCCCGAACCTTCCACCTCCGGTCGCCACCTTCACCCGGCAGCCAACCGCGAGCCCGACTCTGGGTCCCCTCGTGACGGCGACGCCCGCGCCGCCAGAGCTCTGTCCTGTGGCAGGCGGAAGGGGCACGACGATTGACCTCGGGCCGGATCCGAAATCGTTGGTCGACCCGCTCGAGCTCCAGATCCGAGCCTACCTGAATGCCCGAGGCTCCGCCGTTGGATTGCAGACCGAGTTGGAACGGCTGAAGGTCTTCGATAGCGGATACGAACTGAAGAAAGAAGCCCAAGTCCTGGTCACCGACGTTACAGGCGATACCACTCCGGACGTGCTCGTAGAGCTCGTGGTCGACTACTCCGAGGTGGGGGGAGCGCTATTCGTGTTCGGATGCCGCGAGGAGAGCTTCGAGACTCTCTACCGGCGAGGGATTGGCGGAGCCCAACACCGGCCCTTGGGGCCAGAAGACGGCATCGTGACTGTGCGAGACATGAACGCGGATGGAGTCCCGGAAGTCGTCATGGCGGAGGTCACGAACGTCAGCGCCCGCGGCTATGTGACCCGCGAGTTCCAGATCATGGAGTGGGACGGCTCCCATTTCGCCTACCTCATTCCTCCGCCTCCCGATTTGGACTACCCAGCGTCGGCGGCCTCGTCGTTCGACCGGGCAGGGACCATTCAAGATGTGGAGGGGGACGGGTTGCTGGAGCTGCTGCTCCCCCAGGCGATCGTCCCCGAGTACCCCGATTCGGGACCGCAGCGAATGAGAACAGACATCTGGGGCTGGAACGGAGATTCCTTTGGCTTGACACGCTGGGAATATGAGGAGCCGACGCATCGGTTCCAGGCGGTCCAAGACGGCGACCAGGCCGCCGTCTTCGGCGAGTTCGACCGGGCGCTCAGCCTTTACCGGCACGCAATCTACGACCCCGAATTGCTGAGCTGGAGCCAGGGACGGTGGTGGCCGGACAACTGGTACCGTCTCAGTCAAGGCGGCGCCACCCCAACACCTGACCCCAACGAGCCGCCCCGACTCAGGGCCTACGCCCGTTACCGGATTCTGCTCTTGCACGCGGCGCGGGGATATCTGCCCGAGGCCCGAATCGTCTACGACACCTTGGAGCAGATGTTCCCGGCCGGAAGCCCCGGGCATCCATATGCCCAGTTAGCCGCCGCCTTCTGGAACTCCTTCCAGGCCGGTCAGCGGATGGACGAAGGTTGCCACGGCGCGATCGAGTACGCCGAGGCGCATCCGGAGGAGATCCTCGAGCCATTGGGTAGCGGTTTCTACGGTTGGTTCAATCGGGATTACGTGCCCGAGGACATCTGCCCGTTTCGATAAGGCGACGAGTTAAGCTCGCCACAATCCACGCAAAGTCATAGCCTGCCAGCCCTGCCGCAGCTCGCTCCGGAAGTCTATTGGGGGGTCGGCAGGTTCCGTCCCTTGGGGATCCGAACGGCAGGCTCTTGATGGTCGAGCTGCCCCCCACGTACGCAAAGGGAAGCGTACCGCAGGATCTCCACCAGCTAGTGCAGCGGGGAGCGGCTGCTCGAGGTTTGTCTTCGCCTGGCTTCTCTCGCAAGCCGGGTTCGATCGGATGGGACGACGCCTCGAGTTCCTCGATGCAAATGGACTCTCCTTTGGGAGCACCAAGGCGCTACTGGCCGAGCCCAAACACGCGCTCGAACTCCTCCAGAAAGCGGCGCGCCACCTCCGCGTCGTGCAGGATGACGACGTTCTCGTCGTTCTTCGTTTCGGCGCTGCGGCTGAAATTGTACGAGCCGGTGATCACCGTCCGGCCGTCGATGACGATCACTTTGTGGTGCATCCGGTCGGGGTTTCCGTCGAGGCGCACCTCGACGCCGGCCTGGCGTAGTTCCTCGTAACGACTTCCCGCGCCGTTCGCCTGTCCGGCGTCCATGACGCCCCGCACCTCCACCCCGGCGGCGGCGCGCCGCGCCAGCGCAGCGGCGATCGGCTCGGAGGTCAGGGCGAAGGCCAAGAAGACCAGGTTGTCTTGCGCCGCCCCGATCAGCTCGACGATGCGCGCCGACGCCCCATCCTCCGGCGAGAAATAGATCTCGGCCGATCCGGCGGGTAGGGCGACGACCTGCGCGCCTCTGCCCAGGGTGGATAGAGCTCCGAATCTCGTCTGGTCGAACATCTCGTTGAATTCGGCGTCGTAGGCGAGCGCCGCCGGCGCCGAAACAAGCCGGATCAGATTGTTGTCGTTGAAGTAGGCGTCGTTGACGGTGTAGTTCATCGACCCCGTCCACACCTCTTCGCCGTCGATCACCGTGAACTTGTCGTGCATCAGCGGCTCGCCCCCGTCGCCCACGACCGGGATCCCGGCGGCGATCAGCTTGTGGATCTCCGGGGTATCGAGGTTGTCGCTCTCCACGACCAACCGCACTTCCACCTGGCGGCCGTGCGCTCGCAGGAGCGCGTCGGCGACGCTGGTCAGGTCCAGGTGGTAGATCGCCATGGCGACCGACTGATCGGCGTCGTCGATCGCCCCTGCCAGCGCCGCCTCCGGACCGCCGCGCAAGACCTGCGGGCCGGCCCGAGTCGGCCGAGTGAAGCGCACTTCGATCCCGTCGGAGACCTCCGGTGCCGGCGGCGGATTGGTGACAGGCGAGGTCCTGAGGAATAGAAGGAAGAGAAGCAGCAGCAGGGCGGCGAACACGACCGCCCGCACCGGCATCCGGCTCACGGCGTGCCGGCCGGCAGACACCACAATTCAGGTGGCTCCAGGTCGAGGCTGAAGTCGATCGCCTCTAGCTTGTCTTTGCGTTCGGCCTCGATCGTCAGCACCACGAAACGCGCCAGCGAATCGATTTCCTCGGGAAGGACGGTCACTCCGTTGAGCGGAACGGTTTCCCCTTGGCCAAGATCCGGCGGTTCCAGTAGGAAGTGCCTGCCCCAGGCCACCGCCCGCTCCACGCTCGTGGCAAAGGCCGGCAGCACGAAGCGCAGCGGTTGATCCCAGCGTGGGTCTGGCGGCGAATCTCGCCCGAAACTCTCACGGCGCGTCACTCGCACGCGCCCCAACGCGACCCAGAAGGGAGCCCAGCGAGGCTTGGGGTCGGCCGCCGCCAGGCCGAAGTGGACCGTGATCGGGCGCAAGCCGGCTTGTTCATCAAGCAGCAGGCCCTGACCACAATTGCCACAAATCCACGCCACTTCCTCGGGCTCGGCGGCGACGGGCGTGCCACATCGTACACATTCCAGGCCGACCAGGCCGGGCCGCTCGCTCATGGTTTCCCATCCCCCATGAACTCACGCGAGAGCTCGCCCCACAAACGCAGCTGGTCCCCCAGAATCGAAGGCTGAGTCCGCTTGCGCCGGAAGGTCATTCGGCGCTCGAGCAACTCACCGAAGCGGAAGCGCCGGTAGGCCGCCAGCATGATCACACCGCCCATCACCAGCGGGAGACACACCAGACCGACCGAGTCGGAGTCGTCCGAATTGCTGACCACCTGTACGGCCAGGGCGGTCCCGTCGACGAGGATCAAAGCCCCCACGGCGAAGCCGGCGATGAGGGCCGCCGCCCGGAACCAGATGTTGCCCGGCGCCTTGCCGTACAGCACTTTCCCGTCGGTGCCATCGAGCACCACCTGATAGGCGCGCTCGCGGAAAGTGTAGCGCGCCACCCACACCGGGTAGTACACAAGCGCCCGCCTCCCCCCGATGCGGTGGATGTGAGCCGAGGCGATCTGATCGAGCTTCGACTCGGCCCGCACGTCGTCGTCGATGGCCTGGGCCGCTTCGGCCCAGGCCGCGCCGCCGGCGGTCACCGGCTCGAACACCATCCCGTCGGCGTGCAAGGCGTCGGGGTCGAACGCCTCCAGTTGTTGGCCCGCCAGGGAGATATCCCTCACCCCGAACTCGTGGACGTCGCAGGCGGCTTGGTTCCAGTTGCGCCTTCCGAGCAGACGAACTTCGCGCGGCTCCAGCCGGCGGCTCTTGCCGCTGCCCACTTGCTTCTTGCCGAACACCCAGGCGCCGACTTCCACCCACTCCGACCAGAAGGGAAGATAGACGACGAAGAGATCGGTGAAGGAAGCCCGGCGCGAAAGCCCAGGGGCGCGGTCGAGGCCGCGCAGGTAGCCTTTTACTTTCTCCAGCGCCACCGTCCGATCGAGGCGCCTGGGCGCCTGATAGCGCATCACGCCGCGCTCGCCGCGCACCAGCGACCTCAGATCGCAGAACGGGCAGCGGATGATGCGGACCCCATCCGCGATCTTCAGCCGCCCCTGACAATTCGGGCAGGCCAGCCCGACGGCGGCTTCCGTCTTTTCCGCGCGGCTCGTAACGGGTGGAGAGGTCTCCGCCATCCGGCTACACCTTCGCCGCGACCCAGGCGGCGCCGGCGAAGAGCAATGGCGCGGCGATCAGGCCGAGCCCCACGCACAGCAATGCCCCGGTCGCCAATCCCTGATGCGGCTCGACCAGCATGCCCCCGATCGGGAGCATGGCCAAGGAGAGAAACACGGCGGCGACGACGGCCGCCATCATCCGATAGGGCGCCTCGGCCTTGGCCGGGAAGATGTTGGCGGCGACGCTGCCCGAGGCGGCATCGACCATCGCCAGGTAGGTCTGGCCGGCAAAGTCGTAATGGAAAGTGAACAGCGGGACGTGCACCAGCGAGATCTCTTGGACCCGCGTGGGGTCGACCCCCGCGACCTCCATCCAAGAGAGCATGTACTGCAACGGCACCGTCGGGGGGACCGCGTGCGCATCGAACGCCGGCTCATAACGTACCAGGTCTCCCGCCGGCAGTCTGAGGCGCTTCAACTCGGTGACCGAGGTCGCCGCCGCCGGCTCCAGGTGAATCGTCTCGCCACCGCCTCGGCCGAACCGCAGCAGCCAAAGCGGGAAGTAGGCGAAACCGGCCGAGGTCACTCGAGACTTGAGGTCGAGATCCTTGACCGTTTCGTTGCCGGCCATCCAACGGCGCAAGGCAGCACGGGCGCCGGCCTCGGCGATGGTGGGCTTGAGCAGCCAGTGGAAAACGACTCGCGATTTGTCGAGGAAGACGGCCGAGCCGCAATAGGGGCATGTCAGGAAGAGCTGCCCTTCGTCGGGCTGGAGCAGACCGTTGCACTGCGGGCAGTGCAACTCAGGCGCCGCCATAGGTCGAGATTATATGCCCCTCACCCCCGGCCCCTCTCCCGGGCCGTTGGCCCGGGAGAGGGGTATGGGGTGAGGGGGTGACCTTCCTCCCGCCCGCGGGTGACGCCCGCCACCTCCCAAGGCGCGCCCCAGGATTTATCTTAAGGTCAACCTTAACTTTTCTCCGGAGGCCACGTGGAAACCGCGATCGGACCTAGCCCGGAGATGTATCTGAAATCCCTCTGGGAACTCTCGGCGAGCGGCGAGCCGGTGGGCATCGCCTCCGTCGCCGCGCGCTTGGGGATCAGCCCGGTTTCCGCCAGCGAGATGATCCATCGGCTGGAGAAGCGGCGCCTGGTGGAGCACCGGCGTTACCGCGGCGTCCGCCTCACGCGGCCAGGCCGGGACCACGCTCGGGCCCTGATCCGCCGGCACCGTCTGTGGGAGCGATTTCTGGCAGACGAGCTCGGCCTGCCGTGGGAAAGCGTCCACGATCTGGCCTGCGAGCTCGAGCACGCCGTCGGTGCGGAGGTCACGGAAGCCCTGGCTGCCCGTCTCGGTCACCCCCGCAGGTGCCCACATGGAAACCCCATCCCAACCGCGTCGGGCGAAGTCCGCCTGCCATCGGCGAAACCCTTGGCTGAGCTAGAAATGCACAGGGCAGCGACGGTCGAGCGCATCTCCCCGGAGAGCGGTGCCCTCCTTTCTTACCTCGCCGCGCGGGGCGTTGTCCCGGGGGTAACGGTGCTGATCGAAGGCAGAGACCCCTTCGGTGGTTTCTTGCAGGTTCGGGTCGGGCAGGAGGAGATCGCATTGGGCGAAGAGGCGGCGGCGCAGGTGTTCGTCGCGCCGGCCGAGCTGTCGGAAGCCGGGTAGAGATCATGGCCTGTCATGCCGCGCCGGCTTCGATCCCAGTCTCCGGGGAGACGGTCGCCCTCATCGGTCAGCCGAACGTCGGCAAGTCGGCTCTCTTCCATCGCCTGACCGGACGCTACGTCACCGTCTCCAACTACCCCGGTACGACGGTCGAGGTCTCCCGCGGCGCGTCCATCTATGCACCGCAGGCGATCCTTGTCGACACA
>Ga0209431_10003682_pt1 | contig 12163 bp, 12 predicted proteins | sample RifCSP13_3_FD_184021 | JGI IMG/M metagenome (GOLD analysis project Ga0209431, IMG submission 184021) | Soil microbial communities from Rifle, Colorado - Rifle CSP2_sed 13_3 (SPAdes) (version 2) | ecosystem: Environmental > Terrestrial > Deep subsurface > Rock core/Sediment | place: Rifle...
TTTGCGCTACTTCTCGTCGGGTCCGCTGTTCTCTACACCGCGCTCCCGGCCCAGTCCGCTTTCGTCTACTATGCCGCGTACCCTGCGCTCTTGCCGACATCTATGGTACAGGATACTGTTCCTCTATCGGACATGGATAGTTTGATGGAACTGATGCTGTGGGCAGCGTCCAATTCGGACTCTCGGACGGCTCTGATAACACACCAGGCAATCTACGGCTGGGCGCGAGCCTACTTCCCAGCGTCGGAGAGGATTGTCAATTACGAGTATTCAAGCCCCTTGGTTGGTGTCGAGAAAGCCAGGGTGCAGGGATATTCGCATGTGCTGATGATCTGGTGGGTTGATGGATTGGGATGGCACGGTCAACCCAATGTCCCCAGCCTCTTCTCTCCTGCATACAGATCGGGAAACTTGGCGGTGTACACGTATTAGGTTCTACCCGTTCAGAGCAGTTGATATCGAGTGCTGCAATACGGGAGGATAGGAAGCGTGCTAGAGCAAATTGCCGCGGAAAGGCCAACTCCTCGTGAAGCAGAAATTATCGATGGGTTTGTAAGGGGAAGGATATCCGTTATCATGCCGGCCTTCAATGAAGAAGAACACATCGCCAGGAGCATAGCTGGGATAAGGGAGCAGTTTGAGGCCGTCTGCGAGGACTACGAGATTATCGTGGTGGATGATGGCAGCACAGACGGTACGAGAAGAGTAGTTGAGGATCTTAGGGACGATAAGATTAGGATTGTCGGTTATGAGAGGAATCAGGGCAAAGGGCGGGCTCTCCAGCTAGGCTTTCACCGAGTTACGGGACAATTCACTTTTCTTGTTGACAGCGATTCTGAGATTCAACCAATAGAGCTGGAAACATTTGTCAAAGCGTTGAAATCCGCAGACATCGTAATAGGGTCCAAGCGGCATCCCAAGTCCATCGTGAGGACCCCGATCATCCGCAGGTTTCTAAGCATTGGCTTCAATGTTCTCGAACGACTTCTAACGGGAGTTAGGGCCACGGATACTCAGGCGGGGCTGAAAACTGCCAGAAGCGCGGCTCTATACAGAATCTTACCTCTTCTTTCCGTGAAGAGGTACGCTTTCGACGCTGAACTCCTAGCTGTTGCTTCTCTTCTCAATCTCAGGATTAGAGAACTGCCTGTAGCGATCCAACTTAGGGCTACATTTAGCGCAAGGCAAGTATTCCGAATGCTGATCGACCTGCTCGGAATCACTTATCGCCTGCGAGTCAGGCATTGGTATCAGAAGAACCTAGTGAGAATGTCAAGGACTTATCAGCCCCTTATCCGGTGGTAAGAAGGCTTTACCAACTTCAGGGGTCTCGACATTCTTCCCTTCTGATACTGTCGAAAGTCTGCCGCAACGTTCTCAAACAAATACTCCACGTTGATCCGCGAATGGAGACGTTGAGAATCTTGTGGCTCAACTGGCGAGATATCACTAGTCCTTGGGCAGGAGGAGCGGAACTCTACACTCACCAGGTAGCAAAGAGATTGACCCTAAAGGGACATGAGGTCACGCTCTTCACATCTAGATATCCTGGCTCATCAGAGTATGAAGAGAAGGACGGAATCGAAATCGTTCGCAGGGGAACCAAGACATCAGTCTATTTGGAAGCGCCAAGGTTCTTTCGAGCCCAACGCAAACAAGGAACCAACTACGATGTCGTTGTTGACGCTATGAACACCATTCCATTCTTTTCCCCCCTCTATGCTAGAGATTCCACTGTAGTCGCACTCATATACCAATTGACAGGTGAAATCTTTCTGAAACAACTCACACGCCCTATAGGACACTTGCTCTATTCTCTTGAGAGATTTTCCTACGTTCCTTGGTGTCTTAAGCGTGCAGATCGCGTCGTTACGCTATCAAGGAGCAACAAAGCTGAACTTGTAGAGATTTGTCCAGACTTGCCCCCGGAGAAAATCATAGTGATACCACCAGGCGTTGACCACGACAACTTCAGGCCCGGCTACAAATCTGATGAACCTCTACTGCTCTTCATGAATCGACTCGTCAGATACAAGCAACCAGAGCACGTGATAATGGGAATGAAGGAGGTTTGCAAGCACGTTGCCGATGCCAAATTAATCATCGTCGGAACGCTGAGAACTGGGAGATACGTTACGTACCTGCGTCATCTGGTGAAAGTACTGGGATTGGAGGAGAAAGTGAGCTTCCTCCTCTCGAATCCTTTCGCCGGTGGTAAGGTGTCGTTACTTCAAAGAGCTTGGGTCCATGTTCTTCCCTCCATGAAGGAGGGATTTGGTCTCTCGATCTTGGAGGCAGCTGCGTGTGGAACTCCAACTGTAGGTTATGACGTCCCGGGCATCAGAGATGCTGTAGTTCAAGGCAAGACCGGGGTTCTGGTTCAGCCCGGAGACGTGCTTTCACTTGCCAAGCATGTCACGGACCTTTTGACCGATTTTGACAGGCTTAGGCTACTAGGTGAACGGGCCACGAGATGGGCAGCGAACTTCACCTGGGATGACACCGCCCGACAGTTCATGGGCCTGCTAGAAAAAGGCCGGACCCCGTCGAGAGTTAGCACTGAATCATGAGCCAAGCAAACCATGAGATTTGGAGTATTGATAGATGAAATTCGGTTTGGAGGCGTCGAAAAGATTGCCATTGAAGAGGTAAGAACTCTCTCAGCTCTGGGGCACGACGCGGTGCTATTGATACTCAGACGGAACAGCCTCGAAGGCCTTCAACGTTGCGTTGAGCGACGTGAAAAAGGTCTACATTTCGGATTTGCTCCCGAAGCCGTTTAGATTTTCATTCAAGTTGCCTTTCTTTCGCTTCCTTTCGCTATTCCACCTTATGTACGCCTTTCTCGCACAGTTTGTTCGAGTAGGAACGAATTTTGATGTAATCATCTCTCACGGGACCTTTACTTGCTTCACTCTCAGAGCTGATGAAGGGCCGGGGACGGGAGGCGATCGAACTTCTGAGGATCGGTGCCCCTGGGGAGTGCTCTTCTTGGCGACAGCCCTTGCAGGCCAAGCCACTACAGGAGTGAGTCTCGTGCAGAGTCAGCCCGTTCTACCAAACCTGGAAAGTATCAGCACAAGTATCGGGTTTCTAGCATACGCATACCTGGGCAATTAGTCCATTGATTTTCTTAGGAATGCGTAGGGTTCGGAACGTTGACCTCAGGAACTGGTCAGTCTGTTGTGCCGTTTTTGCCTTGACAGCCTTGCTGCCTTTCTTTGGGCTGATCGTCTGGAGTTACAGGTGGTCTCTTCTGCTCGCCATCCCAATGTGTGTCTACGCTACTGTTGGACTCTTTCGTGTTCGAAGCGGAATCCAGCAGACCACGAACCTCGCGTCTATACTGGGCAGAAACATCGTACCGACCTTTGGGGCACTACTCACGGTGTCGGCGATTCTGTACATCGCGTTACCCGCTCAGTCTGCGTTCGTGTATTATGCTGCTTTACCCGGGCCTTCTCCCTACGTCTATGGTGCAGGACACGGTTCCGTTATCTGATATGGATGATTTGATGCAGATGATGAGTTGGGTCGCTACGAATATGGATTCTCAGACGGCCCTGATAACGCACCAGGCCATCTACGGATGGGCCAGAGCCTACCTGCCCTCCTCTGATAGTATTGTGAATTACCATTACTCCGACCCGATGGAGGGAGTGAAGATGGCTCAGTCGGCTGGGTATTCTTCGGTATTGATGATCTGGTGGGTCAACGGTTATGGATGGCACGGACAGGCCTTTGTTCCGTCAGGTTTTGTCCCGGTTGCAACCGATGGTAGCATGGCCGTATACACATATTATTAGCACTCAAAGCCTCGGGCTTCTCAATCGCTTGAGTCAGATGAAACAGTCAGGATGGGTTAAAGGCGAAGTTGAACAGGGTGAAGGAACACTTCAGATCCAATCCTGGTGCACTGTTCATCCTCGCATTCCAAGTTTTGCTGGTCTCGGCCACTGTCTTCCTGGTTCATGGAGACTCGTCCTTCGCAGACCAGATCGCGATCTACGCTTTCTACGCGCTAGTGATTGGCATTGCAGTCCAGATAGGTGTCGCGATTCGGGAGGAGAGGAAGCGTACTAGAACACGCGGAACAAACGATGCTCCAGAGGTTCCATCTTCCTGAACCGGAAATCTCCGATGGCTTCGTAAAGGGCAGAATATCCATCGTAATGCCGGCGTTCAACGAAGCCGATGGCATCCAGAAGAGCGTCGCTGATGTCAAGGAGCAGTTTGGCATGGTCTGTCCCGACTACGAGATTATCGTGGTGGATGATGGCAGCACTGATGGCACCAGGCGGATGGTAGAGCGACTTGGAGATAGAAAGGTGAAGATCGTTGGGTATCAGACTAATCAGGGCAAGGGTCACGCCCTTCGATTGGGCTTTCACCAAGCGACCGGCGAGTTTACTTTCATGCTTGACAGCGACTCGGAGATTCGGCCCAAGGAGCTCATGGAGTATGTCACGGCGTTAGACTCTGCCGATATCGTGATCGGATCTAAGCGGCATCCGCTCTCGTCTGTTCGAACACCAGTGATCCGTAGGTTTCTGAGCATCGGGTTCAACATCCTCGAGCGGCTCCTAACCGGTGTAAGAGCGACAGATACTCAGGCAGGCCTGAAGGCTGCGAGGAGTAAAGCCCTCTACAAGGTTCTGCCGTTGTTGTCTGTGAAAAACTACGCCTTTGACGCTGAGTTGTTGGCCGTAGCCACTCTCTTCGACCTCAGGATTCGGGAGCTGCCGGTGTGCATCGAGCTATGCGCGTCATTCAGCGTGAGGAAGGTCTTCCGTATGCTCATCGACCTGCTCGGAATCGCATATCGTCTGCGGATAAAGAGGTGGTACCAGAAGAACATCGTGGCGATATCCAAGACGTATTTTCCAATCATCGAGTGGTAAGAATGACTTCGAATCCGCATGGAGACCACGCTAATCCGTTACTCTCCATCATAGTGGCTTTCCGCACATTTTCTGTCCCGCGGCTAACATCCAAAACCCGAGACAGCCCCGGCATCTGGCGACAATCGAGAAGTCTGGGACCAGCGAAGCAAGGTACGGGCCGCTGGAACCGTCCTGCCATCTGAGATCGCAATCTAGAGTCTCACTGCTTAGCGATAAAAGGTCCAGGGATGATGTGCTTGCGGACGAATAGTCGAAGCCGCAGCTGAACCACTGGGGAAATTTCGGTGACAGAAGCACGGTACCTGATCACTATCGCGATACCGACGTTTAATCGTTGCAGACTTCTGAAGGAATGTTTGGATAGTGTTATTCCTCAAGCAGAAGATGATGTTGAGGTCCTTGTCTCCGACAACGCTTCTATTGACGGCACCAGTTCGATGATGGCCGAGTACTGCAGACTCAACGCGTGCGTCAGGTACCTACGTAACTCCACCAATATTGGACCCGATGCAAATTACCTTCAATGTTTCAGAAAGAGCAGGGGAAAATATGTCCACATGCTGTCAGACGATGACATACTGTTGAAGGGCGCGGTCAATGCGATTAAGAAACGTATCAAGAGCCAAGACAATCTAGCAGTTCTGTTTCTCAATAATGGGAGTTTTGTCGGTTCTTTTGGTCAAACCGCAATCGAACCCAATTATCACCTCAACTCCGATTTAGTATTCGAGGACAAGAATGACTTCTTGAACTTTGTGAATATCGAGATGACTTACTTATCGTCGCTCATTCTGAACAAGGAGTTCACTAATCAAGTGAATTCGCCCGAGAGATATATTGGAACCTCCTTTTTGCCCTCTCACCTGTTTCTAGAATGCCTCAAACATGAAACGCCCGCGGCTTTCATAGCTCATATATGCGTCGCTCACAGGCTCGACAATGTTGGAAAGGTGGGGTACGACTATTACAAGGTGTGGGCATTGAACTACAAGGACTTAATCTACGGTACGGGGAAGTCAATCGGTTTCCGACAGTCAACATTGCGAAACTCCTACCTGAAGGTGCTCTGGCGTTTGGGTCCTTCTACCATCGCCTTCAAGTCGGACAAGAACAAAGCGAAATCATTCAGTAACAGAAAAGCATTGATCAAAGGAACGTGGACATACCCGATATCATGGATTTACATTTACCCATTCGCATTCTCCCCACCCTGGCTACTGAACTTACTGAAAAGAGGCGGACTGTCCTTGCTGGAATTCCGTGAGCGTCATATGTGAAATGAAGATGCTTCACTCAAGCCCAACTGAGAGGCTAGTCTGGGGCATTAGGCGACAATGGTTACCGCTTTCGTTGATAGCGGTTATTTTCGCGTTATGCGTAATAACCGTCTCCAATTGGTTCGAGGGTAAAATCATATACAACTGGGACCAGGGTTTCTTCCCGATTAATACGATTGGGCAATTCCAAAACAGTTTCTACGTCTGGGCAGTGAATCAATCAACAGGAACAGTTGTCGCGACCAACCTAGACGGCGTGTTGTTTTTCGGGATCCAGTGGGTTTTTTCTCTTTTTCTTCCCGTTCAACTTTCAGCCCAGGCGTTTCTTTCGGCGCTGTATTTTTCAGGAGGTGTCGGGATGTTTCTTCTGATTAGAGACACTCTGAGTCCTCAAAGCAAGCAGTATCGTTCATTCATCAACACCATAGCTCTCCTTGGCACATTGTTCTACTTGCTCAACCCAATATGGACGCTTGGAGGCATTGTTAATCCGGTCCAAAATACAGTCTTTGTCGTGGCCTTCCTACCCTTCCTCTTTTTGACTGTCAGAAGACTAGTGGTGTCGATAATTGAAGGAGGAAAGTGCAGCAAATTGAGCTTCCTAGGTGCAGTGATACTGGCGAATGTGGTTCTTCCAATGACCGCCGTGTATGTTCCTTTTGTGTTGTTTCTCTTGCTATTCTACGTCATAATCTTCTCCGCTGCCACTCAAATGGGGACTCATTCGCCTCATAGGCTCAGAAACCTTCAATCCATTGCACTGGTCGTCCTTGCAATTGTCGGTTCAAGCCTATGGTATGCTTTGCCTCTCTATTTCATAACCGCCAATCAGGTATTGGGAACGGGCGAGCAACGCAGCCAGTTCATCTCCTCCTCATTTTCGGATCTCGTAGCCAACAGTAACTATACCTCGATACTAAACGACATTAGACTAGTAGGATTTAGAATCCCTCCGAACATCTTTCCTGTAAGTAATCCATCAGCGGGTTTCTATAGCTCCTTGCTCTTCTTGTTCATATCCACCGCGTTCGCCGTCTTGATTTTCATTCCACTGTTCTTCGACAACAAGCACCCGGACTCTATATCGTGCACGATTCTCTCACTATTAGTCATCATAGGATGGGCCGGAGTGAATCCTCCGCTTGGATTTCTCTATAGATGGCTCTTCCTCAATGTCCATGAATTCGTGATTTTCAGGACCCCTGTCTTAGCTTTTGGCTACGTGGCGATGTTCTTCTTTTCATTATTGTTCGCACAGGGAGTATGGTTGACAACCAAGGCGGTGTCGAAGCTACATTCGCAACACTCAATGCTACTCGAAGGTAGAATCCCGCCGAATGCGACCCGAGTCTTTCAGGTGGTTGTGATAATTATTTTGATTATGATGGTCCCCTACGGCCTTCCAATTATTTCAGGTGCAAACATGACTTCAACCTACGGTGTTCCATCCCGTATCGAAGTGCCTAGCTCTTACCTACAAGCATCTGACTATTTGAACAGCTACCAGGACCTCTCAACTGTCTTGTTACTGCCACCTGATGCCAACTTACACGCGTCTTCCTGGTACGTTGGACTCAACGTGTTCCACTGGCTACTGAAGAACAAAGGTGTCATAACAGGAGGGTACGGAACATTGCCAGCCATTCAAAGTATGTACAACTTCTATTATCAGAGTTTACTCGAGAATGACACGAACTCCTCAGATCTCAACCACATCCTCGACATTTTGAATAGTCAGTTCGTCGTTGTGCAAAGCGACATCATCTCCTTCCCCGGTGTTCAGGCTCCCGCTAACACGACGTTGTTGTTGAAATCACTCAACGATCAACCAAGGCTGTCAAACGTTGCAGCGTTCGGAAATGTCACTATATTCAAGAATTCTGACGAGATCTCGCTCATTTATGCAGCTGGTCTGAAGATTACCTCAACAGAATCTTCATCCCTCTCGCAATTAGTATCTAGTCCGCAATTCCAACCGCTTACAACTGCGATATATTCAGGAAACGTGTCAGGGCTGTACTATCCAGACAGTGCCACTAGCAACGCGGTAGACTCTCTTGCTTCTACGGTCCGATCGCTACCACGAACTGAATTTACCCGGATGAGCCCAGTCGATTACAGCGTCACCATTACCAACTCTACGGGGCCTTTCTTCCTCGTATTCTGTCAGACCTACGACGAGCAATGGAAGGCTTCTATAGAGGGGCAATATGTTTCAGATCGGTACCATATTGCTGTCAACGGGTATGCGAATGCGTGGTACGTGAATAAGAGCGGAAGTTTCAAGATTGATTTACAATTCTTGACACAGAATCAAGTCTACACCTTACTCGTTGTTTCTGCAATCTCCCCGGCCCTGGCTTACGTCATGCTGTTTCATGTGATTCCTGCGCTCAGCGGACGGCGCATCCGTAACCGCAGTTGATGCTAGTCGGCAAGAGTCTCAGTCATAATCCCAAGCTCCGGTAGACCTACGGTCCTTGGTCGATGTGTGTCCTCTGTCTTGGACCCTTACCTCGACGACATCGAGATAATCGTCGTAGATTCTCCGATGGACGGAAAACATGCTTCGATGCAACTCGAAGTTAACGACCGGGTAATCATAATCCGACTAGCAAAGCGAGAATCAATTTCACATGCAAGGAACGTAGGTTATAGGGCCTCTAGCGGAAAATATATCTTCTTTTTGGACAGCGACAATATCGTTGGGAAAGAAACTATCTCAAAGCTCGTCGACATCCTAAGAGATGCTTCAATTGGCGTTGCAGGTCCAATCTCATATTACCTAGCCAATCCGAAGATCGTATGGAACGCGGGAACTTACAAGTCCAAGTTCTTCCGGTTGCATAAACAATACTCATTTCCTCAGGGATATCCATTCTTGTACGACTCAGACATAATTCCAAATGCTTTCATGACTACGCGAGAAGTGTTGGACGAAGTGGGATTATTTGATTCGCGGAATTTCACGATACAAGAGGAAGAATCTGATTGGCAATGGACCTGCAGGGAGAGAGGGCTTAGAACAGTAATTTGTTCTGACGCGTCTGTGTTTCATGACATTCCGATTTCAGGCTATTCCCACTTCTCTCCTCAAAGTATTGAGCAATCATTCAGAAGTCGATTCTGGATAGAAAGAAAGCACAAAGTCGGCCATATTCTGGGATTTGCGTTAAGTACCATTCCACTGTCGATGTACTACTTATTCAGTCTCAGACATGGCAAAGAAAGTTCGTTCAGGTCTTCCAACCTTGTGTTGATCGCAGTTGCGAGAGGGGTTATAGCGGGCCTCTTTGGAAAAATGAGAGCACCCGACGATCGTAGGTTGAAAATGGCGAGAAGCGATGACCGCTAGATAGATGTGCTAATGACTGATTAGCCTTTCATATTTGCTGAGAATCATCGCCACTCTTCTCGGCCACCCTCAAGCGATGTTAAAGACACTGGGTGGCGCAATCAAGAACGATGCAAACGCAACGCGATATATCGATGAATTCCTGGTTGATGAGTGGAAAAGAAGACCAACTCCATTGAAGCACGTATCTGGATTCTTCATTCATCTGAATCCAAATGACTTTGGGGTCTCTCCCGCGATAGGTGTGTTGGGATGGTACGAGCCCAGTGTTACAGAACTTTTCAAGAAGTTGTTAAAGAAAGGAATGGTTGTAGTTGACATCGGCGCTAACATAGGTTGGTACACATTGACTGCTGCACAACGAATAGGGACAAAGGGAAGCGTACATGCTTTCGAGCCTGAGCCTCTCAACTTCCAGTTTCTAACCCGGTCGATTACAACAAACAACTACTCGAATGTCGCGGCAAATGAAATTTGCATATCTAACATTGAAGGACAATTGGCATTTCACTTGGCTCTGACAAATCTTGGTAGCCATTCGACCATTCCGCGGCCAGACAGACCGCGAGAAATCTACGTCGAGTCTACGACTCTGGATAAAGCGTTGATGAATTTGAAGTCAATAGATATTCTGAAAATTGATGCGGAAGGGTCAGAGCCAGAAGTTCTTGAGGGAGGGGCAAACACTCTCAAGAAAACTCGGCACATCATTATGGAATGGAACCCGACCTCTTGGCTCAGTGAGCATAGAAAACGAATGCTGTCCAATCTTTGGACTGAGTTTGAAGCTTATGTTTGTATTAGATCACCTTTCTTAATCAAACGACTTCGCTTTGACCAGCTACTTCATTTGAAGCCAGCTAACATCTACTTTCGGAGCAACCGACAACCAGACACAATTGCCTGAAAACGTATGCTTCAGAAAGTCTGAGCATGATGACAGTTCCTGTTCTTCCGGAGCGCCAACATTTACCTCAGTAATTCCGCGGTGAGTCAGAAACGAACGATACCTTCCTTGTTTCTGATACCGTCAATCAAGCCTCTGAAAAGCGCACCCATTGAGGCCACCGGATTTTGCGACCTAATCGACAGGTTCAGATAGTATATCAGATAGATGGGAAGACAAAGGTGGAAAATGAGATATCGCGACTTGGGATCCAGGTCTCTGTGAAAGAAGATTTTGGATCTTAAAGCATAGTAGAACAGGTTTGGCCTCGTTGAATATTTCGTCAGTTCTACGTCGTGAAACACCTTTGCTCTTCCAACAACAGCAAGCTTGTATCCCAATTTCTTGACCTTATACTGAAGGTACCCGTCTTCTCCGTTCCACGGTATCCTTCGCGAAGGAATCAAGTGAGCCAGAAGAGCTGCCGATTTTCTTATCATAAAGCAGTTTGCGATGCCATCGACTTCGAATACTTCATGAGTTAAGTAATCGTTTCCCTTGGCACCTGAAAACAGAAATCTGGTGATGCGCGTGAATCTTCCGTAGATAGCTCCTGCATACTGGATTGTATCTGGCTGGTTTAGGTAAAAAGTGACAGGTCCGGCAACGCCAACCCTTTCATCATTCCTAATGACATCGATCAGTACCTCTAGAGTGTCCTTGTTCAAGACATTATCGTCGTCGCATACCAATATTAGCTCTGATGAAGACGCATTGATTCCATCATTGAGAGACTGTGCAGGAAAACTCTCGCGTTCGTGTCGTAGGAACCTGATATTGGGATACTTGGACCGCAGCACTTCATAGTAAGGATCTGTTGACGCGTCATCAACCACAATAATCTCAAGATTCTCTGTCGGGTATGTACCTTGCAGAATAGACTCGATTAACCTTTCGAGTTTCTTGCCACGGTTGTAGGTCGGAATGACTACGGATGCCCTTTCATATCCTAGGTCGTTCCGCCTAGTTGGAAAATTCGACAACCTCCAACACGCAGAAATTCTTGAAAGTTTGAATCATGGTATTCAGGCTCTCACTGTCTTAAGAGACGTCTTTCTCAAAGATCTCCTGCAACGAGTTCCTTGACCTTATCGCCATTAACACTTTGTTCGTGGGCGAGTACCTGTCCTGCCTCACCCCTGAAGATAGGTCAAGAAACCTTTGTAAATCATTCCCCAGCCTCCGTCTGTGCCATTCCCAGAATGCCGCCTCCGAGAGATACTGTTTGAAACACGAGTCGCCTTCAGCACTCGTGGTTCTTCCGGAATTTCCTCACTATGTCCGCTCAATGAAACGAAAGTCGACCTTAGGGACGGGCGATGCTCTCCATATACGACCAGTGAACTCCCCAAATAACATTGCTACGAGCTCAAGCCATTTCAAGATAAGCAGTCCAAGGAAGAGGGATCCGTCTGGATTTGAGTGGTTTGTTCTTAGAAAGAGGGTTAACCTGTATGAGGCACTTGTCTGCTTTTGAGCATAGGCTCGGTATTTTCTTCTATATAGTGATAGTGTCTTGCCGTATGCGTATTTCTTCGCGAGCCATCTGATCAATGAGAAATTATCTTCGCGATGAAGAATTTCTGCCTCTACTCTTGTCCTAGAGCGATAACCCAGGCCTTCAATTTTTTGTGGAAGCGTTGATTCCTCGTAGAATGTCAGCTCTTGATCGTATCCCCCT
>Ga0209431_10003685_pt1 | contig 12160 bp, 12 predicted proteins | sample RifCSP13_3_FD_184021 | JGI IMG/M metagenome (GOLD analysis project Ga0209431, IMG submission 184021) | Soil microbial communities from Rifle, Colorado - Rifle CSP2_sed 13_3 (SPAdes) (version 2) | ecosystem: Environmental > Terrestrial > Deep subsurface > Rock core/Sediment | place: Rifle...
CGGAGCAAACCTCGATCGGCTCCTGCAACGAAGACGATTCTCAGGCGCCGGCCGCCGCCTCGCCGGGGGAAGCCGCATCCGAGCAAGAGCCAGCTATAATGGGTGACTGCAAGCGATACGTTCCGGCTGCGGGTGTGACGGTTTCGGTCCCCTGTGAGGAAAGGTGATGGTCCTTCGAGTTTGGTCGAGGGCCCCTCTCGGTGGCCGCTAGCTCCTACTCATCCCATCCATATGACCGCCGTTGGCTCGGTAGCGCGAAGCCACAACTTAGAAGACGGGCGCCATACATGACACCATGATGGACGGCGGGATGATGTGGGGAGTGGGTCTGGCAGGCTGGCTTTTTCTGCTTGTACTCATCCTGGCGGTCGCGGCGCTCATCAAATACTTGTTGTTCAACTAAGAGTGTCGGGCACCGACGTATTCAAAGCGGAGGCACAGGGCTGCGCCAGCTCTCTCGAGCAGAAAGAGCTGACGTTCGATTTACCCTTCCGCAATGACGCGGTGTTTCCGCTTGTGGCCCTGAGTGTGAGTGACGGCGCGCGAACCGCGCTCCCGCTACCAGGGGCTAAGCTGTCGAAGACGCAAGATTCGCCAGAACTTTCCGCTCGTTGGGGTACTTCTGCCGTGGTGGCGGCGATGGCCGACCGGGAAGTTCTGACCCACAGCAGAACTCGCGTGCGTCCGCGGGCAGGTTGCGGCGCCTGCCTCTAGTCGGGGCCTCTCTATCGGAAAGATCGAGCCCCGCGGGCTTCTCGCTCCGGCGGGGCTCTCACGTCATCGATAACCTACCCAGCAGAGCCGGGCTCATAAGGCGAGGCTCTGTGATCCAAGCCCGGATCCCGCCCTCGCATGAAGACTGTCAGATTCTTGTGATGTGTTCGGCTCGGAACAGCGCGGCCAAGATGCTGCAGCTCGCTATTCGAGCCCGGACCCCGCGTCAGCGCGAGGCCCGAATGGACTGCCAGGTGGCGTCATCCTACCTCCATCCGCTGTTGATCCTCGCGACGGCCATCCTCGCACCCAGCGGCGCTGCCAGGACGTTGGCATCTCCGATCCCTTTAACAAGGACCCGATCCGCCCCCGTCGGGCAGCGACGGCCATCACATTGACAACTTTGGATCAGCGAAGCCGAGTGTCAAGGTGCTTTACGCGCGCGCCACATGGTTAATCCGCAGTAAGAGCGTAGCGACGGCGATCAATGCGGTCGTGCGGTCCGCGTCCTCTGTTCCTCGCGGTCCCGCACTCCCGTCATTCCAGGAGCCTGACCAGCCCACATCGACAATGCAGAGGCCCAGTTGCGCTGCCACACCTCGGCCGCTTCCATCCAAAACTGGACGGGCGCAATCGCCAAGTTCAACGTCTCGGACGCCGCCCCTAAGCCCACGCCGGGAAATGGCCGCAGCTGTGCGATGAACTGGCTAGGCATTGGCGACTTCAGCTGCTCATGCCAAGCGTCCATCAGCTGATCGATCATGTGCATTTGCATCTTCGAGGCTTGCATGAGATGCATTCGCGACGCCTCAACTAGCTCCTTGGGCCAACCCATGGCGCGTGCGGCGGGCGCCATCTTGTCCATGACTGTTTCGCTACAGCGTTCGGTGCTCGCACCCACTTCGTCGCGCCATGCCGATAGTGCATCAAAGACGGCATTTATCGCCTCGCGCGACTCGAGGCCGAGACTTTCGGTTACCCGTGGATTGAGGGAAGTCGCCATGGCAGAACCTCCTTTTCAAGGAAGACGCAAGACCATAGGAACCATTGTTTCCTCCCCGAGCGAGCGCATGGCCGCGTGAGGGGAACCGTGGGTCCCAACTCGAAAAATTCTCGTTGATTTATCTGCTGGGTAAGTTCCGGTGGGGTAAGCGGACCAGCTAGCCTTTGAGAGCTGGCTCCGTAGGGCGCCCAACTTCGACGGCAAATCAGCCAAACCTGCGCGATTCATGGCCCGCCTCGCAACGGCAGCCTATTGCGTCCGCCCGTCTACCGACTTTGATTGGAATTATTGCATTAACCCTACCAACCGCTGCTCTAACCGTCAACAAAAAGCTAGATGTTTCTCATTCTTACTTCAGCGAGCTAAGCCCCGGCCCAAGTCGACTTTAGACAACGCAACATCCGAGGTCGGGGACCAATGCTCGTCCCTACCGCGACCATCACGCAGCCGGAAGCAGGAAGATCACATTTCAGTCTCGTGCAGACCGCAACCGTTGACGTGCAGCAGTGGGCGAACTGGCTCGCTTGAGTGCTTGAACCGGCTCTCCATAGAGTTCGAGCCGATGTCCGGTCAATCGGTACCCAAGTCGGGCGGCGACCTCTACTTGTAGACGCTCGATCTCGTCGGAACGAAACTCGATGACGCGACCGGTTCTTATGTCGATCAAATGATCTAGGTGCTCTTCCGGAGTGGGCTCGTAGCGGGCCCGGCTACCTCGAAAAGTGTGGCGTTCGATCATTCCGGACTCGGCGAAGAGGCGCAAAGTGCGATAAACGGTCGCCAGTGAGATACGCGTGTCAACCGTGGCAATTCTCCGATGCAACTCGTACACATCGGGGTAATCGCGCGCCTCGGCGACCGCTTTCGCCACCGCCCGCCTTCCGGTTGTGACGCGCAGCCTGCGCTCCCGGCACCACGCGTCGAAGTCCTGGTAGCTCCTCAGTTTCAAGCGACACCTGGATCGGTCTTAGCTCACTAGAAGCCCTCTCCGTCGACCTCTGGCCCCGTCGATAAACGGGCAGATCGTCTGCCGAGGCCATTGACAGACGCGGACCGCTCTGAAATCGTTAACGCATTAGTTGCGACTAATTCTTATTAGCAAAGATAGCTGGTGTAGTGCGGTTCCGCAAGCCAGCACTTTCGGAGAACGAGGCCGAGTGCAATGTCCACCAACTGGCTCCGGCAACGGCTAAGCCGACGCGGTCTGATCGTCAACAGTATCGCGACCGCAGGTCTTTCCGCGTCGGGCGCGGCTCTCCTCGCCGGCGGAACCGGATACAAGGCAGCCCCGCACAGCGGTGATACATCGAGCGGCCCGCCGCATTCTGGCCACGCTCCGGCCGGCCACGATGCCCACGGCAACATGATCAGCGTTGGCGATGTTGATGTTGCGCGAAATGGCTTTGATCCCTCCGCGATGCTGACCGACTGGGAGACCGGCGAGGTCTCGCAACGGCAGGACGGCCGCACGGTGCGCACATTCCATATCGCAGCTGTGGACAAGGAAATCGAGATCGCGCCCGGGATCATGTTCCCGGCCTGGACGTACAACGGGCGGGTCCCCGGCCCATCGCTGCGTGTGACAGAGGGCGACAGGGTTCGCGTCGTGTTTCGCAACGGCGCCTCGCATCCCCATTCGATGCATTTTCACGGCATCCACTCGGCGCGCGTTGATGGCGTGCCGGGCGCCGGAATCATCGCATCCGGCGAGGAGTTCGTCTATGAGTTCGATGCCGCGCCGTTCGGTTGCCACCTCTATCACTGCCATGCGCTGCCGCTAAAACGGCACATCCACAAGGGGATGTACGGGGCTTTTGTCGTCGACCCCGATCCGGCGCGCCATCCCGAGCACGCTTTCGTCGCTCGCTCACGCCTCCTGGGCACGCCAGAAAACAAGGAGTGGCAGGAGCTCGTCATGGTGATGAACGGCTTCGACACCAACTTCGACGATGAAAACGAAATCTATGCCGTCAACACGGTCGGACATCACTTTGCAAAACATCCGATCAAGATTCTACGCAGCAACCCCGTGCGTATCTACCTCATCAACGTGACCGAGTTCGATCCGATCAATTCACTGCATGTGCATGCGAACTTTTTCGACTACTACGACCATGGAACTACCTTGATCCCCACGCTCAAGACCGTGGACACCGTCATGCAGTGTCAGGCGCAGCGTGGGATTCTCGAGTTCACATTCAAGGAGCACGAACCCGGTCTCTACATGTTCCATGCCCATCAGTCCGAGTTCGCCGAGCTCGGCTGGATGGGGATGTTCGATGTAACGGACGGTGTGGCATGAACGAGATAGCGCCTCCCCGAGCGACGGTTCCTGACCCGGTGACCGAAGCCAAAGCGCTTCGGTACTCCGGACCGCTGTGGCTCGCGCTTCCCCTGGTGCTGTTAGCACTGGCTGTGGCCTTGCTCTTCACGAGCGATCTCTTTCGATCGTTGGAACGCGGCGCGCCTCCCATCGAGAAGCTCACCTTCGAGCGAACGGTTCTCGATCAAGACGGCATTCATATCAAAGTTCGCGCCGGCGGCTCAGAAGCGATGACGATCGCGCAGGTCCAGGTCGACGAGGCCTACTGGAAATTCAAACAAGACCCGGCCGGCAATCTCGGCCGTGTTGCCACCGCGTGGCTGCACATTCCCTATCCGTGGGTTCCGGGCGAGGCGCATAAGGTGAAGGCTATTACGAACCTCGGCACGGCCTTCGAACACGAGATCGCGGTTGCGGTGACGACGCCTCAGCAGAGCCGCGGCGAGTTATTGCCTCAGGCCGTGGTGGGTGCATTCGTCGGAATCCTGCCCGTGGCGCTCGGTCTCATGCTCTATCCCGTTCTGCGACGATTTGGCCAGGGCGGTATGAGCTTCCTTCTCGCATTGACGGTCGGCCTGCTTGTCTTCCTCTTTGTCGATACCGTCGAGGACGCGTTGGAGCTTGCGGGTGAGGCCGCCGCGGCCTTTCAAGGTCACGTCATGGTGATTGTGGTCGCTCTTATGACGTTTCTCGTCCTCCTCGGCATCGGGCGCCGTGGCGGCATACCCACAGGGCTTGCGCTGGCGACCTATATCTCGCTCGGGATCGGTCTGCACAATCTCGGCGAAGGGCTGGCGATCGGCGCCGCTTTCGCCACTGGCGCGGCAGGGCTCGGAGCGTTTCTTGTTCTCGGCTTCACTCTGCACAACATCACCGAGGGTATCGGAATCGCTGCGCCGCTGCTCAGAGCCCGCCCGCCGCTCATGAGCTTTGTCGGACTGGCGCTGCTCGCCGGTGCGCCGGCCATCGTCGGGATGTGGCTCGGAAGCCTCGCCTTCAGTGCGCATTGGTCCGCTCTCGCTCTCGCGGTTGGCGCCGGTGCCATCCTGCAGGTGATCGTTGAGGTGGGAGCCTATTTGGCGCGCACTGGCCGCGGCGACGCATGGGTGCTCGCATCCCCGACGGCGATCGGTGGGATCGCGCTTGGTATCACCGTGATGTACACGACCGGCATGCTCGTGAAAGTGTGAGTCTTTGCCGAGCCACGTCATCAACAATTCAGCTCCTGGCCCCGAGTGTGAGTGACAGCGCACCAACCGCGCTCCCGCTACCAGGGGGAGAGCTGACGAGAAGCCAAAATCCACCAAGACTTTCCGCTGCTTGAGGTACTTCTGCCGTGGCGGTGATAATGCCCGACCGGGAAGTCATGACCCCTTCCGGAAGCGTCGGATGACCGAGGGATACGGCTGCCTAGCCGGGGAGAGCAAGAGTGCCTGCGGTGAGAGACCAGGCGAACGCATCAGGTGCCACCGCCAGCAGCAGCGCGGCCAGCAATGGACGGGAGAGTCGGAGAGTCTTCATGGGCGCTTCCCTTGTGGATGGCTGCCGCATTACTTCACACGCTGCACGGTCGGTGCCTTCCACGCGCCTGTGAGCACTTCGGGCTTCGGCAAGTACATGCGGATGACGGGGCGGAATGGTCCCTTTGGTGCGGGCAGCCAGTTCGCCTCTTTGTCGGCACCGGGGCTTCCGCTCTGCATGTAGATCGTCAATCCGCCGTCCTCGTCCATTTCGAGATTCGGCAGCATCGGTGAGTTGATCAGGTAGCGCTTGACTGTATTGGCGACCAAGAGCGAGTCCGGGAGGTCGTACATCGTCACCGACCAGAAGGCGCTGGCGGGCGGCAGCTTGCCCGGCTCGAAGCGAAGGATGTACCGGCTCGTGCCGGCGTCGAGCGGCACGCCGTCGGCATCCCTGGCGAGCTGGATATAGAACGCCTCCTCCTTGGCGTTGCCGTAGATGCCGGCCTGTGCCGCTGCCGCACGCTTGACGTAATCGTTGTTGAGGAACTCGCGCGTGCCGAACAATTCTCCCCAGCCGGAGGTCCTCGCGATAAGAGCTTCGATCTCCTTCTGACCATCCTCCATGCCGGCCTTGAGTGCCGCCTGCATCTCGGGAGAGAGAGACGCGAGGTCGATTGTCTTGCCCGGCTCTATGCCGATCTTGGCGAAGCGGGCGCGGAGTTCCGTTTCGCTCGGATGCGTGGGACAGAATTGCAGCGTGAAGTTCAGAATGCTGAAAAACGCGAGCGACGTGCGCTGCTCCTGCGGGCTGAGCGGCTTTATGAAATCGATTGGTGGCGCGGCAGGAGGAGCCGGCTGCCCGAGGAAGTCCGACAACGGCTGCACCTTGTAGCCCGCCTGGATCTTCTTCACGTTCTCGAGGTCGGCGGGATTGAAGAGCTGGGTGCGATAAGCGAGCAGGTCGAACTCGGTCTCCGAGCGCAGCACCTTTTTGATGCCTTTCGGCGTCTCTCCCTTCCAATTCGGGCCGGCGACGAGAAAATCGCCACCGTCGTTACCGGTCGTGCGCGTGCCGAGATAATCGAAGTTGAACGTGTAGAGATCGATCATCTGCACCGAGTAGTAGCGGTTCTTCTTGATCGCAGGCAGCGTGAGCACGATCGGCTCGGTGCGCAAATCTGCCGCCACACTGGAGTAGGGCGTGTCAGAATTAGGCGTCTGAATTGCCTTGTCGTCCGGCGTGTAAGCGCGCGCGGTGTTTTGAATCTCATTGAATGGCGCCTTGTACTCGGGATTGGTCTTGTCGACGTTGTAGGCATAGATGATGCGATAGTTGTCGACGAGCGGGAAGCCGTAGATGTAGGCCTCCTTGGCGATGGCGCGCGCTTCGTCAGGCGTCGCTGTTTGTGCGTGGGCGAGCGTGGCGATGATGAGGCCAAGAAAAAAGGTGGGGCAACACATCACGCGGAACATGGCATCCTCCCGTTTCGCGTTCGCGACTTAGCGGTAGCCCTGCCGTGTCAAATGAGGCTAGAGGCCAACGAGGTCCGCATCAAGGGCAGGTCTGTGTGCACGCATGAAGTTTACGAGGTCAATGACGAGCAGGGATCGGACACTGAAATTACCTTCGCCGACTTGCGGTCGAGTGGCGACATCGGTCGTGGCCGGATCTCGCTTGCCAAAGTAGCGCTCGAATTTGAAATGTGACCGCCGACCCGGTAGAACTCACTCACGTATCCTCTGCAAGGTCATGTTCACGCTCTTGAGGTTGATACCCTCTGTGGAGATGCTGACTGATTGCTCGGAACCGCTGTACAGCACTGACATGGAGCCGGAGAAGCCACCGTTGCTAATGGAAAAGCTCAATTGGTTTCCAAGAGCACGACCGGTTGCATTGCCAGCGGCATTATAGGTGCGCTCCTCCCATGTCCCAGAAATTTTGTCTCCTGCGCGGGTAAGCTCGCTACGGATCTCAACCTTGTAGCTGGTGCTAGCGCAACGAATGGCAAGGCGGAGCTCGCTACCGCCACCGGCATAGTACGCGTTGCACTTGATGTTCTCCGATTGGCCGCCTTGAAGCGTAATCTCACCCGAGCCGATCCACGTCCCCAGTAGGCTGTCAAATCGGTTTTCGTCCTGCCCGTTTGTCACTTCGGCTGGCGTTAGCGTGAAGGCCGCGATCGCTACGAGGAGACCGCCCCAGAATGCGGGATCTCTCGATGAGCGGCGAAGCGTTCTGGAAAGTCGACCCACGGGGACCACAGGATCAAAACTGAAAGGCTTAGACATCTGAAGGAGGGCTGAAGAATGTCCAGGCACCCAGGTTGTTCAGGCCTCAGCCTTTCTTCCCTATCCGACTTTGGTCAGCCTTTGCCTTGGCTTGAGCTGACGAAAACGGTGAGGCCACAACGGCGCAACGGCGGCAGACGTCACTACCATGTAAACCTGGCCGCGGCCCTCGCAGCGCTCGCATCGGAGGCGAAAGCATGGCCAGGCCGTTGAGGGAGTTGCCCACATCAGGGTGGTCGGGGCCGAGCGCCTTTTCGGCGATCGCGAGCGAACGCTTGTGGAGAGGCTCGGCCTCGGCGTACCGGCCTTGGTGGCGATACACCGCCGCGAGGTTGTTCAGCGGTAACCCCATATCGCGGTGGTTGGGGCCCCGTGCCTTTTCAAAAATCGCGAGCGAGCGCTTCAAGAGCTGCTCCGCGTCGGCAAAGCGGCCTTGGGCTCTGTAGAGCTCAGCAAGTTTAGTGAGACTGGTACCGACTTGGATGTGGCCAGCGCTATACCTCTTCTCGGTCAGCACCAGGGCACGCTCGGCGATAGGGGTCGCGTCAGCGTACTTTCCTGCCTTGTAGAGTTGGACGACCTGCATGTTGAGCGCGTCGAGATCCTCCGCCTTCCGCGCTCGCGCGGGATCCGCAGTAGCCGCCGCCGCGATCCAAACGAGAAGGACCAGCCAACCCGTCGCCCGGCCCGCTCGTTCGCAAGCCATCGCCGCCTCCACAATTCACTAAATCAATCGACGGAGCATGGACCTGACGCACGCCATCCGCAAGGGAGCTAAGCGTCCGCTGCCAGGAATTACGGACGTCGTGGAAAGGCACTTGCGATGACTGGTCCTGGCCCATCACGTCGACCTCGCTGCCGGGCTTGACAGTCGGCTGCTGAAGGTCGACCAGCCATGCCGTTCTCTATGCGTTCCAAGTTGCCGGTTTGCGCAGTGAACACGATCAGCCCGTATTCTTTGGTGCGGGTTCGAGAGCGACCGCCCTCAGCTCGTCGCGGATTATCGCAAGCCTCGCACCTCGCCGGTCGCAATGTCCACGGCTGGAAATCTGCCGCTCACGCCGAACCACTTTTCCAACGCCGATATTTCTTTCGGTGTCATCGGCCGCGGTCCGCGCGGCAACAGATCGACGATCACCGGATCGATCGACGACGACGCCAACCACTCGAGCGCTCCGAAGTTCTCCGCCGTCCACGGTCGCGGCTCTCGCTTGATGCGCGCAAAGCAACTGTGCCTCTCGCTCGCTGTGACCCCGACACAGTGGACCGCATCCGGCACGACGGTCTCGCACGCCATCGAGAATGCGCGCCCCTCCTTCCACGCCATGAATGTCGACAGTTGCCGCAGCATCCGTGCGCGATCGTGTGCCTCCGCCGGCAGCGTTACCGCGATCCAGTAGTCGCCTTCGCGCGTCGCGATGCGAAACTGCGGATCGATCTCGTCTTGAATTTTGATGATGAGCCGCGCCGCGCGCCGCAGATCGGCCTCAACCAGATCCTTGAACGTACGCGGCTCCGGCGCCATGCGATCCATCACACACCCTTCTTCACGTCGCCAGTCCCGCAAAGAAATTTGATTGCCCAGAGCTTACTGAACCATCCTTGAAAGCCCGATCACATGTTTGAAAATACCGAACGTGTCCTCGTGCAGGAAAGTGGATTATTCGAATTGTTCTCTCCGCGAGGACACATCCATGACCCGCATTTTCGCGACCATCGCTATTTTCGTTGCCGGCGTCTGCACCACGGCCATGAACTGGCGGTTCTCCTACCAGCTTGGCTCGAGCGAGTGGGATAGCTACACTTGGGCGACCTTCTCCGTCGCGCTCGATGTCACCAAGTGGTTCATGCTGCCCTTCGCGGCGCTGGCTTGGCGCAACCACAAACTCCGTGCAGTTGCGGCGGTCGCGATCTGGCTCGTGGCGACGATCTACTCCTTCACTGCCGCAATCGGTTTCGCCGCGCTCAATCGCGAGACATCGCTCTCCGAGCGCCAGGCGCAAGCGGATCTGCACAAGACCTTGCAGCTGATGAGGCAGAGCCCGCGCTGGCAATCTTCTGCAGGATGCGCCGACGCCACCGCACCGCTGTCGAAAGAATTCTGCGCGCGCTACACCGCGACCGAAGTGAGGCTCACAATCGCGCCCCAAGAAGCCGATCCGCAATCAGCTCTCTTCGCCCGCATCACCGGCCTGACGCCCGATGTCGTCCGCGTCGCCCTTTCCATCTTTCTTGCGATCGCGTGCGAGGTGATTTCGGCGCTCGGGTTTTTCGCCATCATGTCCCCTTCCCCGAAGCTACAACCTCCATCAAAAACAACCCCTCCAAAGTGGACGCCACCGAAGTGGCCGGCCACCATGCCAGTCAAGAACAAGAATGGGGCTGGGGTCCATCAGTTGTCGCGACCTGGCGCGACATCACATGACCTGTCGCGACACGGCGCGCCACGCCGTGACGTGAAAAAGCCCCCGGTAGCTACCCGGGGGCCGCTCCTTTTCAGGAGGCGTCGCTGTCGTCGTCCGGAGGGCCAAGGGAGCCGATCCAGGCTTCTACCGCTGCACAGTACCACGCCACCCTACAAGGTCCGAGTTGTATCCGGCGAGGAAACTTCCCGGCCTTTTCGAGCCGCGCTATGTGCTGGTGCGAGTAGGGTATGCCATAGACGGTCTTTAGGCCTTTCTTGTCGACGAGCCGAAAGTCAGACATCGCAACTCTCCGTGTTAGGGAGCATCGCGATGCAACCCGGTTAGCCCAGGCGACACGCTAGTATAGATTCTCCATCATGTTGTTTCCAGGGGCAATATGCGCGCGAGTTCTTGCTCATGGTTGAACATGGCGTCTCTCGTTCAACTAAGCACGAATATTTATTCTAGAAACTGACGATAGGTCCCAACGTCGCAATCTGCGTCGCCCGGCTCATCGATAGCTACTCATCATCTTCGAAAAATGACCCTCGAGCAGCTCGACCGCGGCTCTCGCCTCTTTGAGATAGGAATATCGGTTGTAGATCGCCGACACGCCCGAGACGACACCGGAGACGTGGTTGAGGTGAGCCTCAATGACCCACGGATGAACACCGAGGTCGGCCGCACGAGTGGCCCACGTGCGCCTCAGATCGTGCAGCGTGAACTCGACACCGCACGCACCATCCAGTCCTCGCTTCGACTTGCTCCAGCCGCTGAACGAACGGTCGTCATGCCCCCTTGCTGGAAACAGCAGATCTCCGATCCTCGGAGTATTTTCTAGCACCGCTGCTGCCGTGTCACCGTAGACGAACTTGTGCTCACGATTGTTTTTCACAAGCTCCGGCGGAAGCGTGATCACTCTCTCCTCTTGGTTGATGTAGTCCCAGCGCAAGCTCGCGATCTCATTGCGACGCTGGGCTGTCAGCAGCAACAGCTGCACGATGTTTCCATATGGATACCCGCACCGCTCGGCGGCTTGGTACACCTGCACCAACTCCCCATCGGAAAGGACACGCGTCCGTGGCTGCGATCGAATGCCGAGCTGCAATCCTTCGCAGGGCGAGTGTGCCAAGAGCCGGCGCTGACGTGCCCAATTGAAGAACTTGCGGATAGCTGCAAGCGCGTGCATGGCTTCACATGGTGTATCAAGCAAACTGTCGAGCACGTGTGAGACATCCTGCGTGCTGATCTCTTGGAGCGTTTTGCGTGATAGCACCGGCAGCCAGTGTCGATTCAGGAGGCGCTCCGTCTCGCCTGCCGTGCGAGGTTTGTTGCGAACGGCGCAGTGAAGCTGCAGAAAGTCTCCGGCAGCGTCCGCAAAATCGACGGTCGGTGTGAAATGCGGGTTCTTATCCTCAAGGATCAGTTTTGCAAGCCGCTGCCGAGCCAGCTGTCGGGCTTCGGCCAGCGAGATAATCGGAAACTGCCCGAGCGTATCGCGCTTCCGCCGGCCGTTGGTCCGGTACAAAACGAAGAAGCTGAACTTGCCGGTCGTGCCGACGCGCACGCCGAAATTCGGGAGCAGGTCGTCGAGGACGGCGTACTGCTCTGATCGCGGCTTGAGACGACGGAGAGAAATATCTGTGAGCCTCATCTGCGGGTCTCAAAGGTTCCACATAGGTTCCAACAAAGGCAGCGTAAGGGTGAAATGCAGTGTGCTGCCATGCGCAGTGTAAGTCCATAAACATAAACACGAATATTGACTTCTTTGTGATCGATACGCACCAATGAAAAGCGCAAACCACTCACTACGAATCTGGGGGTCGGAGGTTCGAATCCTTTCGGGCGCGCCAATGTTTTCAATAAGTTAGCTCGATTCGGATTTGGCTGGCATCCGATAAAGGTACCACATAGGTACCAGTAGCGCGGATCGACTGCGCTCGGCCCGTGTCCTCCCCCAAGT
>Ga0209431_10003690_pt1 | contig 12151 bp, 8 predicted proteins | sample RifCSP13_3_FD_184021 | JGI IMG/M metagenome (GOLD analysis project Ga0209431, IMG submission 184021) | Soil microbial communities from Rifle, Colorado - Rifle CSP2_sed 13_3 (SPAdes) (version 2) | ecosystem: Environmental > Terrestrial > Deep subsurface > Rock core/Sediment | place: Rifle...
GCACTGCAACACGACCCTGGCGCGGGAGCAGGTTTGGGGTGAAGACCGCCACTGCGAGCGCTGTGGAACGCCGGTGATCAAGAAGGATTTGGAGCAGTGGTTTTTCCGGACGACGAACTACGCCGAAGAATTGCTGGATTTCTCGCAGATCGATTGGCCCGAGCGGGTGCAGACCTTGCAGACGAACTGGATCGGAAAATCCGAAGGCGCTGCGGTCACGTTCTACACGGAACAAGAGGACCCCTTAGAAGTCTTTACTACCCGCCCGGACACGCTCTGGGGGGCGACTTTCATGGTGCTCGCCCCCGAGCACCCATTGGTGGAGAAGATAACCAGCGCTGTTCAGCAACGAAAGGTTGAAGCGTACGTCCGGGAGGCTTTGCGCAAGTCAGATATTCAGCGAGAAGCCGCAGAAAAAGAAAAAATGGGCGTCTTTACCGGCGGCTACGCGATAAACCCTGTGAATGATGAGCGCATACCTGTCTGGGTTGCAGATTACGTGCTGATGACCTACGGCACAGGCGCGATCATGGCGGTGCCCGCCCACGACCAGCGCGATTTCGAGTTTGCCCGCAAGTACGACCTGGAGGTGCGCGTGGTCATCCAACCAGAGGCTATGCCGCCATTGGACGGGTCAACGATGCCCGAATCTGTACCGGCTTACGGGAGGATGGTGAATTCGGGACCGCTGTCAGGCACGCCCGGCGACCAGGCGTTCGAGCGCGCGATTAAATATCTCGAAGAGAATGGTCTGGGCAGGCGAGGGATAAACTACCGTTTGCGCGATTGGCTGATCTCCCGACAGCGCTATTGGGGCGCGCCTATTCCGATCATCTATTGTCCCGAGCACGGCGCGGTGGATGTCCCGGATGAACAATTGCCCGTCTTGCTGCCCGAGGATGTGGAATGGCTGCCCACGGGCGAGAGTCCGCTCAAGCTGCACCCCACCTGGAAGCTGACCACCTGCCCCATTTGCGGGCGAACCGCGGAGCGTGAAACGGACACCATGGATACCTTTATGTGCTCATCCTGGTATCACCTGCGCTACTTGAGTCCACAGTCCGATCAATGGCCCTTCGATCAGGAGCAGTATGACTACTGGATGCCGGTCGATACTTATACCGGCGGCATCGAGCATGCCACCATGCACCTGATCTATACCCGCTTCTTTCACAAGGCGGGGCGGGATATGCGGATTATGCAAGGTCCAGAGCCGATGGTCCAGCTCCGAAACCAGGGTATCGTCCTGGGCGAGGATTCGGAAAAAATGTCGAAGAGCCGCGGCAATGTCATCGCGCCGGATGACTTGGTTGAAAAATACGGCGCGGACACAGTCCGCGCCTACCTGATGTTTTTCTCACGCTGGGATCTAGGCGGTCCCTGGAACAGCAGCGGGATCGAAGGGACATCCCGCTGGCTGCGGCGCGTCTGGAGCCTGGTTACGGAGCAGGTCGAGAGCGGAGGTAAAAGTGAGCCAGACACGCTACGCAGGCTGCGGCGCAAAGTGCATCAGACGCTGCGCAGCGTCCAGCATGATTTCGAAGCTTTAGAGTTTAACACTATCATTTCCAGCCTGATGGAACTGCTCAACGAGATGTATAAAGCCCGGGAAAGTGGGGCCGAAGGCACATCCGAATGGAAAGAAGCGGTCGACATTTACCTGCGCATGATGGCTCCCGTAACTCCCCATATCGCTGAGGAATTGTGGGCGTACTTAGGAAAACCGTATTCAATCCACCAGCAAAGTTGGCCAGATGTGGATGAACGGGCCGCCGCCGAAGAACAAATTACCCTGGTGGTGCAGGTCAATGGAAAAATACGGGACCGGATAGAGGTCCCAGCAGAGATCAGCGATGAGGAGGCACAAAGCGCAGCTTTGGTGAGCGAGGTGGTAATCAGGTTTCTGGCGGGGAAAAGACCGCGCAAGGTCATTGTGGTGCCTGGCAAACTGGTGAATATCGTGGTTTGAGATACAGGCAGCGCTGCAAGATGTGCTCCAGCTTTTGAATTTTGACCGGTCGTAATCGTGCAGTTCCATGATGGACGGCAATGGCGGGAATTTATGGATCAGGTTCCTGTGCAGGGCGGGAAGCCTTTGACCGAACCTCTGCAAAGCATTAAAATGTGTTTAAGAATGTTCTGTCTGAGGTCTGATCGAGACTCCGGTTCAGTCATTTTGCGTAAACGAATTCACCGAATGGAGGCTGCACCTTTATGGATAAATTGGTTATTCAAGCGGATAAGGCACCAAAAGCGTTAGGCCCTTATTCTGTCGCCAATCGAGCTGGAGACTTTGTCTTTACGGCCGGGCAGTTAGGTTTGGACCCGGAAACCGGGGAGCTGGTTACAGGGGGAGTGGAAGCCGAGACTCGCCAGGCTTTGACGAATCTGAGATCTGTTCTCGAAGCCGCGGGCACGGGAATGGATAAGGCGCTTAAGACTACGGTTTTTCTGCGGGATATGGATGATTTTGCCCGGATGAACGCTGTTTACGCGGATTTTTTCACGGATAATTACCCAGCTCGATCCACAGTACAGGTGGCCGCGCTGCCCAGGAATGCGGCGGTGGAAATCGAGTTAATCGCTCTCGTCTCCGCTTAGCGCAGTCTCTGCCGAAATGGCAGCCAGTCATTGAATCGATTAAGCCAGAGTTGATCTGATCGCGTGGAATTTACTCCATGCCTAAGGTATCGATCGTTGTGCCGTGTTACAATGAGCAGGCGACAATTGGCCTGTTGCTTGAGGCGATCTATCACCAAAGCTACCCACGAATCGATATGGAAGTGATCATCGCCGATGGCTTATCGATAGATTCCACGCGTGCCGTGATTGAAAAATTTCAAAGTGAGCACCCTGAGTTGAAGGTTCGGGTCCTGGATAACCGCAAGCGGGCCATACCGGCGGGTCTCAACCTGGCTATAGGGGCTGCCGCGGGTGAGTACATCGTTCGCTTAGACGCGCATTCAATCCCAGACCGGTATTACGTTGCAAACTGCATCGAGGCGCTTGAAAATAGAAAGGGCGATAATGTGGGGGGGGTTTGGGAAATAAAGCCGCAGGGAGGCACATGGATGGCGAAATCCATCGCTGCGGCTGCTTCTCATCCCCTGGGAGTTGGCGATGCCAGATATCGGCTGGGTGGGCATGCTCAACTGGTGGATACAGTACCCTTCGGGGCGTTCAAGCGCTCATTAATCGGCAAAATTGGTCTGTTCAATGAACAATTATTGACTAATGAGGATTATGAGTTCAATGTGCGCATCAGGCAATCGGGGGGGAAAGTCTGGATGGATCCAAAGATTCGCTCGCAATATTTCACCCGTCCAACGCTGGGTGGGCTGGCTCGCCAGTATGGGCGATATGGATACTGGAAAGCGCAGATGCTGCGAGAAAACCCGGGTACAATCCGCTGGCGACAGTTGCTGCCGCCTGTTTTGGTCGTAAGTATAATTTTCCTCGTGGCAGGCTCATGGATACTCCCGCCTGTACGGACGTGGTTGTTTGTCGTATCAGGCCTGTATGCGCTCGCTCTATTCCTGGTTGGAGTCCAGACAGGTTTAAAGGAACGGTTTTTACCATATATCCTGGGAGTGCCATTAGCAATCGGCACAATGCACCTATCCTGGGGGAGTGCATTCTTGTTAGGACTGCTTGGCAGGCATAAAAGGGCATGACTTTAAGCTCTAATCGCCTTAGAAAATCCAGCCCCTGGAAGCTGCGAGTTCACGAGCGCAGAACTGTGCTCATGATCGGCGACGCGGTTGTGGGATTGATCTCCTTAGGCACCGCGCTGTATGTGTGGGGCAGCCGTCTCCGATTTATAGAATTTGACCTCCTGTTTTTACGCGAAAGAGTACCGCTGTGGTTTTATACACTACCCCTGATTTGGCTGATCCTGCTGGTCGAGCTGTATGATCCGCACAAGGCTGTTGGCTGGCGAGAAACCGTACGCGGCATCTCTACCTCGGCGTTGATTGGGTTTGGTTTATACCTGGTGTACTATTTTTATTCCACCAGTCCGGGAAACCTGCTGCCGCGGTTAAGTGTGGCGGTGTTCTTATTCATGGTTTCGATCCTGACCCTGGTCTGGCGCGGCATATATATCCGCATGTACACCGCGCCGGAGTTCATGCGCAGAGTCCTGCTGGTGGGAGGAGGCGACTCTGGCGTTGCCTTGCTCAAGATCCTCAACGACTTGTGGCCGCCACCATTTTTTATAGCTGGTATCGTTGACGATGATCCCAAGAAGGCAGGAGTGGAAATCGAGGGATACCCCGTTATTGGTACAGGCGACGGACTCATGGAGATTATCGCCAAGCACAGCGTTTCGGATATCATTGTAGCAATCTCCGGCGAGATGAAGGGCGGTTTGTTCCAAGCGTTGTTAGACGCCCAGGAACAGGGAGTCGATATTATTCGCATGCCGCGCATTTATGAGGATCTGCTTGGCAGGGTCCCAATTCGGTTTTTGGAGACGGACTGGATTTTGAGGGCGTTTGTTGATGAGACCCGGGTGAGTGGATTTTACGAGCTCATTAAAAGATTGGTGGACATTCTCGGAGGGCTGGCAGGCGGGATTATTTTCGTGGCAACCCTGCCTTTCGTTAGCCTGGCTATTTTCCTGAATGATGGCCGGCCGATATTTTATTCCCAGACTCGCTCGGGTCGCGGTGGACAACCTTATTCGATTATTAAATACCGCACCATGATGCTCGGCGCTGAGGCGGATGGCAAACCACGCTGGGCAAAGGAAGATGATGAGCGGGCGACAAAAATCGGGCGTATCTTACGGAGAACCCACGTGGATGAGCTGCCACAATTCCTGAATGTCCTGCGAGGGGAAATGAGCCTAGTTGGACCGCGGGCAGAGCGGCCAGAATTGATCGATATTTTTCAGACACACGTTCCGTTTTATAGAGCGCGCCTGTTGGTCAAGCCGGGGATCACAGGGTGGGCGCAAGTGAATTTCGGTTACGCTTCAACAGTAGAAGAAACGATTGTCAAATTGGAATACGATCTATACTACATAAAAAACCGAAATATATTCTTAGACCTCTTTATCCTGCTTCGTACTCCGGCGACCATGTTGGGGCGACGAGGTCGATAATATGGACGCTGAGCCAAATCTATCATTCGTTGGAAAAATTTACCAGCGGTTACGGTTGCCTGCAAAGGGGATTAAGATCGTCCGAAATCTGATTGTATTTAGCGTCGATGTCTTCCTCATCATTGTCGCCGTGTTAGGCAGCTTCGCGTTAAGAACCGATTTGGGACCTCGTTTTTTAGACTATCTGCCCCAAATCTATTTTTTGGCGGCTATTGCCGTTCTGATCAAGCCAGCCGTATTTTATATCTTTGGTTTATATCGGCGACTGTGGGCCTATGCCAGTATCCAGGAACTCAGGCTGATCGTCGTAGCTGTCAGCAGCGCCTCGATCCTGAATTTCGTGGTCATCGTCATTTTACTGACCGCGAATATTCTGCCGAACTTCCCACGCAGCATCCCGCCAATCGATTGGCTTCTGTCGCTCGTCTTGATCGGTGGATTTCGTTTTTCGCTGCGTGTATTAGCAGAAATGCGCGCTGGTCAATCACAATCCCAGAGGAATCAAAAGCGGGTATTGGTCGTCGGGGCAGGAGATGCCGGGGCGCTGGTCGTGAGGGAAATGCAGAAAAACCCGCAATTAAATTTATCTCCGGTATGCTACCTGGATGACGATCCAGACAAACAGCGACAACAAATCCATGGAATTCCAGTCGTTGGAAAGCTGAATGAACTGGCTCGAGTGGTGAACCTGTATAATATCGATGAAGTGGTCATTGCAATACCCAGCGCGCCGGGTCGAATAGTTCGCCAGGTTGCGGATATCAGCCGGTTGAGAGGCATACCGTTTCGGACCATGCCGGGGATTTACGAGCTGATCGGTGGCAAGGTGAGTGTAACCCGCCTGCGCGAAGTGGAGATTACCGACCTGTTACGGAGAGAACCAACCCGGATCGATGAACGCCTGATTGGCTCCAGCTTGAGCGGGCGGCGGGTCATGGTAACGGGAGCCGGAGGGTCAATCGGGAGGGAGCTTTGCCGGCAGATCGCCCGTTGGGGCCCATCTGAGTTGATCTTGCTCGGGCATGGCGAAAACAGTATTTTTGAGACCCTGCTCGAACTGGACGAAAACTTTCCTTCGCTCATTGTTCACCCTCTGATCGCGGATGTAAGAGACATAGACCGTCTTAATGTACTATTTGACAGCCATCATCCGCAGGTTGTTTTCCATGCCGCAGCGCATAAACACGTCCCTTTGATGGAGATCAACGTCGAAGAGGCGGTCACCAACAACGTGCTAGGCACCCGGAACGTGGTGGAAGCCAGCTTGAACGACGAAGTCGAACGCCTAGTTTTAGTTTCGACCGATAAAGCGATCCGACCCACGAGTATCTATGGGGCGACCAAGCGGCTGGCGGAATCGATGGTGCTGGATGCTGCCAGGCGATCGGGAAGCGCTTACTCGGTAGTGCGTTTCGGGAACGTCCTGGGGAGCCGCGGAAGTGTTATCCCAAAATTTAAGCGCCAGATCGCCGCAGGAGGACCCGTCACCATCACCCATCCAGATATGGAGCGTTTTTTCATGACCATTCCCGAAGCTGTGCACCTGGTACTGCAAGCATCAGCCATGGGCCAGGGAGGCGAGGTGTTCGTGCTGAACATGGGGGAGCAAGTGCGGATTTTGGACCTGGCGGAGGATTTAATCCGCCTTTCTGGGTTAGAGCCCTACAAAGATATCGACATTGTTTTTACCGGGATTCGCGCAGGCGAAAAAATGAGTGAAGAGCTTTGGGATTCATGGGCGCGCTATAAACCGACGACTCATCCCGACATCGTCCTTTTGGATGACGAAGACATCCTGAGCGGTCAGGCATTACGGCAGAGCGTGAATGAACTGATTCACCTATCGCGTGAAGGAGATGCGGCTGCCATCATCCGGATATTGGATGAGCTCATCCCAGGGGCTGAGGTTCGCGGCACGCCCCCGCCCGATCTGACCGCAATCGTGTAGTTCAACCGACTTGATCGCCTAGAATTAATACCCTTAAAGATGAGCCTGCTCGATCAAAAAAGCTGGGAAAATTTCCTGGCAAATCACCCGGATGCTCACCTGTTGCAAACATCGCTATGGGGAGAACTGAAGGGGAGTTTTGGATGGGATGTCGTGCGCGTCGGAGTGAACGACGTCGGCGCCCAGGTCCTGCTGCACCGCTTACCATTCGGCTTCAAGGTAGCTTATATCCCAAAAGGTCCGCTTGGTTCGACATGGCTGGAGCTCTGGTCTGAGATCGACGCCTTATGCAAAGAGCAGCGGGCTATTTTTTTAAAGGTCGAGCCAGATACCCATATGGCGTCAGAGGAAACTTCGAGAATTTTATCCAATCAGGGGTTCGAATTGAGCTCGCATGCCATCCAGCCTATGCGCACGCTGGTTGTGGATATAAACGGGAAGGAAGAAGAAATTTTGGGGCGAATGAAGCAGAAAACCCGCTATAACATCCGCCTGGCAGTGAAGCGAGGCGTGATCGTGCAGAGCTCCTCCAACCCGGATGAATTTTATGAGCTGATGCAGTTGACCGGCGAGCGAGATGAATTTGGCATCCACAGTCTGGAATATTATCGGCGTTGTTACGAGCTGTTCAACCCACGGGGCGAATGTGAGTTGTTGTTAGCCAGGTACGAGGGGCAGATTCTGGCTGGATTAATGGTATTTTCCCGAGCAAAAAGAGCCTGGTACCTTTATGGCGCGTCTGGCAACCAGAACCGCGATCTGATGCCCACATATTTACTCCAGTGGGAGGCTATGCGCTGGGCAAGAAGGCGTGGGTGCACTTCTTACGATCTTTGGGGAATTCCAGACGAAGATGAAGAAACGCTGGAGACCCAATTTGCCAGTCGAAACGATGGATTATGGGGCGTTTATCGGTTCAAACGCGGATTCGGAGGTGTAATTTGCCGTTCCGCAGGCTCCTGGGACCGGGTCTACCAGCCGGTTCTTTATCGCTTCTATCGCTGGTGGCTGGGCCGGGCTGAAAATTGAACAGGTTGCGGTGTCAGAATCGACCTGAAGCGGAGCGGCAGCATCCATGGAAGTGAACGCTGAAACCTGGAATGCCCTCATTTCCTCTTTCCCCCATACGCACATCCTCCAGACCTGGGAGTGGGGCCAGATTAAATCGGCTTTTGGTTGGAAGCCTGGATATAAAATCTGGCGGGACGAGAGCAATCATCCGGTGGCCGCTGCCATGGTCCTGGAGAGAGTGATATCTCTGCGCCGGCTTGCTCTGCCGCTGCGGGTCATGTATGTGCCGAAAGGGCCATTGTTGGCGAATTGGGAAGATCATCGCTTATTCGAGCGGGTGTTCGCTGGGCTAAGGGACCTGGCTCGCCGGCGAGGGGCAATATTTATCAAGGTTGATCCCGATCTCCCCCTGGGCCACGGTATACCCGGATCGGGGGAGGAAAAGGCAGACCCGATCGGCACAAGAGCGGCGCAGTGGTTGGGCGAGAAGGGATGGATCTACTCGCCCGAGCAGATCCAGTATCAGAACACGGTGGTGATCGACCTCAAAATGGATGAGGCCGAACTCATGGCTGCGATGAAACAAAAAACGCGCTACAATGTGCGCGTAGCCGAGCGAAAAGGCGTCCGGGTGCGCACGGCGGGTAAAGAAAACCTCGGGCTGCTGTACCGGATGTATGCAGAAACCGCCATCCGTGATGGATTTATCATCCGGGAGCAGGAGTATTATCGTCTCGTCTGGGAGACTTTTATCGATGTGGGGATGGCGAAGCCTTTCATCGCCGAAGTAGATGGGGAGCCTGTCGCTGCTCTGATCTTTTTTAAATTTGCTGATAGGACCTGGTATCTGTATGGCATGTCGCGGGATATGCACCGCGATAAAATGCCCAATTATTTGCTACAATGGGAAGCGATCAAATGGGCTAAAGCTGCCGGGTGTCTGGAATGCGATCTTTGGGGTGCCCCTGATACGTTTACTGAGGCTGACCCATTGTGGGGGGTGTATCGATTCAAAGAAGGATTGGGTGGGCTTGTCGTCCGGAAATTCGGCGCCTGGGACTATCCCGCGCGACCACGATTCTACCGCGTATATACCGAAATATTGCCGCGCATATTGAATGCCATGCGTAAAAGAGGGGTGGCCAGGATGCAGCAGACGCTTGATCGATAACCTGTACAATTTTCATAAAACGGAGGTCACCTATGTTGCCGCGCTTACGATTTGCTCACCTGCCAACGCCAATCGAACCCCTTGAACGGCTGAGCGATGCGCTTGACGGTCCCCGGCTGTGGATCAAGCGGGATGACCAGACCGGTCTGGCTCTGGGAGGCAATAAAACCCGCAAGCTCGAGTTTTTGCTGGCAGCCGCCCAGGCCCAAGGCGCCCGGATCTTGATCACCGGCGGCGCGGCGCAATCGAATCATTGCCGCCAGACCGCAGCCGCCGCGGCCCGGTTTGGGTTTCAATGCATTTTGGTGCTGACAGATGCAGGATTGCCAAGCAAGCTGCCATCTGACTTTGAAATTCTCAACCAAAGGGTCGCCGAAGCGGAGAACCTGAAAAACTTAACCGGCAATCGCCTGCTCGATCACCTGTTCGGTGCAAAAATCCTCTGGGCGCCGGCAAAAGATCGAGACAGGGTAATGAGATACGCATTCGATATAGCCTGGGAGGAGGGAATGCGCCCGTATATCATCCCTTATGGCGGCTCGAATGAGATTGGCGCGGTGGCCTACGTCTTCGCCTTGGAGGAACTCCTCGATCAATGCACCGGGACACCCTCGCTCGGTTCCCCGCCAGATTGGATCGTATTCCCGACCTCATCCGGTGGGACACACGCGGGATTGGTGGTTGGTGGGAAGTTGCATGATTACCCGGGCAAGATCCTGGGGGTATGCATCGATGAGAACGCAGAGACTATGCGCCAGAGAGTAGCTGAACTGGCGGGGGCCGTCGCGAATGTGCTAGCTGTTTCCATGCAAGTCGCACCTGGAGAGATCCTGGCAAACGATCAATATCTTGGCGGGGGATATGGAGTCATGTCTGAGGCGGAGCGCGAGGCGATCTATCGATTCGCCCGAAAAGAAGGTATACTGCTCGACCCAGTCTATACCGGGCGGGCTGCGGCAGGCTTAATCGACATGATTCGCAAGGGATTTTTCAAGAAAGAGGAGATCGTTTTATTCTGGCACACGGGTGGAACGCCGGGGTTATTTGCGGATCAGTACCGGGAATTGCTCAGCGTATAAAAATTACAAAATTCGAAGTCCTGGACTCTCATCGGAAGCGAGGGGTGTAACTATCTGATGGTCTCCTCTTGCGGAGAACCAGGCGGCGAATTTTTTCTTTGAGGGATAATGATCTGATTTCTGAGCTCGACTTTTGGGCAGCCTGTAGGTCGCCGGAATCATTGGGGCTGTAAATACCGAGTTGATACTCTCGCAACAATACGTTCGCAGGATCAGCGGCGGGGGGTAAAACTGTCCCCAGGCTTGCGGCGCGCTCAGCTGGGGTATCGGTCAGTTTTGGCTGACTGCCGAGACGGTATAAAGCCAGGTTGATCTCCGAATAAGCCCTGGCAAGGGGAGATAAGGCTGCCCGCCTGGCCCAAATTTCCAGAAACGCGGGAGGCTGCAGACCCAGGCGGCGAATGCCATTTTCCAGGGCAATGGAAATGGAGGGCATTGGTTTGTGCAATCGCCTGAAGCGAATGAAGGGGATGAGTAAGATCACAAAGCCGATCGACAATCCACCCAGAATGAACAAATATATGGAGGATCGTGCTTGATTCGCATCGAGCGCTGGATCGTCCTCAATCAAGCCTCGTTCACGCAGTTCCAATTCGGGATCGAGAATTGGGATATCGTTTGGGTCGTTAAGCGATGCAGATGGATTATCCGGGTCGATTCCAAGAGGTCTGACCAGTACGGGCTGAGAGACAGTAGGCTCGAATTCCACCCAACCAATTCCCGGGAAGTATACTTCGGGCCAGGCATGGGCATCTTTTTGGCGGACGACATAGGTATCCGAATCGGTAAATTTCTCTCCTTGCGCGTAGCCAACTGCCAATCTGGCTGGAATGCCCAGTGAGCGCAGCAATACGACCTCGGCAGAGGCATAGTAATTACAAAAGCCTTGTTTTAACTCGAATAGGAACCAATCTACCAGGTCCTTATCTGTTGGCAGAGCTGGGACAGTTTCCGCATACTCAATGTTTGCGCGCAGATAACTGGTCACTGCGGCAGCGATGTCGTAAGGGGTCTCCCTCCCCTCCGCAATCTCATTTGCCAGTTGGATTGTCCGCTCGCTGATCGTCTCTGGCATTTGGAGATAGCGCTGAATGACCCATTCCGGATAATCTGTGCCGGCTTTGCGCATTTTATCAATCGTAACCGTGTTGAACGATACCCTGGCCTGGTAAATTTCTCCTGGTCTTAAAGGCGGAGAGGCGCGCAGCTAAGCCAGGTCGAGGGTGCCATCAGGGTTGGGAGCGTACTCAATTCTTGCGGGACGGCTGACCCAGACTGTTTGATAAGGCGTTATCAACGTGGCTAAAGGCACACCTAACTGGATAGCAAATGGATAAATCGTTTCGGAATTATCCTGCATATCAGGGTAGTTCAATTCAGATTCGTCCGGTTCTATAGCCCGAGTCGATTGAAGCGTGGTGCTCCAGCCATTTTCATAGATATCGTATACCCGGGCGCGCCAATAGTAGCGCACACCTTCGGGGGGCGTTTCTGCCGAGGCGACATAAAAAACCACTGTATCTGTCAGGCGGTTGCCGCGACCGAGCGCCAGGCTGGGTCCGTAATAATCAGCCACAATTCCCAGGCTCGAACGCAAGGAGGCGAAGGCGTTATCCAGAGTGTTTTTTACATCGTTCCAGGGTTGCTTAATCCGTTGCCAGGTAGATTGGGCAGCTGGGATCGTGTTCGCCAGTGCTGGCGCGGTCCAGGTGACCAGGAGCAAAATGACCGTGGCTATAATGGCGATGCGGACGAAATCAACGCCCAGGTATGGGGGCATATAGGTGTGGTTTTGTTCCCACCTTTTACAGTTTCTGGTGTACACAATTCGGGCG
>Ga0209431_10003691_pt1 | contig 12149 bp, 9 predicted proteins | sample RifCSP13_3_FD_184021 | JGI IMG/M metagenome (GOLD analysis project Ga0209431, IMG submission 184021) | Soil microbial communities from Rifle, Colorado - Rifle CSP2_sed 13_3 (SPAdes) (version 2) | ecosystem: Environmental > Terrestrial > Deep subsurface > Rock core/Sediment | place: Rifle...
CCGCTAACCGGGCCGCCGTGTTGACCCGTCAACTGCTCGCCTTCAGCCGCCAACAGCGATTGGAACGGCGCGCGATCAATATCAACGACACGGTTGATGGCATCGTAAGGATGCTGCTGCGCATTATTGGGGAGGACGTGGAAGTAAGCGTGAGGCCGGCGCTAGATTTGGGAGCAGTCTTTGCTGACCCGGCGCAGATCGAACAGGTCATCATGAACCTTGCGGTTAATGCCCGCGACGCCATGCCACAGGGCGGGCAAATTACCATCGAGACGAACAACGCGGAACTGGACGAGCTTTACTACCGCAAGTACGGCTGCGATCAACCGGGTAAGTACGTGGAAATCAGGCTGAGTGATAACGGCGTGGGAATGGACGAAGAAACAAAGGAGCACATCTTCGAGCCTTTTTTCACCACGAAAGAGGTCGGTAAGGGCACTGGCCTAGGACTTTCCATGGTGTACGGCATCGTAAAACAGCACGATGGTTACATCCACGTGCACAGCGAGGTTGGGCAGGGAACGACTTTCAAAATCTTGCTGCCTATAGTTAAACAGGCGGTCGAAAAAGAGTCGCATACGATACAGCTTCCGTTGCTTGGAGCAACAGAAACGATTCTGGTGGCCGAAGACGAAGAGCCATTGCGAAACCTAGTGAGAGACGTGTTAGAGGGGTTGGGCTACAAGGTGCTACCGGCCAAGAATGGTGAAGAAGCCGTAGAAATATATGCAGCTAATCGCGAGCACATCGATATGGTGATCTTGGATGTGGTGATGCCACGCATGGGAGGACCAGATGCCTATGAGCGGATGCGAGAGTTAGGTGGTGATATTCCGCTAATCTTTATTACAGGCTATAGCGCAGAGTTGGTTCAGAGCCGCTTCGTCAAACACACCAGGCTTGTCGAAGAGATGGGCGCGGCGGTGATGCAAAAGCCGTATAACGTAGACGGCCTCGGTCGCAAAGTGCGCGACGTGCTGGATGTTAGCGCGAAGACTTAACTCCAGTTTTGGAGGGATGTGGCCTTTGCTCTGAAAGCTTTGAGCGGACTTTCGTCAGGTGGCACGGTGGCAGCCGGTTTGCCTCTCACTGCTGCACCGCCTAAGAACCAGGGGAGCTGGAGGCGCGACGGCAAAGAGCTTTTCTACATCGCCGCCGATCGGAAACTCAGGGCAGTTGATGTAAAGCTGGGAAAAACTTTCGAGGCTGGTGTACCTAAAACGCTCTTCGCGACGCGCGTCCTTACTTTGACAGGTTTCAGAAATCACTATGCGGTCACTACAGCAGAAGCAGATTGTACGGGTCCCTGTCTTATCAGATTTTCCGAGTGCGGAGGCCGAAGGGCTTTTAAGCATGCCGGCGCCCGATTCGCCAGGGATCCCTTGAAGGAGCAGATGCATGTGATCCGGAAGCAGACTCATTCGATCCACCGCAAAGCCGTGTTTCCTTCCAACTGCCATCACATAATCGAAAAGCCTTGGGGCCATCGCTTCATCAAAAAGCGGTGCGCGGAACTTTGTTACCAGCAGCAGGTGGTAGTCGAGCATGCAAAGGCAGTGCGCCAGTGAAAACGCGGGAGACTTAAACGTAGGATTCCGATACTTGAGCGCCTTCGTCCACTTACCTGAGTAGCCGTGATGTCTCAACTGTGTGTCCACAGTTTCTGGCTGCTTCCAGATTCACTTTTCCTGAGCTTCTGGCGAAGTAACCTTTGGCCCACAGTGTTCTAACCTTTTGACGCTCGACTGCTTACAAGTGCTCGCTGACCTGCAGTTCGAAACAACGGCCGAAGATAGTGTGTTTTAAAGCCTAGGTAGAAATGGAGTTGATAGGCAGCTTCTAAAGCTTTGAAGGGAGGCAGCTTCATGGTGAGGATGGCGAATTGTAACCGATTATTAGGCGGAAGGTGAAGCTCCACGAGGCTAGAAGCGTGTGGTGTCTTGAGTACGCACTTATCTCATTTGATGATTAGCACTGAATTCAGGCCGCCGCGATTGTCTGGCGCTTTCATTCCATTGGTCGGATCCTCAAACCACCACTCACCATTGATGACAAACTTATAGTGATAGAGTCCCGGGGGAGGGGCTTCCAGAGCTGTTCGCCACATTCCGTGCTCGTCCTTTTGCAGCCTTGTACTGGTGCTGTCCCAGTCGTTGAACTCTCCGGCCAGGGATACACTGCTCGCCTGGTCGCCGTAAAAGAAAAACAGCACCTTGCCGTCTTCAACTCTAGGCGGCCCGCCTATGATGGCGTGCCATTGGTGCGTGTCACTTCTGGCCTGAGAGGTTGCCTGCCGGGCGTCGACCACTCCATAACCTTGTCTCAGGACCGGGGCATGCGCAATGCGATCGGCCGTCGAAATAAGAATGTTCTTGATGGCAGCGGGGGTAAGTCTCGGGTTGGCCTCAAGCATCTGAGCCACAACCGAAGTAACGATGGGCGCCGCGAACGAGGTGCCATCAACGTGTTGATAATGCGCTGCAATTATCTTTTGTTCGCTCAAGATGGATTCTAGAAACGCTCTGATCGCCGAGGCCCCGGCCCTTAGAATCTGATCAGGAATCTGCACTTTGGCGGCCACGCTCTTACTCAGATGCCCAAGTAGGTAATCAGGTGCAGCCAGTAACCGGGATACAGTTTCTGCCTTTTCGTACAATTCAGTTCCAGGGAGAATCGGCGCGGCGACCCACATGGCGGGCGCGATGATTTCAGGCTTGACGGTGCCATCAGCCGTGGGTCCAAAGTTTGAGTGATACAGATCGATAGTCGCAGGATCCAGATCGTTGTTGTCGTCATATCCTCCAACGGTGATTACCGATGGAGAGTTAGCCGGTGGGATTGAATGCTTTCCTTCGGCGCCAGCATTTCCCGCGGCAGCTATAACAACGATTCCCTGACTGATGGCTTCCTCGGCTCCCTGATTGATAATGCTCGTTGAACAGGGAACGTCTTGATCCCCGCCCAGGGAAATATTCAGGACTCGAATGTTGAAACGTTCACGGTTCTCGATCACCCACTCAATGCCCCGAGCGATGTTTTCTTCCGTGATTCTTCCCCGCTCGCTAGCTTTAACCAGAACGAGATCGGCAGCGGCCGCCAACCCGCGATATACTCCGCCGCTGTGCGTACCGTTTCCGGCGGCAACCACTGAGGTCTGTGTGCCGTGCCATTGCCATGTCTCGATTGGGTCAGCCGGACTCAGGGAAGGACGCTCCCCCGCCAAATCGTGGTAGGCAAGAATCCGGTCATCGGGTTCCCGCAAATCAGCGTGGGGGTAAAAGCCGGAGTCGAGAAAAGCAATTGTGACACCCTTGCCGGTGTAGTCAGGATCGGCATCGAGGCGCACCGATGTGGGGACAACTGCGAAGCGGTTGGGAGCGTGATGATGATCGTGGTCAGCTGATTCTTTCACGTTGTGTCCCTAAATTGCAATGATATTAATTATGGTCCAGTGGGGCGGTGGAGCGCAAGACGCTTGGCGCGGACAGCCCAATCAACAGTTACAAAGTCTTGCCGATACGTAGGGCTCTTGATTTCCTGGAGCTAGACCCGCAGGAAAGAGACATGAGAGAATACGAAGCGTCATGGATGCAATGGAAGAATCAACGGAACTGACCTTCAGAATTGCCACGATGGAGCGGGAGCATTCGGGGCAACTTAGCATGCTCAATGATCTTAAAGCTGCCGTTCGGAGCGGGGCTGACGACGGTTTGGTCTATACGCTACTGAACGAGCTAGTGGAACACACGAATCTCCATTTTCTCTCCGAACAACTCCTTATGAGGCTGCATGCCTACGAAGCGTATGAGTCGCATCTTCTAGAGCACGAGCGGTTGCTGGTTGAGGTGCAAAACCTCCAGCGTGGCCTCGCGACGGGAACGGCGACAGACAAGCACAGTCTGATTGAGGCTTTGCGCAGTTGGCTGGTCATCCACATTCAAACTGCCGACAAAGCGCTGGCAGAATACTTGAGCATGCGGGCTGGCCAGCATACCCGTGAAGAGTCTTAGTTTGGCGCAATCCTTCCTGGGATCTACTAATCAATCACTGTGAGCGCGTATGTCAGCAAACCGAGTCTTAGCGATATTGGTGGGCGGGGGGCCGGCACCAGGAATCAATGCCGTTATTTCGGCTGCCGTTATCGAAGCAGTTAATGAAGGCCTCCAGGTTGTCGGAATCGTCGATGGTTTCAGGTGGCTCATGCGCGGAGACACCTCAAAAGTGCGTCCGTTAGTGATTGAAGATGTCTCGCGTATTCATCTTGAAGGCGGCTCAATTCTTGGCACCGCCCGGGATAATCCGACAACTTCTGAACAAGCCATACGAACAGTGGTTGAGGCCTTCCGTGCTCTTGGCGTTACTCATCTGGTGACCATAGGCGGTGACGACACTGCACTTTCATCCAGTTTCGTCGCCGAACGTTCGGGACACCAAATACGCGTAGTCCATGTCCCCAAGACGATAGACAATGACCTGCCACTGCCGAGCCACATACCTACTTTTGGTTACCAGACTGCTCGCCACTACGGCGTCGAACTGGTTCAGAACTTGATGGAAGATGCACGCTCAACGAAACGTTGGTATGTGGTTGTCGCAATGGGCAGAAAAGCCGGCCATCTCGCCCTGGGGATTGGCAAAGCGGCAGGTGCCACACTAACCGTGATCGGTGAAGAGCTCAGCCGGGAGACCATAGCGTTTTCCGACATATGCGACATTGTTGAAACGGCGATCATTAAACGACGGGCAATGGGCCGCCACTTCGGAGTCGCGATCCTGGCTGAAGGTCTGATCGAAAAACTGGCATCACAGGAACTTCAGGAACTACAGGATGTTGAGCGAGATGATCATGGAAATATACGGTTCGCGGAAGTGGACCTGGCCCGAAAGGTCAAAGTCGAAGTGAAAGGCCGGCTGGCCCACCGCGGTATTCGCGTTACTATCGTCAACAAGAATATCGGTTACGAACTGCGCTGCGCTGATCCCATTCCTTTCGATGCTGCCTATTGCCGCGATCTGGGTTATAGCGCGATTAGATTTCTTTTAGATGGCGGAACCGAGGCCATGATTAGCGTTCAGGGCGGACGCATGGTGCCAATGCCATTCGACCAAATTCGTGAACCGGGGACAGGCAAGACGCGCGTCAGGATGGTCAACGTTGAAAGTGAGGGCTATCGTGTCGCTCGCGAATACATGATCCGACTTGAAGCAAAGGACTTCGAAGATCCCCCTTGGGTGGAAAAGATGGCTGCGGCGGCCAATATGACAACTGCCGAATTTCGCAATAGGTTCGGTTACTTCAGCGGGCAAGTGCCCTGATTCGATCAGCTGGTGGGCCTACAAAACGGGCGAGTGGTTTAGACCTGCGCAGATTTAAGACATTTAAAGTTAGAGCTCAATCCTGATGATGGGACCTAAGAGAGTGGGCATTCTGGTCGGCGGTGGCCCGGCGCCAGGTACGAACGGAGTGATCTCGGCGATTGCAATCGAGGCCATTAAGGGTGGTCGCGTAGCGATTGGATTTCACGACGGCTTCGAATGGCTTGCTCAGCGGTATACAGATGAGCAACATGAGCTGACAATAGATGAGGTAGCCCGGGTAACCCTACAGGGCGGTGTCATGCTGGGTACGGCGCGCACCGACGTAACAAGTCAACGGCAATCGCTGGAGAACACCATCGCGGCGCTCAAGAAACTTGGCATGGAAGCACTGGTAACCATTGGAGGTGACGATCTGGTGCGCAGTTCAGCCGCCATTGAGCGTGAAACGCATGGATCCATCAAGGTGGTGCAGGTACCCAAAAGCATAGACAACGATCTGTTGCTGCCGGGCTCAGTGCCGACACTCGGCTATGAGACCGCCCGCCACGTGGGAGTTGAACTGGTAAAGAGACTTATGGAGGACGCACGCACGACCGGACGTTGGTATCTGGCCGTGACGATGGGACGGCCGACCGGCCATTTAACTCTCGGGATCGGTAAGGCTGCGAGTGCGACGTGTACCATCATCCCCGAGGAGTTTGACAAGAAGATTTCACTTGCGGATATCGTTGATATTGTCGAAGGAACGATTATCAAGCGTCGAGCAATGGGACGAGACTATGGCGTAATCCTGCTGTCAGAAGCTTTGGTAGAACATTTTGATGCGGACGAAGTCGCCGAGCTGCAGGATGTCGATCGGGATGCCCAAGGTAATATACGCGTGGCAGAGATCGATCTGGGCCGCAAGGTGAAAAGTGAAGTCCAGCTCCGCCTGGAACGTCGAAATATAAGAGTAACGGTGGTGGACAAGAGCATAGGCTACGAACTGCGGTGCGCTTCTCCTATTCCCTACGACGCCGAATATGCACGTGACCTCGGCTACGCGGCGTTTAACTTTCTTCTCCGTGATGGTTCGAATTCGATGATTACGATTCAGGGTGGCGAATTTCAACCTGTCCCTTTCAGCCAGGTGGTGGATCCTGAAACGGGCCGCGGTCGGCAACGTTTTGTTGACGTGGAGACTGAAAGTTACCGGGTGGCGCGCGACTATATGGTGAGGATCGGCGCAAGAGATTTCCTTGATGAAGCTTCGATAATGAAGTTGGCTGAGGCCGGCGGCCTGACGCGGTCAGAGTTCATCTCTCGTTTCGGCAAGTACTCGCATTCATAACTCCGGTCGAATCACGTTTGTCACTTAATGTTTCAGATGATACGGCACGTTGGTTACGATAACTCCTTCTTTGAAGAGGAGCGCCGCTTTGAGCGTCAGTGAACTCTGATTGTGAAGCAGGTGTTGCCACCATCTAGCAGGCACAAACTCCGGCAGAACTATCGTGACCAGATCATCTTTGTGGTCCCGCTCCATCCGGTCTATGTAACGTAACAGCGGCCGGGTGAGCGCGCGATAGGGTGACGCGAGAACAACCAGTTCAATATCGCCGGAGAACTTCTTCCACTTTTCCCTCAGACTTTTTGTCGCTTCCTCATCAAGATCCACGTACACTGCGGTCACATGACCCGGTGCGATTGACTTAGCATACTCCAGTGCCCGGATGACTCCCCTGTGTAACCCGGAAATCGGCACAATGACTTCATGCCGAATGGGCCGGAGTCTTTCAAGACCCTCCATAGTTAACTGTTTGGCTACCTCCGCGTAGTGCCCGTGAACAGTGCGGAACATTGCGACCAGTAGCGGTATCAACAAGACCACGATCCAAGCCCCATGAACAAACTTCGTGATGATCAGAACGACCAGCACAATAAAGGTCGCTATCGCGCCCACACCATTGATCGCGATCGATTTTCGCCAATGCGACACCTGTTTTCGCATGTCGGCAATATCAACGGGATTCCTGCCGGCCATCCGCTCCGGCGTAACACTGACATGTATATCATTCAGCCTGGCGCCCTCATCAAAGCTCTGATCGATAGAGCGTTCCTTTGATCCTCCAGCTCCATCTATACCGTCGGGTAAGTCTCGCAACTTATTCTGCGCTCTACCTTCCTTGAGCCAGTGTCGCACCATTCCCGCTTGTGAAAGTGTGAAAGAAAGAAAGACGCCGACGGCGTAGAGCGGTATCAACCGGCTTGTATCGCCGCCGAACGCTGCGACCAGGATGCTGGAGAAAATGGCGAGGATGATGACGCCATTAGAAAACACAAGCCGGTCTCCCCGATTGGTAAACTGGCGAGGAAGGAACCGATCTCGCGCAAGTAAACTTGAGAGACGCGGGAAGTCGGCAAACGAAGTGTTTGCCGCCAGAACCAGGATTAGAGCTGTCGTCCCTTGTATCAGGTAATAAAACCATGCCATTGAATCCGTAAAAATAATGCGTGCAAACTGCGAGATCACGGTCTCATTCACATGTGGCTGCACGCCGTAGAGATAAGCCATCACGCTAGTGCCGATGAACATCGTGGCCAACAGTGCAGCCATGACGGTCAGGGTAGTTGCCGCGTTATGTGCTTCGGGCGGTTTGAATGCGGGGATACCGTTAGAGATCGCCTCCGTACCGGTTAAGGCGACACAACCATTGGAGAACGCGCCGAGCAACACAAACCAGGTGAGCGCTTGAATGTGATAGCCTTCAGCTAGTTTTATGTTTTCTGCTACGACTGGCGCGGTGACTGGGTGTACGAAATAATGGATGATGCCGTAGACAATCATGACTAGAAAACTGATCACAAAAGCATATGTGGGACCGGCGAAGAGGGCGCCTGACTCACGTACGCCGCGCAAATTAGCAATCGCAATGAAAGCTATCAGGAACAGACATAGAAAGACCTTGTGATCGTCAAGCCACGAGAAACGCGTCCCCTGTGCGGCTGAGGTTATTGCGGCGACACCTGCTGAAATCGAGACTGAGACTGTTAACACATAATCCACCAGCAGCGCACCGGCCGCCACCAATCCGGGCGTCGTGCCGAGGTTATCCTTGGCTACGATGTAGGCACCGCCGCCGGACGGATACGCATGGATGGTCTGTCGATAGCTAGTCGCTACAATTCCCAGCACGATAGCGATAATGATGGAGATAGGAACGACATAATGATAAGCGTACACTTGACCGGCTGCCGCAGCGACCGCCAACACCAACAAAATTTCTTCAGTCGCGTAAGCTGTCGAAGAGAGCGCATCCGAGGCAAAAACAGCCAGTCCAGTCTTCTTCGACAGACGCTCGTGAATTGCTTGTTCAGTTCTCTTGGCTCTGCCTACGAGCAAACGCTTGATAGATGCAACCAAATGCTCTGTTCCTTACAATAGGGCCCCCGGTTTGCTTAATTGTCTAATTGACTTTCTGTACGCGCTTTGTGTTGTCTTTGTCAATTAGATCGAGGCAATGAGCCCCGAAAATCAGAAAGGCGGTGGTTAGGAAAAGCAGCACAGTGCCATCACGTTGGAGATTGAATCCATGCCACCGAGGACCCTCCAGCCACGAAAGTGCCGTGAGAATCGCCCCGAATAATGGCGACAGGATTCCGCAACAAAGTCCAAGGACCGCGCCCAGGCTCTTCCAACTCCATCCATGAAGTAGCAATGACTCTATCAAACTCAGTCCCTGGCTGGCTCCCATCAATGAGTTTTCAGCAGCTGTAGATCGACTTCTTTGCATAGCCCAAAAGACCAAAGGCGCGAAGCACACGCTCCGCGCCCTTGGATTAAAGACGTATATTAGTGTCCTTCCCTTAGCCTGCGAGGTTAGCTGTCGGGCTCGGACCTATTGGGAAGTGTCCTACGTGACTCTCACGATGCGCCCCGTGACTCGTCTGCTCGAGACCAGTTTGGTCCCCCCGCGCTGCCCCTCCCGATGCGTTTCCATCCGTGAGCAGCTTCGGCGACAAATTGTCAACAGCATAAGATTACGAAACGCCGCATAAAAAGGGTGTAAAGGGTCCATAAAGAATTTATAAAGACGCGAAAACCGGGTTTTCTTTGAATGTTGAGCTGTGGAAACTCTTGATGGTTAGTGCCCTGCTTCTGCAGCCAATCTGATGATTGAGTGCCTGGTAAGAACCACTAAGTACCGTGAGGGTTAAAACGGTAACCGATCCAAGGCTCGGTAAGGATGTAGCGTGGACCGTGAGGATCTGTTTCCAACTTCTTGCGCAGGTTGCCGACAAAGACCCGCAGATACTCGTTCTGTTCCACGTAGTTGCCTCCCCAAAGAGCGGCCAACAGCGTGCGGTGGGTGAGGACCTTTCCAGAGTGCTTCATGAAGTAAGTGAGAAGGTCAAACTCTTTCGGCGTTAAGTGAACTTCACGTTCGCGTACGGTAACATTGCGTGCTTCAAGATTGATACGGAAGTCTCCGGCCTGGAGAATTGCTGGTGTCACTTCGGTCGCAACCTGCGTTGCGGCGCGACGGAGCGAAGCTCTCACGCGAGCCAACAGCTCGTCGATTCCGAAAGGCTTTGTCACGAAATCGTCGGCACCGAGATCCAGGGCCTCGATTTTGGTCTTCTCTTCACCCTTCGCCGAAAGCACAATGATCGGCACCTGCGAAATGGTCCGTAGCTGCCGGCACAGTTCCAGGCCATTCATGTTCGGCATTGCCAGATCGGTGATTACAAGGTTCGGATTCCAGTCTTTAAAAGTGTCGAATGCAGAGATCCCATCAGCTGCGGTTCGCACGTCGTACCCGTGCGACTTAAGTCCGGTTCGCAATACGCGCGTCAATTGTGCCTCGTCGTCCACTACTAGAATGCGTGGCTTATCATTCACGGCCGTCTAATCCTGTCTGAAAAAGACTGTTCAGATGGTTCTGCAGCGTCTTCGTCGCCGATCGGCAACGTAAACGCTACACGCGTTCCGCCGGCCGAGCCGTTCTCGATCCAAATACGACCGTTGTGAGCTTCCACAATACCCTTGGCAATGGCCAGCCCCATTCCCGTTCCTGCAGGCTCAAGAGTCTTAATATCGCCATCGCGAGTCGCGCGGAAAAATTTATCGAAGACCCGTTCGCGCAGCTCAGCGGGAATGCCTTCCCCCCTGTCCTCTACAGCCATTTTGATTAGTCCGTCGCCAGCACGTTGCGCGGTGATGCGGATGGTTGAACCTTTTGGCGAATACTTAGCGGCGTTTTCCACGAGCGTGTAGACCACCTCACTGACAGCTCGTTCGTCAACACGCACAACAGGCAACTCCTTTTCGATACCAAGCTCCATTCTATGTCCTCGAGTGACTGGCTCAGCGCGCAAAAGCGCGGTCGATATGATCTCGTCCACAGCTCCCCAATGGCGGCGTAGCTGTAGGTCACCTGCTTCGATTCGCGCCATTTCAATGAGTCCGCTGATGAACCGATTTAAGCGATCGCTCTCCTCGTCGATCACCTCCATCATCTCAACCTTTGACTCGGGATCGAGTGTGACTGGCTGTTCTCCGTTTCTCCGGCCCCGCGCCTCGTCCAACAACGTGGTAATGGAAGCTTTGATAGATGTTAGCGGCGTGCGCAAATCATGTGTGACTGCATCGAGCAATGCCGACTTCAGCTTCTCACTTTGCTTCAAAGCCTCCGCGTGACTGGCGCGCTCAAAAGCCCCACGCAACTCCGCATATAGTCGTTCGATCTCACGCCTTCCCGATTCCGCCTCTTCAGCGCGGCGTTTCGCGTGAGCTGAAAGTTGACCTGCGGTAATAGCCGTAATTAGAAACGCTGCCAGGGCAATCCAGTTATCCGGGGCAGAGATAGTAAAAGTTCCGAACGGAGGGAGAAAGAAGAAGTTGAAACAGAGCATCGCCAGAACTGATGCTACGAGGGCCGGAACGCTTCCCCAGCGCGTCGCGATGAAGAGCACATCCAGAAGCAGAGCAAGTGCCACGGTAGTCGCATTTATGTGTGCGCCGAGCAGCTTCAGCCCAACACTCATAGCGGCAATGCTGAATAGGGAGATCAGATAACCTATCCATTTTTTGTCCAACGTGGGTGCAGCCATCACCAATGATTGTAAGACAATTAAGACAATAGGCGAGACCTTGGGCAGGCGATTCCCAATTTATCCAGGCTAATCCAGCTTTCCCCGTAGAGGATCTGGATTTCGAGTGCAGTGTCGCTTATCGACGATGATGCCGAAAGGCGTTGAGCACCGCGGCTTTGCCGCGCATGCAGTTGTTTTCGTGCTCAACGCCTTTCGGCATCATCGGAATTCTCACGCTGTTGAACTGTTACCCTGTCGTGCCTCTAAAACCAGTGCTCAACGCCTTTCGGCATCATCGGAATTCTCACTTCTTGGGCCACGCGAAGTTCTTCTATTAGCGTTTCGTGCTCAACGCCTTTCGGCATCATCGGAATTCTCACGCTGGGGGCGAGTACGCTTTTTTCTTTCCCGTCAGTGCTCAACGCCTTTCGGCATCATCGGAATTCTCACGCCGAAGCCTTGTTTTCTGGGCGTCGTCGGTCGCTACTCGTGCTCAACGCCTTTCGGCATCATCGGAATTCTCACGGGCCAACATGGGGCACAACCCTGCCAGTCACCCGTGCTCAACGCCTTTCGGCATCATCGGAATTCTCACTCGCCGCCTTGCTCAATCCATTCATATTCTTTCTGTGCTCAACGCCTTTCGGCATCATCGGAATTCTCACTGCGCAGGTGCTAAACCGTCTGTCCACAAAACGTTGCGAATGGTCTTCGCAGGTATCGCATCGTTTCGTCTTGCCATCCTGTTTTAAATC
>Ga0209431_10003701_pt1 | contig 12133 bp, 10 predicted proteins | sample RifCSP13_3_FD_184021 | JGI IMG/M metagenome (GOLD analysis project Ga0209431, IMG submission 184021) | Soil microbial communities from Rifle, Colorado - Rifle CSP2_sed 13_3 (SPAdes) (version 2) | ecosystem: Environmental > Terrestrial > Deep subsurface > Rock core/Sediment | place: Rifle...
TCACTGGATAAAATTTAGCATTCTTATAAAATTTACTTTTCTCCGTTTTCTCTCTGTAATGCCTTCCTAATGGACATTCTTCGTCCAGCATTCCTATTATTACTTTTCCATCGGGCTTAAGAATTCTCCTGATTTCCTGTAATGCCTGGAAAGGATCTTCTAAAAAGCAGAGTGTTGTCACCATGAGCGCAAAATCAAAGGAATTGGCCTGGAATGGAAGGTGTTCTGCTTTTGCCTCATAAACATGAATTCCTCTCTTCCTCGCAATTTCAGCCATTGCCCTTGCAGGTTCGATACCAACTTTTATCCCAAAAGGAATTGAAAAACGGCCTGTTCCAACTCCAATCTCTACCCCTTCTCCTGTTTTCGGTATGAATTTTCTAATGGCTTCTACTTCTGACTGATAAACCCACTTATGAGTCTCAAACCACTCATCATATTCTACGGCTTTTTCTTCGAAAACATTCATATTTATTAAATTAGCTGCCTTCGGCAGAAACATATTACCCACGAAACACTCGAAAAGACACTAAAAAAAATTCGCGTATTTTCTCGTATTTTAGTGGGCAAATTTGAAATTCCTATACATTTGAATTAGTATTCCAGCTTATTTACCCAATCGGGATATCTCATTCCTTCAACGGCATCATATGGAGGAGTGTAAGGCTTAATGTCAATTAGGGGGGTTCCGTCTAGGACATCCAGCCCTTTGACTCTGAGTACATTCCCATTTCTTTCAATCACTCTGACGGTAGTCATGCCAATAGGATTAGGCCTCCACGGACAACGGCAGGCAAATATACCCACTTCCGGCACGTCTTTTCTTCCCTGAGGTCTCATTTTAAGCTTGACCTTATCAACTTTGTCAAGCCAATAAAGAATGATTAGATGAGAGTATTCATCAATTCCTTCCAGGCCGTCAATATAACAATTATCAACGACTATTTCAGTAACTAAATCCTGCCAGCCGCCGAATCTGGGTTGTTTTATGGGACTTTTGATATAACCGATTGGTTTTAATTGCATAATAAACCTCCTGAAGACCATTTAAAGATTTCTTTTGTAAGCATTTGTATACTGAGACCATAAAAGTTGGATACGAATAAGAGGGAAATTTGTTTTATTCTAAAAAATGTCCTTCGATTTGATATTATATCTTTTTAGCATGCGCTGGAGGTACTGACGTTCTATTCCGCTTTCTTTGGCTGCATTTGTTACATTTCCCTCTGTCTTGTTTATTGCCTTTGTTATATACTTTACATTGAACGAATCCAGTGCCTTTCTGCGCGCCTCTTTATATGGACTGGAAAGTAACTCATCCTCTGTAGGTTCTGCGTTACCTTCTTTTTTTACAAGGGATGAAATTGTATCTAAGGATATTATGTCTTCATTTGTGAGGGTGACAGCCCTTTCTATGACGTTTTCCAACTCGCGGACGTTGCCGGGCCAGGTGTAGTTATAAAATTCCTTTTCTACATCTTGGGTAATCCCCTTAATTTGTTTGTTTTCCTTTTTGTTATATTTATCTATAAAATGTTTAACGAGGAGTGGTAAATCCTCTTTCCTGTCGCGTAACGGTGGCATCTTGATATTGATTACATTCAGACGGTAGTATAAATCTTCACGGAATTCCTTTTCCTGTACGCATTGAAGTAAGTCTTGATTCGTTGCTGCTATGATGCGAACGTCAACCCTTTTTGTGGCAGTGTCTCCCACAGGAATAAACTCCCCTTCCTGCAGGACGCGCAATATCTTTGCCTGAACTGATTTTGGTATATCGCCGATTTCATCCATAAATAATGTACCGCTATCTGCCTCTTCAAAAAGTCCTTTTTTGTCCCTTATAGCGCCGGTAAATGAACCCTTCACGTGCCCAAATAGTTCGCTTTCCAGTAAATTCTCTGATAATGTGGCGCAATTGATTACAATAAATTTTTTATCTTTCCTGTTGCCAGTAAAATGGATTGCCCTTGCCACAAGTTCTTTTCCAGTCCCGCTTTCCCCTGTAATCAGTACGGTTGCTGAACTAAAGGCAACCCTTGAAATCATATCCAGTACCTTCTGTATTTCCCTTGAGCTGCCAATAATCTTCTTTAACCCGTAGACCTTTTCAAGTTCTGAATGAAGGTATCTGTTCTCATCTATAATATTTTGCTGCTCTATCAGGCGATCAATGTTAAGGAGTATCTCATCGAGATTAAAAGGTTTGGTAATATAATTAAGCGCACCTCGCCTCATTGCCTCGACGGCAGTTTCTATACCGCCGTACGCAGTCATTATTAATACAGAAGTATTGTATGTCCTTTTAATCCTCTGAAGCAATTCCAGTCCATCAATACCGCCGGGAAGTTTCATATCTATCAGTGCAATTGCAAACTCCTGTTTTTTAAGTTCCTCAAGGGCTTCTTCACCAGATGCAGCGGTTTTAACGATAAAACCGCGCTCGGTCAGGGCGTTGTTTAATACCTTTCTGTATCCAATTTCGTCATCAACAACTAATATTCTTGTATTGTCTGTTCTCATTAAAATACTCAATATGATTAATTATTGTCTTTAAATACATCAATAGGTTGCATTATTATACGCATGTTAAAAAATTGTAGTTACATGATGCCAATGAAATTATTTATAAATTAATTATAGCAGATAATCTACGGTTGGCGCTTATAATTTAACCACAGACATTTCTTGCTACTTCTTTGCCTTTAAGGGTAGAAATATTTTAAATGTTGTGCCCTTCCCCACCTCGCTTTCCACCTCAATACTTCCATCATGCATCTTGACAATTCCGTAACTGATGCTTAAACCGAGTCCTGTGCCTTTACCGTCTTTTCTCGTGGTAAAAAATGGGTCAAAAATCCTGCTCAGGTCTTTTTTACTGATACCAATACCTGTATCCTTTATAAATATTTCAACACATTCCCTCTCTGGATGGAATCGCGAGCCTATCGTTAACTCACCCTTTCTAAGTGTTCCGAGATGTTCTGCCTTACCCGCCGCTTCTTTCATGGCAAGAACGGCGTTATTGGCGATGTTTATTATAACCTGTTCCATTTGGCGGGCATCCATCATAATGTTAGGTATGTTATTCTCAAGCATTCGAACTACCTCTATTTTTTCCTTTCTGTACTGTTTTTCAACTACGCTGAGTACGTTATCTATAAGATCATTTACGTTTGACATTCCCATTTCAGGCTCTTTTTGCCTTGAAAAATCCAGCAAGCCACTAATCAATTCCTTACATCGCACAGATTCCTTCACTGAACCTTCCAGGTATTCATACAAAAATGCCCTGTGTTTGTTAACGACATTATTTATCTGTACCAGTTCCTTACAATACTTGTTCAGATCGTCAACAATATGTAAAAGTTCTTTTTTTAACGCATCCTTTCTTGATTCTGTATTTAGTCCAGTATCAAGGTTGTTAATTACTTCGGTTAACTGGTTTGCATTATCGGAAATGGGTATCGAACTTATGAGTTTCAGGGAATTGGTAACTTTCTCATATAACTTTAAACTTTCTGTGCTGTAAAGGTAAATTACACCTATGGGATTATTAACTTCATGAGCAATTCCAGCAACTAATTGGCCTATGGATGCGAGCCTGTCTGATTGGACAAGCTTCTTCTCGAGCCTTCTAAGCTCTGTTACATCGCCGGCAACACCGAGAATGCTTATCAATTGTCCTTTAATGTTTTTTATAAGCGATGTGCTTAGCAAGATATTTCTGGTATACTTTTGTTTATCCAGCACCTCAATTTCGAATATCCTGGCAGAACTGTTGTAAATAACCTGGTCTATATTCTTCCGCTGTTTATCGGGCAGGATAGACGAGAAGTGCTGGCCGATTAGTTCTTCTTCGCTGTAATTCCAATCTTTGATTTTAGGGTTGATAAATGTAAAGTTTCCATGGGTATCCAATGTGAATATTAGTTCATTCGCATACCTTAATATACTTTCCAGATATTCCTTTCTTTCTTCAAGGTCGGCCTTCAACTTCAGCAGTTTTTCTCGGGAGTCCTTAACGTCGTCAGTCATGAGGTTAAATGATGCCGTAAGTTCACCAAGTTCGTCTTTCAAATTAGTTTCAAGGCGGAAATTCAGATCGCCCTGTGCGACCCGTTTCATGCCATTAACAAGAAGAATAATGGGATTGATAATTCCACGCGAAACGAAGAATGAAATAAAGATAACAGCAACAATACAAATACCCACTACTGTAATTGCGCGGTTTTTAAATTTGGAAATCGGGGAGTATGCCTCTGATTCTTCTGTTTCTACAAGCAATATCCAGCCCGTCTTTTTTAAATACCGTGTTGCGCCAATTACACTTTTATCCATATAATTTTTGTACACACCGGTAACTTCCTTTCCGTAGTTAAGCGCTATGGTTACAGGTTCGGTTTTTGACTGTTGTTTTAAAATTGCATTTTCCTTAAATCTTGAGCTTGTAATAAGCATATAATTTTTATTTACTATATATGCCTCGCTTGTCATGCCTCTTCTAAGAAAAGAACCCGCATCATCTTTTATGCCTGTTTTTTTGCCAGTGACGATTTCATTTAATCTGTTTGCATTAAACCTTATTACCAGCACCCCCAAAAACTTACCGCCGCGTTTTTTCAAAACAGGGGCGGCAAAGGCTATGGAATACTCTCCGGTATTTTCATTCATGTAAACATCCTTTACGTAAGTACCATGTTTGCCGTAAGTGAAATAATCTGCGCCAAATTCTATCCTGCCGATACTTTTCTTATTGCTTGATGCCACGATAATGCCCGCATGGTTTAAGACAAAGGTTTCGTAAAAATCTTTATTCAGATTTGTCTTGTATACCATGTAATCGTTAAATTTTCTTATAATGTGCTTGTTGTCAGGGTTGTTATTCAACATCTCCAGATGTCTTCTGATAAATTCATCTGAGGCAAAGAACTGGGAAGAATATTCACCTGCATTGAGGATGGTTAAAATGTGGTTTTTAATACCCTCGGCAATGAATGCCTCCTCGTTAATCAGTTCGTTCGTTATAGTTTCCCTTGCGTACCGATAGGTAAGAATGGCAACCACCATAATGGGAAGAATGGATAGTAATAAAAACCAGCAGAGTAGCTTCCTTCCTATACCGCTAAAGAGATTTACGCCTTTTATCATAATATATAGCCTTTAGACAAACAGTAGATTCACTTTAAGTTGAGCAATACTGAACGATAATTAGATACGGTTATGGTTTGTAGCTTGTTAACAAGCGTCTTTCCAGTCCTTATACAAAGGTGAATTCTACGCCTGAATAATAGTTATGATAATTATAAATATAATCTTAGGCTTATTCCAGTTAATATAGATAACCGTTTTAATAATATAAAAATTATGTATTAACTATAAAAGGGATGATTTTTGATATGTCAGGTATTTGGAAGGTAAAATATGAGTTATGGAAATATTTAATCCTTTACCTGATCAAAGTACCATTTTTTTGTAATTAAATCGCAGGAGATATGGCATGTGATATTGTTGGTGGTAACTATGCAATAGTGTTTTTTCAATACGCCCTGGATGGACTGGTCAACCCATTCATTTACAACCTCTTTTACTTTGAAGAGCCTGCCGCGTAGTCTAAAGCTGTAAGGAATAACATAATTGATTGTCAGGTCGTTAACAGGCACCCATATCGAAGACCTTACCAAATGAACGAGTGTAAAAATAAATGAAAAACACCAGAATATGATACAAACGATATAAAAACATATTGAAATTACATTTAGATATTGTCCCCCGAATAAGCAGAATAATTTAATTGCGCTGTGGGCATATAAACCGAGCGTAAAGACAATTTCCCAGTAACCCACAGTGAATACAAGCCCTTCTTTACTAAAGACTTGTTTTCTTATTGCCAGTACTATAAGAAAAGGCAGCCACCATAGACCCGCAGACCAGAAGAATAAAGAAATTCCTTTTAGAAAAGGAAGAAATTCCATAAATGGTCCACCCATTATGCTTATATGCTGATACAATTCAATTCCTGTAACGGCTGTTAGTGCGGCTGCGCCCATGTTCATCCAGTACGGTGATAGCAATGTATCTATTTTGAACTGATAAAAGAACAGTCTAAGGATAATCAGCGCCATAAATATAATGTATAAACAGGCTCCTATAGACCATAAGGCAAATGAAAATATATGTATGAACAATATATTTTTTGTCGCCTCTCCCGCTACAATTATTCCGAGAAGTGCGGTGGATTGTGTGCCTGCAGTGGCAAAGAACCATCCGCCATGTAGTACCTCTTCGAACTTTCTGTCTCTCGATTTTCCGTGCAAAAATAATATACTAAAGGTAGAAAGAGAAATAACCACCCATAGAGTTATTGCCACGTACCAGAATATGTTTGCCGTTAAGTTCATATGAAATATCATGGAAAAACACATTCCTGCAAAATTAACTGCGCTGATAATTGCAAAAAAATACAGGCTCTTTTCTGGATTGAACAAATCATTTATTGCATCCTTATTGAATAAAACAATCCGTACAATCATAAATACGATTACTGATAAAAGCGCGACTAATCCTGTAATAAAGAAGTACGGTGAAATTCTTTCGAATCCGTAGAGTTGTGAGACAACCGCTATTATGACTGTTGCCATAACGGTATTGAACCAGCGATTATCAGATGAATATGTTGCGATTTTTAATACGCTCATAAACAGTAGTTTTTGTAAAATTTTATTAAATATTAAGCCTGTGCTACCTTTCTGTGCAACTTGACTAACGTCTTTTCTTCCATAAAAGAAAGGCTCATAAGGCACACAAGAGCTACGAATATAAAACCTAAAGAATAATTATTGGTGTAGTCACGAATCGTGCCGAGGATGATTGGGATGAAAAAACCGCCCAGACCGCCAGCAGCTCCCACCATACCGCCAACTGTACCGGTATCTTTTGGAAAATACTCAGCTACAAGCTTGAATACCACACCGTTGCCTATGCCAAGACAGACGCCCATCAGATAAAAGAATGTAAGTGTTATCATTAATGATACATTTAGATTCAGGAAAATCAGGATGCTTAATATAAACAGCGAAAGAACGACAAGTATGCGTCTGCCAGGAATATGGTCACCAAGATATCCACCTAGGATACGCGAGAATGTAGTGACAAAGACAAATATCGCGGTTAAGCTACCTGCTTTTACAGGCGTGATTTTGTAAAAGTCCCTGAAATAGGAAGGCAACCATAATGAAAATGTTACGAAAAATCCGAATGTCATGAAATAAAAGAGACAAAAAACCCAGATTAAATTGGAAGATTTATATACCTTTAGTTTATCACTGAATGTGGAGGGTTTTGCATTAGCAGGCCGTGGCGCATCAGCAGAGAAAAACCAGTATACAAACGCCATAAAAAGCAGTGGGATCGAATAGATCATAAATACCTTATGCCATCCAATAGATTCTGCAAGGAATGGCGCGCCAAAGGTGGCAAGGGCAGAACCGATATTTCCGACTCCGTAAATACCGAGTGCCAGTCCCTGTTTTTCTCTGGGATACCACTGTGAGACTTGTGGAATTCCAATGGCGAATGATGTGCCTACCATACCAAAGAAAAACCCGCATATTAATAAAAACCAGTAGCTATTTGCAAAACTCGCGATAAACATTGGGAAAAATCCAAATAGCAGCAAAATGCTAAAAATCCGCCTGCCGCCGTACTTGTCTGTTAATACTCCAATGGGCACCCTGGCAATTGAACCAAGCAATACAGGCATAGCAAGTAGCAGTCCTACTTTTGTAGAGGATAAATTAAATTCAACTTTAAAATACACTGCAAGCGGAGAGAACAACGCCCAGCCTGCAAAACATACTGCGAATGCCAGCGTTGCCAATATAAGCACCCTGGTGTTACCGTTTGATGTTTGTGTTACTGGATTCATGAATACAAATCTCCTATTGTATTTAGCCCGCGACTATACAGAATTTAGTGTCTGAATAGGTAAGAATTCGCTTTTTACCTTAAGAGGACATTTATACAGGCCTTCCGTAACAACCGAACTGGATTGTTTTATGTAAAATAGTTTTCCGCTTTTTGTCCTCATTAACGTATAAAATTCGTTAACCTCTCCGTCTCTGAACAGCATTGATAGTGTCTTTTCATGGTCGAAAGGGTGCGCATACAACTCGTTGACCTTTTTTCCGATTAAATCATCCGGTGAAGCAAATCCAAAGAGTTTTGCACCAGCACTGTTGATATGTGTAATAACACCATCATAGGAAGGTTCGTACTCATACCAACCTTTTAAATCCTGTAAATCAAGAACTGCATTAGAATCGGTTTTTGTTAATAATAGTGTGTTGTTCATTTTATTAACCTCCATTAAAAAAATTTTATTATGGTTTTAATTCCCACGTTGCGACAGTTTTTTCCTCTGGCTGTATTACGTTAATCCGTGCATCTTTATCCTTTCTGTTTTTATTTGGTGTGTTTTCGGATTTAATTACTGGAAACTCTTCCTTGAATTTTGAAATATTGTTTTTAATAAAATCCTCGTCTCTTTGTGTTACAATTGAACCAAAGACATTTAATGGATTGTGGACTTTATACTTCTGTTCTCTAAGGAAACCTCGTTCCTTCCTTAATTCATAGCCATCTAGGATGGCTATGACAAATCCTACTGCGATGATGCTTGTCACACCCAGTAAAGCCTTTTTTGGCAGAGGCAGATTTTTTAACATAAATCCTGTGTTCAATTTTCTGTACATTAAAGTAGCCAGAACAAAAGCCGGTATTATTATTACTATCATGAGAGATTTTAACATCGAATTGATATTGTCTACAGCGCCCAATGCCTCGTCTGCGTCTATTTCCGCTATTAATCCCATGTTCAAGTCTTTGTTCCATGTCCATGCGCCAACCACTTTTATTCCGTCATAATCTCTGTACCCTTCAAGGTTGTAGCCACCTGTTCTTGCGGTAACACAATTATATACACCTTTCGTTAGCATACTTGTCTCAGGTTCAGTGACTTTATGACATGTCTTGCATGTCTCTGCGTTATTATTTTTTATATGTTCAGAAAATCTTGAGTGGGTTATCATGGTTCCCTCTTTATTTACCAGATATACTTCGCCAGTCTTACCCAAAATTACGCTTTTCATTGCCTTGTCTAATATCGAAGTGTCCATCCACAATACTACTGCGCCAATTACATCGCGATTTTCACCTTTAATCGGAAGAGATATAAACATGGAAGGCAATTCATCTTCCTCGCTGTTTTGAATACCGTTAGCCAGAACAAAATGTGTTATATCAGAAGTGTATGTATCGCCGTCATATAAGGTTTTCTGGATATTTTTGAAGGGTTTTTCCTTCATAATATTCATACCAACCAGAGATTTTGCATTTTCAGTTGCAGTCAAAATAATCCCAGCTTCGTCGCAAATGAATATCCCTTTGTATCCATAGTCTGTCTTTGTACACTCCAGTTGTGTTTTTAATCTGAGATATTCATATTCGTTATTACCAGTTACAATGCTTGTAAAATCTTCGCTGCCGCGTATAAGCAGCTCGCTCTGAATAGTATCTGAAATAGTCCTTGCATGCGACTTTCTTTCATCCCATAAAAGCGTGAGCATATCCCTTTGTTTGTTTACAATGCCTTCAAGGTTTCTTTGAACGCCCTGTTTCAATTCAGCGCTTGCCCTTGGAAATGCCAATATTTTTAAAAGAAATAAAGGAAACAACCCGAAAAGCAAAAATGCAGCGATAACGATAAGTACGCGTTCCTTAAATATTTTTGGCATTATTTAATCCTCCCAAGTTAGATTAGCAGAGCTATGTAAATTATTGATTGCAGATTTTGTAAACTCTTTGAGGCACGCCTCGATGTCGTCCATACTAAAAGGTTTTGTTATTACCTTTTTGGCTCCCTTTATGACTGCTTCCTTTACGACGTCCTTATCTGTGTATGCTGTAATAATTACCACATTAGATGTTGATTTAATTCCCTGTATCCGCTCTAAAAATTCTATGCCGTCCATGCCCGGCATCTTTACATCCAGCAAGATGACCGAATAACTTTGCTTTTTGATTTCTTCTAGTGCCTCATAACCGTTTCTTACAGCCTTCGTTTCGTATCCAATCTCTGCTAATGAATTCAACAATACCTTCCGGTATCCTTCTTCATCATCAACTATTAGTATTCTTTTTGTTAACATTTGTGTAGTCCTGTCTTTAAAGGTACGACGTTTAACAGCAATTCAAATTTACGTTTTCAGATTTACATAAAGTTCATCTGTGAAAGCTGTAATTGTATTTCGCAACCAATGTACCCCATAAAATTAAAGACGGACAGAATTGTTCTAACTATTATCTATTTCTGATGTTCGGTGAAATAAAAAATTTTTAGGATATAATTTGCTTTAAGTTGTGTGTAAACGATTTGTTTTCACGGGATAGAGGGAAGGATGGTTATAACTACCTATATTATAAGTATATGACGGTTGGTAACAAAAATTTAACGAGTGTAAACAAATCGTTTACACTTTTATTGCCGTGCTGGGCAGAATTGTGTCTGTAACGAGATAATGTATTTGCAGAAACCATAGTAAAAGGATTAAATGTGGATGCATGCTATTATCTGGCAAAAATTTTGATGAAATGCGAATTGATTATATTACTGTGCTGTGAGGCATCAAAAAATGTGGCTGGAGATCGGACTTAATTATGCAGATGAAAGTTTGTAATTTGGCGATGAAATTTATAAATATTGGATGAAGAAAATATAAATCCCCTCTAATCCCGTAAGTCGTATAGGATTAAAGGGGATTTTGTAGCTCTTTTTATTAGTATTTTGGTTTTTGGCAATCGTACTTACAATCGTTTTTTGCACGTTCAGAAGGCAGGTGTCCACACTTCTCGCATTTTTTCTCCTTCAGATGCGCTTGCAAAATTGACAAATGCAGTGTTTACAATACCCATACACATCGTTAATGTTGCAACAAGAACAAAACCAGCGCTAAATTTTTTTAACATTTTTATTTTCTTCCATAACAGAAAAGGCAACTTAATGAAGTTGCCTTTTCTTTGACAATTTGAATTATAAAATATTCAAATTAAAATTAGTGCTTTGCTTGATGACACTCGCACTTGCAATCATTTTCTGCTTTTGAAGGCATATGTCCGCATTTATCGCACTTCGTTTCCTCTGCCATTGCTGAACCAACGAAAACAGTATTTACAACACCTACGCCAAGCATAAGTGCACCAACAACAACTAAACCATAACCAAACTTCCTTAACATGTTTCTCCTCCTGTGACTAACTAATGTTTCAATGATTTCGAGAACGCTCTCGAACCATCATTGATAGTATAATTTATACGGATAAATTTTTTGAAAAACAATTATCATCATTTTAATTAATCAAAGATTTCTTTGCAAGTAGAAAATAATGATGTAGAGAATTTACATATTGTTAAGAAAATTGAGTTATGTTATATTGATTTTAATTTTAACCTTCCGAATGTGTAAGCGTTGAATTTCTTCTATAAGGAGGGATAATGGAAGTATCAGAAAAGTTTCTGCAGACGGCACTTGATTACATTCATGATTATATTAATATTGTAGACAAAGACTATAACATTGTATTCTTGAATGAAGCATCAAGCCGTTTGGCAAGGAAAAAGCGACAATCTTTGCTGGGAAGCAAGTGCTATGCGGAATTGTGGAAGGAAAAATCTCCTTGCGAAAACTGTGTAACTGGCATGGTCTTTGTCACCGGCAAACCTCAGCAAACAATCGTGTGGGATACGGATTCTGAAGGTAGAAGATTCTGCATAGAAAAATTCGCCTTTCCTATATTAAACAATGACGGCAAGGTAGAATATGCTGTGGAAATTTTCAGAGATATAACTGAAAGAAAACTGCTTGAGGAGGAGCGCGAACAACAACGATTAGAACTCGGAAAGAGGATACGTGAAATCAGGCATGCTTACGAAGAACTAAAATCGTTGCAAAATCAACTTTTACAAGCCGAGAAGATGGCATCAATAGGGTTATTAGCATCAAGTCTTGCACATGAACTTGATACACCACTTACAACAATTTCAGGTTATTGTGAATTATTATCAGAGGAGATTAAG
>Ga0209431_10003703_pt1 | contig 12127 bp, 9 predicted proteins | sample RifCSP13_3_FD_184021 | JGI IMG/M metagenome (GOLD analysis project Ga0209431, IMG submission 184021) | Soil microbial communities from Rifle, Colorado - Rifle CSP2_sed 13_3 (SPAdes) (version 2) | ecosystem: Environmental > Terrestrial > Deep subsurface > Rock core/Sediment | place: Rifle...
GTTCCTATCTTTTTTACGAGATGCAACCCTCGTTCAATTAACCCGAACCAGCCCCTTGCTGTTCCCGGTGATGCAAAGTCCGCCCTGTGGAGTAACAATGAAAGTATTTTCGATCCCCACCATTCCCACCTTATCAATTCCTTTTTTGGGTTCAAGGGCAAGTACCATGTTCTCTTCCAGCGGGTCATCGAATCCTTTTGCAATTACCGGTATTTCATCTATTACAAGGCCAATGCCATGCCCCAGGAATTTTGCCTGCCGGTTGCCATAACCCATGAAATTGCTGAGAAATGAAGGCGGCAGACTGTTGATAATTTCCTCATAAAGCATCGAAGGAACAGTACCTGGTTTAAGCCGTTCAGCGAGGCGGTCCTGAATTTCCAGACAAACAGCATGTTCCTGGACGGTGTTTTTTTCCGGTTCTTTACCAAAGATATAGGTAAGTGTTTTGTCAGTATGGTACCCTTCCACGCCGAAGCCAATATCAATGAAGATGAGATCACCCTTTGCCAGTTTTCTTTTGCGGTTCCCGAGAAGAGGAACTGCCGGTCCCATTCCGTAATTGCCTCCCGGCCCGTTAAAACTGGTCGGGTAGAGGCTGCTCTCACCAAAGGCAATATGACCGATAGCCATTTCGGTATCAAACATTCCAAAACGTGCAACCCCGTGGTGTCCTTCAAGCAGCATCTGGGCATACAATGCCCCGGCCAGGTCAACCTCACTCATGCCTTCACACAACAGCAGGGGTACTCGTTCTTCCAGCACAATGCGGTGCAATTCTCCGGATCGTTTCATCAGGCCGAGCTCGTAATTGCTTTTAACCGATCTTACGCCGGCAATCTGGGCATCAAGAGACATTACCTTCCGAAATGGAAAATGTTTTTGAAAACGCCGCAGAAACGCAACAGGTATAAATTCTGTCTCCAAATACACGGCAGACGGAACTGTTCCAAAACCTGCTGCCGCATCACGGAAACTGTCCATGGGCTTTATTTCCGGGAAATGAGATTCGCTGACGGCACGTTCGTAACTTCGCCTAACCCACAGCACGGCGCCGCTGTTCCGGGGGATTAGCAGCATCCCTTCCTGCATGGTGCCGGTGAAGTAAAAAAGGTTAATTTTATTGAATACGGCTGCCAGTTCCCAGGTCGGGTTCGCGGCATCCATAACTGACCTGAAGCGCATTAAACGGTTGTCGAGTTCACTGAATGGTACTTTGTTAAACATCACCGGTACTATTTTGTCATAAAAGTAAAGAAAGTTACTCTAATTCAGGAATTATAATTAAGTCGTTTAAAATTGTAATTTTGTCGGATTATTTTTGTTTACGAAAGGCTTTTTTATTTTGAATATTTTTAATAAACCATATCCGTTTAATGATGATTTAAAGTTTAATACCATCATTATTTTCTTTATCAGCATAGGTGTTTTTGCTTTTTTGTGGCTGTTTCAACCCTTTGAAATAAGCTCGCTGGCTGTCCGGGATAAATACTACCTCATGGCGGGTTTCGCTGTAATTACCTTTCTTGCACTCAGCCTGAACCTGTTGTTTATACCAAGCCTGCTACCTAAAAGGTTCTCATCTGCTGTGTGGAACATCAAAAAGGAGATACTCTGGAACTCGTGGATATTATTTTCAATCCTGGTGGGTTATTTTTTTTATACCAATGCCCTGGGAGTTATGAAATTTAATTTCTACACCGTGATCAAGTTGGTTCTTACTGCTACAATGCCTATCTCGGTGCTTATCATTATTAACCACAACAGGATGTTACGGATGCATGTACAGCTGGCTGACGAGCTAAACAAAAAACTGAAAGAACACAAGCAGGTGCTGGAAAAAATTATCCATTTCACATCCGATTATCAAAAGGACAGCCTGGCCTTAAAAGTTAGCATGTTGCTGTTTATCCGATCGGCCAACAATTATATCGAGGTTTTCTGGAAGGACGGAGATCTCGTCAAAAACCAGATGGTGCGGTGTAGCATGACCAATGCCGAAGAAATAGTGAAAGAGCATAAATTCATTTTCAAATGCCACCGTTCATACATGATAAATATTAACTACATAGAACGGTTCGAAGGGAATTCACAAGGCTACAGGCTCTTTTTTGAAAATGTTAATTATCCGATTCCTGTATCCAAAGGGTCAGCCAGCAAACTGAAAGAATTGATCTGAAGCAAGAAAATCTGCCGTTCACCGGCACCTAAATCAAATCATTTCGCCCCTAAAAAACATTTTGAAACCTATTTATTCCAGGTTCGCCCCTATTATTTTAATGATGCATTTCATTCAGGTAATTTTACCCGGAATATCATTATTAAAAATCTATGAACGCATTGAAGATTGGTGATCTTGAGGTGAAACTACCTATTGTTCAGGGTGGTATGGGGGTAGCTATATCCTTATCGGGATTGGCTTCGGCAGTTGCCAATGAAGGAGGTATCGGCATTATTTCCGCCGCCGCTATCGGGATGCGGGAACCCGATTACATGAAAAATTACCGTGAAGCCAATAAAAGGGCCTTGCAGAAGGAAATAAGACTGGCCAAGAGTAAGACAAAAGGTGTCATTGGTGTAAATATCATGATGGCCCTGACCGATCATGAAGCACTTATAAAAGTTTCACTTGAGGAAGGAGCCGATATTATTATTCTGGGTGCCGGATTACCTTTGAAAGTACCGGCAATGATAGCTGAGGCAGGCTTTACAAACCACCATACCAAACTTGCGGTAAAGGTTTCATCGGCCAAGGCAGCTAAACTAATTTTTCAATACTGGTCCGGCAAATACAATTTGATTCCTGATGCCGTGGTAGTTGAAGGACCGCTTGCCGGCGGGCACCTGGGATTCAAAAAAGCCGAACTTACCGGAACACCTGTTCCGTTATACAGGCTCATCGAAGAAACGGTAAACACCCTGCGTCCGTTTGAAGAAATGTATGGCAGGGAGGTTCCGGTAATTGCTGCGGGTGGGATATATACCGGAAAAGACATCTATGACATTATGCGATCAGGAGCAAAGGCCGTTAAGCTGGGAACCAGGTTCGTAACCACCCATGAATGCGACGCATCCCTGGCATTCAAAGAAACTTACCTCGCCTGTAAAAAGGAGGATATTATCCTGATCGATAGTCCGGTGGGTTTACCGGGCAGGGTGATAAATAATGAATTTGTAGAGCAGATCCGGCTTGGAAATACCAAACCATTCAAATGTGTTTGGCATTGCTTAAGTTCATGCAATTTCAGGGAAGCTCCATATTGCATTGCCCAGGCTTTATTTAATTCAGCCCGGGGGAAAATGTCGGAAGGATTTGCTTTTTCAGGCACCAACGCATACCTGGCCACCAAAATACAATACGTTTCGGAAGTCATGAGAGAACTTGTTGCAGAATATAATTTCGAATCAGCGAGAATAAAACTGATGGAATCAAAATTAGTAACGCCCTCATTGCTTTATAGTAAAGCAGTGTAATGCATCCTTATTTTTTTTGTAATTTTTTTGGAAATGAATCAGACAATTGATAACAGCATACAAGCCGACAGGTCGTGGGAAAAGATAATCATGCGATACAATCGCCCCGATTTGCGAAAAGGCATCTGGCAAATGCTTAATACCTTCGTTCCTTATGCCGTGATCTGGTACCTGATGGTCCAAAGCCTGCAATATCCTTACTGGGTCACCCTTTTGCTCTCCCTGCCTGCAGCCGGACTGCTTATCCGTGCTTTCATCATTTTCCATGATTGCGGACACGGGTCATATTTCCAATCTATAAGTACCAACAATATTGTCGGTAAGTTTATCGGTATTATGGTATTTACACCTTTTTCTCCCTGGAACAATACGCACCGCGTTCATCATGCCACTTCCGGGAATCTCGACAAACGTGGTGTGGGCGATGTATGGACACTCACCCTGGAGGAATACATCGCACGGTCCCCACGGGACCGTTTTATGTACCGGATGTACCGTCATCCGTTTGTTATGTTCATCCTGGGTCCGGTTTATATGGTGATTTTCAGGAACCGGTTGACTACAAAAAAAATGAGCAGGCAGGAACGGCTTAATGTATATATCACCAACATCGGACTGCTTGTAACCGGCACTGTGCTGAGTTTATTGATAGGTGTGAAAGGTTATCTTCTGATCCAGCTCCCCATTGTTTTGATCGCACATGCCCTGGGGATTTGGCTGTTTTATGTACAGCACCAGTATGATGATGTTTTTTGGGAAAGGAGCCCGCAATGGGACTATAAATCAGCCGCCATTGAAGGAAGCTCATTCCTGAAACTGCCTGCCATCATGCAATGGTTTACAGGCAGTATCGGTTTTCATCATGTTCATCACCTGAGCTCAAAAATACCCAATTATAATCTGGCACGCTGCCATTATGAGAATGATATTTTCCGGAATGTTAAGCCCATTACCATTCTTTCAAGTTTCAGAACGTTGAATCTCAGATTGTGGGATGAAGCAACCCGCCAGATGATCAGTTTCAGGAAAATGGCTGTTATGATGAAATAGGGGAATGCCCTAAGCAACAATGAGGTCGATACCTTTCCGGCTAAATCCCGTACGAAAAGATTCATGAAGGTCAATATCAGTTGCAATATGTTGTATATCATCCGGGTAACAGATATTTGTAAGTCCGGTTTTTCCGAATTTACTGGAATCTGAAACGACAAACACCTCGCCCGATCGTTTGATGATATGGCTTGATATTTCAGCCCTGAACAGATCCCGCTGGGTAAATCCGGTTTCCTCCGTATAACCGTCGATACCAATAAAAGCTTTGTCGAAATTGATCTGATCAATACAGACTTTTGTTATTTTTCCAACCATGCTTTCACTTTCGTGCTGGTAAATGCCTCCAAGAATAATAATATTGGCCTGTTCATTTTTCCTGAACTGCCGGGCAATATAAACATTGGTAGTGATAATTGTAACCTTCTTCAATCCGACGAGTTCCCTGGCCAGCAAGGCATTTACCGATCCCGATTCAATCAGGATGGTTTCTCCTTCATTTACATAGGTGGACACTTTCCTGGCAATCCTTAGTTTTTTCTCATAGTTGATACCCAGCCTGTTAGACAGATCATCAGCGTCTTTCAGCACGGCTCCGCCATGAACACGTTTCAGCAGGCCTTCTGTTTCCAGGTAATTCAGGTCCTGCCTGATGGTAACTGACGACACGTTAAGCCGTGCAGATAGATCATTCACTGTGGTCTGGTCATCATGACCCAGAAACTTCAGGATCTTATTCTGTCTTTCATTCAACATAATTCAAGCGCTAAGGATGCTGCACCGATAATGCCGGCATCGGCTCCGATAGAAGAAACCTTGATTTCCACCGGATCAAAGATCATATCCCGTGCCAGCTCATAAAATGTCTTATTGATCTGGTTGAGATAAAAATCGCCCCAGCTCATAAGGCCGCCGCCCAATACAATAAGTGGCGGATTTAATGCCTGGAATATATTATAGAGTCCGATACCAACATAATAACCGCTGTCAAGTATGATCTCTTTCGAAACCGCGTCATCCATGTCCAGTCCCTGTTTTAACAATTTGCCATTGATCTTTGTATAATCAACGGGCTCAGGCAAATTCAGGAGAGATATCCGGCCGGCCCTGGTTTTTTGTTCAAAGAGATGGGGGAGGGCCATACCGCATGCGCAGGCCATTAAGCATCCCCGGTTACCGCAGGTGCAGGTCAGATCACTGCCCGGTTCGACAATGGTATGCCCAAATTCTCCTGCTGTACCGGTTGTTCCCCTGTACAACCTGTTGTTGATAATAATACCCGCACCAATACCTGTACTGATGGTTAGGAATACCATGTCGTTGTAGCCTTTGCCGGCACCAAATTTAAATTCACCATATGCCTGGGCATTGGCATCATTATCCAGAATAACCGGTACGGAAAAATAGGACTGAAGGGTATCCCGAAGGGGATAATTCTTAAAACCTTTCAGGTTGGAGGTGGTGATGACAATACCGTCACGGAAACGCATGTGACCTGCACATCCGATACCGATCCCCAGCAGGTCGGATTCATTCAGGTTGTTATTCCGGACCAGTTTCTTTATATTGCCGGCCACCTGTTCTACCAGTTGGGCTTCGGGTTTGTCAACATGGTCGCAGTCGAAGATCTTGTCAAGGATAATCCCGTCCTGTGTGACCAATGCTGTGGAAAGCTTTGTTCCGCCGATGTCAACACCACAAAGTACTTTTTTCATAAATGTGTTATAATGAATGCTCTGTTCGGGCAATAATATCATCCTGCGTGTCAGGTGACAAGGTAGTGAAAAAGGCAGAATAACCGGCCACCCTGACGATCAGGTCACGGTAATTTTCAGGATTTTTCTTTGCAGCAAGCAGGGTTTCACGGGAAACAATATTGTATTGAACATGCCAGCCTTTCAGGTCAGCAAAAAAAGTATGCAATATTGAAATAAGTTTCTTTTTATCGGCATCATTCTTAATGGCCGCAGGAGACAGTTTCTGATTGAGCAGCACACCACCCATAATTTTATCCGTGGGTAGTTTTGATACCGATTTAAAAACGGCGGTAGGCCCAAGCATATCGGTTCCCGATGACGGCGAGCTGCCTTCCGCTACCGGGGTAAATGCTTTTCTGCCATCGGGAGTGGCGGGCACAACAGCCCCGTTAGGCACATTGGCGGAAATACTGGATGTACCTGCATAGTACCTGCACCCTATGGGGCCCCTTTTATATCGGGTGGTATGGTATTTTTCGAGTTCACGGATAAATTCCAGATAGGCATCTTTCAGCAATAGATCCACATAATCATCATCATTCCCGAATTTCGGGGCAAAATTGAGCAGCAGGTACCTGATCTTTTCACCTTCCATTCCGGCAAAATCAGATTCAATGGCATGGATAAGCTGATGATTTTTTATCCTGCCTTCCTCGAAAACAAGTTTTTTGATGGCGGCCAGTGAATTGCCGAGATTAGCAATGCCAACCTGAAGTCCCGAAATAAAATCATATTTGGATCCTCCTTCCTTGATGGTTTTACCGCGACTGATGCAACTGTCAACAAAAGCAGAACACAGGATATCCGGTACATGTTCTTCGATAGCGGTGTCAACTGCAGAATCAATTTCAACCGTCTTTTGGGCATAGTACCTGATCTGATGTTGCCAGGCCCTGAAAACTTCATCAAAAGAGTTAAAATCAATAAAATTACCCGATCCTTTGCAGAATGTTTTTCCGGATTGTTTATCCAGCCCGTCATACAGTGATGCAAGAAAGACCCTCATCATGTTCAGAAAGCTCATGCCCGTGCAGCGGTAACCCCATTTGCCCGGAACGGCGATCTCAATACACCCTATGGCCGAATAGTTGTATGCATCTTCCTTCTCAACACCAAGCTTAATGAGCTCAGGAATAACTATTTCATCGTTGTTAAAGGCCGGCATTCCAAATCCTTTTTCAATGATCCGCATGCACTCCATCATAAAAGGCTCACTGATATTTTTGTGGAACCTGACAGACAGGTTTGGTTGTGTAAGTTTCATCCTGCCAACAGAATCCAGGATTATTAAACTCAGCTCATTAACTGCATCCTGACCCCCGGCCGTCTGTCCACCTATGGTCACGTTCTGGTAAAGCGGTCCTCCTGCGGAGAACCGGGTATGTGCCCACGGCCGGATCTTGTTTATAGAAAGAAGTTTTATCCAGGTGTTCTCAAGCAGTTCCGAAACAAATTCATCGGTGATATTACCTGTTATGATATCCTTCTTATAGAAGGGATACAGGTACTGGTCCATTCTCCCCAGGGAAACCGAATGTCCGTTGCTTTCGATCTGGAGAATCAGCTGAACAAAGTAAACCAGTTGCAGGGCCTGATGAAAATTTTGAGGTGCCTGTTCTGCAATGGTTTCACAATTACGGCTGATGGTAATAAGCTCCTGTTCCCTTTCGCTGCCGGTTTCGTTTTTACCTTGTGCGGCGGCCAATCGGGCAAACCTGAGGATAAAGGTCTGGAATGCCCTTATGCTGATGGTAAGTGCACTATAAAAGTGATCCTTCCGGATACCGTCCTGCTCGTACCTTTTTATCTGCCGGTGATACCGTTCGATTTCCTGAAGGTATCCGCCCAATCCTGCTTCTAAAATCTTATAAAAATCAACGGCTATATGGGCATCACCTGATGTAAGATTTCCGGTGGCCTTTATGATGGAAGCATCCTGCAGGTCAAGCAATTCCTGTGACATTAACGCCCTGCCTTTATCGTAAAGTACTTTGCCTTTCCACCAGGAGGAGATTTCCAGGAGTTCCTTCTTATGCTCTTCCGTAATGTAAAAAGCATCTCCGGGCCTTTTGTCAAGCTCGTCCATTTCCCTGGGCAGCCAATCCACTGCATACTCGGGAAATATCGGGGCCGCCCGGTGCTGTGAAGACTGGTTACCGACAATAAGCTCACCGGCATCAATGAAAATGGTCATTTCCCTGAGCGTTTTTTCAAGTGCCAGGGCACGCCTGATAATTACCGGCTTGTCTTCGGATTCACGGTAAACATCCGTATAAAACTTTGCTCTTTCGGTGCACACAGTGGGTTTTGTACGTAATACATTCTCTCTCAGTATGGTTATACGTTCTGAAACCTGGTCTGATTTTCTGGTGAGTAACATTTTATCCCCCGGTTTTTGTTTGGAGTCCCTTTGATATTGCATAATCTATATAATCCTGGAGTTCGGAAATTTGAACCGGCTGCTTGTTGCCAAACAGGTATTCCATGCCGAGCATGTTGTATTTTTCCACACCCAGCGTATGAAAGGGAAGAAAGTGAATTTTCCGGACATGGTCAAGCGAAGCGGCGAAGTCAATAATCTGTTTCATTTCATCCTTCGAATGGTTGAAATCAGGGATCACCGGAACACGAATAATGATATTTACTTTTTGTTCCGCAAGCTTTTTAATGTTTTTCATGATAAGTCCTGCATCACCCTGTGTGTAAGCTTTGAATTTTTCATGATCGGTATGTTTCAGATCCACCAGGAATGTGCTAACCAGTCCAAGGCATCTTTCCACATTTTCCCAGCTGACATGAAGCGATGTTTCAACAGATAAGCCAATATTTTTCCTTTTTAGCTCCTTTAACAGGGATACCAGTTCCGGGCCCTGGGAAAGTGGTTCGCCGCCGGATAAGGTAACTCCTCCGTCGTGCCTGTAAAAAGGAAGGTCTTTTTCTATTTCAATCAGAAGTTCATCAACACTTTTTTCCTCTCCTGAAACTGTCAATGCTTTGGATAGGCAAATATTCCTGAATTTTTCCGGGTGATGTAACTTGAGCCGGTCAATATGAATCCCCGGGTTATTAACCGTAATTGAAATATCATCCGTTTTCAGGCAATCCCCAAAATTCCTGCAGATCCTTCTGTCGTAAAGCAGGTTGTATGCAAAAGACTGGCTTTCGGGATTGCAGCACCACTGACACCGGAGGGGACAACCCTTATAGAAAATGATCGTCCTGATTCCGTTGCCATCGTGGGTGGAGAACCGCTGAAGGTTGAAGATCATAGTTATTCTGTTAGGAGGTCAAAGGTAAAAGCACGACAATAATTCGTTTCAAAGGTAAAAAACTTCAAAACAAAACCAAATATATTTTAAATGAAAGTAAATATAATTTCAAATGAAACTATTTTATTTCCGTCGTGAGGATTGGCGGATAATCAGTGAATGCGTAAGAACTACGCTGTTCAGCATGGGGTTTTGATTATTTTTCAGGGTATTGATCAGTATTGATGCAGCTATTTCACCCATTTCCCGGCCGGGGTAATTCACAGTGGTCAGGTTGGGCTCCACTACCCTGGAAACAGGATCATTATTAAATCCTACGATACACATATCCTCAGGAATTCGTATACCGGCCTGTTTAAATTCACAGATCAGGGCAATGGCAGTGTGATCATTGGCACAAAAAATGCCATCAGGCAGTATTTTCTGTTTCAGTATTGCCTGGGCGGCATCTTCTCCGGCTTTAGAGCTTAAATCGGAAACAATCAATGAATTATCATCAAATGGCAGGCCATTGTCATTCAACGCCTGTTTGTAACCGTTGAAACGGTCGGCATATACATTCCGGTTCAGACTGCCAGCCAAATGCATGATGTTTTTGCAGCCCTGGTCAATCAGATGAAGGGTTGCTTCATATCCGGCCTTGTAATTGTTGATGATCACGCTTTTGCATTTCGGATGATCACCTACACGGTCAAAGAAAACCACGGGTATCCCCTTTCTAAAAAAAACATTGAAATGGTCGAGGTTTTGTGTTTCATAAGAAAGCGAAACCAGTAATCCGTCAACCCGGCTGTTAAACATGGTGGTTATATTATCCGACTCCTTTTTGAGGGATTCCTGGGACTGGCTGATGATCAGGTTATAACCTTGACTATTGGCAGAATTTTCCATGCCTGATATTACGGTCGACATGAAGTAACTGTCGAGACGTGGAATCACCACCCCTATGGTAGAAGTGAATTTCTGCCTCAGGTTGCTGGCGAAGATATTTTGCTGGTAGCCCATTTTCCTGGCTGTCAGCAGAATCTTGTTTTTTACTTCCTTTCTGACGTGCGGGTGATCTCTCAAACCTCTGCTGACGGTAGATGCAGATATATTCAAAGCCCGTGCAATGTCATAAATGGTTACGTCGTGAATTGATTTCATATGGGATATAGAGGCTGCAAATTACGGATAAAAACCAAAAATATGAAAATAATTCAACAATATTTTGCAATCGGTTGCAGGGAAAGGATATTATTTTTACTTTTAGTTCAATGAAATATTTCTTGCCATTTACAGTGGGACACTTGAAGTGCAAATTATTCTGCCTGGTAATCCTATCCCTGTGCCTGCAGTTGACAAATATCAAGGCAGCTGACAGTACTCCGCTTGTTTCCGAAAAAAAGACGGACGGGTGGTTTTGTCTTGCTGCTGTTGGAAGAACAGCGCCACTCTGCCTCAGTTCTCATGATTTTGCCGGTGTGTTGAAGGTGGCTGAAATATTACAGGCGGATATTGAAAAGGTCACTACGGTAAAGCCGGACCTCTATATTGACACGTACCCCAAAGCCGGTGAGATCATGATCATCGGAACACTTGGAAGCAGTAGGATTATTGACAGCCTTGCAAGTGAAAATAAAATTGACGGATCCCAGCTGGCCGGAAAATGGGAAAAGTTCCTGATACAGGTGGTAAGGAAACCATTGCCCGGGGTCGACCATGCATTGGTAATTGCCGGCAGCGACAAGCGGGGCACTTTGTACGGCATGTTCGAACTGTCGGCACAGATTGGTGTATCGCCGTGGTATTGGTGGGCCGATGTTCCGGTAGCTTCAAACCGGGATCTTTATATAGCCCCCGGGCCTTTTACGCTGGGTGAGCCTTCGGTAAAATACCGGGGTATCTTTCTGAACGATGAAGCACCGGATCTGACCAACTGGGTGGCAGCGAAATTCGGATGGATAGAGCCCCGGAATGACCCTCCCGTGCCGCAGGGCGTTGCCAACTATAACAGTGCATTCTATGAGAAAATTTTTGAGCTGATCCTGCGACTCAGGGGAAATTATCTTTGGCCGGCCATGTGGAACAATGCGTTTAACGAGGATGATCCTGAGAATCCCAGGCTTGCAGATGAATATGGTATCGTAATGGGCACTTCGCACCAGGAGCCAATGCTAAGGGCGCAGAAGGAATGGGACCGGCGTTTTAAGCAAAGGCTGGGAAGCTGGAATTATGCCGGATACCCGGATACACTGGAAAATTTCTGGAGAGAAGGGATCCGGCGAAACAGAAATTATGAGAGTATCATCACCATTGGCCTTCGTGGGGCGGATGACACCGAAATGGCACCGGGTGGTCCGGAGGCAAATATGACCCTGCTGGAAAGGATCGTGGCTGTACAGCGCAACATTATCGCAGAAGAAATGAACCCCGATGTGGAGAAGGTTCCTCAGATGTGGTGCCTGTACAAGGAGGTGCAGGAATATTATAGTGCGGGGATGAGGATTCCTGAGGATGTCACACTGCTCTGGGCCGAAGATAACTGGGGAAACCTGCGCCGGGTGCCAACAGCCGAAGAATGCAAACGGAGCGGAG
>Ga0209431_10003705_pt1 | contig 12118 bp, 9 predicted proteins | sample RifCSP13_3_FD_184021 | JGI IMG/M metagenome (GOLD analysis project Ga0209431, IMG submission 184021) | Soil microbial communities from Rifle, Colorado - Rifle CSP2_sed 13_3 (SPAdes) (version 2) | ecosystem: Environmental > Terrestrial > Deep subsurface > Rock core/Sediment | place: Rifle...
ACGTTTGTTTGGGCAAAAAAGGCATGGGGTGATTACTGGTCATGGGATCCCAAAGAAACGTGGTCTCTGATTACCTGGCTTGCATACCTGGTCTATTTACATACTCCTCTTGTCCTGCCCAAGATGAACATTAATAAATCAAAGGCTGCTGTAATATTAGCAATCTGGCTGCTTATATCTTTCGGGATAGTAAACTTTACGTTTATGGGTTTAAACTACCTGCCTTCAGCGGCTGACAGCGAACACATTTACGGATCTCAATAGTTTTTGAAAAATAAGCATATGCCTACAACGAGGGCACATGTTTATGTCCACGGCAGGGTTCAGGGCGTTTTCTTTCGTGCTACCACGAGAGACAAGGCTCGATCCCTTGGTGTTAAAGGATGGGTAAAGAATTGCCTGGATGGCGGTGTTGAAGCAGTCTTCGAAGGTGAAAAGGATACCGTTGAAAAGGTTGTAGATTGGTGCAAAAAAGGGCCTGAAGGCGCCTTTGTCAATCATATAGATATCCGCTGGGAAAAGTACTCAGGCGAATTTGATGAATTTTCTATAATGTACTAGAGTGCTTGACATTGTTACAACAAACTCAGGCGTTATTCTCTCCATCCGAACTCAGCCAGGTTCAAGCAAAAATCGTATTATCGGCGAGTATGGGGGGCGTTTAAAATTGGCTGTTACAGCAGCGCCGGAAAAAGGCAAGGCAAACAAGGCTGTAATTGAACTGTTGGCAGAGACACTCCACATCAACGAATCTTCTATACATATTATTTCAGGCGAATCATCACGGGACAAGAGAGTGATGATCGAAGGTTTGACTCCTGAAGATATAAAATCCTTGCTGAATCTTCAATCATAAGGAAATTACCCATCTCTATAGATTATAAAAAAACACTCAACTTACCCACGACTCAATTTCCCATGAAGGCGGATTTGCTCAGAAAAGAGCCGGAAATCCAGAAGAAATGGGAAAAGGAGCAACTCTATGAACAAATTCGCAAGGCGCGCGCAGGGAGAGAAAAATATATCTTGCATGACGGTCCTCCTTATCCGACGGGCGAATTACATATCGGTACGGGATTGAATAAAATACTGAAAGACTTTATCGTCCGCTTTCATACCATGAAAGGTTATGATGCGCCTTATGTCCCAGGATGGGATTGTCACGGACTTCCGATTGAACACCGCGTAATGCAAGAGATTGGCGAAGAAGTCAAAACCCTGACCAAACCGGAAATCAGGAAAAAATGTAAAAAATATGCGGAAAAATTTGTAAAACTACAGAAAACACAGTTTAAAGCACTCGGTGTGATGGGGGACTGGGAGCATCCCTATCTGACCTTTGATCCTCAGTACGAGGCCGGTATTATTGAGGTGTTTGGTAAACTCGTAGAGAAGGGATATATATATCGGAGCCTGAAACCGATCCACTGGTGCATGCGCTGCCAAACGGCGCTTGCGGAGGCAGAACTTGAATATAACGACGAAACCAGTCCATCCATTTACGTAAACTTCAAACTCAACGACACGGTTGAGAAGTTATTTAAAGGCGCTGATAGCGATAATTCACACATCATGATATGGACAACTACTCCGTGGACGCTTCCTGCAAACCTTGCCATTGCTCTTCATCCGGAATATGAGTATGCAGCGATTCGTTACTTTAATCCAAAAACTCAAAAGAAAGAAATCACAATTCTTGCCGATAAGCGGACAGATATTGTTATGTCTACGTTAGGTATCAAGGATTTCGAGCGCATTGGAAAAGTACAGGGGAGATTGCTGGAAGGAATAAAATACAAACATACTTTTATGAACAGGTCGGGTTCTGTTGTGCTGGCGGATTATGTGACACTGTCGGACGGAACTGGGTGTGTTCATACAGCGCCTGGACATGGACAGGAAGACTTTCTTACAGGGATTAAATATCACCTTCCCATATTGAGCCCCGTTGATGCCACAGGTGTTTTTACCGACGAAGCAGGAGAACTTGCCGGCCAGCATATCAAAAAGGGGAATGCCTATATAATGAATAGATTGGAAACGGCGGGGGCGCTGCTTTATAAGACGGATTTTACGCACTCATATCCTCATTGTTGGCGCTGTAAGGAACCTGTTATTTTTCGAGCGACGGAACAATGGTTTGTAAATCTCGATTATAATAACCTGCGTCAAAGGGTATTGGACGAGATAAAACGGACTAAATGGATACCCTCCTGGGGTGAAAGCAGGATGGCGGGTATGATTTCAGAACGCCCTGATTGGTGTATTTCCCGGCAGCGTTCCTGGGGTGTGCCTATTCCCGCCTTTTATTGTCTGGATTGCAATCAGGAACTTATAGACATAAAAACGATTGAGCATGTTAGGGACAGATTTGCAAAAGAAGGAGCGGATACCTGGTTTTATAAAGACGTTTCCCATTTTTTACCGCCTGACACTAAATGCTCAAAATGCGGCGGTGTAAGGTTTGAAAAGGAAATGGATATTTTTGACGTCTGGTTTGAATCTGGCTCTAGCCACCATTCAGTTTTACATAAGCGCAGTGAACTGTCGTATCCAGCAGACATGTATTTGGAAGGGACAGACCAGCACCGCGGATGGTTTCAGCTCTCATTGCTTCCATCTGTTGGAGCATGGGGCATGGCGCCTTTCAAGTCCGTCTTAACACATGGATTTGTCGTTGATGAAAAGGGCGAAAAGATGTCTAAATCCCTTGGAAATTTCATATCCGTTGAGGATGCGTTAAAGGAATTTGGCGCCGATGTGCTCAGGTTATGGACTTCTTCTCTGGATTATCAAAATGATATGAGCGTGTCCCGTAACTTAATCCTCAGATGCGCAGATGCCTACAGACGCATTCGTAATACATTCAGATACTTGCTGAGCAATCTTTACGACTTCGATCCTAAGGTGAATACCGTATCCTATAAAGAGTTGCTGGAGATAGATCGCTGGGCATTACATAAAACACAAGAATTAATTAAAAACGTGACATCGGGTTACGAATCCTTGCAATTCCACCGGGTTTTCCATAGTCTCTATAATTTTTGTTCTGTGGAGATGAGCGCCTTTTATCTGGATATCCTGAAAGACCGGTCATATACCTTCGCAAAAAATTCGAAGGAACGACGCACCGCTCAGACCGTTATGTATAACATCCTGTTAAACCTGGTTAAACTATCTGCACCAATTATCGTTCATACGGCCGAAGAAGTCTGGTCTTCGATCGTTCATAAAGACGAAGATGTCTCCAGTGTTCATTTGACAACATTTCCAAAGTGCAATTCAGCTTGGATAGACAACTCTTTAAACGAAAAATGGGAAAAGTTGATTAACATCAAAACTGATGTGGCGAGGGAACTTGAAAAAATGCGTGCCGCCAAGTTGATAGGAAATTCATTAGAGTCGTCCGTCAATCTTTATACAGAAAACGCAGGACTTTGGCAGTTCCTTAAAAGCTGCGAAAATGACCTTCCTATGATATTCATTGTATCTGAGGTGAGGCTCGATAGAAATAGTACGCCAAAGGCTGTAAAGGGGGAATTAACCCAGTATCTCTGGATAGAATGTAATGTATCGCAGCACAAGAAATGTGAGAGATGCTGGAACTTCAGAGAGAGCGTGGGATTAAATCAAGACCATCCAACAATATGCGACAGGTGCATTACAGCGATTCAGCAATCTGGGTAGCTATATAAGTTCATTGTATAGGAATTTTCATTTTATTTAAGCGGGTTTTGGGGTGGCACGGATTATTCCCCTCTTGGGAGGGGTTAGGGGTGGGTCCCCATAAGCGCTAACTTGTTTTTGCTATTTTTTTATCAGGTTGGGATAGCGCTATTACTTTTTATTAGGATTCCAATAACGAATATCGAACAAGGAATAATGAGCTTATTTCGATTTTTGTAACAAGCGTAAAAACCGCGAAACGAAAGGAGGATAAGAAAACCTCATAATTCGAAATTCCTTGTTCGATATTCGTTATTCAATACACGGTTAAATTGATCCGTCATTTTAAATTAGCGCTTATGGGGTGTGTCCCGTGGTCGTGAAATCTCAGTGAACCCCGTTAGAAAGTTTGGAAGAGGCTTCAAACCTCTCCCACACTGTATTTTCTCAAACTCCTCCCTTTCAGACGGAGACTCCTTTCTAACGGGGTGAATATCTCACGAATTACCGGCTTACCCACCCCTTAAATCCCCTCCCAAGAGGGGACTTTCTGACTTGAAATGCAAAATGCAAAATTAAATTACGATTTTCCCTATCAATCCACCGAGCCTCTATTTCTTATTTCCACCTCTGCTTCGAGAAGTATTTTGTAGTGGTCGATTACCGGCGCAGGAAGTTTCTCTAACAGGCTGAGTATCGTGTCGTAGATACGCCTTCTTTTGCCGTATGATATGGCTTGCTCAGCCACGATAGCCGGTTCTTCTTTTGTCTTTTCTTCAAAGAGCCCTGATACCCGAATTCCGAGGGCATTTGCAATCTTTTCCAAAGATCTTTCGCTATATCCCCTCTTTCCGTTCTCTAGAAAGTTTATATAACCCTGGGTTAAGCCACTTCTTAAAGCCAGGTCTTCCTGTGTAATTCCAAGCCTTTCCCTCATCATCCGTAGATTGCTTCCCACAATATTATTCCTCATATATATTTTATAACATGGCGTTATAAAATGGTCAAATACCCTAAGTGATATTATTTTCTTGACATATATAACTACAAGTTATACATTACCCATCTAATTTCATCAGCACGCAAGTGACGTCGCTTGCCTTAGCCGAAGCAATTAATCCTGCAACACTCGAAGGAGGCGCTATATCAGGGATGACTAAAGACATTACTGCGCATAAGCGTGCAGAGGAAGTAATACAAGAAACCAACCACACACTTCAAACCCTTATACAAGCATCTCCATTAGCCATCATCACCCTGGATGCAGATGGACGCGTTACTATGTGGAATCCGGCTGCCGAGCGCATGTTTGGGTGGAATAAACAGGAGGTACTCGGTCAGTATCTCCCATTCGTACCTGACAATAAACAAGAAGCATTCCTGACACTGTGCAAAAGAGCGCTGTCTGGTGAGTCATTTTTGGGCGTAGAGGTGCGTCAACAAAAGCGTGATGGTTCTCCAATTGATATTAGCATTTCGGCAGCGCCAGTGCGTAACGCACAAGGCAATATTAAAGCCGTCATGGGAGTTGTAGACGATGTAACGGAGCGTAAACGAACACAGGCGCTAGAAGCTTTGCTCCATGAGATCAATCAGCTTGTGCTGCAGGGACGTAGCCTGGATTTTATTCTGTCTCACGTATGCAAATGCCTTGTTGACATCCTTGCCTATCCTCTGGTTTGTATCTGTACGAAGGGGGAAGACGGCAGCGTTGGTATTTCGGCACAAGCCGGTACTCATGTAAATCACCTCCGCAATCTTCATGATGTATTCTGTAATAACACCTCTGAGTGTCGATGCCCAACAAGCCTTGCTATCCGTAAGGGACATGCACAGGCGAGCGACATGCAAGAACCTGCCTTTCTCCAATACAGGGAACATGCCAGCAGGTATGGATTACGGTCTTTTATCTCTGTTGCTCTGTGCACACAGGGCGAGAGATTTGGTACGTTGAACCTGTATGCCTTAAAACCCAATGCCTTTGACGCAAAAGCAGTTCAATTATTAGAAAATCTGGCTAAGCGTATGAGCGTGGCTCTGTCAATGGCAATAGACCAACAGTTGTTACATCTGCAAGGTACCGCAATGGCATCAATGGCTAATGCAGTTTTTATTACCGATTGTAATTGCCGTATTAAGTGGGTTAATAAGGCATTTACCATGCTTAGTGGCTATCCGGCAGAAGAGGTTTATGGTCAGACACCGTCTCTGTTCAAGTCAGACAAACATGATACTTCATTCTACCAAAGTATCTGGCAGACCATACTTTCAGGAGAGGTTTGGCGTGGAGAAATCGTAAATCGCCGGAAAGATGGCGGACTTTATACGGTGGAGCAAACCATCACCCCGCTTCGTGATATACAGGGGAAGGTAGTCCACTTTGCCGCCATACATCAAGATATAACCGATAAAAAACAGTCAGAGGCACATATCCACTACCTGGCATATTACGATACCCTGACGAATCTGCCAAATCGCAGCCTCTTTTATGACCGTTTGCACCGTGAACTGGCCCATGCGCACCGCAACGAACGGATGCTGGCAGTGATGTTTCTTGATCTGGACCGGTTTAAAGTCATCAATGACACATTGGGGCATACTTATGGGGATCAGGCGCTCAAAGCAGTAGCAGAGCGGCTGAAAGGCTGCGTGCGTGAGAGCGATACCGTATCACGCTGGGGCGGAGACGAATTTGTCTTTATTATCACAAACATTACCCAACCGCAGGATGTTGCCTTTACTGCACACAAAATTTTTAACGAGATGTCCTCCCCTTTCCAACTTGAAGAACGCGAAGTTTACATAACCCCAACCATAGGTATAGCCGTGTACCCGTTCGATGCAAGGGATGCAGAAAATCTGATCAAAAAGGCCGATACTGCCATGTACCATGGTAAAGAACGGGGACGGAACACCTTCAAGTTTTACACGCAGGATTATAAATAGGTTATTGACAAAGGAAATTACAATGCGGCCATGATTACCGTTGGTATTAAAGAGTTAAAGATAGATTGAGTCATATGAAAAAACTTCTTGCCTTACCTTTTCCTTGATGGTATTATAAAATTCTTTGGAAGGGCGGCGGCATAGCCAAGTGGACTAAGGCCACGGTTTGCAAAACCGTTATCCTGGGTTCGAATCCCAGTGCCGCCTATTTTAATGTACAGGAATTTCAAAGTTGCCCACGAAAAGACGCGAAAGTTCCTCCCCCTGTCCCCCTCCAGAGGGGGATAAAGGGGGAGGATCGGGTCTTTTCGAGTGGTTCGTGGGTAATATGTTGCCGTCGAAGGCCTAATTTAAAAAAACAGAACTGCGATTTTATTTTTTTTCTCCGACATTCACGCTCAGAATGTATAAAATTGAAGCCCTAAGGGATTGACAATAAATAATCTGAACAAGTTTGTTGTCCGACACTTTGAAGATCAGGCATTGTCAGGGCTAAAGCTCAATTCAGACTTGTCCTCGTGAAAACGGGGATAAGACCGTCACTAACCCCGGCCTTAAGGCTGGGGTTAGTGGGTACACGTCCTACCGGGGCTTTAGCCCTGATGGCACAGCAACATGAAGTTGTTCATGTTATTTATTGTCAATCCCTAACTCCAAAAGAACCTGACTTGTAAATAATATTACCGTTGGGCGAGTGGTGGAATGGCAGACACGAAGGACTTAAAATCCTTTGACCATAAAAGGTTGTGTGGGTTCGACTCCCACCTCGCCCATTTAAACGGTGTGATATAGTTCAATCCGATTCCATAGTACAATAATAATGCACTGACAAAATCATTATGATTGAGGAACTTATTCAATGTATGGTTTGTTAATAAAAAAGCTGATTTATAGTATTACTCTGTAAAAACTTCTTTTTTTTGTAAGTTTTTTTCGTGTCATAAAAAGTTAAAAGTGCCTAAAGTTTGAAGTGAGCTAAAGTTAAAGAGGACTCGACGATTTAAAGTAAACCATTAACTTTAGTCACTTTAGACATTTTACACTTTAGGCACTTTGGTTGCGGCTACGCCGCGGTAGGTATTTATTATTTATTAAGGAGTAGTTATGGTAAAAAGAATTACTGTTTTCATGTTTTTTTCGAGTTTACTTGCATTGTCCATGTATGGCTGTGGGAAAAATGAACCTGGCGGCACGCAGCTTGGCAGTCAGACTACCGAACAGGACTTCGCAAAGATACACAAAGATGTCAACTTCAACAAAGAAGACAAGGAAAAGATGCATGGAATGGGAATGGAAACCGAAGGCGGTGGACATGGTATGGGTGTTCATGGCAAGAAAGAAAAACCCGATCCCAACAAGGTTATTGCAATAGTTAATAACGAAAAAATCATCCGTAAGGATTTAGATAAAATCCTGGATCGGTTCAAAGACCATGTAAATCCTGCCGCATTAATATCTATGGAACAGCAAATTACAGATCAACTTATCACACAAAGTGTGTTAAGGCAATTTGTTGTGGAACAAAAATTAACTACTCCCAAAGAAGTAGTAGACCAAGAAATTGCCAAAATGCGGGATAATATCAAGAAAAACCCGACAACCAAAGACAAAACATTAGAACAGTTCCTGGAATTTCAGGGCAGCAACATAGACGAACTAAAAACCGCAATCCGTATGTCGGCGGCAATCGAAACTTACGTATCCAAAGGTGTTGACGATAAAAAACAGGAAGAGTATTTTATGAAAAATATTAGTAATTTTAACGGTGAAACCGTTACGGCAAGCCACATACTGGTTGATACCAAGGGAATAAAGGCACAAGAGGAATTGGACAAAGCAAAGGCAAAGATTGAATCCATTAAAAAAGAACTCGACGAAGGAGCAGACTTTGTGGAGTGTGCAAAGAAATATTCTGACTGCCCTACGGGAAAGACAGGCGGGGATCTTGGTTCGTTTCCCAGACATGGAGTTATGGTAGAAGACTTCGCTAAAGCCGCATTTGCTATAGAAGCAGGCAAAGTCAGTGATCCCGTTAAAACAGAATTTGGATATCATTTAATAAAGGTTACTGCCAGTACTCCAGCCAAAGACGTGAGTTTTAGTGAGGTGAAGGATAGGGTACGAGAGGTGTTGGTTGCCATTGAAATGAATAACCTTGTTAAGGATCTGAAAGAAAAAGCAAAGATTGAGATTGCCTTACAATAATGGATACTGCCCAATCTCTCAATCAAATATCCATCATTTTATATTGGATTTGCTTAGGCGCTTATTCTGTTTATTGTCTCTTTGGATTCACACAATGGAAACTGCGATTCCCTATTCTATTAGGAATTGTGCTTCTCCATATTGCAACAATCACGATACGCGGCATATCGATAGAGTATTTCCCTTTAACCAATAAATTCGAATCCTTTAATGCCTTTGCCGCTGCTACGTTTATCGTACTGCTCATTTATATGAGAACAGAAAGTCATATCTATCGCATGTCCTTTTTTGGAGTGGGATATGCCTTTCTTGTAGCAGCCGTGCTTTTTCCAAAAGGATTAAGTTATGCCCCGCCCCTGATGCTTACTATATGGTACATATTGCACGTCCCCCTCTCTTTCTTTTGCTATGCATTGTGGGTTAGTGCGATGGCAGCAGCCGTTGCACGTTACTTCACGTCAGGCGAAAAGAAGCAGTATGACCAGATTATCGATTCTGGGTTTCAATACGGTCTTATAATCTTTTCTATTTCGATGATATTCGGAGGATTATGGGGATACGTTGCCTGGGGGTCATATTTTCTCTGGGACGCTAAGGTTGTCTGGTCCGTTATTATATGGTTTTTTTATGCCACCTGTTTACACCTGGATTACTGGCAGGAGGCTAAACGATTTAAACCGCCAATGGCTATTGTGGGATTTGTAATCCTGATAATGACGTATGTAGGTACAAGCTTTCTCATTGGCAGTTCTCATAGTTTTCGATAATAAAAAATTGTACGTGAAAAAGATATACACTATATTTAAATCACAAAAACTAGGCATCATCGTTGGGTTCACGGTTACAGGTTTGCTCATCATCGGCAGCCTTATCATGAACTTTCAACCTCAACAATATATGGGACTTTCAGGAGAGGATATTTCCTTCTTTTTCACCCATAAGAAACCAATCCATACATGGTTTTATCTTCTCTTTATCGCCTGCATTATTTACGGCATCAATGCATTCTTATGTACCCTCGACTCGATTATCAGAAAGGCAAAAGGCGGCGTAAAGAAGATTCCCTTGTACGGGGCGTCTATAGTACATATTGGGTTTGTAATCACCCTGATTGCGCATCTCATTGGCGGTCTCTATTCCTCTACTGAACCTCCTATATCAGTGGCTGATGAATGGACAGACCTTGGTGGTGTTAAAATGAAGGTCACAGACCTCAAGACAAGTTCATATCCAAATGGAATGCCTAAAATAATAGAAGCATCCGTAACCGTCAGGAAGGATGGAATTGAGTTTTCGGATACACTCGGTTACAACAACCCCGTTCTTTTACAACATGGAATTCTGGAGATTCTCCTGCGGGATTACGGATGGATTGCATCAAGTGTGGTTCTTAAAGTAGACGACCGTATTTGTGCTATGAATGTAAACGATACATTTACCGCAAATGGCACGCAGGTACGTGTTGCCGATTTGTACATGCCTCCACAATATCGCTATCCTGTGGTAAAACTTACCTCAATAACACAAAACAACGAAACACAACAGACCTTTTTACCCATCGGTGAGAAGAATGCAAAAGAGATGTATGGGTCAAAGATTATTTTTGCAGATATTAATTCTGTGCCAGGCGTTCTTGTCGGCGTTAAAAATAACCCGAGCATCCCGCTTACCTTTGTGACGATATTCTTCTTTTCCACCGGCATGATTCTCGTGATCCTCAGGATTATTGGCAGGATGGTAAGCAATTAAATCACCTTATTTAATAAAACAAATTATTTTCACCTTCCATTTTCCATCTCATTTTTACTTCCTCCATCAGATGTGTTAAACGATCTACCGATAGATCAAGCGTATTCGCAAAACTAAGTTTTTCAAGCACATTCTCCGTATAGGAATCTGGCAGGGCGTCATATTGTTTACTCAGGATATTTGCAAGTTTAACTATAGGGATTATCTCCTGTGATTCTATACAAACCTCCTGGATATCATCTGCGCTGTGGTGATAGCGTATCACATCAACAATCTTTGGAGGAAATCCCCACTTTTCAGTTATCAACGCCCCAATCTCCGTATGATTAAAATCCAAAATAATCTGTTCTGCCTCATCATAGGTTACGTGGTCTTTCACGATCTTTTGATGAATGAGCGAAGAAATTTCCGGATAAACGCTTCCAATAAACGCCTTTCCAATATCATGTACCAATCCACTCACTAATGCATCTTCTAACAGGTCACATCGCAATTCTTTCGCCAAAACCGTAGAAGTGATAGACACCCTTACTGCATGTTCCCATAAGGAATGATTATCCGCGTCTGCTGTAGTCAATACATGTTTCACGGCTTGAGCTATAACGAAAGATTTAATGCCCCTCAATCCCAGGGTTACAACAGTATCGGTTAAATTCTCTGCTTTTTTTAATCGGCCGTAAAAAGACGAATTGGCAACTTTAAATATCCTTGCAACCAAACCCTGATCTTTTTCAATCACCGCAACAATTTCATGTACCGTCACATCCTTGGCAGAGATCGTTTCCATAAGTTTTAAGACTATCGTTGGCATATAGTAAAGATTCTCTGCCTTTTCTATGACTTCTTCTATTTTATAATGTGTTGCCTGCATAGCTTATCCTAACCCGAACGACTCGGAAGACGATAATTGCCCGATATTTCAAACTTTTAATGATGAACTTTAATCTGCGTTGATTACACCGTATTACTACATGCAACCGGATATTCCTCGCCTACGGGGATTTCTTCCTTATAGGCCGATGAGGCGTACCGGTTGGAATTATATCTTGAATAGGCATAGGCATTCCCACAAGTTAATAAACTCATCTTTTCCAGATATTTTATAACGGTTGTAACTACCGTCGCATGACTCCAGGTTAACGGGGAAACCGAAATAGGCTCGTTGGTATAAGGATTTATTTGCTCTGCCAACACTCCAGAGGGTAACGAGTGATCCGCTACCCATTCCAATATCGACAATGCCTTCTTTAAGTCATTTTCATTCTGTGCCCTTGCAATCTCATATTCTGCTAGCCACATGGTGCAAATAAACCATGGGTTTCCAGGCACATTATTTACATCGCCGCTCACCCTATGGTAATTGTCACCAACGTATCGTGCTATCCCACCCACATGTGTCTTGACCCATAAGACGTCTTTTACTGCCTGCATGGTAGATTGAACCAGAGGATCATAAGGCGAAAATACCCCGAAAGAAAACAACCCACATAAACTGGCATCTACATTCATATCGAGTTCATATCCATCCCCCTTCTTTTTGCCCATCCGAGCA
>Ga0209431_10003707_pt1 | contig 12117 bp, 14 predicted proteins | sample RifCSP13_3_FD_184021 | JGI IMG/M metagenome (GOLD analysis project Ga0209431, IMG submission 184021) | Soil microbial communities from Rifle, Colorado - Rifle CSP2_sed 13_3 (SPAdes) (version 2) | ecosystem: Environmental > Terrestrial > Deep subsurface > Rock core/Sediment | place: Rifle...
TATCGCCGCCACACCTATGGCAAGGGCGACAATAACGAACCTGGTCCCCTCAGGAGTAAATCTGAGCTGCCTCGGAGGGCGGAGAAAGCGCAGGAGTCTATGCTTAATTTCTCTGAGCTGCATGATAGAATTTTACTCAGGGCTGGAGGTTGATGCAAGGAATATAAAGTAATATGCGATTGGAAGCGGTTTTGGGCTTAGTCCATCCTCTTTCTGAATCCCGAAAAGAACCCTATTATCTCTTTCTTCCATACAAAGAAAAGGATTGAGAACAGAAGGGTGCCTTCTAAGGTCATCTGCAGCAGGAGTGGATAATCAAGCTTATAACTGTTCGTCGAGGGATCGTATTTGTAGCAGAAAAGGGTCACCTTCTCCAGAAGGCCGGCAACCCCGACCTTTTCGCCTTTCTTAAACTTGTCAGGGTGATAAATAGGGCTCAGTACCTGGTCAGGCTTGAAATCTATGCCGTATACATGGCTCAGGATATGACCGTTCGCGTCAACAACAGACACCATGTTTATATGCTGAAAATGGTCGCCTTCTTTTTTATAGAAGAAACCGAAGTCCCTAGTCATCCTGTCTATAGTTTCTTTGCCGGCAGTGGTAAATCGCCAGTGGTCAAAGTCCTTCGTGAAGTTGGAGCCAAACTCCTTCAGCTTCTGCGGGGTATCCCTGTCAGGGTCGAAGCTTACAGTCACTATATTAAAGTCCTTCCCAAGCCTCTCTTTTTTTTCTTTGATCACATTGGAAAGGCTGAGTGTAATGGTAGGGCAGATATGTATGCAGGATGTGTATATAAAGCTGACCACAAAAGGTTTCCCAGCGAATTCGGAGGCGTTAAACTCCCTCCCGTCCTGGTCTATGAGCCTGTATTCGCCGATCTTACGGCCGATGACGTCCTCGCTTTTTACGACAGAGGTCTGTTGCTCGGACTTAGGGGGTTCAGCAGCAAAAGAGGCTTGTAAATAAAGAAAAAGAAATGACAATAAAAAAAGTCTCTTCATCAAGGATATTCCTTCTGATTTAATACCAAGTAAGCTTTCATTAGGCTCAATAGTAGATGTTTGAAAGCAACCTGGTCTAAACAAAATCAAGAAAAAAGGGGTATGCAACGCATACCCCTTTCACACAATCAACCTTCACGCATCAGTCTTAGCGGATCTGCCATATGTTGGAAAGAAGCTTAAAGTTCACAACATAAACAACTACGAAAACAGCAAGGAATACAAGGGCTATTACAAATGTTCCCGGCGCCTCAAATCCCTCTTTATGATCACTCATGACAACCTCCTTTGAATTAGGTTTAGGCTAAGGTTAAGGCTGAGAATTTCTCAACCTCGACCTCGACCTGAACCCTTTATATTTATTGAATCTTCTTACCGATAAATACAGAGGCCACTGTGTTCAACACATAAAGGGCCCCGCCTATGATGGCAAGTAGTCCGCCCAACCCGGTAAGCGCCAAGAAAAAGAATGCAGTCGGGTCAAACTGGAATGGGAACTGAGCGCCAGCAAAGGTAACATCCCAGTGTCTTCTTGGTATACCATAACCTCCGGCAAACATCATGGCGTTGGCAAAGATGAATACGCCTCCCCCAAAGAAGTATGGGGACAACTTTGCCATTGTCTCGCTGAATATCTGCCTTCTAAATATCAGCGGGACGATATAGTACGTAATACCCATAAAGGCCAGGGTTGTACCAAGAACAACTGTTCCGTGGAAGTGACCCGTGATGCTCCAGGTGTTGTGCCTGATGATACTGATCTGCTCAGTACCGAAGGTCACACCGGTGATACCTCCAACAAAGCCGAAGCCCATGAGGGAGATAAACATGGATGCAAATGCAGGGTTCCCCCAGGGCGCCTTCTTCAGCCACTCAAACAGACCTTTGGTGAACCCTTTCTTCCTTTGGGCTACCTCAATCATGGCCGGTACAGCAAAGGCGTGGATCATGCTGGCGAGAACAGCCAGGTGCATGACATAGCTGGTGTTTACGATCTTGTGCCAGATGCTCAAGGCAGGATCGACCAGGAGGTGATGCTCAGATGCCACGTTGATGAAGAGGACATACAGGAGGAAAGCAGTCCTGCAGAGCTTCTCGTTGAGCGGCTTTGCCCCTGTGGTCAGTGTGGCAATAAGGTACCACACGGCAACCATAGCACATACATTTATCTGCTGGGATGCATGACCGAGTGCCCAGAATGCAAGCCTGTACATCTCAGGATCGATGTGTGGCAAAATACCGGCAGACCAAAGAAAGGTCGGGATATAAAAAGCTGCGCCGTGCAGAAGAGTGAAGACTGCAATTGTTGCGGCGCACATGAGACCAAAGGTGACGATTGGCAGCGATCCCTCGTAGGTTTTTTCCTTCTTTGCCACAACAAGGGCTGCAAAGAAGTGGCCTATGGCAGTAAGTGCACCCACTGCAAAAAGTATTATCCCAAGGTAATACAGTGGGCTTGCCTTTAACGGCACATATGATGTAAATGCAACCGTAGCCTGTCCAACAAGAACTGTGTAGTTAATAAATGCGCCGCCAACCACCATCAGGATGAATGCCACCCAACCTACCTTCGGAGCAGGCAGCCTGTTGTTAAGCAACACTGTACTGCCGAAATAGAGGCCTGCCACCTCAAAGAATATGATCCATGCGATGAGCATGTCAAGGGCATGAGCCGTCAGGAGCCTGTAAAACCACTCTTCATCAAGAAGATGAATTGCAGGCCAGCGAGTAAGAAGAATAAGCAGCGCAGCCAGGCCTCCGACCAGGAGACAGACAACTGCGGCAACAGCATTGACCTTTATCAGGGTCTCCGCCGGAAGGTGTACCTTTAGTCCTGTAGTAGGACACGTTCTAAACTGTTCAGCCATTTAAGCACCCCCTATCCTTTAACAATTATTTTACCAGCCATCAGGTGATGACCGATTCCACAGAATTCATTGCAAATTAAACCATACTCACCTGCCTCGGTTGGTGTAACCTTTAAGACATAGTCATACCCCGGAACGATCATGAAGTTTGCATTAAACTTTGCAGAAACGATCGAGAAGCCATGCTGCCATGCAACATCTCCGCCACCCTTAATAGATGAGATGTGAAGCCTGTATTCCTTACCTGCTTCAAGCTCAAGGATTGAGGACCACTGCCATATCCCGGTACCTGCCAGATAAATATCACTGCCTGCAGGCGGATGGACAACAGGTACTCCGCTCTCTTCACGCACCTTGTATTTTTCATTAAAGGCAATAACAATCTTCTCAAAATCATCAACAGAGACCTTATAAGATTCATTTGGCGTATTCTGCTTCGCTATTACATGCCACACAGGCATCATAAAAAAGGTACCCAGACACCATATAAGGGCTATGGTGACCCATATCTTTTCCTCCCTATCAAGAGGCCTCCACCATATCCTTTCAACCGTTATACTCATATCATACCTCCATAATCTTATACTTTTACTTTAAAAATCTATACCTGTACTACTCCTGATTAATGAGCTGGAGCTTGTGTTGCTGCCTCGGGGGCCATTGCAGAAGCTGCTTCAGCAGCCGGGACCGCCTGCTGTGACACTGCCGGCTTTAATGCCTCCATAGCCTTGCTCACGTCCATCTGAGGGAGGGTTGCTATCTCTATCAGCCCCCAGACAGTATAGATTAAGGTTGGCACAATTATCCCTAAGGCAAATATCCCCCACATATTGTCATAGAGCGCCTGCCAAGATAATGCTTTCTGTTCATCCATAACTTTTACCTCCCTGTTTAATTACCCCAAAAAGTGTAACACACCCTCAAGAACAACTTACCTGCGAGTCACCTCCTTCCAGATTTAACTTGAACCGTAAGTCCTGTGACGTCTTATTATTTCCCCGCTTCACTATAATTCGCCCGTTTAAGTATATATGCGAAAACATACCTTATGACCACAAGACTGTCAAATTACGGACGAACGATATCCCATAATAGCGCACCGAACTATGATATGCATCATATCCCATAAAAATACGCCGATCGGCTACATTGATACAAACTAAAGGCTTATACCAATGTAGTTATTTTGGTTGTTCGATCCGAGAAATAAGCCAGTAAACAGCGCCAAGGACAGCAATGGCTGCAATAAGCGAAAACTGGGCCTCTATGGCCTCAGACTTTAGCATTATTATAAGGAGCTTTCTTATGACTGCAACAAGGGCTACTCCTACAAAGACCTTTATGGCGAACTTCCCGCCCTTCAGGTGTTTTATCTCAGTGTCGACAAGCTCGATCACAACCCACAGCATCAGGAGAGAGCCGAGGGTGCCGATGAGCCCCTTTTCTATATCGCCGGCAAAAATATGGGTCACATCGTAGACAAACAGGCCAAGAACTGTGACTCCCATCAATACGAGACCCAATACAAGAAAGAGGTTCAGGCCGTAACTGAACCTCCTGGCAAAATCAATAAGATGCGACTCTACGCTCTGTGAGATGAAGTAATGCTTTCGCTCCTCCTCTATATAAGAACTTGTTAATGCATCAAGATTTATATCCAGCATCTTCTCGATAGAGCCCCATAGATAGAGTCTCTCCTTTTCATCGCTTATCTCTTCCCTTAATATCCTGCCGCAGAACCATTTAACAAAATGCATGGCTGCGTTGACGTAATGGGCGCTTAGGTTTATCTTGACATGGGCCGAACCGATCTGCTCAAGGTCTTTCAAATACTGGTTATTGTACTCCCCGGAAAACAGTTTCATGAACCAGACTTTGAGTCCGTCCTGATGTCTCTTGATGGTTTCTTCATCCTTTAAAAACTTGGGGGTGTCTTCAAAAGACTTTATATGGTTATAAAACTCTGTCGGAAACCGGTCCCTGAACCTCTCCATAATCGGGTGCAGTTGCCTTAGGTTTTCTGCATCTCTGGATGTAAAACCGTAGTGAGCCATTATCCTGTCAATAGATTCCATATGCCCTCCTGCCGCAACTTTAGTTTCTACTTATCACCGTGTCAACAAAAATCTTACATTTGGTGCTCACTTTGCACTTTACTAACCGTAATATTTATTTTATATTATCACCTCATTTTTATTTAAGGCCTAAATCCTGCAACCGAACCACAGAGCACACAGAGCAATTTACTGATTTAAAAGGAATAAACCCTAAGATCAAATTTTTTCTCCGTGTATTCAAAAGTGACTTTAATAGTGGCCATATAATTTTTAAAATCAAACTCGCGAGAACACGGAGAAGAAAAGGGTTTTAAAAGATTCTTATACTTAAAATTAATCTCTGTGATCTCTATGGTTTGGTTTTGACAATACTTGGTTTTTAGTTAAGAGGTTATCGATGAACATTGCTATTGCCAGCGACCATGGCGGTTTTGAACTTAAGGAGGAGCTCAGGGCCTTCCTGAAAGATACGGGTATAAGCTGTACCGACCTGGGGGTTGCTAATGGCGAGTCTGTTGATTACCCTGATTTCGGGATGGCACTCGCCGTGAGGGTATCGGACGGAGAGTTTGAAAGGGGCATCCTGATATGCGGGACTGGGATTGGGATGTCCATAGTTGCCAACAAGTTCCCGAAGGTAAGGGCTGCCCTTGTCTGGGACACCTTCACTGCAAGGATGGCCAGGGAGCACAACGATGCGAATGTCCTGGTTATCGGAGGCAGGACGACTGAAAAAGGTCTGGCAAAGGAGATGGTCAAGGTGTGGCTTGATGCAAGGTTTGAGGGAGGAAGGCATCAGCTAAGGCTGGATAAGATAAGGGAAATAGAAAAAAGGTGGGGGATGGGATGATATCGAGGCTAAAAAATTTCGATCCTGAGGTTTACAAGGCTATCGTAGACGAGACGAGGAGGGAGGAGGACAAGATTGTCCTGATTGCCTCCGAGAACTACGCGTCCGAAGCAGTACTTGAAGCCCAGGGTTGCGTGATGACGAACAAATACGCTGAAGGATATCCCGGAAGGCGTTATTATGGCGGGTGCGAATATGTGGACGTGGTGGAAAACCTGGCCATAGAGAGGGCAAAGAAGATCTTCGGCGCAGAGCACGTAAATGTCCAGCCTATATCAGGCTCTGCAGCCAACATGGGTGTTTATTTTGCCATGCTGAAGCCCGGTGACACAATACTTGGGATGAACCTGGCCCACGGGGGACACCTGACACACGGCGCCTCTGTCAGCTTTTCAGGGAAGATATTCAAGGCTGTTTTTTACGGGGTAAGCAAGGACACAGGCCTGATAGACTATGACGAGGTGGAGCGGATAGCCAAGGAGCACTCCCCGAAGATGATAGTTGCAGGTGCCAGCGCATATTCAAGGATACTCGATTTCGAGAGGTTCAGGGAGATTGCGGACGAGATAGGAGCATATCTGATGGTGGACATGGCCCACATTGCAGGGCTTGTGGCTGCGGGGGTCCACCCTTCGCCCGTTCCTTACGCTGATTTTGTTACAACCACTACCCACAAGACCCTCAGGGGCCCAAGGGGAGGGATGATCCTTTGCAGGGAGGAGTACGCAAAGGAGATAGACAAGATCATCTTCCCCGGCATACAGGGCGGGCCGCTTATGCACGTGATCGCCGCCAAGGCAGTGGCTTTCAAGGAGGCCTTGACGCCGGAGTTCAGGAAATATCAGGAGCAGGTTGCGAAGAACGCAAAGGCCCTCGCCAATGGGATGATCGGCAAGGGGTACAGGATAGTTTCGGGAGGGACAGATAACCACCTGATGCTTGTTGACCTGACCAGCAAGGGGATCACTGGAAAAGAGGCGGAAGAGTCCCTGGATAAGGCAGGTATAACGGTAAACAAGAACGGGATACCTTTCGATCACAGACCGCCGCAGGTAACGAGCGGGATAAGGCTTGGAACTGCCATAGTAAGCACAAGGGGGATGAAGGAGCCGGAGATGCATGAGATTGCAAATCTCATAGACAGGGTCCTCAGCAACCCAACGGATGACATGAACCTCTTCTCCGTCAAGCCTGATGTAAAGGCCCTTTGTGAGAGGTTCCCGTTTTACAGGGAGTTGTTGGAAAGGATGTAGTGTTCACTGATGTCCTTAATTTTTTAAAAAGCAGTGAGGGGACAGTAATTAAGGGGCGGTAATTTCGACTATGAGCATAACGCCGGATTTTATCCATGATGAAATCGAAAGACAGTGTTATGAAATATCGCTTCATGCAGATGAAGAACGGCTTGCTGATGGTCTAACAATTTCCTCTCTGGAATCCGTTCTATCAGACTGTAAGATCATAGAAAAATATCCTGACGACCAGCGGGGAGAAAGCTGCTTGGCGTTGGGTTTTGCGCCGGATGGGAGAGCCGTTCATGTCGTTTGCGGAAAAAATCGGTCCAGGCATTTGATTATCATTACGGTTTACATTCCAATCATGCCGAAATGGAAAGACCCGTATGCAAGAAACCGATAAAGGAGGTGTCTAAGCATGGCAAAGAAATATAGTGACTGCTATTACTGCGGAGGAGTTGTAGAAGAAAAGGTTGTGCCCCGTGAATTGAGGTGGCAAGGCCATTTATTTGTTATCGAAGATGTCCCTATGGGCGTATGCAATCAGTGCGGTGAAAAATTCCTTAAGCCTGATGTCGCAAAAGATATTGACAGGATTCTGGAGGAGAAGGAGAGACCTCAAAAGACCATCCAGGTCCCGGTTTATCACTACGAGCATCATGCCTGCTGACAGTGAAAACAGGTGGGCCCTATGGTGGACTGTGCCCACCGTAACTTTATACAAGGAAGTTGCCGTGAACAGACTGAATTTGGGAAGTGTCTCTGGTTTTTTGAGATGCATGAGATAGCCAATCTCATTGACAGGGTTCTGAGCAACCCAACGGATGACATGAACCTCTTCTCCGTCAAGCCTGACGTCAAGGCCCTTTGTGAGAGGTTTCCGTTTTACAGCGAATTGCTGGAAACACTTTAAAAATCTTAACACCGGATGGACATACAAAATCTTTTGAGATTGACAAAAAATAAAAGCATGCTATAGATATAGCGCCTGACGAGATCAAAAGGTAAGGGGGTGAGTCTGGAACTCTAAGTCTTTGATTGCGAAGCAAAATTTAAAAAGTAAAAAGGAGGGGTTATGAAAAAGAAATATAGCTTAGTTGTAATTCTTGGGATATTATTGATTGTATCAGGATGTGCTGGCCTTAATAAAAGCCAGTATAATACTCCCATGAATGTAACGCTTAAAGCTCCACTTAAAGCCGATGTTGATGTTAATGTAGGCGAAAAGATTTCTGGGACGGCATCTTCAACAGTAGTGTTATTCATATTTGAAATAGGAAGACCTACAAAATTCGCGGATGGGGTCACTTACAAAACTAGTAGTGGAGTTGGACTGGCAGCAATGGAGTATGGTACCGTTCATCGTTTAAAGGCGGCTGCAGCATATGATGCCGTTACAAAAGCAAAAGCTGATATACTTGTAGCACCTAATTATGTTGTTGATGTACAGGACCAATTCTTTTTCAAGACAATTAATGTGACAGTTACAGGATACAAGGGAACTATAAAAAGCATAAAAACTGACAACGATCCTCCCTCTAAGTAACAATGGGTACTATTGTTTCTCCCTTTTACAGTGATTTAATAGCTTTGTTATAACAGCCCCGCTATAAAGTCGGGGCTGTTATTGCTTAATATTGCCTCTCAATATCGTATGAAGAAACGAGTGCTGCAGAAACATAGATACTTTATTTAAAGGGAAAGCAAAGTAAAACTAATGAAGAATGTCCTGTTTTTCAACTCTTCTCTACTTAGACCAAAACATAAGCTTGGAAATGCGCTCTGCTGGCTTGCCTTGCTGTGCATCTCTATCCTTATTCTATTTGGTTCATTAAATGTCCTGGCCGAAACAACTACGGCAATACAAAACGTCAATATATTGGTTATAGAGGATGCAACTATTGAAGGCAAGGGAGCTGACAGTGTTACCCAGTTGGCGATAGATCTTCCTAATTTTTTCAGGAAGGCTTTAATTAAGCAAGGTTTTCGTGTTATTACAAATCCTGACAAACCCTACGATTTTGAGGCTAAATTGCGTGCAGAGGTCGATTCTTCATATGCTGTATTTAATGCACGGGTAGTCTTCAAACAGGCAACCCTAATCTTGGAAAAGGATGGATATGAAGTTGTAACCATTGAATATAGTTCGAATGATATTGGCGGTAATTGGAAAACTTATGGTGCGGAAGGGGAGCAATACGCAATAAAGGCAACTGCTGCATTAGTAAATAAGCTGATGCAATCATCTACTTTTGCCTCACTTATTATGAATCGGCAGCAAGTTCCATCAAAACTTCAGGAATTAGATCAACCAAGGAGTGGGGTTGCGGTTGCAGGTATACATAATTCTGCCCCAGCAATACCTATCGTCAAATCCGACGTAGACGACCTCCCTACAAAAAAGGCAAAAGCGAACAAAAGCGCCTACGCAATTGTCATCGGCATTGAGCAATACCGTCAGAAACTCCCCAAGGCTGATTTTGCGACCCATGACGCACAGACAATGACAGATTATCTGACAAGGGTGATGGGATACCCTGAAGAGAACGTCGTCACTCTTCTCAACGACAGAGCAACAAAGAGCGACTTTGAGAAATATTTCGGGAAGTGGCTTTCCAACAATGTTGAGAAGGGCGGTTCGGTATTTGTTTACTATTCCGGCCACGGGGCGCCAAATACCAAAACCGGTGATGCCTATCTTGTTCCGTACGATGGTGATCCTGCATTTATTGACGAGACCGGATATTCCCTGAACAAGCTTTATGAACAGCTTGGCAAGCTTGAGGCAAAGGAGATAGTGGTTGCTCTTGATTCCTGCTTCTCTGGCGCAGGCGGAAGGTCGGTCATTGCAAAAGGCGCACGGCCTTTGGTCATGAACATGAAAACATCAGCAATCCCTGCAAAGGTGGTGGTCCTTTCCGCATCGTCAGGGGAACAGATAAGCTCGACCTATGACGAGAAGGGGCATGGCCTCTTTACATACTTCATGCTGAAAGGACTGAAGGGCGAGGCAGAGACGAACGGCAGTGTGGAGATAGGAAACCTGTTCGAGTATATAAAGCCACAGGTGGAGCGCATCGCAAGGAAGAGCTATAACAATGAACAAACCCCTCAGTTGATTGCGCCGAAGGAGCTGGTGGGGATGAAGTTGCGATGAACAGATTCTTTATAGCGTTATATCTTATCTTGATTGCAAACCTTTCTTATGCTTCTGAAAAACCGGTCTGGGTCGAGGCCGAGGGAGAAGCTTACCAGGGCGATATAGAGACCCCTAAAGAGGTAAAGGAAAGGGCAAAGAGGGATGCTGAAAGCAAGGCGATAGATGCGGCGGTCGGAACTTTTATAAAGTCCCATACTCTTGTCTCCAACTATCAGCTTGCCGATGACCTGATATATGCCGCAGTCCGTGGGAAAATTGACAAGGTGGAAGTCCTTAAAGAAGGATGGGATGAGAAGGAGAGGAACCTTTACAGGGTCAAGCTCAGGGCCATGATAGAGCCTGTATACCCTGAAAAAGGCGAGGGGCTGTCTTTAAAGCTTTCTCTCTCAAAGACGAGCCTGAAGGAAGGTGAAGAGGTAAAAGTCTTCTATCAGGCAATTTCGGACTGCTATGTTTATCTGTTTTCGGTTGCTGCCGACGGCTCTGTTACCTTGCTCTTCCCTAACTCAATGGACAAAGACAACAGCGTGAAGGCTGGCAAGGCCGTTGAGTTTCCTCCGGCGGACAGCAATATCAAGCTCCAGGCTCAATTTCAGCCAGGTTTTACAGGTAGCAAGGCAGAGGAGAAGATAAAGATCATTGCCACAAAACAGAAAGAGGATATAATCCCCCTCGGATTCCAGGAGGGGGTCTTCAAGGTCTACGATGCAAACTCTACAGGGATGATAAGCGACCTTGTCAAAAGGCTTAATCAACTTACACCGTCCGACTGGACAGAGGCTACAGCGGTGTATACGATCAATCGTTAGTAAGTGACTAAACTACCCTCCTTGACAAAATAATGGAGTGCCGTCTTACAAGCTCAATAGGGCCCCTCCTTACTCGCCTTGTCATTGAAAATCAACACTTGACTTGTTGTCAAATTGACACTACAGTATGTTGTATTATGACAGAGTACTTCGGTAGGGCAATTGCCCGAACAATAATTGACGCTCTTGAGAATATGCCTGTGGTTGTTCTTACCGGTATGAGACAGACGGGAAAGAGCACATTTTTACAGACTGAACCCGGCCTTAAAGAGAGAAGATACGTTTCCCTGGACGACTTTGCCCAGTTGGAGGCTGCCAAGGAAAACCCTGAAGGGTTTATTGACTCCAACGAACCATTGACTATTGACGAGGTTCAGAAATGTCCGGAATTGCTTACAGTCATCAAGAGGGCGGTCGATAAAAGAAGAAGGCCTGGACAATTTCTACTGTCCGGGTCTGCCAATTTTTCGATCCTCAAAGGGGTATCAGAGAGCCTTGCCGGCAGGGCGGTTTACTACACCATGCATCCGTTTGTCAGGCGTGAGATGGACAGCAAAACTGGCGAGGCTCCATTTTTAAAGACTTTTATTTCGGAGCCGCATCTTCCAAAGATAAAGACTACTCTCCTTATAACGATGGAAGATATCCTGATGGGCGGTATGCCTACGGTTTGCCTCGGCAATATAAAAAACAGGGGTATCTGGTTCAAGGGGTATGAACAGACCTATCTTGAAAGAGATGTGAGAGAGTTCAGCCAGATAGGGGACATCATCCAGTTCCGTCATCTGCTGCATCTGACAGCTCTGAGGACCGGCCAACTGTTGAGTCCAAGTCAGCTCGGCAGGGATGCCAAAATGAATGCGACAACGGCATCGAGATACCTGTCCATTCTTGAAGCATCCTTTTTCATATACCGGCTGAGCCCATATCTTCGGAGCCGGGCCAGCAGACTTATAAAGTCGCCAAAGCTCTATATAAGTGACCCAGGCCTTGCCTGCTATCTTGCCGGGATACGGGACCTCGCATCCGATTCTATCAGAGGAGCCCTGATGGAGACTTATGTCGCCCACAACCTCATGGGAATAATTGATTCGAACTGGCCTGAAGCGCACATCTATTTCTGGAACGTCCAGG
>Ga0209431_10003710_pt1 | contig 12107 bp, 15 predicted proteins | sample RifCSP13_3_FD_184021 | JGI IMG/M metagenome (GOLD analysis project Ga0209431, IMG submission 184021) | Soil microbial communities from Rifle, Colorado - Rifle CSP2_sed 13_3 (SPAdes) (version 2) | ecosystem: Environmental > Terrestrial > Deep subsurface > Rock core/Sediment | place: Rifle...
AGCGTTGTCGCGTTACTCAAAAAACTGATAATATCCGATAACATAATTTTGCTTTACTGAAGCTCAAACTTTGACAAAGTTTACCACATTCAACTAAAATTAAAAACCACTTATGCTTTCGACACCCCATCTTCTTACTGGAGCTGCAATTGTTAAGCTTATACCAGAACCTACTATAGCATTACCGGTTGCCTTTGCTTCGCATTTCGTTTTGGATGCAATCCCCCATTGGGACGGCTCACCACGCCCACCGTACAGTAATACGATAAAAATAAATATCGCTATTGATTATATTTTTGGTCTTTTGGCTGTAATAATATTGTCAACCGGAGACGCTCGCTTTTTATGGATCGTTGCTGGGGCTATTACCGCTACAGTACCTGATTTTATAATGGGTTTTTACCGAAATTGGCAAACTCCATTTCATAGTCACCGCTGGTTTCACCATTTCAATCTATTTCACTTAAATATCCAAAAAAACCTACCAGCTTTTTTGGGACTTACCATCTCATTTATGGTCTCTGGCTTGGCAGTTTTTCTTCTGATAAGGTAATTTTCGATGACGAGGGCTTACTTAACCCTTTCTACATACTCACCGCTTCTTGTATCGACTTTAACTTTATCGCCAATATTAATAAAGAGAGGAACTTTTACTTTAAGATCATTCTCTAATATCGCATCTTTAAACACATTGGAAACAGTATCACCTTTTACTCCAGGTCCAGTTTCAGCAATTCCTAAGGTTATAAGTTTAGGTAACTCTACGTTAAGTACAACATCTTCTGAGGTCAAAACTTCGTATATCTCACCTTCTCTTAGGAATTTTTCCTTTTCCCCAAGCATAGAGAGAGAAATTGGAAACTGTTCAAAACTGGAAGTGTCCATAAAAATAGCTAATTGATTGTCTTTGTACAGGTATTGAAGTTTCTTCTTCTTGGTTTCAGCTTCTTCAACCTTGGCTCCAGAAGTAAATGATTTTTCTACTTGTAGGCCAGTCTTAAGATTTCTTGCTTTTATTTTTATGTTCGCACTTCCCCGCCCTATTTTGGTGTGTTGGTAGGAAATTACTTCAAATATTTCTCCCCCTTCTTTGAAAGTTGTACCAGCTCTTAGTTCAGTTGTATTTATCATAAATTATATAATCCAGATGGTGCCGAGGGAGGGAGTCGAACCCTCATGGAGTTGCCCCCACGGGTTTTTGAGACCCGCGCGTCTACCATTCCGCCACCTCGGCAAGTGAAACGCAGTCGAGGAAAGGATAAAGAAGCGCAGTAGCTGGTCCCGATTCGATCGGGAGCATAAAACGCCAATACGTTTTGCGACCACTAAAGTGGGCTAAAGCTACGAGCTGTCTTATTCCGCCACCTCGGCGCAAGCACTTATTATACCTAATATTAACTTCGCTTTCAAAGTATAACCAATTTGACAAATAGATTGTCCTTTCATAAAATTTCCTCAACTGTCAAACTAAGTGGTTCTTCAGCGAAGGAGGAGAACTTTGATCAAGGTGTATGTTCTTGTTGTCGCCGAACCTGGTAGCGACAAGAAGGTCGCTCAAGCCCTGCGAGAGATGCCAGAAGTCACCAACGTACACGAGGTTATGGGACCGTATGATGTGGTCGTCGAATTTCAGGTTGAAACCATGCAAGAGGTTCCGCCAATCCTAACTGAGAGGATTCGTACGGTAGATGGGATCGAGAGCACGACATCGTTGGTTACACTCCCCGATTAACCGCCTAGCCTGCCCTTTTCTTTTTAGGCGCGGGTTTTTTCGATTGGATAGAAGCGGCGCCGTTCACCTTTAAATTTGAGATCAATTTCACCTAAGGGTCCGTTCCTGTGTTTGGAGATAGAGAGCTTAATATTTTCTAAATCCTCAGGATTTTCCCGGTAAAGGAACATCACTACATCTGCATCTTGTTCAATTGCACCAGATTCACGAAGGTCTGCAAGTTGTGGTATTTTTGTTTGGCGACTCTCAACTGCCCGGGAAAGTTGGGAAATTGCCAGTATCGGAATTTTTAACTCACGAGCTAAATTTTTTAAGGCCTGGGAAATTTCCGAAACTTCTTGAACCCTGTTTTCTAAATTTCGCCCTCGGACCAGCTGTAAATAATCAACAATTAAGAGTTTTAGTCCTGCTTCAATCTGAAGCCGTCTAGCTTTGGTGCGCATCTCCATAATTGAGATTCCTGGGGTATCATCGATATAGAGAGGCGCTTCAGCTAATTCGCCCATCGCCTCAGATATAGACTCAAAATCTTTTTCGTCCAAATTACCAGTTGTGATCTTCCATGCTTCAACATCGGACTCTGCTGCCAATAATAAATCCACTAACTGTTCTTTGCTCATCTCTAGTGAAAAGATACCGATTGGGATTTTCTCACGTACTGCAGTATGTTGAGCGATGTTCATCGCCAACGTAGTTTTCCCAACTGAAGGACGGGCTGCTAAAATCAGAAGATTTGAAGCTTGCATACCGGAAAGTTTTTTATCAATATCCGAAAAGCCTGTTGAAACCCCTCGCAATCCTGTCCCTTTTTTGTGGAGTTCGTCTAACCGATCGAAACTTTCAGCGAGTGCGTCTTTCAAAGGAATAAAATTTTGTTTTAGATGTTCCTGTGAGATACCAAATAAAGATTGTTCGGCCGAGTCAAGTAATTCCTTAACCTGCGTATCTGGATCAAAGGCTTCTTCGGTCATAGCGGAAGCAGCACTTATAAGAGCTCGTTTCGTGGCTGCTTCCTTAACAATCTGAGCATAATGTTCAACATGGGCACTCGTGGGAACAGTGTTTACTAAAGTCGTTAAATAACCACTCCCACCAATAAGTTCGAACTTATCAACCCTCTTGAGTTCATCGGTAACTGTCACCAAATCTGGCGGTAATCTCTTTTCGTAAAGAGAAAGAATTGCTCTATAAATATCGGCATGGCTGTCACGATAAAAATGTCCCGGCTTTAAATCATCAGCAATCTTAACAATTGCGTCTTTGTCAATAAGTAGAGAGCCTAAGCAACTTTGCTCCGCGTCCACATTTTGAGGTGGTAGTTTTGTTTTATCCAAAGGTCTTTTAACCTCAATTTTGGTAGCCATTAAGATTTCTCCATCAATATTACCCGAACTTCAGGGGGCAAACCTTCACGTTTAACAGTGATCTTTTTCAAAACCTCTGGTTTTTCTTGGCCCATCTCCTTCAAAAACTTTTCCGCTTTTTCAAGATTTACATTTAAATCTTTATCGAAATAGTGCATCGGTATGACTATTTTTGGTTCTATTTGGGACACTATCTTAGTAGCTGTTTCACCATCAACAGTGTACACACCGCCAATCGGGATAATCAAAATGCTTACATCTCCAAGTTGCTCCAACTGTCGGTCAGACAGCTCGTTTTGGCCAAAATCTCCTAAATGAGCAATTGTTACACCATCCATTTTAATCGAATAGATTGTGTTTACACCTTTTTCTTTCCCACCTTTAGAATCGTGGTAAGAAGCAATCCCTACAATTTTTACACCAGCAACTTCATACTCACCCGGACCGGATGCTACAAAGGGATTACCTAAAACCGCTTCTTTATAATTATGGTCTGGGTGATTATGACTAATCGTTACTATATTTGCCTCGGCTTTTGGGAACTTCAGCCCAACAGAAGGATTGTAAGGATCTGTTATTAAGCTAGTAGATTTTCCTCGTAATTTAAATGAAGAGTGTCCTAAGAAGGTAATTTCCATACAATTTAAAGGTAGAAATGATATTAACAAACTTTCATGTCCTTGACAACTTGTCCTTTTGGTGTTTAAACTGATTAGTACCTTATGCCTGAAGAAGAAATCATTCAAACTCCAAACGTCACAAACAAAGAAAAACGCGACAAAAAATCTATCATTTTCACCGCTGGACTAGGTATCGTGGTTGGGATACTACTTTCCTTACTTTTTTGGTATTTAAGAACAGCCTCACCAGAACCTGTTCCTTCGGGAACAAGCCAAAGCACTCCAAACGAACTCGTTTTGGCGTTAAGCAATCCGGAGGATGGAACAACTGTCAATAAAGATATTATTACTGTATCTGGCAAGACCGGAGTTCCTGCTATTGTAGTCGTAAATGGCGGCGCTGAAGATATAATTTTAGAAAAAACAGACGGAACATTTTCTACTGAATATAAGCTCCTTGAAGGTGAGAATGAGGTTACAGTAACCGTTTTTGATGAGACTGGAAATGAAAAAACAGAAATAAGAAATATTCTTTACCTTAACGAGCAGATAGACTAAATATGAAAAAATTAATTCTTTTTTCAACCATATTACTTTTCATAATTCTTTCAGGAAGCGTTGTTTATGCCCAGAAGAAAGCGAGCCCTGCTGCAGAAGCTCGCCAGCGGGTCCAACAACGAATCGAGGAATTACGTGAAAAAAAGGATACAAAGGCTTCTGAAATAAAGGATAGTTCACAAGAGCTGCGAGAAAAGTTAAAAAGCCGACGCGGCCATGTGTTTGGTACAATAACAAGTATTTCTGGCACTACAATAAATATAGAAACAAAAAAAGAGACAGTTAAGACAATATTTACTGATAATGTCACTAAATTCGTTCAGGTTGGACAAGGCGGAAAGAAAACAATTGCCCTTTCTGATTTAAAAGTTGGTGATAAAATATCAGCTGTGGGAATAGCGAAAGATGAAAATTCCGGCTTAGCAAGATTTGTCGTTAAATTTAATAGATCAATCCTTCGCCGTCATGCGGTTTTTGGAACTGTAAAATCTATCTCTAAAGATGCTTTAACCCTAACCCATCTAATCTACACTGATAAAATCTTTACAGTAAAAACTACTACGGACACTAAGATTAAAATTAAAGATATAGAAAACGCTTCTCTATCTGATATAAAAGTTGGTGATCGAGTTGCTGCTTCCGGAACAATTGATAATAAAGGGGTCATAACTGCCAAGAGAATATTTGTCATACCAGGAAACTTTGCTGGGGTTAAAGAAAAAGAAAGTACCTCATCCGCAACTACTTCTGCTACACCATAAAAAAGCACCCTCATCCTCTGTAATCCAACCGATGTTCTGTCGATCGTAGCTCCAAATAGAATGTATTGTCAGTAGCTTGTTTGTCTAGATAGCATAATGTAAAATATGGCCAATGAAAATTAAACCTCAGACACCTAAGGGTTTTAGAGACTTTTTACCAAGCGCCGCAACGCGGCGAGCTTTTCTATTGGATAAACTGACACTTACCTTCAAAAAATATGGGTTTGAACCTCTTGAAACACCTGCCGTTGAATTTGCGCAAACTTTAAAAGGAAAATACGGGGAAGAAGAAAAATTAATTTATGAATTTTCTGACCGTGGCGGTCGAGAACTGGCCTTAAGATACGATCAAACAGTTCCTTTATCTCGAGTAATCGCTACCTATCCAACCCTTCCTAAACCATTTAAACGTTACCAAACTCAAGTAGTTTGGAGGGCAGATAATCCACAAGCCGGACGTTTTAGAGAGTTTCTACAAGTGGATTTCGATACTGTTGGATCCTCCTCTTTTTTATCGGACGCTGAGATTATAGCTTGTGCTCTAGAAGCAATGAATAAAATCGGTTTTAAAGAGTACTATCTAAGAATAAATACCAGAAATACATTTAAGGGCCTACCGAAAAAAGTTATTTCGGCCCTGGATAAATTGAAAAAACTCTCTGAACAAGAAGTGGTTCGCGAGATATCAAAATCTGGTTTTAATCTTGAGAAAGCCAAAGAGGTTCTAGTCAAAATAAAAGAATCAAAACCTCCACGCCAAATAGAAGAGCTTTTTAATTTATTTTCACCAATTGGTATAGATAAAAATAGGGTCATTTTTGACCCCACACTTGCCCGCGGCTTAGATTATTACACTGGTGTTATTTTTGAAATGGAGGTAGAGGGATATCAAACAGGCTCGGTTGGTGGGGGCGGTCGTTATGACAATTTAATTGGATCATTTACCGGTAAAGAAACGCCTGCTGTCGGTTTTTCATTCGGGTTCGACAGACTTTTAGATGCTGCTAACTCCCAAGGCTTGCTTCCAGAGGATAAAGCTACAACTACCGTTTTGGTCACAATTTTAGGCGATAAATCGCTAGAAAGCTCACTTAAAATAGCTTCGAAATTACGTAACGCGGGTATAAATACTGAGGTTTATTTAGAACAGCTCGGCGGGAAAAAAATCTCATTAGAAAAACAGCTAAAATACGCTGATAAGAAAAATATCCCGTTTGCAATTATAATCGGTGAAAAAGAACAACAAGAAAAGACTGTTACTTTAAAGAACCTGAGCACCAAAAAACAAGAAACAATCGACGTTACATCTGTTATTGACAAAATACGCTTGTCCCAAACTTAACGTTGTGGTAAACTACGAACGTTATGAAAGCTGATATTCATCCAACATACTTTCCTGAAGCTCGTGTGACATGTGCTTGCGGTAATACATTCGTGACCGGCTCCACAAAGCCAGAAATTCGTGTGGATATATGCAGTAATTGTCATCCCTTCTTTACCGGTGAAGAAAAATTTGTTGATACTGAAGGTAGAGTTGAGCGATTTAAGAGACAAGAAACCAAGGCAACTGAAAGACGTGAGCATCTTAAGAAAGCCGCCTCTGAAAAGGCTGCTAAAAAAGAAGCGCAAAAAGAACCTGAAAGACCGCTGACATTGAAAGAAATGTTGCAAAAAATACAAGAAAGTTAAATTTCAGCTGTATCTATCCCCTAACCAACTATGGATTATCTGGCGAAGCAAATCAATGATTTAAAGAAAAAAATCGAAGAGACTAAAAAATTAGAACTAGACCCTCAGCTAGCAAAGTTGGCTAAAGAGGAGTTATTATCTCTACAGCAACAACTGCAAACATTAGAATCTCCAGCGCTTCGCCCTGAAAATACAACGACAAAAGCGGCCATTATTGAAATAAGAGCAGCCGCCGGTGGAAACGAAGCTGGACTTTTCGCCGCTGATTTATACCGAATGTATGCCCGCTACTCCCAAAACATGGGTTGGAGAGTTGAACAACTTTCTTTAAATGAAGGTGGCATAGGAAACATAAAAGAAATAATTTTTCTAATCGAAGGAGAAGGAGCTTACAAAAAATTACAGTATGAATCTGGGGTTCATCGAGTCCAGAGAGTACCAGCTACAGAAAGTTCCGGCAGAATCCACACTTCTACTGCTACGGTGGCCATTTTGCCAGAAATCACCGAAAGTCAGCTTCATATTGATCCGAAAGAACTAAGAGTGGAAACTTTTCGCGCCAGTGGTCATGGAGGCCAAAATGTTCAAAAAGTAGAAACAGCCGTTAGAATCGTTCACCTACCTACTAACCTTGTGGTCACTTGCCAAAGCGAACGAAGTCAATTTCAAAATAAAGAAAGGGCCTTCTCGGTACTTAGGTCCAGATTATATGAAGCAAAAATAGAAGCAGAAAAGATGGGTATAGATATTACTCGGAAGACACAAGTTGGGACAGGAGAACGATCAGAAAAAATACGAACTTACAATTTTCCTCAAGACAGAATAACCGATCATCGAATTGGGAAAAGTTTCCATAATATTGAAGACATATTGAACGGTAATCTTACGCTGCTTATTTCCTCCCTTGAAAAACACTATAGAAATAAGTAAAACTATTTACTAATGAAGATCAGTAATATATTTAAAGAGACAAAGCTGGCTCCAACCGAAACTGAGATCTTTTTGTCTTCTATCTTAGAGAAGGATCGATCTTTCATTATCGCCTATCCGGAATTTGAAATAAACTTTTCTGATTATCACAAGTTTAAAGAATTTGAAGCCAGAAGGAAACTACACGAGCCAGTTGCTTACATCTTAGGTTACAAAGATTTTTACAGGAGTCGAATCCGCTCCGACAAAAGAGCAGCTATACCAAGAGCCGAAACAGAAAGTTTAATTGAGGAAGCTGTTAAATTTATCTTTAGAATTCCTAACAGAGAAAGAAAAAACCACTTAGCGTCTGACCCAACTTACAAAATTGCCGATGTTGGTACGGGAAGTGCTTGTATAGCAATTAGTTTGGCAAAAATTCTTCCCTTTGCTCATATTTTCGCTATTGATATTGATCATAAAGCGCTCTCTTTAGCAGAAGAAAACGTCGCTGAGCACAATCTCACCAACCAAATTACTCTAATGCAGGGCGATCTTCTTAACCCTATCTCAACCTCTGTAGATTTAATTGTTGCAAATCTCCCTTATATTCCCTCTCACAAGTTAAACACCCTTGAGACGCAAATTAAAAATTGGGAACCACTTCTTGCCTTTGATGGTGGTACAGATGGAAAGCAACATTACAAAAATCTCTTTAGTCAGGCTACTAATAAGCTTGCTCAATCTGGAATTATTGTTTATGAAGTTGACGGAAAGGCTAATATCTGGCAACACCCTTTTTCAATTTATCAATCTCCAGAATCAAGTAGAAAAGAGGGTTTGATCTAATTTTTCTTAAAAAGCCTTATTCCCCTATTCTCTGGGTGCTTCCTCAAGTTTTACCTCAAATTGTAGATTTTTACCTTTACGGTTTACTTTAAGTTTAACCTTATCACCAACATTAAATTTACGAATTATAGTGGCAAGTGAATTCTCTAAAGTTATCTTCTCCCCTCCTAGTTCGGTGATAACATCGCCAATCTCAATACCTGCTTTGGCTGCCGGTGAGTCCACAATAACTCTTTGGACATACGCGCCTTCAGGAAGATTTTGCAGCTGAGCAATATCAGAACCAATAATATTATAAGCAATGCCGATGAAGGGCTTTATTATTCGCCCTTGACTCTTAAATTGTTCTAAAATAGATTTAACTCTATTTATTGGTATAACAAATCCAATATTTTCAGCACCGCTGGTTGTCGCGAAATTAATTCCCACTACTTTTCCGGATAAATCAAGCAGCGGTCCTCCAGAATTTCCTGGATTTAAAGCCGCGTCTGTTTGAATCACATTCTCCAAAGTCTCGCTCGCGAAGCCGAATTGATCAGATGCGGTCACTCCTCTACCGATACCGGATACGACGCCTACTGTAACTGTGTTTTGGAATCTACCCAGTGCGTTGCCGATCGCAACGACTTTCTGGCCAACCTTCAACGAACTAGAATCTCCAAGTCCAATCGTTGGCAAGTTACTCGCATTGATTTTAATTATAGCAAAATCGTTTGAGCTGTCGCGATCAATGGATACAACAGAGTAGCTTTTCTGATCTTTCGTCAGAACGGTGTATGTTATAGTTTTGTCGCTCACAACATGATCGTTTGTAAGTATTATTCCGCTTGAATCGACAATAAAGCCAGTCCCAATTCCCTGCTCATCGGTGGTAGGACCTCGCCTCGGATCAAAAGTAACTTGTTTTGCTAGTATCGAAACAACTGCCGGTGAAGCTTTATCAACCACATCAATAACTGCTGATTCCTCAACGGTTCTTACCAGCGTTTCGCCTTTATCTGTTTTGACTGTCTCTAGAGCCTTAGGAGGGCGGAGAAAATCTGGTATAGAATCCTTAAAGGCCAATGAATTATACCAAGACGGATAAGTGATACCCACTATCGTTCCAAAAACAGTAGAAATAAAAACTGCAATTATCCAAAGGAGGCTTTTATTGAACTTAAATCGAGGTCTCACGTTATACATTTTACTTATAAATTTATCAATTTTCAACCTACAAAGTAAGATGTGGTATCTCTTAACAAAAAGAAAACCGGAACGAATTCTCGATCCGGCGCTGGAATACTCTCTCTACTTCCCTAAAATCATGGCCAGAAGTGCTCTCCTGATATCCATAGCGTTCTCTCTTGCCTGCTTGATGTAGATGGAACCGGGGTACGAATCCATGCTCCTTGGTATCTCCTCGTTCCTGGGAAGCGGATGCATCAACCACACAACTCCTTCATCCTCTTCTAGTTGAGGTAGTAGCTCCGGGAATAAAATGTACTTACCCGCTGTTCGAGCTTTGAATTCCACTACTTGTTCCTCAATTAGCTTTTTCACCTCTACGTCTTCTGGATTCTTCCCCTGCGCCCTGGATTCCTCCTTACATTTGTCTTCGAACAGGTTCGCCTGAATCCTGGTCACGTATACCACGTCTACCAACCGAACAGTATCTACCAGATTCTGTGTTGCTGTAAGCCGCAAACCTTTGTCCTCTAATGAAGTCCTAAGATCCTCAGGCAAGGAAAGCTCGGGATCTGATACGCAGGTCACTTCGTTCCCTGTATAGAGGGAAAGTGCTTTAAGTAGTGAATGAATCGTCCGCCCGTGAAGCAGATCACCCACCACAGCGAGCCGCAAACCCTCTAGTCTTCCTAGCTGAGACCAAATGGTGTAGAGATCTACGAGAGCTTGTGTAGGGTGTTCACCTCTTCCATCACCACCATTTATCAGTGGGACGAGCGAGTACTCAGAGGCCAGCTTGGCTGACCCGGTTCGATGATGACGAAGGACAATGATGTCGCAGTATCCACTGATGATACTTATCGTATCCTCCAGGGTCTCTCCCTTAACCTCCGAAGAAGTCTTGGAAGCGTCAGTAGTGCTTATCACACCTCCACCGAGGCGAAGCATGGAGGCTTCAAAAGAAAGTCTGGTCCGTGTACTTTCTTGAGTGAAGAAGGTCGCGAGGATCTTATCCCTCAGCATTCCATGGAACATCCCAGGGACTTTTCTTATCAGCTCTGCGGCCTTCATAAGCTGGGCAAGGCTACCCAGGTCGAACTGGTCTGCTGAGACCACATGTTGTCCTCGGAAGCAGTTTTCCGGACCAAATAACTCTGACATGAGGTGTGCGTTAGAACGTGGGTGTAACACCAATTTCGTTACCTCCTTGTTAGGGTGCGTTTGAGTCTCTCTCTTTTTTGGTCAAAAAAATAGCCCCAAAGGGCTACTTTTCAAACGTTTTCAGTTGTGGTTCAGGTCTCCACATACTGAGAAATAATTTAACCAATTTTCTGCTCTTTTGTCAACCCAGCTTCGCTGGGTGACACTGGGTAAACCCAAAAGAAAAAGGGTACCTGCCAATGCTTGGTAAGTACCCCATCAGTCTCATTCTCTTCCTCGGGTTGTCCAGGTTGCGCCGGTGTCTCTTGCGGACAGAGAGGTTCTGTGCGTCCGTTAAAGTCCGGAATAGCTATCACGTACAGCTCACACATGGGCGAGCGTGGATATTTTTCGAAGTAAGGATCATCACGCTCCGCGAACCACCTACGCAATTCTCCGACCGGATCAGCACCACCGCGAAAATCCAGAGTTATGAGGTAGCGATCCTGCCGCAGAAACATGCAGAAGTGTTCTCCCTGCACTGGTCCTTGATCCAAGAAGTACCGAAGCTCAGGACCAACCGCCTGGTAGTCCTCCGGCTTTACAGGAGTATTGTAAACTGGCTTATCCGGCGGGCACACAGCTGCATCGAAAATCGTAGTTGGCTGTGGTGAGATTTGGATCGTAATCCCTTCTACCGATCTGCCTTGACCATCATCACCTTGCGACTTTGTTGCCCAAAGGGCAATAGCTATGCCGACAAGGAGGAGAGCTACGATAAGCAACAATCTATCATGCACGATGTCGATCCCCTTTCCTCTAATCTGCTTCCAATCGACGAAGAATTATACAGTTTTGCTGGAACCTTGTAAAGGGGATTAAGGGTTTGCGGAAATGACTTTATTACGCAGATCCCTTTGAAATTTAAAGAGGGTTGCCCAAGTAAGTAGGTTGTTTTCGGCTAAGATTTTTGCTGCCGCAATTGCTGCTGCTTCCGGTTCGATGACTGTTACTGCCCCAGAACCTGAAGGCAATCGCAGCGAAGAAAAAATATCGCCACCGGCGTATTTTTCAGAATATGGGGGGCAATTAACCACTGGATTTGGAGTTGCAAAATCAAGATATGCACCAAGAGCATTGGATCTGCCAGCTACGGCAATATAAACAAGTTTAGAATTTATTGAGTCGAGACTTTTCACCCATCTGCTAACATATTCTGGAGTTTTGTGGGCAGAAGCCACGATCTTTTGAACATTTATTAGCGGAAAGCTGGTTAGATGTTTTTCAATTTCCTCCACCCACTCCGCGTCAGATACTG
>Ga0209431_10003712_pt1 | contig 12097 bp, 10 predicted proteins | sample RifCSP13_3_FD_184021 | JGI IMG/M metagenome (GOLD analysis project Ga0209431, IMG submission 184021) | Soil microbial communities from Rifle, Colorado - Rifle CSP2_sed 13_3 (SPAdes) (version 2) | ecosystem: Environmental > Terrestrial > Deep subsurface > Rock core/Sediment | place: Rifle...
CGCGACCCCTTTTGCTGGTACTTGTATCTCTTGTCGGCGTTGTCAAACGCTTCCCGCGCCTGAGCCAATGCCAGCTGCGCTTCGGCCTTGGCGACATCGGCGTTCTCGAGAAGCATGTCCAATGCCTGACGGGCCGTCATCTCTTCAAGCTGAGCCGCAGCCAGGGCCGCAGCCAGGGCCTCACCCCCGCGCAAGAGGACGAGCACCGCGCCGGCCTCGACTTCGTCACCCTCGGCGGTCAGCACTTGCTCGACGACGCCGGACGAGGGGAAGCTCAGGTTGGCCCACTCCGCCGGGACGACCTTGCCGGTCGCGCTGATAACGGGGACGAAGGCCTCATCTCCGGTTGAAGCCGGGGTCGGCGTGGCGTCCGTGGCATTCCCGGCGCAGCCGGCCAGGGCCAGGCCGATGGCAGCGATCGGTACAAAGAACCTCAAGCTGCGAGTTTTGAGCGATGTCATGTTTGACCTCCGGCGACGCCCTCCGCCCATTCGACGTACCGCGCCGCAGTCTTCAATTTGTGTTGTGCCCTTGCCCAAGGCGTCCAGCGTATCCTCATGCCTGCCGCCTGATTCGCCAAGTGTCATTCGTAACGAAGTGCCTCCACCGGCTGTAGTCGCGTGGCACGATACGCCGGATACAATCCGCCCGAGACCCCGAGAAACAGAGCCACCATGAAGGCCCGGGCAAAGACGTCCCACGAGAACTCAGCCGTTATCAACCCCGTTAATAGCGGTACCAGGTTCATGAGCCAGACCAGGCTCCAGGCGACCCCCACCCCGATCATCCCGCCGACGACCCCCAGCAGTGCCGCTTCCCGCAGGATGAGTCCGAGGATCGAACTCCTTCTCCATCCCAGCGCTCGCAACACGCCGATTTCGCGCGTGCGCTCGAAGACCGACATGAGCATCGTGTTCAAGACGCCGAGCCCCCCGACGAGGATCGCCAGCGTCGAGATGCCGTTCAAGAACCCATCGGCGTTCTGCATGTCCGGCATCTGATCGGCGAATTCCCCGGTCAGGGCGGCATGGGCCTCCGGTATCGAAGAGTTGATCCTCTCCACCACTCTCCGAGCCTCGGTCGGGTCCTTCACCTTCACGGCGTACATCGTGACCTTCCTCGGCCGGCCGGCAAAGACCTGGGCATCCCGCAGTGTCATCACGCCGCCCAGCTCCTCCCAACCGACGCTGCTCTCATAGATCCCTTTGATCCGGTAGCGACTTCCGCCCAGCTCGATCGTGTCCCCGACATCCTTGCTCAGGGCCTCGGCCAGGACTCTGCCAATGATGATCTGGTGATTGCTCTGGATCGTCTCCCCTTCCACAATCCTGAAACGGCGAATGGCCTGTTCATTCGGAGCGTACCCCCACAGGATTGCGAAGCCACCCGTTTCAGGGAGGACCACCGCGCTGAGGATCATCCCGCTGACACTCTGAACCTCAGGGAACCCTGCGATTTTAGCCCCAACGCGCGCGTCCAGCGCGCTCAGACTCGTGTCGGCGATCTCCGCTTGGCGAATCAAGATTTCCGCGCCGTCGCCGAGAGCGATCTTGGTCATATCATCGGCAGCTCCACGGATGATCGCCTCCAGCGCCATGATCGACCCGACGGTGATCCCGATTGCCGCCAATGTCAGTGACGACCGGATCGCCCGCTGCCAGAGACCCTGGATGGCCATCCCGCCGAAGGGCAGCCGTCTGGCCGATCCGCCGGAGCCTCCCCCCTCATAGCGCAACGCCTCGACTGGCTGGAGTCTGGAGGCACGCCAGGCGGGGTAGAGACCACCGGTCAGGCCAAGCACGAATACGACCAGGAACGCCTGTCCGATGATCAAGGGCCGGATGTTGGAAACGGTTCCACCGAAGGTTACCCCAGTTCCGGCCAGCGCCGAAACCGCCAGCCAACCGATCCCCAGACCAAGTATGCCTCCGGCCAGGCTGACGAGCATCGACTCGCGCAAGATCATCCACAGCACCCTGCCCTTACTCCAGCCGACTGCTCGTAGGACCCCAATCTCCCGGGTCCGCTCATAGACCGACATGAGCTGCGCGTTCAGCATGCCGACGCCGCCGATCACGATTGCCAGCCCAGCGATCACCCAGACATATCCTTGCATGGCATCGACCAAGAGCTGACTGTCGGCGAACTCGCTCGTGCCGCTGATAGAAAGGTCGGGCCAAAGCCGTTCGACGCGATCGATCAAGGTCTGGGTCGAAGACGACTCGTCAACCTGGATGTAGAATAGGCTGACCTGCCGCGGCTTCCCCAAGAGATCCTGCGCGTCGGAAAGCCCAAGAACGCAGCCGCTGTCTTCCAATCCGTCCCCGGTCTGGTAGATCCCGATCACGCGATAGACCGAATCCGTCAGCCGCAAAGAGTCCCCGACCTGCTTGTCCAGGGCCTCGGCCGCTCCAGATCCGAGTAAGACCGGTTTCCCGCGGGCGCTGTGCGCCGAAGGCGAGTCCAGTCCAACCCCATCCACGATTTGGAAACGATCGAAGACGAAACTATCCTCCGGATAGCCGAACACGAAGAAGATCGGGACATTCTCGGCCTGGACAAACCCCTCGAGCATCCCGCTTATCGAGCGGACTTCCGGCATGACCACCAGTTGATCGCCAATCTCCTCTTCGACCGAACTGTAGGTGATGTCGAACGAATTGGGTTGACTGAGAACCAGGTCGGCCTTGCTGCCTGTGAGAAGCGACTGATAGCCGGCCTGGAATCCATCAGCCAGAGCACCCAGGCCGATGATGGCCGCCACGCCGATACTGATCCCCAAGATCGTCAGGCTTGTCCGGAATTTGCGTCGGAACAGGTTCTTCCAGACCATGGTTCCCGTCCAACATCGCCAGGCGACACGCGTGGCTGAGCTTGCCCCAGCGTGACGGCCAGGCGGCATCTCTTGGCGTCATTGCAAGTGGAAGCCGCGTGCCGGCCTCAGTGCAAAGCCGATCAGCCGGTGAAACCGGCTGTCTCCTTGGGAAATTCAACCACCGGCCTGACCGGCAAGCCTGATACCTGTCTGACACTTGGCCCCCCCTTGGTTCGAAGGCGGGCCTCCGGACAGCATTGCCAGTATACATGGGATGCGGTCTAGCTCCCGCTAGCACCCTTGTCCGGGCGCCGAAGCGCCGAACTCGGTTGGATGCCTGCGAAGGGAAAGAGGCGGAACATCGAAGTGGGTCGTCGCACGAGCCGGATCAGTCGCCCGGATCGGTCAACGTCCGGTCTGGCCTGAGGAACCGGTAAACAGGACAAGCCAACCAGAAGCCCGCAACTCGCTCAGGGCTTGATTCCACGGAACTCGCGAGCGCCACATCGGTGGTATGAGTCTACACGTCGAAAACGATCGTGGTCTCGAGCCCCCCCTCTAAGGCTCGGATTGCCAGATCGTTGTACGTAACGGCCTTGATGTGCCGCCTGAGGTCGGTTCCCTTCGTCCCCGTGGCCTCGGCCCGAATCTCCATCTCGTTGACCTTCTCGATTCGCACATCTTGCAGGATCAGCCCATCTTCTTCCAGCCAGAAGAGAAGTTCGCTCAGCCAGTCGACGAGGAGCGTCTCCCAGTCCGGAGCGATCAAACGCAGGCGTTTGCGGGAGGTCCTCCGACCAACGGACCGACCTCCGAGCAGGCTCGCCATCCCTCTGGCTGCGTTCTCGAAAAGCTGCGCGTGGTCTTTCCCCCGGATCTCGAGGGCCCAGTCCGCCGTGTGTTCTATCTCTCGCCAGGCGGGTTCATCCATGCTGTTCGTCGTCGCGAATTGATCCGATCCCAGAGGCGGCCGCCGGGCAGTCCCTCTCGGCCGCTAGCTGATCCATCATGTCTGCGCGCCTTCACTTGCCTAGCTCACGCTCGGTCGCGCCAGTGACGCACTGACGACATGGAACTCACGGCATGGAGCCATTATAATCACCCTGAAGGATGCGGTTCGCGGCGCCGCTCGCTTACGGTTGGGTGTCACCGCCGGAGCGAGCTGTGATCGGTTGCACCGGACGGCTTACGAGGCCACAGGCCGGCTTCAGCGACAGGCGATGCTCTGTCGTCCTCGTCCGGTCAACGGAGGGAGGGCAAGGTGGGCAGCGGCTTTCGACTCGGGCGGATCTTCGGGATCACGATCCGCATCGATTGGAGTTGGGTTCTGATCTTCACCCTCGTCACCTGGAATCTGCGTACGGTTTTTGCGCAGATCCACCCGGAATGGGGATCGAGGCTGGCTTGGGGCACGGCGGTCTTGGCCGCGCTCCTGTTCTTCGCCTCGGTCCTGGCGCATGAACTAGCCCACTCGCTCGTGGCGCGCTCACAAGGGATCCCGGTCCGCAGTATCACCCTGTTCCTGTTCGGCGGTGTCTCCAACATTCAACGCGAGCCCTCCTCCCCGGGCGCCGAGTTCCTGATCACCATCGTCGGGCCGGTGACCAGCATCATCCTGGGCATAGCCTTCTTCGCGCTATCGGGCCTCGGGCTGGGCGCCCTCGGATCGAGTGTCGCAAATCCCTTCGCCGCCATCCGGCGACTGCCACCGCTGACCACCCTACTCTTATGGTTGGGGCCGGTCAACATCCTTCTGGGGTTCTTCAACCTGATCCCCGGCTTCCCGTTAGACGGAGGACGCGTCCTGCGCTCGGTGCTTTGGGCTCTCACCGGCAATCTGCGGCGGGCCACTCGCTGGACGGCGTATTTCGGGCAGCTGGTGGCCTGGCTGATGATTGTGGCCGGGATCGCCATGGTCTTCGGCATCCAGGTCCCGTTCTTCGGGGCGGGCTTGATCAATGGACTATGGCTGGCATTCATCGGGTGGTTCCTCCAGAGTGCTTCGGCCCAGAGTTATCAGCAGGTTGTCGCTCGCGATCTTCTGGAAGGGACGCCTGTGTCGAAGTTGATGCGGACCGAGGTGCATGCCGTCTCTCCGCAGATCAGCGTGGGCAGCCTCGTTCACGATCACATCATGGGCACGGACGAGCATGCGTTTCCGGTGAAGGAAGACTCACGCCTCATGGGACTGGTCACACTCGAAGATGTCCGCAAGGTCGCTCGTGAAGACTGGGAGCGTACGACGGTAAGCCAGATCATGACACCCAGAGAGAGTCTGGTGATCATGGCGCCGGGCGACGACGCCTCGGAGGCGTTGGAGAAGCTGGCAATGCGGGATATCCGTCAGTTACCCGTCCTGCAAGGTGAGTTGTTCGTCGGGCTGCTCCGTCTGAGAGACATCGTTCGTTTTCTCCAGACCCAATCGGCCATCCGCCGCGATTCGTCTTGAGCGGTCCGGAGACCCGGCTACGCCTATCTCAATGGTGAGTTCAACTCGTATGGGTTCGACTGAGCGCAGTTCGGCCGAAGGAATCTTGTTCACCGATCAGTATCAGCTGACGATGGCCCAGCTGTATTTCCGGACAGGGATGCACGAACGGCCGGCGCAGTTCGACCACTTCTTCCGGGACTATCCGAACTACGGCCTGCATCAGAGCGGATACTGCATCAATGCCGGCCTTGACTGGCTGCTGGAGTGGATGGGTCAGGCCCGATTCGGTGAGGCTGAGATCGAATACCTGCGCTGGCAGACGGGCGGCGCCGGACAAAGACTGTTCGACGATGATTTCCTGGCGTGGCTTCGAGACAACGGCACCTTCGACGGCATCTCCCTGAAGGCCGTCCCCGAAGGTCGGGTGGTGCACGCCAACGTGCCCTTGACGATTGTTCAAGGACCGCTGGCAATGGCACAGATCTTGGAGACCGCTCTTCTTAACCATCTCAATTACCAGACGCTGATTGCTACCAAGGCCAGCCGGATTCGCGAGGCAGGCCGAGGCAGGATGGTTCTCGAGTTCGGGCTGCGACGCGGACCCGAGAGGGGGGCGAATGCCGGCACCCGCGCCGCTCTCATCGGCGGGGCAGATTTCAGCTCCAATGTCGGCGTTTCCCGGATGCTCGGGCTGCCGCCGAAAGGTACACACGCCCACAGCATGGTGCAGGTTTTCATTGCGCTAGAGGCGAGTGAGCTCGATGCCTTCCGCGCCTACGCGGACGTTTTCCCGGACGATTGCCTGCTCCTGGTGGACACCGTGGATACGCTTGGGAGCGGCATTCCCAACGCCATCCGTGTGTTCGAGGAGCTGCGGCAGAAGGGTCACAGGCCGGTCGGGATCCGGCTCGACTCGGGTGATTTGGCCTACCTCAGCATCCGTGCCGCCCGCATGCTGGATCAGGCAGGATTTCCCGAGGTCTCGATCGTGCTATCCAACCAGATCGATGAGTTGACCCTGTGGCAAATCATCACGCAGATCGAAGTGGAGGCCCCGCAGTATGGCGTCGAGCCGGACAAGCTGATCCGTCGTCTGGTGTATGGCGTCGGCACGCGGTTGATCAGCTCAGCCGGGGATTCCGCCCTCGACGGGGTGTACAAGCTGGTGGCCGTATTCGACCAGGGCCGCTGGCTTCCGGCGATCAAAATCTCTGAGACTCCAGAGAAAACGCCGAACCCGGGCCACAAGCGGGTGTGGCGACTCTACGACCGTCGGGGAAGAGCGATCGCCGATCTGCTTGGACTGGAGGACGAAGATCCCCGCGAGTTAGATCCTCTGGTGACGCACCATCCCACGCAATTCGGCGCAGAGCGTTCGTTCCGGCATGACGAGATCAGCCAGATCGAGCCTCTCCTGATGGAGGTTTTTCGCGAGGGTCGGCGGGTATCGGAGCCGCCGTCGCTTGATGACATGCGCGCGTTGCGCGCATCCGACCTCGATCGGCTGTACCCCGGGGTTCGCCGGCTGATGAAGCCCCACGTCTACCACGTGTCTCTGACAAAGAAGCTTTGGGACTACAAGCAAGAACTCATCGCGGCCGTCAAGCGGAAGAACAGTTCTACCTGAGACGTCCGACGCGCGAATTCGAACCTCCCTGGCCACCGAGACTCAATCCCCTGCGGGCATCAACGACGGCAGGGTAAGCTACGTGCCCTGCAGCAGAACTCCCGCGCCTGAGAGTCCGATGTCCGTCCCTACCCGTCACTACCGGAGGAACGAGAATGGGGCTAGGCGGTGTTCAGCCGACCCCAGCCTGGTCTCAAGCGCGCGAGAAAACGAGAATGCCCTAGCCCGTCCTACTCTGGCACGGAGGTCGGCCTCTCAGTTGCGCTCAGGATGAGATCCCATGCAATCTCCAGATCATCTGCAGCCACCACGGGGCTCGCGGGAAGATCCTGCAAGACCAGATTAAGACGATCGACGATCGGTTGCAGAGCAGCCTCTTGCGTGTCCGGGGAGGTCTGCATGATGGACTCCATTGCTGCGACCGCGGCCTGGGCGTCTTCAGAAGCAAGTCCCAGGTTGTTCTGGATCAGCCACAATCGAGCGCGGGTCATGAGCTCCATGACCCGGATAAGCTGCAATCGACGATCGAGTTCCTGGAGTGGCGCTTCCGATCCGCTCAGTAATCCCTGCAGATCCTCGACCTCGGCGGCGATGTTGCCCAGGTCGCCCTTTAGCGCGTCGACATCCTTGACAAGCTGCTGGAGATCTTTCACCTCTCCGCCTTGCTGTTCAAGGGCCGCTTGGAGTTCTTCGACCTGGGCCTGCAATTCGGCCATTTGTTCTGTCTGGGACGCCTGCCCACCTTCGATCCGCGCCAGACGCTCACCGACGTCCGCATCGCGCTTGTCGTTGTCGGCCTGGCCTTGAGCCATCTCGGCCTCAATCACGACAATCCTCTGGGAATTGACCTGAACAGGCTCTATGTAGTTGTGATATAGCGCCGGTGCGCCAAAGTAGGCAGCGGCTCCGACGCCGACACCCAGGAGTACCACGAGCAACAGTCGCGACAAAAACCGGATCACTCGGCCGAAGTAGGACTCCCGCCGGTTCTCCGAGGCCTGCGCGACACTGTCTCCATCATCTACAGTCATCATGGGTATCTCCTCTAGGGGCTTGGAAGGGCTTCAGGCTGGGCCGGTCCGAACAATCCGCTGAGCAGGCGATTCAATCCGTCGAGGAATGTGTCAAAGCGATCGACGCGGCTTGCCAGACTCTCAGTCTCTTGAGAAAGTTCATCGACAGCTTTCTGCATCGTCTCGATCTGGGCCTGGGACCCCTCGACCTGGGCCTGCATTGAATCGAGCTGACCCTCGACGGACGTCATTCTTCCAGTCAGCCCCTCCAGCGCTTGCAGGCGTTGGCCCAGAGAGTCCAGCTGGGAAGATGCCGCGGCGAGGTCGCTTTGTAGTCTGGCGAGTTCGGTTTGCATCCGGCGAACTGCTGGGTGCTGCCCGAAGTTGAGCGTGCGATTGATGCCGGCCAGGATCGTGAGAGTCAGGATTACCGAGAGCACAATGCTGGTCACACCTGTTCCAAGCATTTGCCAGAGGTCATCCACTCTCCTCACCGCCTCGGGCAGATCGGCTGCACGGTCTGAGGCGCGCCTCCCAACGTCCCGGATGCCGGCCCCCGCATCCACGGCCGCTTCCTTGATTCTGTCAGTCGCTTGTCCCATGTCATTCCGTATACCTTCCATGCCGAGAGCGAGCGCTTGGCCAGTCTCTTCGCCCAACTCGCCGGGGTGGCTCCCTCGGGTTCCTCCAATCTCGCTTGACTCCGATTCTGCGTCGCCCATCTGGAGATACGGTCTGATTCGGGCGAGGGTTTCCTCCCCAAGTCCAACCACGTTCCGGAGATCTTCCGCGCTCTCGAACGGGCGCGCAGCCACAATCCGGCGCGCCAGTCCACGCCCTATCCCTGGAAGTTGCATCAGGCTACCCTGATCGGCTGTATTCGGATCCACGTGCAGTTCATGCTCGTCAGACATTCTTTCCTCCCATTCCGCCGGACCAACCTCGGGTCATCCGGCTTACGACGGTCTACAGCCACAGAACCGAGGGCCGACTTCTCACGCTCCAGCGCGGACAATCGTCCAACGGTATGATTCAGGATGTCAGCCACGCCTCTGGCACTGAACGGGCTATTCACTGGATTGGCGCCCTGAGCCGAAAAACGCCGATCTCGGGCTTGATCGTACGACTGTTCAGGCCGAGGTGGTCGACCCAATCACCGATCCGTTTTGCGCACCGCCCGGGATGCACAAGGTCCATAGTAACATGCCATGTTCACATTTCAGAATCCGATTGACAATCGCCTCACCCTGCTTGTTTCGAGGCTCTTCCTTGGGGGATCCGGCCCGATTGCCTTCCACACAAGTCATGTTGCACCCAACTCCTGATCGGTCCGGCCGTGAGGCCGCGCCTGGCGAGCCCTGGCGGGATCGTCAACTGCGCGCTTTGATCGATGTGGGTGGATGCCTGTGAGTATCCGGCTGGCCAAGACGGACCGTTCTCTCAGGCGCTCTCGGGCCTGGAGCAAACTCGCGACCAGCTGGCTGTTGCCGGCCCTCACTGTTTGGGTGCTGGTGGGCTGCTCGTCGTTGCCATCAGCGCCTCAGACTCGAACGCCTGCTCCGCCCGTTCCCGGCCCTCCGATAAGCCCAACAGAGACTGCTTTAATCCGCCCCTCCAGCACCCCATCCGCCCTGCCCTCGGAGACACCCTCCCTGACCCCTGTCCCAATCGAGGTGGACTTAGGCCTGTCGGCCATCTCCTATCGGATTCCGCTCACGATCCGACACGTCACCGGGGGTATGGTGGTCCTCAATTTCGAATTGTCGGAGCCGGCGGCGGGGACAGTCTACGTGCGTCCTATCGGATCCGGAGACCCGCGGCAGGAAGTGGATTTCTCGGCCCCCGAGACGCGCCATCAGATCATCTTCGAGGAGCTGCTTCCGGGGAGTCGCTATCGGGCCACCGTGGCCCTTGAGGTTGGTGGGCAGGAGTTGCAGCAGCCTAACTTCCTTGGCCGCGCCTGGGGGCCGGTTTCCTTTGTGGTCCCCCAGCCCGAGGATCCGTTGCGTTTCGGCGTGGTCGGGGATGCCAGCTTCGGCGACCCGGCTACCCGCGCTTTGATCGAGCAAATGGCCGGCGCCGACCTGGACTTTGTTCTGCACGCCGGGGATGTGGTCGACGAGACCGAACTGGGTGTCAATCCCTACGACTCCTATTCCAGGAAGTTCTACGACACCTTCGAACCTCTGCTACGTCAGCTGCCCGTTTACACTGTCCCTGGAAATCACGACTACGATCTCGACATTCGCCTGGAAGACGTGCCGTTCTACTTCCGCGCCTTTCCGGCCTTTCCCGACCCGGAACAGCCCGGCCAAGGAACCGCCGAACGAAACCAGTTCTATGCATTCGAGTCCCGCGATATACAGTTCGTGATGCTTGATTCGCAAGTCTTGTTCGGCGTTCCAGGAAGGGAAGAGGAGCAGAGCTGGCTCGAGGAACGACTGGCTGATACGCGATTCAAGACCACCATCCCGGTTATGCATGTGGCGCCCTTCAGCAGCAGCTCGGTGCACCCAACCGACAGTCTTCCGGTGCGCCAGGCGTGGGTGCCGCTGTTCGAAACCGCGCATGTTCCACTAGTCTTCTCCGGGCATTTCCATCAGTACGAACGCCTTACTGTCAACGGCATCACGTATATCGTCTCCGGGGGAGGGTCATCGACCCTATACGCGCCGGGCCCCATGCTGCCGCAGAGTCAGGCGTTCAGACGTCAGACGCACTTCGTCCTCTGCGAAGTGAACGAGGACACCTTAGTGCTCACGGCAGTCGGCCTCGGGGGCGAGGTGATCGACGGAGCTGTGCTGCAGCTCAAGTAGTTGCTGAGGCTAAAAAGGGGAACGCAGTGCCGAAGCCGGACTCAGTGCTTGGCACGGTCCGGCGACCGCGTGAACCGATGAGCTTGACCGCTTTGCTCTCTCATCCAGCGCTCCCGGTCATTCTGGGGGTGACATTCGTCACCACCCTGGCCTTCTCGGCCCTGCCGGCCATCTTCGCCTTGTACGCCCAGAAGGTCCTTTTCCCGCCGTCGATGGCCTCCGACCGGCTGCAGTTGCGGAGCGGTCAGGTCTCGCCCCAATGAGGGGCCGTGACTACTCCCTCGGTGCGCTGGCGCGGGTGATGCCGTTGAATGCCGTCCACGGGTTGCCGTCAAGACCTACATGCCGGCGGGAGCCGCCCACTTCACATGTCCATTGCGACGGCGAGGGTTAGATGGCCGCCGCCCACGGACGAGGCGGCTCCGATTTCGGGGATGGCGTCGGTCGGCGCCGCCGCGGATCAAGAACGATGCGAGCACAGTCAGCAGAATAGTCTGCTGCATCGCGAGAAGACCATGCACCTGTGGGCCATACAAGCTTGCGGGAGGCTTCAGCGAGACGAACCACTCTTCGGTTGAACAACGGCAGTGCGCAAATGACCCACGAGGCATGCACCCGGCTCGAATCCACTTTGATTCACCGCGCCCTCAGGAAGGATACGCGTCCATGATGGGCCGCATCCATCACACAGGAGGCCAAGGCTCTCGACTAGGGGACCGTCCACACCAAGCTGAGGATAGTGGTCGCAGGCGGCAACGTTTGCATCATCAACGAAGGACGGGCACGGGCCAGGGTGTGAAGCCATCCCAGGTGCTTCCCCGTTGCCATCCGCGCAACACTCGATCTCAATCTGACATGTAGGTGCCGCTGCGCCTTAGAGGGAAATTTCCGGGAGAATTGTGATCCCTCGATGATGAGAGATTCTATAACGTCAAACGTCAAGACGACCTTTCATGGCGCCTTGCTTTCTTCCAGAATTCGAAATCCGGGCTATCCCTTCACCGAACCTGCCAGCAATCCTCGCACGAAGTACCGCTGAAGTAGGAAGAAGACAAGCAGAGGAACAATCATGCTCATGAATGCTCCGGAGGTAAGCAGGTGCCAATCCTGGCCGCGGTCGCCAACGATGGCCGCCAGTTTCATGGTCACCACCCGGGTTTTCGGGTCGGATCCCAGGATAATCAAGGCCACCAGGTAATCGTTCCAAACCCACAAGAACTGGAAAATGGCGATGGAAGCCAAGGCCGGCACGGATAGCGGCAGGATCAGGCGCGTGAAGATTGTAAAATGGGAGGCACCATCGATAAACGCGGACTCAAGGGTTTCGCGCGGCAGTGCGCGAATATAGCTGTAGAGCAGGAAGGTGGCCAAAGGCAGGCCGAAACCCGTGTGGGC
>Ga0209431_10003718_pt1 | contig 12087 bp, 15 predicted proteins | sample RifCSP13_3_FD_184021 | JGI IMG/M metagenome (GOLD analysis project Ga0209431, IMG submission 184021) | Soil microbial communities from Rifle, Colorado - Rifle CSP2_sed 13_3 (SPAdes) (version 2) | ecosystem: Environmental > Terrestrial > Deep subsurface > Rock core/Sediment | place: Rifle...
CTCCTTCAATACCTCTTTATCCGCCGAAGGCATCGGGTATTATTATAAAGTAAAAAGGCAAAAGTAAAAAGTAAGAGGAGAATCCGCGTAATATGTCTAGAAAAGGCGATTCATGAAGCGCCTCTGCCAACAGGTTTTTTAAAATACTGATAGGCGTATAAGTTCTATTTTTTCGCTCCTCCGCTTCAAATCGAGAGATCGAATTGATGCCGCGCGGGAAATTAATTGCATCAAAATAAGACTTAATTGGCGAGCCGGCTAGATTATAAGAACTACCCGTCTCTTTGATATAAGCACTTAAAGGCAATATCAGCGAAGGGCAAGCCCATTTGAGTTTTGAGAAATTAAAGACTAGTTTTTCATGCGCTTGCGCGCCCTTGAGCGTTTCATAAAGAGATAAAAGTTGAGTACCAAACGAATCATTCTTAGGGTTTGATATTATAACCTCGCGCATAACATTGTTTATATTATTTTAAACCCGTCAGCAGTTTTTTCAATCTTTCCTTTAATGGTGAATCCGGCGGCTTTTTTATGCCCTCCGCCGCCGAAAAATTTGGCTAGGCTCATTACATTGACATTTTCGCGCGTGGTGCGCAGACTGCCTTTGAGCGTGCCGTCCGATTGTTCGGTCAAGACCATTACGGCTCGGGCATCTAAAGAGTTTAAAAAATTTGACAAACCGGTAGATTCATTTTCGGTAAGGCCTGCGGCTTTTAAATCCTCTTGAGTAACAAGAGTAATGGCGACACCCCAAGGATTATTGGCGGACAGCTTGGACAGGGCTTTGCCCCAGAGCTTTAAAACGGTAAGATTTTTATTGAAAAAAATGTGCCGGCTGATGTCGCGAAATTTGGCGCCGTGGGCGAGCAGTCGAGCAGACGCTTCAATCACCGAAGCGGTAGTGGCCGCATTATTAAAAGTCATCGTGTCTGTCATCATTCCGTTTAAAAGGCAAGTGGCGATGTCGGCGTCCAGCGGAATGTGCAGATCCCGGAAAAAACTGTAAATGATTTCCGTGGTGGAAGCCGCGTCGGTTTTTAAAATATTCAAATCGCCAAACATTGAATTTGAAGCATGATGATCAATATTAACGATAAACGGTTTGGGGTTTAAGCCGGAAATGTTGCCCTCCACGCCCGCGTATTTAAGATTGGAAGAATCCAGAACGACTATCAGATCCAAATTCTCGTCCCAGGCCGATTGGCCGCCGGTCACGCAATCGCTAAAAGGCAAAAATTCAAAATCAGCCGGTATTGGGCTGATTGAAAAAATTTTAAAATCCGCTTCGCGCTTTTTTAAATATCCGGCCAGAGCGCAAGCCGACCCCAGCGTGTCGCCGTCCGGTTTTTCATGAACAATAAGAAGAATTTTTTTCGCTTTGTCCAAGCGGTCTTTGAATTGTCGGAATTCATCTATGGAGATTTCAGTCATATCTTGTTTTTTTCTTTTATCTTGTCTAAAAGCTCTTCAATATGCTGGGCTTCTTCTTCGGTTTCATCCGCAAAAAAATGAAGGCGCGGAACATGGGCCATTGTTAATTTTGAAAAAACTATTTTTTGGATTTCAAAAACGGATTTTTTGATTTTATCCAGAACTTCTTTTTTCTTGGCAAGCGGCAGGATGCTTATGAAAATTTTCGCATGCCCAAGATCGGCGGCCGTATCCACGCGCGTGATCGTCGCTAAGACACCGGGCTCAAATTCAATGTTTTCTATAAAAATTTCAGCAATTATTTGCTGCAAAAGAGCGTTGATTTGTTCTATTCTTTTTGACATAGGGCTTTATCCCTCCAAAGTTCTTTTCTTTTGTTCTTCGTGGAACACTTCTATTTCGTCGTCAATCTGCGGCAGGATGTGGTATTTCAATTTCAGGCCGCATTCGCTGCCGCTTTGGATTTTATCCACCGCATTGGCGCCGCTTCTTAATTCCACGACCATCCCCGAATCTATGATTTCCCCCTTGCGCTTTAAGAAATATTTTTCATTAGGTCTTAATTCCCCGTCAATTGTTTGCGCTCCCGCGATTACTGCGGATGCGTCCGATTTGAAAATTTTAAGCACCCGGGCTTTACCCAAATTCGTTTGTATGATTTCCGGAGGGATAAGTTCTTCCAAAGATTTTTTAATATCGTCAATCAGTTCGTAGATTACGGCGTAGGTGCGCGGTTCGGTGTTTTTCATTATGGCGATTTCTTTGGCCGCGGGCGTGGCCTTAACATTGAAACCAATGAGCTTTGCGCCAATTCCGGCGCTACTGACGACATCGCTCTCCGTAATATTGCCCAGCCCTTTGTCCACGATGGCGATGGCCACTTCTTTGTGTTTGATTTTAAGAAGCGATTCGGCAATGGCTTCCAGACTGCCCAAAGTGTCGGCGCGGATGATCAAATTCAATTTTTTAACTTTTGATTCGGCCGTTTGCTTAATTAAAGATTTGAGGCGCAGATGCTCAAGTTCCCGAACTTTCAATTGTTTTTTCATTTCTTTCATATCTTGAGACGATTCCAAAACATCGCCGACCGCCGGCACTTCTTTGAGTCCCAAGATTCGGACGGGCGTAGACGGCCCGGCTTCTTTAAGCAAGTGGCTGGCAAAATTTTTCATCGCTCGGATTTTTCCAACAATTGATCCGATCGTCACCCAATCGCCCTGGCGCAGAGTGCCATTTTGAATGAGTACTGTCGCCACCACGCCTTCGCCTTTGTCCAAATACGCTTCAATAATAATGCCGCGCGCCAGATCTTTCGGGTCGCCGTATATTTGCCGCCTTTCCCGCTCCACATCGGCTAAAAGAAAAAGGCTGTCCAAAAGCTCGGGAATTCCTTCGCCCGTTTTGGCGGACATTGGCGCGAAAATATTTTTGCCGCCCCACTCCTCGGGCATTATTCCCAAGTTGGATAATTCTCTTTTTACCCGGTCAATATCCGCGCCCGGCTTGTCCATTTTATTCACAGCCACGACAAACGGCAGATTGGTTTTTTGAATTATTTTGATTGATTCTTCGGTTTGCGGTTTTACTCCATCATCGGCCGCCACCACCAATACGCAAAGATCGGCCGCTTGCGCTCCGCGCGAACGCATGGCCAAAAATGCTTCGTGCCCGGGCGTGTCAATGAAAGTTATTTTTTTTCCGTTGTGTTCCGCTTGGTAAGCACCGATGTGCTGGGTGATGCCGCCCGCTTCGCCTTCGGCCACTTTGGTTTTTCGGATCGTATCCAAAAGCGTGGTTTTTCCGTGGTCCACATGCCCCATCACCACCGCCACAGGCGGACGGGGAATGGTAGTGCCGGCTTTTGTTTCCGCCGGAGCAGCATTGATTTCTTCCGGTTTCGGTTCTGTTTTGGGAAGGACTTTTACGCCAAAATCCATAGCCACGATTGAAGCCGAATCAAAATCAATCCGTTCATTTAAGGTCGCGAGTACGCCATTTTTCATCAAGACCGACATAACATCGGCCACATGAGTGCCTAAAAGAGTCGCCAGATCGCGCACTGTGATTGTCTGGGCAATGGTGATTTCGGACGGCTGGCTGCCGGAGCGTTCTTCTCTAAGTTTCGCCGCTTGCTGAATGACAAATTGCTTGCGGACTTGGGTCCGCTCTTGGCTGATGCGCCGAATTATTTCTTGGGCGGTGCGATTGTCCACTTTGATGGCCTTTGCGCCCACATCAAATCCCAGGGCGATTATTTTCTCCCGCAATTCCGGAATCGGCATTCTTAATCTTCTGGCCAGTTCTGATAAATTCATATTACACAACCATAGCACGAATATATTTAAAAATCAAGGGTTAAATGCAGGGCAATCTTAACAAGTTGGAACACGCGAAAGAGTTTTTTGCAGATAAGTTAGCGGAGAATTGAATATTTCCGGCGAGGAAAATCTGATGGAAAATTCCCTCACATATTCAGGCAGGTATTCCGGAGTGGCGTGATGATACATTCTTCTGATAAAAGTTCTTAGATTTCCAAACATCCCTTCAATTTCCGAGGTTAATTCGAACTCCCATCTCTTATGAATATCTTTTTTATGCTTGACTCTCCATTGCTGACGAATCCCTTTGTAAATGCCGGCGCCATCGGTTTGTAATTGGGAGTTCGGCCGAATAAACTGAAACAAGAAATTAGCCGCGTCAGTTTTATTGACCGAGTTCTTAAAAATTATCTGATGGACCAATTTTCTGGAACCGATCTGTTTGGCCATAATCAACGAAAGGTTCTTGAAATAGGCTTCGTCCATTTGCACCCGATTGCTCAAAATCGGTTCAAATTCGGGCAAATGGACGCGAAATTGGCGAAACCAGCAACGAACGGTCGGTTCGCTTACATGGCATAAACGAATCGTTTGAAGCACCGGCACTTTTTGCGTCCAACACCAGAGTAAAGCGTAAAATGTCCGAAACGACAGCTTCATGCTTTCCAGCCAAGTGCCGGAAAGAAGCGCGAACGGCTTGCGGCATTTGCGGCAACGATAGCGGTCTTCTGAAGCATAGACTTTTCTTGATCGGCAATGGCGACAAAACATATTCTTGCCCCAAATGATTTGTCTTAAATGTTTTTTGATTTTTGTTTCCGACGGGATTTGATTTAATAACGCGATCATAGAACAAGAGTTTTAATTTTAATATCTTTTAGTTTACTCTTGTTCCAACTGGTTTAGTATACCCTAGTATACCCCCTTGACACTTTTCTCTTTATTTAGTATCATTTTTAAAGCACAATTAATTTAATCATACTTATATTAAATATGTTGACTATTCGTCTGTCCCGCGTGGGCAAGAAAAAACAGCCGTCTTACCGGATTTTAGTGCAAGAAAAGAAAAAAGATCCCTGGGGGACTTTCATTGAAAATATCGGCCATTACAATCCTTTGGTCAATCCGGGCAAATTGGTAATAAAAAATGATCGTTTGGAATACTGGATTAAAAATGGCGCGGAAGTTTCCGATACATTAAATAATTTGTTTATAAACGAAGGATTGATAAAAGGCGAGAAAAAAAGAATAGTAAAAGCAAAGAAAGCCGAAGTCAAAGACGCTCCAAAACCGGCCGTCGCCGCGTAAGCTTAATAATTTACAGCAAAAAAACCCTGCCGTAAATGGCAGAGTTTTTTGATTTTGAATTGAATCTTCTGCTCTTATTTCCGATTCGTTAATAAAATTATTGCGATTTAATCTTAAATGGCCGCTTGTTGACCTCTTGCAGAATTCTAAGCGTCGCATGCACTGAAAGATTATCACTCGGTAAAAGTATTAACTTGTCGTCCAATTGATTAAGCAGCGGACTTAAAAATTCATCGGCCCACGATGGAGATAATGTTAATACGCCGAAAAAATCTATTTCCAGTTCTTCATCTTTGGAAAATTCACGCAAGGTTGGCTGAAATGCCTTGAAAGCCTCGCTGCCCAATTCCCTCGATATCAATGTTTTGCCAAATTTTTCTAATTGTAATTTCATATATTTTTTTGGTTTTTAAAATGCATTAGAATTCTATTTTTGCTAAACATCCTCGCACGATACGCTGGCCGCGCGTAACCCGAAATGCTTTATCCGAACCAATCATCCGCACCTCGGCATCGCCGCTGGTAAAAAATAAATCAATCGGCTGTTTAGTGACAACTTCTCGAACGAGTTTGAGTCCATTTCCGCGCTTTTCCGGCGCGCGCCCGGAAACAAATTCCGTAAATGCCACTTTTACCGCATCCACATGACTTGAAAGTTTTGGCCGAACTTGTTGCAATGTTTTTAAAATACCCAAACCTCTATCGGCAAGAACGATAATTCGTTTTTCAAGATCATAGCCGAAAAAAATTCCCGCTATGTCCGGCCATTTTCCTAAGTTATGAGCAAACGAATTATCGCCAATCTCCCCGGCAATTAAAACAATCAAAGAGTATAATTTTTCAAATCCCGGCTTTTGCATAAGCGCATTTTGCATTTTAGTCAATCTCGCGTTGAAAATTGAACTCGTTGGACAATAAAATGCGCTGGGAAATTCAATGCCGTCTTGAATCCACTCTGACGCAAACTTAACAAGATCGCTTGCAAAAATCTCTAAATCTTTTTCACGATAATAGCGATGCGTGCCGCCATCTTTTTTGATCGCGACTAATTTACCGCTCTTGTCCCAACGACGCAATGTATCAAGCGAAACACCTAAAATTTCGGCTGCTTGTGTAATAGTTAATAGTTTTTCTTCCATAAAATAACAATAACACAGTTTATCAAACTATGCAAGTATCACCTAAAACTATGCAAAAATACGGCAATCTATGCACTTACCGCCAAAAACTACTTACCTCCTCTATATTAAAAGTAAAATAATCTTAAATCATATTCATTCCTATTATATACCGCCAAATTGTTAAAGACCCGCAATATTGTTTTAATCAATTATATCGCGATTTTATGGCAAAATTTAAAACATCAAGATTCCCTGTCCCATATTATTGACAAAAACCATAATTGAGTATATAATATTTCATTACTCTTAAATAAAAAGTGTAATAAATTTCTGTTCTTCACAATTTAACAAAGGAGGAAAAAATGAGGCGAATGATGCTTATAATTTTCATCGCCATTGTGGCGGTGGGATGTGGGAAAATTTCAGACGATAAGCGTGACTGGGGAGGAGGTTGGATAATAGTCCAATCTCCACTATCTGGGGCGTGTTACGAATCCTACGATGCAGGCATCTTGGATCAAAGAGTTTTTTCGCTCGGAAAAGAAGTGAAATGCCCGCCTCGCGACCAATTGAAGTGATTTTTGGTTTTTTAAACTTCAACAATCAACCCGCCCATAGAAGATTCTTGGGACTCGCCACCAAGTGCTAATATTTAAGCATTTGGTGGCTATTTTATTTACAACCGGCAAGTCTTGACATTGCTATAATTACCTATATAATATATGAAACGATTAAGTGCTGTTTTAGCTTAATTTGAATTCCACTCTTTTTTTGCAAAGCAAGAAAGGTCGCATAACAAAAAAAGAGATTAGGGAGATTATTGAAAAAGAAGATTATTGAAAAAAGATTGATATGACAACCACAGGAGCTGATAAGGATTTCGTGGAATATGTCGTCAAAGCAATCGTAGATCACCCGGAAGAAGTGAGCGTAGATCGCTCGGTTGATGAAATGGGAGTCTTATTGACTCTCAAGGTCAACCCCCAGGATATGGGCTATGTGATCGGCCGCTCCGGGCAAACCGCCCATGCGCTCCGAACGCTTCTTCGCTTGGTCGGCGCCCGCAATAATGCCCGCGTCAACCTCAAGATCTACGAACCGGAAGGATCTAATCGCGGACCCCGCCGGCCAATGCCTATAGCTGAATCCACGGATGATGTTGAGAACATGAAAATATAGTTCTCAAATAAAATAGAAAATGAAAGCCGCCCGAAAGGGCGGTTTTTTTAATCTCAAATATTTTAATATAGAATAGCGACGAATATTTTTTATTACTAAAAACTCCTTATTAAATACTTGAAGAGTAAGATAGAGATTTGATATAATCTTCCATGTACTCAAAGTCTGGATTTCCGTTTTTACTCGGCAATTTAATTTTTTCTTTCTCTATCCTGTTTATTCTTGCTTGTCTCCCAAATGAATATTTGTAATTTAGTTTTCTTAATATAGAAACTATAAATAAAGAAATGTATTTATTAGTTTTAAATTGTGGAACAAGAGTATGCACATTATCATCACTAAAATACTTATAATCATGATAAAAAACATTCCAAAACATATCTATTGTAATCTTTTTTTCAAAAATTTTTTTGTCCGAAATAAAACCTAATTGGGAAATAAAATCAACAACCCCATTATTTTCTGAAGATGCTACGATGAGAGGAATGTTTTTGTCGTCCTGAATTCTGTCATAAGTTGTTAATCTTTCACCTTTTTCTATTTTAAATAACTCACTTAATTCAAAATCTTTCCACCTATTAATTTCAAGTTTTATTTTTTTATCAATCAAAGGTTTTGCAGAAATATTTTTTTCTAATTCTTTGCGATAAGCAGTAAGTTTGCTCTCTAATACCTCAGGGATTTGAGACGGGATTAAAATGTTTTTGAGAGTCTTATTTGCTTGTCTCCCGTAGTTGTATTTATATTTGTTGGCGCTTATACATTTTGCATAAAAAAGCATCTCAATAACACTCATCTTGATTTTTGGAACAAGCACATATAAATCACGACCACTATAATATGGAAATGGGTGATAAAAAGTAGACAAAACAGATCCGCTCCCAGCAACCGATAAAGTATGTGACGGATTTGGTTCAACATCCAGCTCTATTTCAACATAAGCAGAAACGCCATTATTGTTTTCTGTACGGGAAACAAAAGGCATGGCATTTTTGTCGGTATTTTTACATTGAGTTAAATTTACCAACTCTAAATTAACGCCATAAATGACATTAAATAAATCCGATACTTTTACTAAGTTATTCATTTGGTTTTTCCGTAATTTCTAAAATTCTATGATCTGTTTTTGGCAAACTTCCACAATGCCAAGCGGCAACACCACTTTCATCTCTGACAAAATAAATATCGTCTTCATCCATAGTAATTTCTAGAGTTTTTATAATTTTACTTCCATAATCATCCCTTATTTTTGCCAAATAGATTTTTTCTTCCAATTGTTTATTGCTCATAATTTTGAGATTTATCTAAAAGCTTGTTGCTGTGTAAAAAAGTTACATAGTTTAAAATAGTATCTTCAAAATTTTCATCTTTCAAATTTGAATAATCCGTTTCCATGTAGGCTTCCGCCGCCCATTCCATATCTGCGGTAACAATTTGATTGACGCTAAAACCAGCCTCCTTTTTTCTATTTTCAAAATATGAAAGCCATTTTTTCTTTATTCCTCCAATTAAATTTTCTTGCTCATTTTTTATTTCCCATTTTCCATAAGCGTCAATTCTTCCCTTGTTCTTTCTTTTTACAAAACCGTCATCTTTGTAATAGCCGAAGTATGTTTCTTTGTGCTTTGGGTGCGGTTTGTGTGCCGTAAAAATCATAACACAAGAAACAACACCGACTTTTGAATTAAAAAATAATTCATCGGGTATTGATAGAACCGCTTGCAAAGTGTGTTTTCCAAGAAGTTTCTTTTTTAATTCTAAAACTTTGCCGCTTGTTGCTAAAGCGCTTTGCATTGGTACGATCGCAATACAAGTTCCACCGTCAACTAAACACTCTAGATTATTAAAAATAAATTCCAGTTCATCGATATCGGTTTTTTTGTTTGATTTGTAGGGTGGATTTAAAAATCCAACAGTCGGCTTTTTTGCTCTCACTTCTTCAATTACTTCTTCATCAAAACAACTTCCATTTATGATATTCGTTTTTCCATCTTGGTGAATATACATATTAGAAACAGCCAGGGCGAAAATATGGGATTGATATTCCGTGCCGATAAGCTGTTTTTGTTTTATTTCTTTAATTTTTGCCTCATCTCCTTTTGCATCGGCGATCATTCTTTTCATCGCACTAATCAAAAAACCGCCCGTTCCCGCGCAATTATCATACGCGATGGAATTTTTGTTAACTTGCGCTAAATCAGTAAAAAACTCTGTAATATGCGGGGGAGTTAAAACAATGCCAAGCCCCTTATCGCTGTTGGCATATCTTAGAAATTCAATGTAAAGCTGCCCCAAAACATCAAAATATTTATGGGTTTTAATAAATGCGTTTATATTTTCGTCAATTTGATCAATAATTTCTTTCAAAACATTTTCTTTTTTTGTCAAAGAAGTATCAGTTTTAATAAAGCTAAATTGAGTGTTTAAATTCTCAAGTTTTTTGCCCGCCATATTGGCATTTTCTAATTCATCGGAAACTGTCTGAATGAGGGAGGCGGCAAGATTTTCTGGTTTTTTATGCGAGGCATAAGATCTCTTAAAGGCTGGATTCTCTAGGGCGATTAAGATAGAACTAATCAATAAACTTCTTTGACTTTCTAGAATTTTATAAGTATGCAATTTTTCGTTCAGTTCTTTGGTAAAATCCAAGAGAGAATTATAATCTTGTCTAAATTTTTCAGGACTTTTTAAATATCCGTTCAAATAATCTTCAGCACTTAAAAGTTTATCGCCAAAAATAGAGGTTGCCTTTTTCTCGTCTTTTAAATGCAAAAAGTGTGAAACTCTTAGAGATTGTTTTGTTTCTCCACTAATGGCAATCGCTAAAACATCAAAACCCTTTGATAAATAGGAAGCATATAATAAAGCGCCATCAACGGCGAATTCTGAATATTTATCACGATCTTTACTTTCATGCTTCGTAATATCCGCCTTACATTCAACAACAATTAATAAATCTGGATTTGCTTTATGGCTAATAATAAATTCTGGATAACCCTTTCCGCCGCCTTTTTTTGATGCTGATTTTAATAGCTTGTCAATCCTTGGATTATCAGAGCGCTGTTCTTCAATGTAAATAGTATCCAAGAATTTGGTAAAATGTTGGCGAACCAAAGACTCGGTTTTTCTTTCGTTCATATGAATAATATTTTATGATTACATTATAACTTAAATTTGATAAAAAAGAAATTTTACGACCAACTCATAATCGGCTTCTTGATTATATATTTAACAACTCCGTTCATTAAAAATTTATCTGTTTCGTGAATAAAAATAGTCGGATGATTTTCCGTTGATTCGGAGAGCAAAGAAATAATTTTATTTTTTGAATCCAATGATAATTTTTTTATATTCGCGCAATTATCAATAATTGCCAACACATAATCATTTGGTTGCGGTTGTTTTTTTGAATCCACTATCACATAGTCGCCATTTTCAATAGTTTGACCATTAGCATTCGCTTTGTTCATTGAATTTCCAGAAGCTTTAACTGCAAGCAAGCCGTCGCCTCCATTAATTATATTTTTTGATACTTTTATGTAACCCTCTAAATTTTCTTCCGCAAAAATATTAGCTTCACCGCAGTTTGCCAACCCTAAAACCGGGATTGCTAAAAATAATCCTTTTTGCGGCTCTTCTTTTTTTGTGCATTTAATTTCGCCTGTTTTCTTATCAATCTTAATAAAGCCTTTTTCCTCAAGTTTTTTTAAGTGATAAGACACCTTGAAGGGATGGGGTTCTCCCACTAATCTTCCAATTTGTCTAAGCCCATCTCTTTTCAGGTTTAATCTATCAGCAAAATTTAATATTCTTTGTTGAATCTGGTGCATATTTTTAACTATTCCCACTTATCCACAGTATAACTTTTTATATATATTTTGTCAAATTTATATATAAAGCGTCAAATCATTGACAGCCATTTGATATTTTGCTAAAATCGGATCGCTTGTTATTTTAAATGATAATGTGATAGTATTCATTAAAGTAATTATGCTTCAATTAGATATTTTGACTCTTTTTCCAAAAATTATTAACTCTTATACTGAAGAGAGCATTCTTAAGCGCGCGCAAGAAAAAAATTTAGTGAAAATAGCAGCGCACAATATCAGGAATTTTAGCTTAGAAAAACACCAGAAAGTTGATAATCGCCCGTACGGCGGCGGAGCCGGAATGGTATTAATGGCTTTGCCTGTTTTGCGCGCGGTTGATCACATTAAAAAAACGGCAAAAACTAAAGCAAAGATCATAATTCTTTCGGCCAAGGGAAAACAATTTGATCAGAAAATGGCTCAAGACCTGTCGCGCAGGTATAAACATATAATTTTAATCAGCGGCCGGTACGAAGGCATTGACGAACGAGTGAAAAAAATCCTGCAGGCGGAAGAAATATCCATCGGTCCTTTCGTAATGACAGACGGCGACATCGGCGCTCTGGCCGTCACTTCCGCCGTCGTCCGCCTCCTCCCCGGCGTTTTAGGCAACACGGAATCAACCCGGGAAGAATCATTTTCAAATATTAAAAAAAATTCAAGATTCAGGATTCAAGATTCAGGATTCAAGGAATACCCCCACTATACCCGTCCGGAAATTTTAAAATACAAAAGGAAAAATTACGCCGTGCCGAAAATCCTTTTGACCGGCGATCATAAAAAAATTCAAGAATGGCGGACAGGAAAAGCGTTAGGGTTGACTAAATAACCGGAAAAAGATACAATCTATACACTTCATTA
>Ga0209431_10003725_pt1 | contig 12081 bp, 17 predicted proteins | sample RifCSP13_3_FD_184021 | JGI IMG/M metagenome (GOLD analysis project Ga0209431, IMG submission 184021) | Soil microbial communities from Rifle, Colorado - Rifle CSP2_sed 13_3 (SPAdes) (version 2) | ecosystem: Environmental > Terrestrial > Deep subsurface > Rock core/Sediment | place: Rifle...
TATTCTAGAGGATGAGTTGCCTCAGCACGATATTGTGGTGTGCAATGGGATTTTCTATCTGCTGCAATTGACGCCATACAAATAGATGTTTGAGATTATCCGACGAGGATATTAGATAGTGAATGAGGCCCTATTGTTCACCTCTCTCAATGGGCATGAAATGATGACATCTGTGTCGCATAACGGTGAATTTTGGGCGAGACCTGATCTCGTGCTGGGCTTTGTAATGGACCTCTGCACCAAGGTAGTGTTACGGGCCGACTATCTGCCACAGGATTTTGCATGCTCACTACGCAAGATATAAACTTCCCGCTGTATGTGCGCCGGCAAGACCTCACGAAGTTCTTGGTGCGCTATGAGCTATTTAAAATGGCGATGCATGTGCATGGGCATATTGTTGAGTGCGGAGTGGGCGATGGTGGTGGCCTTTTAGCATGGTATCATCTAAGCAGCATATTTGAACCGTACAATCATGTAAGAAAAATACTTGGATATGACACCTTTTCTGGATTTCCTGTTGTCTCCCCCAAGGATGGAACTCACCACACTATTGGGGAACAAGCCTTTCACTCATACGATGAAATTGTTAGGTTAGCAGAATACCATGATAATAATAGACCGATAGGACATATTCCCAAACTAGAACTTGTAAAAGGTAATGCATCTGAAACTATACCCTGGTATTTGAAAAATAATCCCCACGTCTTAATTGCCATTGCGTACATGGATTTTGACATTTATCAGCCAACGAAAACAGCCCTGGAACTTTTTCTACCCAGAATGCCTAAGGGTGCAATTATAGCTTTTGACGAAGCATGTAACGCAAACTGGCCAGGAGAAACCATTGCCTTATTGGAAAGCATAGACATGAGACACCTAAAGCTAAGGCGGTTCAGTTGGCAATCAACGACTAGCTACGCGGTTTTGTGATGCCGAGAGGGAAAGAAAGGCCCAATTGTTCAATTATAGATTGCAACAATCCACATGAGGCCAGGGGCTTTTGTTCGAATCACTATAACAGATTTATGAAATATGGAAACCCCCATGTGACAGTCCGAGAGTATAAACGGCGAGGGCCAATTTGTGTTATTGATAGTTGCGGCAGGGGGCATTATCAAAAGGGCTTTTGTGCCGCACACTTTCTAAGATTTAGAAGATATGGAGATCCTATGGCGGGGCGTCCCTTGTTGGAAAAAGTAAGGAGGCCCAAGGGGGAGGGTAGCTTTTATCAAGGATACAAGTTATTCCAATCTAATGGTAAAAAACGAGCTGAGCATAGGATTATCATGGAGAAACGGTTAGGGAGACCTCTTCGTAGAGATGAAACCGTGCATCACAAGAATGGAGATAGATCGGACAATCGGATTGATAATCTTGAGTTATGGTCATCTCGGCACCCCAAAGGGCAGAGCATTCAAGATAAGGTTCAATGGGCGAAGGAAATATTGGAATTGTACGGAGGCTTTTTGCAACCATGATCCTCACCGCTCACCAGTCTCAGTACCTTCCAGGCCTGCGCTTGTTTGACAAGATCGCACGGGCAGATATGTTTGTGTACCTTGATACAGTGCCGATGGAGAGCAGCGGCTACGAGAACAGAAACAAGATCAAGACAGCGCAAGGATGGCAATGGTTGACGGTGCCAGTATTGAGGGATGGATACCAGTTTAAGCCAATTTCGGACATAGTAATAGACAATACTCAACATTGGCAAAAGAAGCACTGGGGGAGCTTGGAATTAAATTACTCTAAGTCTGGGCATTGGGAAATTTACGGAAACGTTTGGAAGCTCATATATTTTCAGCCTTGGCATAAACTAGCTTGGCTCAATTACAATATTCTCTTGTTGGTACTTGAACTTATGAAGGTTAAGAAGAATGTTGTTAGAGCTAGTGAATATAATTTTGTAGGCCACAAATCCGACCTCGTGCTTGATATGTGCAAGAAGCTGGGGGCGACGAAGTATATATTCGGCGCAAAGGGCCGTGACTATGCGAAGGTGGAGGACTTTGAGCGTGAAGGTATTGAGGTGGAGTTTCAGGACTATCAGTATCCGGTATATCGCCAGCTTCACGGTCCCTTCCTAGAGAACATGTCGATCATAGATCTCCTTTTCAACAAAGGCCCAAAGAGCCTAGAAATACTGGTGAATAAATGAGCACCGTGCTCATAGTCGCGGCACATCCAGATGACGAGGTCTTGGGCGTTGGCGGCACCATCTCCCGTCTCTGCGGCGAAGGCCATATCGTCCACGAACGCATCATTGGCAAAGGCCGAGGGGATGAACTCGACCAGCGATTTGACACACAGCCCTTATTGCATTACATTCAACAGATAGAGGCATGGATACACGAGTTACAGCCTGAGATTGTCTATAGCCATTGGCGCGGGGATCTCAACAAGGATCACCAGATTATCTCTGAAGCCGTGGAGGTTGCGACGAGGCCATTGCCGGGGTGTTGTGTGAAGGAAGTGTATGCGTTTGAGATACCTGGAGATAGACGGTTTGTGCCGGATGTGTGGGTGGTAATGTCAGTGAGAGATATGGATGATAAACAAGAACAAATGAGTATAAAATATATGTCAGAATTACACATGTGGCCCCATCCGAGAAGTAAAACGGGCATTGACACTCAGGCTAAATATCGCGGGATGCAATGTGGTCATGAATACGCCGAAGCTTTCCAGGTGGTGAGGATTGTGCGATAATGGCTGATAAGAGGAGCAAGTAGAAGATTGAGAGGCGTAGCGATTTTTAAAAAATTATGTTGGCCTATAAGCAGAGATTGACAACAAATTGGCACGGTCTATGCTAAAACCAATGCCTGTCCAGAAAACACGAAGCCTGAAACCTCGAGACCAACACATCCTCATTGGTGCGAAGAGTATTGCTCAGCCATTTGGGTGCTCCCCGCAGACCATTTATCGCTGGCGTCGTCACTTGGGCTTCCCCGCCTGCAAGCTCCCTAATGGTCAACTCGCCATTACCTACACACTCATTGACCAGTGGTTGTTAGCACGGCACATGGAGCAACGAAAGAATGGCCGACACCACCAATCCTGAGAACGTGCTCGCACTCATCAAACAACTGAGCATTGAGCCCTTTCAAAGCCTCTTGGCTAAATTACTCAGATGTGAGCCTACAGAGCATGCAATCCAGGCTCATGCGAACAAATATCCCGATAAACACTTACAAGCACTCACGATGGCTGCACGATTGGCGGGCTATCACAAAGATGCTCCAGCCGTACAAAACAATATGTTTGTGGTCATTCAAGGGATGAGCGATAGCGAACTGAGGCAACTCAATCAGAAGTTGGATGTGGAACGGAAGCAGTTGATGGAACAAACGGTGGATGGTCAGTTGGATAGTCTCACGCCCTCTCACGACGCCCAGGACGGCAAGGTATCGACATCGCCTATAGCATCATCTGGGATGCCTATAGCTATTGAGCCACCACATGTTGTGGATGAAGCGTAATCATACGGCTCGTAGGCATATGTCAACACATGCAACGGCTTTATAATCATGTACTTATGCACCTTACGTCGGATAAAATGTTATATGTAAACTATTTAACTAGTGTTGGGTCATTGACACACCACAACATAAAGTGGTAATTATAGGGGTAGGGGGGGGTGGGGTGAGGCTACCATGTGCGTGCGCGTACGATACCGCTCTGGCGAATATGTACCTTACCCCAAGTGCCAGTAGATCGTGCAACCTAGGCCAAGCTAGGCGTAAAGAATGAGGCTTCTTGACGTGGTATCCGTCGCATTCAATGTATCCAAGGTTGAAGCTAGGCGTCTCATCCACTCCGGGGCCGTCACCGTTTGGTCTGGCCCTAGAATTTTCACCTACGAGGGCAAGGTCTGGTCCACCATCACCCACTGTCCCCAATGTGGCTGCACCTACGACCCCACGCGCTACGCGGAGTGTCCAATATGCGGACCGAATTAGCCCCGGACGCCATCCTGGTTCTCCCCGCCGGCCGGGAACTTGATGCCATTGTGGCGGAGAAGGTGATGGGCATGAGAGTTCTCCGTCACGCCGATGGGAGCATTTCGGAGGGTGGACAAGGCAATGAGCGTGTCCGTAGAGACGCCAAGATTCCAATGTATTCCACCTCCATCGCCGCTGCGTGGGAGGTAGTGGAGAAGTTATTGAGTGGGGGTAGAAGCATTGTAATGACTTGTGGTATCGACAGCTTGCCCACATTTTTCGTCCGTATCGGTGACGACCCAGGAGAGTTTGTAGCAGAGAACACCGCCCCCCTCGCCATCTGCCGCGCAGCCCTGAAGGCGGTGATGGGATGACAATTCACAGCCATACAACAACGAATGCCTATACATTTAGGAATCCAACCACGTCCGATAGATGTGACTACAACACAGATGGGTCGTACCAACATTGTTGGCACTCTTCGCCAACCCAACACACCGTATTGCACCATCGCTGCGAATACTGCTGTTGGTGCAACGGCGGACGATGTGTGACACTTATGCCAAAAAAGATGCGAGGCCACGGTCCACACGCACCAGGGGTCTACGGATGACCCGCCTCCGCGAACTCGACGAGCAACGTGCCCTCCTCGCCCAAGCCATCCTCGATCGGGCTGCCACGGATCCCCTCTTGATCTTTCAGCCCACGCCCAAACAGAAACCTTTCATTGAGAGTGTGTTGTATGGGAAAAAAGCGGAAAACTGGTTTGTGGCTGCCAACCGGTCTGGGAAATCCGACGCTGGCGCATACATTGGGTCCAGTTTGGCACGCTTCGGTGGCGATCCCAGATCTGCGTACTCCGAAGGGGGCACCGTTGAAGTTAGAGATCGTGCGACTTCCGGATGGGTCAGTAGTATTGACTTTCCTACCTCCCGCGACATCATCGAGCCCAAATACTTCAACAACGGCTTCGTCCCGCCGGGGGCCACGCACGACCCGTTCATCCCGGACCGGGAAATAAGCGAGTGGCGGGTGTCAGATCGGGTCTTGAAGCTCAAGAACGGTTCCATCGTGGGCTTTAAGTCTGCTGACGCTGGAAGAAAGAAATATCAGGGCGCGGAAAAGGATTGGATACACTTTGACGAGGAGCACGAAAAGGGCATATATGGCGAATCATCTATCCGAATCGGCGCTCGCCCACTGCGTATTTTTGGAACCGTGACACTACTTCCGCCAGAGGGCACAGTCGGGGGTGTGACATGGATGTATAACGACATGATTAAACCGTGGCTGCAACAGCGCATGCCGGACCTCGGACTCTTTTCGGCATCCATATACGATAATCCCCATATTGACCAACGGGAGATCGCCCGACTTGAAGCAAAGTTCCCGCCAGGAAGCGTTGAAGGGAGAATCCGCTTGGGTGGTGAATGGCTTCCTGGTCTGTCGGGTACTCGGGCCTATGCGTCTTTTGAAAATCAGAGCCACGTCAGAACTCAGCCTTGGCCTCCCATCCCCAGAAAACCGCTGGTGTGGTTTTGGGACTTCAATGTATCCCCGCTCGTCACCGGGATTGGTCAGAGAGACGGACGACTTTTTAGGGTCATGCGGGAGCTCGTGCTTGAAGAGGGCTCCACAGCCGAAATGTGCCAGGTATTTTATGATTTGGTAGGTCAGCATTTTGGAGAATTGTGGATTTATGGGGATGCTACTGGGGCACGGATGGAATCACGGCACACCGCATCGGATCAGAGTCGTGCCCGGTATAGTGACTATCAGATTATTCGGTCTGAGATGAGAAAATTTGGCTCACCCATTCGCCTCAGACTCCCCACGCATAATCCCCCCGTGACAAATCGGGTCAATGCGGTTAATGTGGCATTAAGGAATGAGCAGGGGTTGAGTCTTGTAGAGATTGATCCATCCTGTGTTGAATTGATTGCTGATTTGGAGGGAGTGTTGCGAGATGGGCAGGGGGGGATTAAAAAGACTAGAGATCCTAAGAGCCCATACTATCGTCGGGGACATAGTTCCGATGGGTTTGGGTATTGGGTCCATTACGAGGAGCCTGTGAAACCTAGAAGCCCCTGGGATCAACAGACGAAACCGCAGATTGGCATGCCGGGGTACGCATGGGCGCAGCGATGAGAGAATATGGCTGGGAACCTTGGCATATAGTTCTTTTTGTCGGTCTTTTAATTGTTGGGGTATGGATGCTCATGGATATTTTAGAAAAGAAATGACATGGCCTAACAATAACTTTCACCCTGGGGTGAAAATTGGCACAAGTTGAAAAAGACCTAAAACTCTGCCGCCTCTGCCCGAACGCTCTTCTTACCCACGGGGCTCGGGCCATAGGTGTCTGCCACGACTGTATTGCTAGCGAGAAAACAAACAAGGGAATTCCCATTCCTGGATACTGGAGGCAAGACCATGCCACGGAAGAAAAGCCCAGGTGAGGACAGGCCAGTAGCGGCGGGGGCGGATCTTACCGTCCTGACGGCGATTCGGGCCTACAAGCACGAAGCGGAGATGGCGAAGAGGGACCGCACCGCCCTCAATCGCTTCAACATCAACACCTATTTGGGCCGGCAGGATTGGTCCCACAAGCAAAAGGGCCAGTCCAAGGAGTTCTTACCCAAGGTGCCTGTGGCCGTCGAGCAGTTTTCCGCCTTCGTCAAGAGGGCCTTGGTCCAGTTTGGTGAGTGGTTTACGATGGATATGCCACCCAACTCAGTTCTTCAAGCCCACGAAGCCCGTGATTTGCTGCTCTGCTTCCTCAACCGCATGCCCGATGGCCTCCAAAAGTGGAACTCGTTCCCACTGGTGCTGTCTGATGGGGTCAAAAAGGGTCTCCTGGAGTCCCTGATTACGCTGAAAATTCATGGGAGGAAGCGGACAGAGCGGCAATTCTTCGCCGAACGCGGCATGGAGTTCATTTCGGTCGCTGAAACTGGCGAAATTAAGGCGAATGAGACAAAAAGCCTCAAAACACGGGAAATCCAGCCGTGGCGACTGATTATTGACCTTATTTCCGCTGAGGACTACTTTCCCGATCCCACAGACCGCAATTTATATGAAATTCACACCGTGGAGCGGGATTTATCGGATTTGATTGAGGTAGCAGAGAACGACGACATCTATGATCCTGACGTTCTTGAGTTAATAGATCAAGATTTCGAGAAAAAGTATGAATCGTGGGAAAAAGCCCGCAGTCGCAACCAGACTGATGCCACCCCACCCTCCTTCCGCAAGCGCGTGGTCGTAGATGAGTTCTGGGGGGACATTCTTGACTCGCGGGGTCGGGTAGTGAAAAAGAACTGCGTGGCGGCGATTGCCAATGATCGCTACTTGCTCCGGGCACCGGAGGATAATCCCTTCTGGCACCAGGAGTCGCCCTTCGTTAGCTCCCCGCTCGTTCGCGTGCCTGGGTCCGTCTGGCACAAGGCTCTCTTCGACCATGTTGCCCCACTCAACGTGGCCATCAACGAACTGTTCAACCTCATGTTGGATGGGGGTCTATCGTCTGTGTGGGGTATCAAACAGGTGCGGACAGGTCTGCTCGAGGATGCCCGACAGATCGCCGGCGGCATCCCGCAGGGCATTAGTCTCGCCATCAAGGATGAGACCCCCGATGGCATGAAAGTGGTCGAAACGGTCTCTGAGGGCAAGGTGCCCCAAGACGCCATCGCCATGTTTCAGATTGCCAATAGCGAGCATTTGGCCGCGTCACTTTCCAATGAACTTCGCATGGGGATGTTACCCCCGAAGCAGGTGAAGGCGACAGAGGTGATTGAAGCCTCCCAATCCTCAGCCGTCACCCTTGATGCCATCTCCGCCGACATTGAAACGGAGCTTATTGGTCCGACCATCCGCAAGGCGTGGATGACCATTCTCCAGAATGCCGACGACCTTTCCAGCCAGGATATTGTGGGCTCGCTCGGAACGCGGGTGGCGTTGACCTTGGCCCGGATGGGGCCAGAGGAACGATTTGCCAATCTCGCCGGGGGGTGCGGTTTTCGCGTCCACGGTCTCTCGGCCACCCTTGCGAGGGTGCGGGACTTTCAGAAAGCCGCCGCGCTCATGCAAATGGCCGTGTCTAACCCCATCTTGTTTCAAGCCTTCGCCAAACGATTCAGCGGCGACAAGATTTTGACGTATATGATGAAATTGCTGAATATCAACCCGTCCCACCTAGAGCAAAATCCAGAGGAATTGCAGAATATGCCCAATCGCTTCAAGGAACTTCAGGGGCTCATGCAGACGATGGGGGGGCAGGGGAAGGGGGGCGCGTTGCAAGGCGAAGGGGAGTTGCCAGCGGAAATTAACCAAACGGTGAACCCGATGACGGGGATGGCGGGGTAGTGGGCACAGTTATTTCCGCCTGTGGCGATGTTATCCACCACAACGGCTCCGTATCTCTTCCCCAACCAGTCGTCGCCGCCTTAATGCAATTTTTGCTTGACAAACGGAAGGGCAATGCTATTTTGCATATTAAGGACGGGAAAATCCTTGGCGTGACATTCGAGGACAAGACACACGCCACGATATAAAACTGAATAAGTAGGGGTCATCGCAGCAAAAGAGCCCCGTTGGGTGTATCCCAGCGGGGTTTTTCTTTTGAGGGTTTTAATGCCGCATAAAGGTGATTACGGCCAGAAAAAAGTCCATAAGGTGATGAAGGAGTTTAAGCGTGGGACGCTGCACTCAGGCGGTTCGGGCAAGAAAGTCAAAAGCCGAAAGCAGGCCATCGCCATCGCTATGAGTGAGGCTGGGTTGTCGCGCAAGCAGAAGAAATCGGCCAAGGGGTCTGGAACGTTCAAGACGGTCGAGATTTCACAGGGTTATCGCAAGATATGAGCAAGGACTTTGAAACGAGACACGATGAATGGGTGAAGTGGTATTTCGAGCACGTTAATGATGGGGTTGACGTACACCAACAGATCAAGTTTCTGAAGAAGGCCCTTGAGGGAGTTATGGAATTATTTGCCCATGCGCGGGCAGACATCCGCGCCTTAGAGGGGCGGCCCAAGCATGACCTGGGCACTCCCCTCTATCTGCCTCGTCATTTATCGGTGCGCCGGTGACGCACACCATAGACCGCATACACCAGGGGCAAGTCTCCCAGATGCTCTTGCGAGACCTGTCCCTCAAAGTGGGAGAACGCCAGGAAGCGATCTTAAAGTCGCTGATTCGTGAATATGACAGCGGCAAAGTGGACGCACAAAAATTAATCGGGGGGATCGCGGCAATCGCCGCCCTCCGTTCGCTCCTGCGTGACTACGAACGGGCAGTCAATCAGGGGCAGGAAGCCATGGAGGAGATTCACGCCCAGGCCAACTAACGGTACAGCGGAGAGGAGAAAAGCATGCCGCCCAAGGATAAGCCACAACCGACCCCGCCTGATCCAGTCACACCGAATCCGGATGCTGCGATCTTGCAGGGCGGTCCAGGGCAAGATACTCCGGTAGAGGACAAGAAGGAGCCCGCCACTCCTACCGGCGTGGAAATGACCATAGCGGGCCAGAAATACACGCTCGATCCAGCTATCGCGTCAGCCCTTGAGGAGCGCGAGAGGCAATTTGAGCGGAAGATGAGTCAGCAGGGCACGGAATTGGGGGAACTCCGAAGGCTCAAGCAGCAAGTCGATGCGTTGAATCAGGCTCAGGCCGCACAGGCACAGCCAAACATGGACACGCTGCTCTTTGAGAATCCTACCAAGGCCCTGGAGATGCACAGACAACAGATTGTGAGTGAGCTGACACTGAAGTATGAGCAGGAGAAGCGACAGCAGGAGTTTTGGCGGGACTTTAAGAGTCGGCATAAAGATCTTGATGGTGATGATCTTGTGATCCATGCCGTTGCGGCGAAAAATGCAGCGAGCCTGAACACGATCACCGACCCCATTGAAATGGCCGACAAGATTGCCGACTTTGCCCGCCGGGAAATCCTGCGGATTGCCAACCGCGCGAAATCCGACACACCGGACAAGACTCGGGCGGTCGTCGAAGGCAAGTCATTTGAAGCGCCGAAACCTACGCCGAGACCGGAGGCTGAGGAGAAAGGCAGTCTCTCCCAGACCATACGGGACCGGCGCAAGGCACGGCATGAGGCCGCCCTGAGCAAAGGGGGAAAGTAAATGGCCCAGTTTACCTGGACGTTCGACGCGCCGACAGGGACGTACAAGAGTCACGCCATGTCGCGCAAGGTCTACGAGGCCGCCGTTGCCAAGAGCGTTGGCATGGATCATGTGCGGCCCGTCGAGGGGTTCGGGCGGAAGATGGGTGAGACCGTGACCATTACCCGGATCGCCAACATCACCGAACCCACCTCTGCGACCCTGACTGAAGGCGAGCGGATTTCAGAGGATACCTTCAGTCTCTCGACCACCAGCGTTACTGTGGTGGAACTTGGTCGAGCGGTGCCTTACACCAGCTTGGCCGATGAACTCTCGTTTTTCGACCTGGAGAATCCCATCCAGAACAAGCTCCGGGAGCAGATGCGGCTCACGCTGGATCGCAAGTTCTTCACGGCTGCGACCAGCGGGCAGGTCAAGTGGGTGCCTACAGGTCTCGCGTCCAGAAACGTGACGACCAACGGCACGGCTGGGGCGCAGGCGACGGCGAATATGACCGTCTGGCACCTAGAGAGCATCCGGGATTACCTCTTCGACACGCTGAATGCCCCTGGCGCGGAGGGTGATGACTATATCGGCATCTTCCGCACCGCAGGGATTCGGGGCATCAAGCGCGACCCCGCCTTTGAGGAATGGCACAAATACACCGACCCGTCCGTAAAGTTCAACTCGGAGGTTGGCCGGATGGAGCAGATTCGGCTGATCGAGACCAACCACGGCCTTGACCTCATTGGTGCCTCGAGCATCCTAGGGGAAGGGGTTGTGTTCGGGTCGGATTTCGTGGTCATGGCGGAAGTCTTGACCCCGGAGATGCGGGCCGCCATTCCGCAGGACTTTGGGCGGTCCAAGGCCGTCGCGTGGTACGGGATTCTGGAGTTCCTGCAAGTCTGGGGGGATTCCGGGACCGCTGGCCAAGCGCGTGCGGTTCACGTCACATCAACATAGGCTTTCCCTGGAGTGCCCTGGCAGCCATCAGCCGTGCCAGGGTCCGGTGAAGGGGAAACGGAGAAAGGACACATGGCGTACACACACGGGAAACACGAATATATCATCGGCACCACGGGTGCTGGATTGGCCAAGTTCCGCCTGAACGTCAACACCACCAATAGCGGCGAGTGGATGCCGGGCTATATGCCGTTCTTGGTGCGGGCGGTGTCGGCACAACGGACCACCACATCAGGCACAGCCTGCGTGATTTCTTTCCGCGATGTGCCTGGTTATAGCACAGCACAGGCGACGGGGCACCAATTTACCAACGTCACCCTGGCGTCTGGTTTGGCGACCAACCTCGTGTATTACCGGGATGACTTCACCCCACGGGTGATTAGTCCGGGGCATGCAGTTCGGGTGAGGCCGACCACGTCATCCACAGGCGATTCCGTCATTTGCCGTATCTACGGTGAATGGCAGTGGGAGACGCCTGTGAACGCGACTGGGCTATTGGCAACTGGGTAACACTAACTTGGGGGGCTAGGGCCTTCCTGGCCCCCCGCTTCCAACCCCGAAGGCGCATAGCAACCCCTGGCATCCCGCAAGGGGGAGGGTGAACCGAGGGGTCAAGGAGGATTCTGTTGGCTCTACTCACAGCAACATCTTGGAGCGTTCGCAACATTGTAGGGACTGGAACTGTCTTTGAGGTCAATAACGAAAGCATCAACATTGCGGGCAAGAAGAAGTGGTCGAACGTCAAGCTGGTTCTGACGACTAGCGGATCGGCTCCTACCGCTGGCATCCCCCTCCCCACATTTGGTCGAGTGGGTCTGGTTCGTCACCTCGATTATTACATCCTCGTCGGACCACACACCATGACGACTGCTCTGGTGGCGATGAGCGTCACGGGTGTGCATCTGACCATTGCCACGGGCGGGGCTCGGGTGCGGTTCTTCCGCAACAAGAGCATCCAGGCATCGGGTAGTGGCCAGGTCGGGGCGATTACCACTCTGTCCACGGCTGCTACACTTGGATCAGGGTTGACCATCATCTGCACGGCGGTAGGCTGGT
>Ga0209431_10003727_pt1 | contig 12072 bp, 10 predicted proteins | sample RifCSP13_3_FD_184021 | JGI IMG/M metagenome (GOLD analysis project Ga0209431, IMG submission 184021) | Soil microbial communities from Rifle, Colorado - Rifle CSP2_sed 13_3 (SPAdes) (version 2) | ecosystem: Environmental > Terrestrial > Deep subsurface > Rock core/Sediment | place: Rifle...
ACAGAGCGTTCATACAACCTCAGCTCTTCAATGAAACGGGAAACCTCTTCCGCGGTGGGTTTGTAGCGGTCTAAGCCGAGCAGCCGGCGCACAAAATCGCCAACCACAAGGGTCAATGCTTGGTCAGTTCCGCCGGCAGAGCGAATCGGTCCTGCGAAGTATATAGCGAGGTAACGTGAATTGTCAAGGTTGGTCTTAATTTTCACTTGAGCCACGCCTTGAATTGGAGCTGCGGTCAAACCTTCGGTGAAGATTGCCAGCGCCGTGCGGATGGCTTGCTCAGCAGCGGGCTCAGGCTCCAAATGTTCAAATTTCCCGTCAACGATTTGTTCAGCGATTTTAAAGGCGATTTCCTCCCGCCCCAGCTTAGTGTTCAGTTCTCGTATGCTGGCGGCTACGCCTTTTGGTCCTACGAGACCTTCAACTAGGTCAGCAATATCCTGAGCAAGGATACATTCCGTCTTTAAGGAGGGGTCGAGTCCTTTCAGACGCGCGCTGTCGCTTAAAGCGTACAGTTGGCTGAGCTGGCGCTCCATAGTTTCCACGTAGTTCTGGTAGGCTATGCTCATTTTGTTTATCACGTGCTATGGCGCCCCTGCAAGCCTTTGGTAACTCGGTGTATATTCAGGTTTTCTAATATAAAAACCGAAAAAAGTGCCGTATTCGGTTTGATTCAGGCGGAGTCAACTCAAAAAGGGAATGTTAAAGTTTGACGCTTTTAATTCCGTTGATAATCTCTGCTACTTTCTGTTTGGAATTTATGCTTTCTACAACATTGCCCGTTACTATTATGTCTGCCCCCGCGGATGCGGCAGTCAAAGCTTGCTCCTTGGTCTTTATTCCGCCCCCAACAATAAGGGGAGCATTAACAATGTGTTTGACTGCATGAATCATCTCTGGAGGTACTGGATTCTTCGCTCCGGAACCGCCTTCGAGGTAGATAAAGTGCATGCCTAGGTATTGCCCTGCGAGGGCGTGAGCAGCCGCTAGTTCAGGTTTGTTGTAGGGCACTGGAATTGCTTTGCCAACTATGCCTGCGGTGCCGCCTTCGCCTACTATTACGTAGCCCATGGAAATGGGTTCTAAATCGTATTTTCTCACGAGAGGAGCTCCCAGAATTTGGGCGCCCACGAGAAAATATGGGTCAACCGAGTTCAGTAGGGACATGAACCATATTGCGTCAGCGTAGCGGCTTATTCCCGTTATGTTGTTTGGGAATAGAATTGTTGGAATTTTCACGGCGCGTCGAATTGTCTTGACAACGGCATCTAGGTGAGACTGTGAAACAAAAGTTGAGCCGCCTATCATTATGGCGGCTGTTCCGCTGGTCTTTGCGTTTTCAGCAATTTTTGAAGCTTGAGCGGCAGTTATCTTCTCTGGATCCATAAGGGTCATGTGGATGGAGCCTTCAGCCTTGATTTTTTCGAGTAAGTATTTTTCGACACGCCCAACCATGGACATAACCTTTCCTTCTAGGCACCCTTGACGTTAGTTACCGAGGATCTTCTGGAAGAACCGTAGACTTTGTCGGTGAACATGCAGTAAATGTCTACTTCGCCTTGGGCTGGTTTGATTGGGAAGTCCTCTTTCAAGCTACAGCTACTGCAGCCTACTATGGCTCGGGCGTCTTCCCTCAGAATTTCGACTCTGACTGTTTCTTTGCCACATTTGGGGCAGGAGAAAAACTTGGGCAAATGTTTTTTGGGAATGTGAACAACTTTTTTCCTTCTTCGCCCCATCTCGGCATCCTCTGCAAGTAAGATTTATTCCAGTTTAGTATTCATGCTTGTCCTTAAATAGTTGCCTACAACCATACACAATTAGGAATCCGTGATCTACTTGGAACTGACTTCTGCGGTTCTGAATTTTGACGCGCCCGAAGTTGAAAAAAGAATTAAACGATTCATTAAAGAATACGTGGATAATTCGCGGGCAAGTGGAGTTGTTTTGGGACTCTCCGGGGGAATCGACAGCAACACCATAGGGGCACTTTGTGCTTCCGCAATAGGCGGAAATAGAGTGCTGGGGCTTATGCTTCCCGAAAAAGAAACTTATGACGCCAAGGACATTGACGACGCTAAAGTTGTGGCCGAAAAATTCGGGTTGAAAACACAATTTTGCGACATAACTCCTGCTCTCGAAGGCTTCTACAAATCCATACCTATTTTTGACCCTGCTGAAAAACTTTGCAAGGGCAACATCAAAGCAAGAACGCGCATGGTTTACATTTACTACTACGCGAATAAGCTTAACAGGATTGTTTGCGGAAGCTCAGACAAGTCGGAGACTATGATGGGCTACTTCACAAAATGGGGAGACGTCGCTGCAGACATATCACCCATAATGGACCTTTACAAAACCCAGGTACGTGAACTCGCCAAGCATATAGGCATTCCACATGAGTTGGCAGAAAAACCATCAACCCCAGCATTGTGGCCAAATCAATCCGCCGAAGAAGAACTAGGCATAAAATACGAAAGGCTGGACCTCATTCTGTATGGGCTTGAGAGGTTTATGTCAACGAAAGAGATAGCGGAACAGCTTAGGATCGAAGAGTCACAAGTGCAAAGCGTAAAGGCCAGATGGCTCGCAGTTGAGCACAAAAGACGGATGCCGCTGACGGCAAAACTCGAATATAGAACTGTTGGCACGGATTTCAGGCTTCCACATAATAACTACTGAATAAGAAAAGGAAGAGGGAAATGAAAGAGAAAATTAGGTTGGCGTTGGCACAAATTAGTAGCAAACGAGGAGACAAAGAAGGAAATCTCAGGAAGATCGAGGAAAGAGCTAAGAAGGCTAAAGAGCAGTCAGCGGACTTGGTTATATTCCCTGAACTCTCACTTACTGGCTACGTGATTAGGGACCAAATCTACGAGTTATCTGAGACAATCCCAGGACCCTCAACTCAAAAAATAGAGGAGATTGCTAGAGAAGAGGGCATACATATTGTCTTTGGAATGCCCGAGTTAAGCGAGAAAACGAAGGCAACGTTGTTCAACACAGCAGTTTTTGTTGGACCAGAAGGTTTTATCGGGAAATATCGCAAAATGTACTTGCCCACTCATAGTGTTTTCGAGGAGAAAAGGTACTTCCGCTCAGGATACCAAACGGCGGTTTATGATACGGCGTTGGGAAAAATAGGGTTCTGTATATGTTATGACCTTTTTTTCCCGGAAATAACTCGCTTAGCCCGTTTGAAAGGTGCTCAGTTAATAGTTGCAATATCAGCTTCGCCTGCTGTTCGGAGAAGTTACTTTGAAATACTTACGGCTGCACGGGCTTTGGAGAATACGGCTTTCCTTGCCTACGTCAACATGGTGGGGGTTCAGGATGGACTGCAGTTTTGGGGTGGAAGTAGAGTTGTCAGCCCAACGGGTGATGTGGTTGCGAAAGCTAAGTATGACGAAGAGGACTTTGTTGTTTGCGACGTGAATTACAGCGATTTGAGAAGCGCAGAGACATTCATCCCTACACTCAGAGACCTGCGACCAGAGCTCTTTGATGAGTTGAAGAAAAGCTCAGAATCGCTCTGAAAGCCACATATGAGCCTAATTTAAGATTAGTTTGGGTGCCTTGTTTTTAGTTTATTTTGAAAATGCTAACGGAAGTTGCAGATCACACTTGCGTCACCTTTCTGTGACATCATGAAAATTCCGTGATAATCACGCGTGATTTAACTGTGATTAGTGACGTCACGATTCACAATAGTGTACCCAGATAAGCTAAAGAGATTTAAATAGCGAAATAGCAGAAGGCAGTATAGACAGACTTCACCAGAAATAGCGCACAAGACCAGCCGGTACAAGCAACAATTGATTCAAAGAACGCGATTTGCAAAACAGTTTCCCTATTTCTCCACAGAAACATATACATGCACTCAGGCTAACGGGAACAAAAACGAAAGAAATTTCGCTTGCTTCAGACGCAATCACCCTTTTAAGACCTACTTTGACCCTTAAACGCAAATGCATAAGAATTCATCTGTATAATTTGATTTAAGCCGCAATACTTGATCTGTTTAAGCAGTTTTAGGTGCGGATTTTAAGGTTAACCTTAAAAAACCACCATCTGTATACAAAAGTGTATTCATTCGCAACGTTGTGAGGAACATAACCTTGAAGCTCAAAGACACCGTTCAGACGTTATTAAACGGGGCACTGAACGACCCCATTGTCAAAATACTCTCTAAAAACAGCCAATTAACAAAAACGCAGCTTGAAACGCTTTTGATAGACGTTTTAGCTGAAAATATTGCTGACAAACAGCTAAATTACGATGAAAAAGCTAGCTTACGCCTAACAAAGGCTAAATTAAGCCGAGGATCCTTTAGCAGGACGCTAAGCCAGTCCAAAGAAAACGTGATAAAATCAATCTACACAGTGCTACTCTTGGGTTACTTAGGAGTTTTCGAGACCACAACTCTTGATCCCTACCTTGAAATAGCAAACAAATTGAAGGAGTATATGGAAGCACATCAGGACATGCCCGAAGGACACGATGGGTTAAAAGACCACCAAAAAGTCATTGAAATCATCAGAGAAGAGCTAGAAAAGAGCCTAAAACACCTTTCTAGTCCATCAGAAAGACAAGTGTGACGTCACAAATCACGAAAAATCAAAACAAATCACATGTGAGAAGCAACGTCACAAGGCAACATAGAGCAGCAAGCAAGATAACCCCTATGAAAGGCGTCAAACTTGAAAAGGACAGCAAAATATGCATCTTCTGCAATGGACTTAAAAGGACAACAAACCCGACAGGGGTGTAATAAAACTGTGATGTGTGACGTCATAGAATGCGAAATATGCGGAGTAACCGCAAAACTTAAATTTCCCATGGTAAACTGTGATGTGTGATGCAACAGCATGAATCACGCGCGAGTCACGGACACATCACAGAGGCAAATCACATATGGTTGACCTTCTTTTAGTCACGCTGGGGATTCTGCTGGCAGTTTTACTCTCAGCAACCACATATGCAGCTGTCGAATACTACAAGCAGCTAAAGAGGGCACAGAAGGAGTACGAGAAAGCCAGAGATTTCGTCGAAAGTATTGTGCTAAGTTTTAACAGAGAACTTAGAAAAGAAGCCGAAAACATACAAATCGTAGCGTACAAATTGGAAGGAACCGCATCGAAGGTTGAAACAGGAGTAAAAAAAGGAGACAACATGGAAAACAGAATTGGCCCACTTGAAAGCCAAATCAGTCAACTTAGCGTTGAAATTAGGGATATGAACTCACGATCGGAAGGCAACAATCAAACTTTGGAAAAGTTGTCAGGCGTAGACGCCAAAATACATAACCTTGAGACCTCACAGGAAGCAATTAGAAGCCAGGTTTCAGGACTCGAAGAACAAATGCAAAAAAGGGTTGCAGCACCAGAGGATAAGAATGAAATGATACTAACAGCAATGCCGGTAATGCCCATAAGGAGAGACAAAGCCATATCAGCTCTAACTGACACGGAAGTTACAGTTTTGGAATTCCTCGTCGCGGAAGGCCCAAAAACAGCACCAGAAATTAGAGAAAAAGTGCAACTCAGCAGAGAGCACACTGCGAGGTTGATGAAGAAACTTTACGAAGAAGGATACTTGGAAAGAGAAACAGGCAAACTTCCGTTCAGGTACAGCGTCAAAAAAGAAATGGAGAAACTCCTCAAGAAAACAGACCCCCCCACTGCTTAGGCAAAAGCAAGTTTAACCAACTTTTCATTTAATGATGCCAGGTTATAGACAGAATGTTAGCAGTAATTTCACTTTGTGATTAACTTGAGTCTCTTATTTGGCACTTCCGAAGGTATCTAGCCGTTTGCCGCAAGTTGCTGCCTGTGCGGGCAAAAGCTGCGAACATATTTTTCTGTCTATTTGTGGGTGTGGGTGTTTTTGGTGCACAATTTGTTTTTTTATTTGGGTAATAAGTTCTAAACTGGCTTTGGGCTGTTCTGGGGCTCTTGTCGGGTTGTGGGTTGTAGCATGCCCCACAAAGTAGAGGTCAAGGTGAGGCTACTTTAGTTTCTGTTTAATGACCGCTTGGGGTGTTGTAGTTGCAATCTTGTACTTTAGGCTTGTAGGTCCTCCAGTTCTCAGAAGCACCCCCTTAGTAGCCATTCTTGAAAGGTAAGTTGATACCGTACTCAAACTTATAGGGTCTTTGAGATCTTGCTCATAAACAGATTGAATATCCTTTGATGAGAACCAGACAAGCGGAAAACTTTTCTGGATGACTGATCGCATTTTCTCGAATCTTGAAGCATGGTTAGATGCAACAGTGTTTCCAGAGCTGGTTGATGGGTTTTCGCCAGGCATGCCACCTAGCAATTCAACGAGGTCCAAAAGACGCAGAGCCTTATCTCTGGTTATTTGCCCTTCGAAGGCTACAGTATATCGATTACCTTCACTGTCGAATAGCTCGACACGCATTTTGCGAGCTGGCATCTACTGTGTACACCTAGACAGAGTTCACAACTTTACACTTCACAACTTATAGCTGTTATGGTGAAAGAAGAAATTGTAATAACTCTCCTACGGTGTGTGTTTTGGTAAAATGCCAGAAACTGCAGAGTTTCTAAGATTACAAGCTTCACAAGATTCTATAATTTAAAAAGAGTTTGCGCTACAGCCTGAATAGGTATCTCCAGTAGAAGTGAAGGGGTGTCTGCTTCACAGTAAAGAGACATGTATAACGTAATTTTTTGGAAAAGGACGACGTTAGAGAGACATTTTATATGTAATTTCACAAGGTCTTCACAAAAATGTGAAGGGAAAGTGACTTTGCATAAAATAAAAACTGAAGCGTTGACAATAGAGAAGCAAACTCGTAGTAGCTTTGCGCATAAATGTGTTTGAGAATAAGATTCTGAACATAGAGTATAAGATGAAGTATCAAGAAACACAGGCACCCCTGCGTTTCCTCTCGAAAACTTTAGTGACAGAAAGCCGCTTTAGGCAGCAATAAAATTTTGTTTTTTACTTATCTAAATTCGTTAACAGCAACTATTAAAATAGTTTTAATTACTCTTACCTATCAGAGTATAGTTTGTTGTAAACATAACATATGTTCTTTTAAAAAATGTAACGTATTTATCATATTGTTTCCAGTAGAAATTTTGGGGTGTGTCTGTAAGAAGCATGTGGTAATGTCACAATGAATTCTCTTCTGCTTTTAGGAATATTATGCTCTAAAACCATTTTTCTGTACTACCTCCTTTATCTTCTCCACATGAAATAACGGTGTTACCTCTGAAACTTACTGAGGAAAAAAGAATGGGCAACCCAAACATCCTTGATGACGTATTTGAAAAGTTCGTAAATGATGCTAAACTTTTCAAAGACCGTGAAGTTCTGCGACATGATTATTTACCTGACAGACTTCCTCACCGAGAAGATCAAATAAAAGCGCTGGGCCAAGCGGTTGCTCCAGTGCTTAAAGATGCTCGATGTTCCAATATTTTCATTTACGGAAAAACTGGGACAGGAAAAACTGCCGTTACCAAATATGTACTAAGCCACCTTGAAGCTAAGTCAAAGGAGTATGGTTCGCCAATTAAATTCTGCTACGTTAACTGTAGAACGACCGGTTCGGAGTACAGAGTGTACGCAAGTCTCAGCCAAAGTTTGGGAATGTCCATCCCTTTCACTGGGCTCTCAGTCGGTGAAGTGTTTGACAGATTCAAAAGCATCTTGGAAACTTCCCGAACAATTTTCATCGTTGTGCTGGACGAAATAGACGCACTTATCAAAGAACGAGGTGACAGCCTTCTATACGAATTAACGCGAATTAATGAAGCCCTCCACAAAAGCAAAGTCGCGATTATCGGCATATCGAACGATTTGCGTCTGAAAGAGTTTCTTGACCCCCGTGTTTTCAGTTCCCTCAGCGAGGAAGAAATGGTCTTTAGACCATATGATGCAAGTGAGTTGCGAAATATTCTATTTGAACGTTCAAAGCTATCTTTTTTTGATGGCTGTCTTTCAGAAGCTGCATTAAGTATCTGCTCTGCTCTGGCGGCTGCGGAGCACGGAGACGCAAGACGCGCCTTAGATCTTCTGAGGGTTGCAGGAGAAGTCGCTGAACGTAATGGTTCAGGTGTAATCAGTGAAGAGCACGTTCGAGAAGCTGAAAAGCACATTGAACACAACAAAATTATCGAGGCTCTCAATAACTTAACTCTCCATTCCAAGATAGTCCTTCTCAGCATTTACCATTTAGACAAAATCAGCAGCGGCAGCGCCACCACTGGGGAAATTTACGATGTTTACAATGAGCTATGTGGAGAAATAGGCACAAATCTTCTAACCCAGAGGCGCTTGGGAACACTTGTAAATGAGCTTGACGCTATGGGAATTCTAAACTCAAAAGTAGTAAGCATGGGTCGCTACGGCCGCACAAAGAAAATTCGGTTGGAAATCTCCCGATCCATTGTCCAAGCTGTTTTCGGGAACGACTCTAGACTTGGGCGTATGACTACTTATGAGCCTCGATTTTTAAGCAGAAACAAGCGACGTCGAACTTGAAAGCCTTCTACCCTGAGCAAGGTATGCACGCGTTAAAACAATTGTTGAGAAAAGACTTTTTTCTGCATTCTGAATTTACGCAAAAGACAGCACTGTAGTTTCCATTGTTTGCAGGTTCACGACTGGTACTTTCCCAGGAGTTGGAACCAAACCAAGTTTCGCCATGTAATCCGTCTGGTCTTGCCATCCACCTGAATTCACTACTAAAACACCGCGGTAACTGCAATAACCCATTACGTGGATGTGTCCCGCGTGGAAAATGTCTGGTACTCTATCAATTACCATGAAGTCCCGGTTTTCAGGTGCTATCGTTGTTTTTCCCCCATAGATTGGTGCTAAGTGGCGGCTTTGCAGTAGCAACTTCATCGCTTTCTCTGGGTGTGCATGATCTGTTCCTGGAACTGCGCCGATAATGTCATCCAAGCTTCTGCCATGGTACATCAAGACTTCAACGTTGTGTAAACTAACTGTGCAGGGATTTCCAAGTGAATATATTCTCCTAGCCCCTTGCAGAGTGGGCATGTAATCTTCGGATATAGCTGGTTGCGGCAGCGACTTTCTGGGTGCATCATGATTTCCAGGTGAAACTATGACTTCTATATGGTCTGGCACTTTGCTTATTAGTTTCAACGAGAGGCTGTATTGTCTGTGAACATCTTTTACCATCAATTCTCTTGCTTGTCCCGGGAAAACTCCCACGCCGTCAACTATGTCTCCTGCGATTAGGAGATACTTTACGTGGCTTGCTATCTCTTTCATTTGGTCGTTTCCGTATTGGCCGTTTAGCCACTGAAGAAACCGCTTGAAGGAATCTCTGTTGAATTTTGTGCTACCCACGTGGATGTCCGAGGTAAGAACTGCGTAAAGTGGTTCTGACGCTCGGCGCTGCGGTTTTTGACCGACTTCTGGGAAAATTATGTCTTCCGCCAGGAAAAGGTGACCTCTTGTTTTCGAGACTGCTACGCATATGACTTGGTCGGAAAGGAGTACCTGGGCTTTCCTGTGGAGCTCTTCGGAGGCTTTGGTAGGTATGAGGATTGTTGCGCTTGCCTGAAGGTCCTCGATTGTTACCATCATCTGTTGTTTTGCTTCTCGCTTTTCTGTAACCATTCCAATTATCTTCATTTTTGTTTTGGCTGGTGACTTCAAGGCTTCCAAAATCGGAGTTGCCGCTTTAACGTCCATTCTTTGCCTTAACAGTTTTTCCATGCGTTTGAATCTGTCTTGAAAATACTGCACGTATTCTTCCATAGTTCCGTTGGAAGTGAGCTTGGTTGTGGGGTCTTCTATGACGTTGATTTGTGCCTCTACGTCTCTTGCGTAAGGCTGGAAAGTGCTGATTGCAGCCGAGGTCTGAGGTTCTTTAGGGTGTTCAAGCTTTTCTTCGAAGTGTTCAGGCTCGGTTTGTATTTTTTCTTCTGCAGGTTCTGGCTGCGTCAGTAGGGCTTCCAAGAAGCTTTTGTCTATAAACAGTGGTTTCTCTTCTAGTTTTTCCATTTTCAGTAGAGCTTTGCCCATTGCAGCTGTTGGGTCGTCGGTAGCCACCATGTTGCTTAGAAATTCGAAGGCTCCTCTATCTAGTTGGTATCCTGCTGCGATTGTTATTTCGACAGCTCTTTGAAGCCTTCTTGATTCACTCATGTTCCAGGAGTTCTCCTGTCTCTCTTCCTCGGAAAATACGCCTGCTGCTCCCTTTTTGAGGGGTATCTGCAGGGCTTTCTGCGTTATTGGGACACATTGCGATTGCTCTATACGCTTTTCTCCTCTATTAGTTTATTCCATTTTACTGCGGCGCGGAGTGCGGTCTTTCTTTTATGAGAAAAATGGTGTGGATTTGTGTTTTGTCTCTTTCCTCGAGTCAAGTTTATACTAATTATACCTTGAACCTTTCTGTCCTAACATCGCAGTTCCTGTTTATATTTGCCGTCGGATAAGTTATTTCCGTATCAACTAAGAGAATTGAGTGTGGATTTTAATGACTGATTTGCGCAAGGTGCAACGTACTCCAACGGGCACGTTTTTCGTCTGTTTGCCCCGAGCTTGGGCTCAAGACCACGGTTTGAAAAAAGGCGCTTTTGTGGCTCTTAACGAAACCAGTGACGGAAGGCTTTTCATTGACCCCAAATACGGTGAGGAGCCATTACCAAGAGTTGCTGTTTTGAGCGTAGGTCCTTATTTGGGTCGTGAAATTGTGAGTCGTTATCTTCTTGGTTCTGACGTTATTCGCGTTGAAGCAAAGGAACGCATTGATTTAGAGGTTAGAAACGCTGTAAAAAAGACTGTCGGTTCCTTGATTGGATTGGAAATTGTTGAAGAGAGTTACTCCCAGATTGTTCTGCAGTGCTTGTTGGAGCCTTCCGGTTTTCCGCCGGAGAAGATTCTGCGCCGTAATTACGCCATCGTGGCTGGGATGCATCGTGACGCTGTTAACTCGTTTATTGATGGTGATTCTCAGCTTGCAAAAAGCGTTATTGCTCGAGATGACGAGAACAACAGGCTCTATTTTCTCTTGGTTAGAATTTTACGTACGATTATTCAGAATTCACGATTGAGCGAGAAACTTGGTTTAACAACTATAGAATGCCTAGATTACCGTTTGGCTGCAAGCCTTATTGAGACGATGGGTGATGCTTGCGTGCAGTTAGCTTCAAAAACTATAGAACTGAAAGGTGCCCGACCACCGGAAGAACTGAGAAAACTGCTATCTGGACTGCAGATTGCTTGCTATGATGCACATGAACAAGCGTTGAAGTCGTTCGTTAACAAAGATATAGGTTCAGCTGAGAATGTGCGCCAAATGCGCCAAAAAGTTGAAGCGTTGAATACCGCCATAGAAGCAGCAGCCAAGGAACAATCTGTTGAGGTTATGCCTCAGACTTTAGCGGTGACATCTTTCTTGAAGCAGATATATGAGCACAGCGTCGACTTAGCAGATCTTGTTGTCTAATTCACTTGACGATTGTTTTCGGCGGAGCGTGATGCTTTACAATTTGGCTGCTAGCAGTCACCCCCTAGTTGTTACTTGTTGCCGCTATTGCTCTTGGTAGCTTTAGGTTAGCTTTCGGAAGAGCCTAACGCCTCCTCCCTTCATAGATAAAACGGGGGGCGCGAAATTATTTGATCAGTTAGAAGAAGGGAACGTTTGCTGTGCACATCTTCTTCTCTTTGGTTTGTGCTGCAGGTCCTGATTAGCTGCAGGGTCGTTATGTGCCTTGTGTTTGGTAGGTAAAAGGGAAAAATGGGAAGGGAAGAAAGGGCAGGGTGCATGGTTTCATTTTTTGTGGGTTTGTGGTTGCTTTTCGGGTTTTATTTGGATTCCGACCGCTTTTCTCGGTCGGTTTGGTAATGTTTTGTGGGGTGTGGGAGCTTATTGTGCCAATTGTAGTAGTGAGTGTTTGGTGGTTCGCTTCTTCTTTTTTTCCTTCGTGTTTTAGGTTCTGATTTGCTGTTGGGTTGTGGTATGGTTTGTGCTTGGGTGGTGGGTTGTAGTGATGGGAAGTGAGAAGTAAAAAACATTGCACACCGATTGCTGCGTAAGTTTTTTTCGATTACGGC
>Ga0209431_10003730_pt1 | contig 12066 bp, 10 predicted proteins | sample RifCSP13_3_FD_184021 | JGI IMG/M metagenome (GOLD analysis project Ga0209431, IMG submission 184021) | Soil microbial communities from Rifle, Colorado - Rifle CSP2_sed 13_3 (SPAdes) (version 2) | ecosystem: Environmental > Terrestrial > Deep subsurface > Rock core/Sediment | place: Rifle...
CATCAAGCGAGAAGAACCTACGAAAAGAATGGTCCGAATCAAAAATGAAACGATATGAAATATCCAGCCGGGCGATGCTAGTTGACGCTTGGCCGAGGCGAAGAAGGAATCCCGCTGTCAACGATGACTGGTGAAGGTCGCGGTGACGAGGGTATCCCGCTCTCACTGAGATTCGCAACGACATTGGAAATCGCAAAATTCGTGGCTAGAGTCACTGCTACCGCCACGATGATGGCCTTTGAACGCCGAAGAAGAGAATTGCGGGTCATTTTTGCTCCTTGGGGAGAGTGAAAATGAAGATGTGATTAGTGATCTCCTAAACGATGCAAATATTAGCGAAAAATAGGGGAATGTCAATGAAAAAGACAAAAGCTCAATGCAATCGTATAACTATATATATTTCAATGACTTAAAGAAACAAACCGAGGTGTGCCGCTCGTCACTTTCGAACTCTGATGAGTCGTTTGCCCTTGACAAGACAGAAAAGACAATATATATTCGTTTCAAATTACGATTGAAAGGGCAGATTGTTGAGTACATCTTGGAAAATCATCGTGTCATGGCTCTCAGCGCTGTTATTTGCGACGGCGTGTTTTTTTCTGTTCGATCATTCCCAAATCACGTTTCAGTCGCAGATAGTCAATGCGCTTCTTCTTCTGATCGGCACAGTTTCCCTCAATATATTTCTCAGAGAAAACAACAGAAGGAGCAAAGCGATTTTCTTAAATTTTTCGATCTATTTTCTTCTTTCTATCTGCTACTTCATTTACCCATTCATAGGTGTCCTCTTTCCCCAAGAACGTTACGCCAGTCATTATTTCTACCAATATGTGCTGTGCAGCTTGATTGTATTTTCTCTTTCTTTTTCCTTATTGTATGCCGCGCTAGATACAATCCTGACTGACTTGAGTTTGCTAAGGAAGTATTCAGCCACGGCAGTGATCGTAGGCGGGTTCTTCATTTACTATTACATGCCAATGCTTGAAGATCCGCAATTCTTGTACAAGACGGACGATATTACTGATTGGAGAACGGTGGATAAGGCAGTTGCCGAACTTAAGTCAGAAGGCATTGAAAACCCTGGTGTCGACCAAGTTGGCGCGAAAGTCAATCTTAATGCCTGGAAGGACGGAAAGCCTGTTGGATTGCTTTTTCCCAAGGAAAATGTCCATCGTATTCAATTTTTGATGCCGTACTTGGAAGGCAGCAACTATCTCCCCCTTCTGATGAAGCCACTCCATTTGAACGTGATCTACATGGACGTTCTTTCAATTGTTTTTCTGTTCACTTTTTTTGGATATCAGTACAAAAAGGACCCCCCCCAGGGTGCTTATGTTGAGAAGATACTCTTTCTTTTTCTTCCTTTTTGTTCGCTTGAGGCTTTGCATTTCTACGCGTATATTATGCTAAATGATTTCTCAACCTTCCTTCAACTATTCAACATTGCGCAATATCTTGTAATTCTTAATCTTCTTCTTCTCTTGGTGTTTTTTAGCTTGCGCCTGAGCTTTATCAGAAGTATCAAAGGCGAATTCTATGAGCGAGAGCTGGTTCTGGATTCTGAACATATTAGTCGCTGGCGTGACGGTATTGATAATCTTGTTGTACGTCATTTTCTTAACCCGAAAACGATTCATGGAAGGCTTTTTGCACCGCGCGAGGCAAAATCCAGAACCTAATTTGTTGCAGCGCCTTATCCTTCGACTCTTTGGAAATCAGGATCAGTAGACGCAGTCTCTTTGGGAGGAATAATGGATTATCCGATTATTGGAAAAAGTAAAGCAACAGAAGATCTGCGAAAACAAGTCGCCAAGATCGCAAAGACACAAAAAGACATTCTGGTTATCGGCGAAACCGGTACTGGAAAAGGCGCCGTAGCGAAAAATATTCACGCCGAACAATACAAAGACAATGGTAAGAATGACCATCCCTTTGTGTCTGTAAATTGCTCGGTTGTTGATGATCGTGAACTAGAGGCGGTGCTTTTTGGCTTCGAGAAAGGTGTTCCCGGAATGCCTCCTACCACGAAACGCGGGATATTCGAACTCGCAGACGGCGGCACTGTTCTTATCGAAGAAATCGAAGAAGCGAGTTTTAGAAATCAGATTAAGATCCTGACGTTCCTTGAAGAACGGAAGACAAAGCGATTGGGAGGAAATTCTTCAAAGACGGTCACCCTCCGAGTCATTATGACGCTGAAACATTCGCCTGAAGAATTGTTGAACATGAACAAGTTGTATGAAGATTTTTACAGGAGAATTCGGCAACTGGACGCGATTGAAATCTCACCACTGCGGGATAGAAGAGAAGATATTCCCGTCCTTGTCAAGCATTTTGTGAGTGAGATTTCCAAGGATTTGGGCATAAGAGACGTGGCCTTGGATATCAATGCGATCGATGTGCTTGTGAGACACCCTTGGAAGGAAAACATTCGCGAACTAAAAGCTGTCATTGACAAGTCAGTTCTCTTTTCAACGGGAGGAAAATTTTCACTGCCTCCTGAACTCGCTGACGAGAAGACTGAAGTCGTCAAAATGATCAATAATGTTGTTTCTGGGCAATCGTTTGTTTTAGACAATTCCCTAGATGCTATTGAAAAAGGGATTATTGAAAGATCATTGACGAAATTTGGATTCAATCAATCCCGCGCAGCTCACTTCTTGGGAATGACCGAGCAGACGCTTCGGTATAAGTTGAAGAGACTCGGCATTGCGAGCGCCAGGAATCGTTAGAATCCTGCAAGACTGATCAGTTCGAGCCCTTCCCTGGAAGGGCTTTTTTATTTGCTCGTCGCCAAGGGGTTGCACCAGATAGGATTTGTGAAACAGAAGTGTGGAGAATTATCGAAGCTGTTTGTGGGGCACGTTTCGACCTCCAGGCGAAGATAAGCGGCTTGCATAATCTCAAGGGAAAATACCTGATCAAATTTGAATTGACCGATATCATTTGTCTTTAGAAGAAGCTCCTCCCCATTGTTGCCTAATAGACCTAAGAAGAGTCTTACACACCGCAGAATACCAAATTCCCTTGAGCTTTCTGCTAAGAGATGGATCATTAGTCTTTTGCCTTCGATGTTTTCTCCGAGGGATGCCTTTTCTCCTAAATCGTTCGTGGCATGAATCGTTGCCACAGGTCCATCAGAAATAATACCATTGCCGCGCCCAATCGCAGATTGAATTGATTTTTCAGATAAGCGTGCGAAAAGGAATAGACCGGTTCTCATCTTGCCAAAAATCTGCCGGTGATGCTCTGCAATGGCAAAAAAGGGGAATCCAATTTGTCGAAAACGATTGAAATTCCCGTGAGCATCGTTTCCGGCGACGGCGTGAATACGCAACCCAGCAAGAAGAAGATTTGTCCACTCATGTTTGCCTCTTTTGAACCCATTCAGGACGTCTCCATTGAGGAACTGCATTCCCGATATTCCAATCATCCGCAGATCGGCTTGAGTCCAGGTTCCACGACGCAAGAGGAGCTTCTGCAGAAGTGGGATCTGTTCCTTTGGATGCGCAGCAGCTGCGATAGCATCGGTCAAGTTATGAAGAACCTCCACTATTGAAAAATCGCTGCGTGTTCGAAACCAACGCTCGGCACTATCGCCGCTTCCAGGAATAAATTGTCGATTACCGTACAAGAGGAGATGCACATTCTCCCCGCGAACATTGCGACATGACAGCTCTTCCCCGAGCAGAATTTTATGGTTGCGATAACGACGATTCAAGAAAGATATCTCTCGGCGCAATGATCTCCATTTTGGCAGAGAAGGGTCATTCTGAAGGTAGTTTCCTACATCGTCATCGAGATCATAAGAATGATCCGTGATGCCAAAGAATGAAAGCCCCATGGCCTTGCTGAATATGACCGCAGCATCAGGAGGTGCGCCATACTCGACTTGGTCATCCGTATAGTATGAATGGACGTGGACATCGCCGAAACAAAGACCGGGCAGCCGTGGCAATGGCACTTCGGCGAGATACACCTTTAGTGGGCTCCTTGAGGACGTACGATAATTATCGTTGTGATAAATGCGACGAACGTTTTCCACTTCGATGTCAATCTCCACATCGAGGTTGATCCACCCTTTGAGCGGCTCTGACGCTATTCGATAGATCGACCACCACCATTTCTTCTTGATAACAACAGGGCGAGTCAGCAGTAGGCACCTCACCGCAGGAGTCCCGATTCGAGAAATCGTCACCGTGATTTGGTGGAGAGTGCAAGGGTACCGATGAGAGTCTTTCACCAGTACAAGAAGAGGAATTTCATTTCCAGGTTCAATGCGATAGGGGGCGTCTGCAACGATCTCTGGCTCATCCTTTTTCAGGTAACTGAAGAAGTATGGAAATCGATAGTGGGTCTCAGCGTAGAGCAAGAAGGGCAGGAGCCACATTATGTCATGACCTTCAGTCAATATTTGCGGCCTTTCCAAATGACCTTGCCGCCAAGGAAGACGATGAAGGGTAAGAGAAGGACGTAGAAATGATAATAGAATTCGAAGAAATAGAAGTACTTCAAATCCGTCGTTTTGCCAAGTCGCCCTGTAATCGAATAGAGGAAAACATAGTCAGCCAGCCATTTGCTCAACAAAGAAATTGAAGCGGCGAATGTGCTTCCATAAAGAATAGAAATAAGGATCTGAGCATGGAGAAGAAAACCAATTCCCATGACGAGGAATCCAGGCAGAGTCATATCGAGGCCGCCTTTGCCCCACCGATGTTTTTGTCGCACCAATTCCTTCAGTGTGCGACATGGCTTGCTTATGACGAGAAGCTCTGGGGCAATTGGATAAGAGTAATCCCATTTTCCACTCTTGACGATCGCCTGAAAAAGAGCATAGTCTTCCGTGACACTGAAGTTTATGGAACGATAACCCCCCACATCATCATAGGCTCTACGGCGAAAAGAGAGATTGTTGCCGATTGTACTGAGGGGATTTCGTAATGTCGCCGCCGAGGATGCTATTCCCAGCAAGTATGCCCAGTCAAGAGATTGCATTCCTTCAAACGGTCGTGATGCCCGCTGAAGAGTCATGCCGCCCACGATTCCAATCTTTTCACTGTAACACATGACTGTTGACTCTATCCATGTGTCTGGAACGACGCAATCTGCATCAGTGACAAAAATGAGCTCCCCTTTGGATTGTTCGATTCCCACAATAAGAGCATTGGTTTTTCCGCCTGAGTTCGCGACACTCCCGGTACTGAGGATGGCAAGGTTTGGCAGTAGCCGAGCAAGAGACTGGCACGTCTCCAGGGTCTTATCGGTCGATCCGTCGTCAACGACAATAATCTCGAAAAGGGATTGTGGATACGTTTGATTGGAGACTGATTGAAGGCAGGGCTGAATATTGATTTCCTCATTGCGTGCCGCAATGACCACGGAGACATAAGGAGTTGCACCGTTTGATCTATAATCTCGTTCTCTTCGCAAGCCATAGAGAAAAACCCCCATCTGAATGAGATAGAGAAGCAGTGCCGCAAAAAGAAGGATTTCGGCGGTCATGGTGGAAGTGCGGAAAATTGGTACACTGCGAGGAGCGAATCGAGCACCATCTTCACGATGTCCTGAATTCTGTCAGCAGTTCGATCATTGTCATGGAGGAGGACGATACCACCCGGTCGGACTTTTCGTATTATGGACTCAGAGACTGTGTCGGCAGACCGTTCGCGCCAGTCCCGCGAGTCAAGGTTCCACATTACGATCCTGTGCCCGGTTGAACGAACTGAAGGGAGGATCGTCGGCCGAAAATATCCGTAGGGCGGTCGAAAAAGAGTGGGCCTTTTGCCGGTGGCTTGTTTGATCTGCTCAGCCGCACTGCATATCTGATTTACGATGTACCGGTGATAAAAAAGGAGCAAAGAATGATGATCGTGCGAATGGTTGCCGACAGTGTGCCCTCGTTGCGCTACATCGCGGGCGATTTGCGGATATTTTGCCACATTGTGACCAAGAAAGAAAAATGTAGCTTTAGTCCCGTATGACGCCAGCGTTTCCAGAACTGCCGGGGTTGCTTTCGGATGTGGTCCGTCATCGAAGGTGAGACAGACGCCTTCATTAGGGGCGTTCCATGTGACAGAAGGAAAAATAGAATGAACAAAGCTCGTCGAGAACGGTATCATCCCCGAATTCGTTGTCCTTTCCATTCAAGCGAGGAGAATTGCCCGGCAAAAGCGGCTGCAACAATATACGGAACGTGCAAGAGCTGTGCAAGAACGAAGTGTAGGGCTTTTAATTGAAGACCGAAGATGCGGGCTGCGGCGTGAAGTACGGTGTAGTCAACGGCAGCTTTTATCCCGAAGAGAACGATGGCAAATGGCAAGAGACTCGGCTTAAAGGGAGATACGATAAGAAGAATGAGGAGCAGAAAGAAGAAGATATAGAGTGCAACAAGTTTCAGCAAGATGGTTTTGTCTTCATAGTGACCGCGCTTTGATGCCCATCGTATTCTCTGGTTCCAGAACGCCAGAAGGGTGGAGGGTGCGTGTGTCACGACGATCGATCCTTCTTCGATCGAATAGCGAATCTTGCCGAGTCCACGGGACTTGATTCGGTGCATGAGCACTTCATCGTCGCAAAACCCGGCCGATTCGCCAAAGCCATTTGCAGCGACAAAGGAATCTCGTCGAAAGGCAATGTTTGCTCCGTTACAGATGATGGGCGTGTCGTCTGCGATGAGGCCTGCAGAAACGCCGATGATACCGAGAAATTCCATCTGACTTAACTTTGAAATGAGGCTGGTGGTGGGGATTTCTTTTACTGGACCAGCCACAAACACAGTTTCATCATCAAAGGAGCGGATCATCGAGCTAATCCAGTTGCTCGAAACAGTGCAATCTGCGTCTGTTGTGAGAATAATCTCCCCCTTCGCATGTTTCATGCCAGCTGCAAGGGCGGCAGGCTTTCGCGATGACTTGTTCCCTCCGCTGGCGGTCATGAGAAGGACTCTCAGCCTGCCGTCATGTGCGGCGATGTTATTGGCGATTGCTGCAGAAGTATCGGTCGACCCATCGTCAATGAGGATCACTTCCATCCGATCACGCGGGTAATCTTGGTCAAGAACGGCGTTCAGACAATGAGCAATAGTCTCTTGTTCATTCCTTGCAGCGATGAGAACGCTGACAGACGGACTATGTGAAGAAATAGGTGTGATCTCAATTCTCAGAAGTCCCTTGCGCGCCGAGAGGATGAAGAAGGCATAATAAAGGCAAAACAGAGAGGACAGAAAGAGAATTGCGATTTCCCACGTCATTGGAGTATCATCATTTCGTTTGAGGGAACGATATGGTGTGCGGTATAAAAAAAAGACCGATCAAAGCTGGAACCGCAATATTGATTACAAACAACAGCAGTGATGACGCCAAAGCAGCAGGAGAGGGATAACCGAGCTTCGAAGTGAAGTATACGAGGCCAAACTCCCTGATCCCCAGATCGGCGATAGAAAATGGTAAGAGGGCTTTTGAGAACATCATTGAGGCATAGGCAACGAATGAATCATAAAGCCCAATTTGTTGAAATGCGTTCATAAGCAGATACAGCTGACAGTAGATAGTTGCGTAAAACATTATTGACATGCACGTGGTGATCAAAATGTCTTTTGCCCTAAAGAGAGAGAGCGAATCAACTGCCTGCATGACCCACGGATGTCTCAATTTCGAAACACCAATCTTCAAGAGGAGCAAACGGGCAGCCGAAAACCTAAGAAGGAAGAAAAGGATGAGAACGGAGATGACGGCTGCCAAGAGTATGACTTCTGTTGAATGCACATCGAACAATAGCAGAAGGCTGCCGATTCCGGCGAATGCCATGATTCCGAACATTTGGAGTTTGTCAATGACAGCCAATCCTATGATCGTTCCCCGTTCTCTGGCTGGAAGATGAATAGCGCGGCCGCCAAATTCTCCCAATTGTCCGGGCGTAAAAGAACCGAGTGTCATTCCAAAAAAGAAGGAGGCAAGCACATCTTTTCGCGGGATGTCCCCGAGAAAGCGAATCATGTAATTCCATTTGAAGAATTGTATGCCCATGTTGACCACGAGCAAAATCGCAGCTGCAAGAACATGCAAGATGCTTGCCTGTTGAAAAGCGACGATGAAATCGTCCATGTTAACGAGATTGACAATGGCAACAAGAAGACCGACTGCCACGAGAAGACGAATCCAAAATGACAGGCTCAGCGGGCCCCTTTTTTGTTTCGCTATTTTGTGAGGTTCGGTTTCCATTCAAAATCCTTTATAAAACCGAGTGGTCCGATGAATGTGTTGTACAAAAGGCAAAGGAGTTCCATTGGCACGACACGAAGCCAGATACTTCCTTCCGAAAGAAGAGACGCACCTTTGACAACAAGAAAAAAATCGAGTGCGACTTTTCCAAGGAACATGGCGAATGCCGGCAGAAAAAGTGGGGAGTGGAAAATTCCGAATATAAGACCAATGAATAGAACCAGATTCGACGTATGAAATAAGAAGAAAAACGATTTCAGTGAAACGGTGAAGTACCTGCCGGCTGAGAAGTGCCTCGTACGCTGATGGATGAATGTGCGAAATGATTCGGGTGGCATGGTCGGAACAATGGATTTGCGATTGAAGACATAGGAAATATCCCAGTCGGTTGATCTTCGTACCAGCTGAAGAAAAAGGTCGTCATCTCCGCTGATTGAGGCCATGATTCGCGAGAAGCCGGAAACCTGATCCCATACCTTCCTGCGATATGCAAGATTCCTGCCAGTGCAAAGCCAAGCCCTTCCGAGGCCAATGGAAGCGGCTGACCAGATTGCTCCCTTGATCTCTTCGTAATGAATGAAATGATGGAAGAGGGAGGATATGGATCCTGAAGGACGGAACTGTGCAGCAAGGAGGTTACTGTCATATGGAGAGTAACCTACGACGAGTCCTACCTTGTCGGTGAACTGACTGGCAAGTTCGGAGAGCCATTCTCTGCCGGGAAGGCAATCAGCGTCTGTAAAGCAGAGAATCTCGCCTTTGCTGGCGAGAATGCCAGTTGTGAGGGCGGCCTTTTTTCTGGCTCGGTGAGAAACGGATCGATCGGATGAAAGAACCTTCAGACACTGCTGGCGGGCAGCATAATCTCTGGCAATGGAGAGTGTGTTGTCTGTGGAGTCGTCATCGATAACGATAATCTCGTAGGCGTTGTACGATTGGCTCGCCAGCACATCCAGAAGGCGGAAAATATTCTCTTCTTCGTTTCTGGCGGCTACAATCACTGAGACAAATGGTGTCTGTTGAGTGGTTTGTGATGTGATCCTTCTGAGTCCACAAATCAGAAAACTGGTGACCATTCCGTAGAAAACGAAGGCAAATCCAATTACAGGAACAATCCAATCTTCGCTGATCATATCCTAGTATGGGGAATTAAGACTACTTTTTCAAGGTAATCGATTGTCTCAACATACACTTTCACCTATATTAGTCTTGTCCATCAAAGAGAAACTGCCATGCATCCTCTCATCATTGGAATAGCAGGGGGAACCGGCTCAGGTAAGACGAGCGTGACCAACAGGATTCTTGAGTCGCTTGACAAAGACGAAGTAACAGTCATCGCCCACGATTCCTACTATCGAGACATTGGATTCTACAAGGGACTCTCTCCCGAAGCTATCAATTTTGACCATCCTTCTTCACTTGAGACGCCCCTCCTCGTGGAACATCTTCGGTCTCTTCGCAAGGGGGTAAGCGTCGAACAACCGATATACAATTTCACGACACACAAACGCATGAAGGAAACTGCCGCACTTCGTCCGACACCGATCGTGATTATCGAGGGCATTCTCATCTTTGTCGACAAAGAGCTACGTGAGCTCATGGATATCAAAATCTTCATCGATGCAGATGCCGATGAAAGGCTCATGCGGCGAATCAAGAGGGATATTCTTGAGCGGGGACGTTCGATCGATTCAGTTATGAGCCAATATGTCCGAACAGTCAAACCGATGCATCTTGAATTTGTAGAACCGAGCAAGCACTGGGCTGATATCATTATTCCTCGCGGCGTCGAGAATATTGTGGCGATCGACATGGTCGCGACCAAGATCAAGGCGATGATGAAAGAGAAATACGCGAAAAAGGGGGAATGAGTATTGTGTCAAAGTCTTCACATTCTTGACTCTCCTGGTATTTTTGGGTATCTTTTTTGGGTTGAATCCAGGCGTTTTTGCTTCCTTCATGAACCTGCCGTGAATCTTTGTGAATAAAAGAACTTCAAAGCCCTCCCATACTGCTTCAGCCACCTATCAAAAGACCGTTCTTTCAAACGGCATCCGTGTTGTGACCGAAGAGATTCCGCATGTTCGATCAGTTGCTGTGGGGGTCTGGATTGATGTCGGATCACGGGACGAAGACGCCTTGACAAACGGGATTTCTCATTTTATCGAGCATATGGTGTTCAAAGGAACGAAGAAACGTTCCTCGAAGGCAATCTCGCGAAGTATCGAGTCGGTAGGCGGATACTTGAATGCATTCACCAGCAAGGAGCACACTTGTTATTATGCGCGGGCGCTGGATGAATACGCGGGCCTTGCGACCGATGTTCTCGCTGATCTTGCTCTCAATCCACTTTTTCCCGAAAAGGAACTTGAAAAAGAAAAAGGAGTTGTCATTGAGGAATTGCGCAATGCGGAAGACGATCCTGATGATATCATCCATGATTATCTTGAAAAAGCGCTCTATGGGACTCATCCCCTTGGATTCCCCGTAATTGGTACAGAGAGTAATCTGCGATCGTTTACGAAAGAAGTTCTCGACGGTTATCGAGCGAGAAACTATATTCCATCGAGAACTGTTGTTGCGGCTGCGGGAAACATCAGGCATGATGAGTTCCTGGAGCTCGTTCATAAGAATTTCCCCCGGAAGAACTCACCCTCGCGTTCGGGCACTCGTCGAAAACCACAGTCTCAAAGGGGAAGATCGATTGACGTCGATAAACCCATTCAGCAGGCGCACGTTTGTCTGGGGACATTGGGCTTCAGTATCCAGAGCAAAGAGAGGTATACGCTTCTCGTCCTCAATACACTCCTCGGCGATGGCATGAGTTCCCGTCTGTTTCAGAACGTGCGCGAACGATATGGATTCGCCTACAATGTCTACAGTTTTGCCAATATGCTGAGCGACGCAGGATCATTCGGAGTCTACGTTGGGACCGACAAGGCCCATATCAATGCTTCAACAGATCTCATCATGGGGGAGCTGGATAAACTGAAATCCAAACCTGTTTCAAAAGCGGAGGTGTCGCGCACGAAAGCTCAGCTGAAGGGGAGTATGATGCTCAGCCTAGAGAGCATTCCTCATCGCATGATGCGCCTCGGGAGCTCAGAGCTCTATTTTGGGGAGCTCACCCCTCTTGATAGCCTGCTCAAGCATATTGACATCGTCGACGCTGAGCACATTCAACGTCTTGCACAGGACCTCTTCAGAGAGGAGCGCTTTTCCAAGATTGTATTTCACCCGAGTATGTCGAAAGCAGACCGATCCTTGGGAGCTGCTAATCTTGCCGCAGCCAATCCATGAGAATTGACCATGACCAGTGAAGCTATAACGAAGAAAGAGAAGACCCCGGTTTCGGTCCTGCAGGAAAAGAAACCTGTGGTTTCGAAAAGGGCACTCTCAATGCAGGCATCTCCGCTGAGGAAACTTGCAGCCACAGCAGAAGAGAGAAAGAAAAAGGGGATCAAGGTTTATCACCTGAATATCGGACAGCCTGACCTGCCCACCTCTCCTGTCGTTTTTGACACGATCAGAAAAATGAATCTGGCGACAATTGCATACGCCCCTTCAAACGGAATTCCACAAGCATTAACTGCGTGGAAGAGCTACTATCGGTTTCATCACACCGATTTCGACGAAAAGGAAATTGTGATTACGGCTGGAGGATCAGAGGCCGTCATCTTCGCATTGTCTGCAGTATGTGATTCCGGCGATGAAGTTATCGTGTTTGAGCCTTTCTATACGAACTACAACGGTTTTGCGACACTTGCTGACGTGAAACTCCGTCCAGTTGCTTTGAGTATCAGCAATGGCTTCCACCTTCCTCCGGAGACTGAAATCGAAAAGAAAA
>Ga0209431_10003732_pt1 | contig 12062 bp, 12 predicted proteins | sample RifCSP13_3_FD_184021 | JGI IMG/M metagenome (GOLD analysis project Ga0209431, IMG submission 184021) | Soil microbial communities from Rifle, Colorado - Rifle CSP2_sed 13_3 (SPAdes) (version 2) | ecosystem: Environmental > Terrestrial > Deep subsurface > Rock core/Sediment | place: Rifle...
TGAATCTCCCGCCTTAACAGCATTTATCTCAAGCCCCCTCTTAGCTGCAATGCCGATAACATCTGTTAAATAATATTCACCCTGCGCATTATTCGGCTTTATCTCTGAAAGTGCATTAAAAAGAAAATCCTTATCAAAGGCATATATGCCTGTGTTAATAAGCCTTATCTTTTTTATTATGTCAGATGCATCCTTTTCCTCAACAATCCTCTCTACCTTTCCATTTGCATTCGTAATCACCCTTCCATAGCCATAGGGATTATTTAGCTCTGTGGTTAGGATTGTAATCCTGTTGCCTTTTGATTTATGGCTTTTAATCAATTCACTGATGGTTTCTTTTTTAAGAAGCGGAGTGTCACCGCTTAATACAATCACCGTGCCATTAAAATTACTTAAAGCGCCCTTTGCCTGCATTACAGCATGGCCTGTGCCTTTCTGCTCCTTTTGAATAGCCCAGTTAATATCGTAATCAGAAAAGGTATCTTTAACCTTATCAGCCTGATGGCCGATAACAGCAACAATCTTTTCAGGTCTTAAGGACTTTGCAATGCCTAATGTATATGCAAGCATCGGCATCCCTGCCAATGGATGAAGTATCTTCACAAGATTAGACTTCATCCTTGTCCCAAGGCCTGCTGCAAGGATTATTATTGATATGCCTTTCATGCTACCCCTTCTTCTTCTCCGGCGGCGTAATAATGCCGCATGATATAATCATCTTCATACCATCCTCAACCTTCATGTCAAGGGGAATTATATCAGCCTCAGGCACTAATAACAAAAAACCTGCTGTTGGGTTTGGCGTTGTAGGCACAAAAACATTCAGCACCTTCCCCTTTGTCTTATCCTGAACCTCGCCCTTAGAAGTGCCTGTAACAAAACCGATGGTATGCACGCCCTTTCTTGGATACTCAATCAGAACCACCCTGCTGAAATTACCGCTCCCCTGCATGGAAAAGGAATCAACAATCTGCTTTAATGCAGAGTATATACTGCTTACCACAGGAACCTTTTTTAAGAGCCTCTCCCACAGGTCTAATAATTTTTTGCCGACAAAATTCGCTGTAAGGAGGCCGATTAAAAATATAAACATAAGCAGGGCGATTATACCGAATCCTGGTATATAGAACTCAGGAAAATGGCTTCTTGCATAATCACCGAGGAGGTTCTCCATTGATGTTAAAAAGGTCTTGAATATCAGATATGTGCCCCAAATAGGGGTAATAACGAGAACACCTGTAATCAGGTACCGTTTGATATGGCCTTTTATTTTGGTAATCATTATTATTAGCGGTTAATTTTTAAATTCTCCTTGATTTTTGCATACATATAATACTAATTTATTTGCCTTTTTGCAAGCGCTTTATTGAAAAAATCAGGACTTTAGGCTATAATTGAATAATAGTTATGGAGGTAGTTATATGTTCTTTCAAGAGCTTATTCTTTCTGGGATAAGGAATTTTACTAAATTAAAAAAGATTGGTTTTTCTAAGGGTTTTAACATAATCATCGGCGATAATGAGTCAGGAAAGACCACTATTTATGACTCTATTCTGTCTATACTTTTTGGCAGCTCTTATCCATATAGCAAAAACCTGATTTGCGAAGAAGATAAGGAGTGCAAGGCTGCCCTGACCTTTAAGGACAAAAAAGGCGACACATACCGGGTTATAAGGGACCTTTCAAAGGACAAGGCAAATCTCTTTAAGCTGGACTCCTCAAATAATTTTATAATAATAAATAAAAATAAGGATATGATAGACCAACAATTATCATCTGGGATAATCGGTCTGAAAGAGGATGAATACTTATATCTCTTTTCATTAAAATACCCGCTTTATATATCAACTAATGGCGCTTATAAGACAAAAGAAGAAGAAATGGCCATTCTTGATGAAACACCATCAATGGAAAAATTAGAAGGCATTGAAGGCAATGCCGCTTGGTCTGAATCAGGCGAAGAAACAGAATCATTGGACAGAATAAAGAATGATGAAGAGCTCGCCTTAAAGGAAAAAAGACTCAACACATTAAAAGAGGCATTGACAAAGGTAGACCAATTATCTAAGATAGAGTACAAAATTGACGATGTTCAGAATAAACTCTCAAATGTCAAGAAGAGATTAGAGTCGTTAAATATTGCTGAAAAGGAATTTGCTCAGAACTTAAACAGCCTTGAATCGCTCAAGGCATTTTCTGAGCTTCCTGCAAATATAAACATAAATGAGCTGATTGACAGCTATGAGAAAAAGGAGATTGAAAAGGCAAAAGAACTTGATGAGGCCAGGGAGGAATTAGAACTCCTGAAAGAACGGAGGAATTTAATACCAAATAAGCCTGTATTTCAGAATCCCTTTCTTATAGCCGGTGCCGTTCTGATTGCAGCCTCTTTATTTTCTGTTGTCTCTTTTGATATAACAGGACTCTTTCAGATACTTTTTTTTGTGGGCTTTTTTGGAGGAGCAGCATCAATTGCCTTTGCAATATTTAATGACTTTCAAAACAGCAGCAAATGGAAAGAACTTGATTTAAAGGTAAACAGTATAAATAAGCAACTGAATGATAAAAGCGCAAAATATGGAAAGGAGGATACACTTTTTCAGGATATCCTAAAAAAGACTTCATCAGGTAATGCCCAGGAACTGGGATTAAGATACAAAAAATATCAGGAACTCTTGCAGCAAAAGGAGTTCTTAGAAGAAAAAAAGAAGCGGCTATTGGAGGGCAAAGAGAGGGAAGAAATAGAAGGGGAGTTTAAACAGCTTCAAAAAGAAAAAGCAGAATTAGATGCAATAGTGCAGGGTTATACAGGATTATCTACAGATATTTATGACATAGAGGCTGAGATAAAGAAGATACAAAAGGAGATAAGGGAATATAAAGGAACAGGGGAAAAGGCGGGACAAAAGACCGCCTCTTACAAAACACATGGCATTGAAACTAAGCACAGCGCCGAGCATACAGAGATTATAAACTGGCAGATATTGGAGAAGATACTCGGCAAAGACCCCAGAGACCTGCTCCCCCTTATTGAAAGCAAGGCAAAGAGTTATCTCCAAAGATTAACGCTCGGAAGATACAGCGGATTAAATATAAACGGCAGCATATATATTTCCGCTAAAGATAAAAAGACTGAGCTTAATAAATTAAGCAAAGGCGTAATTGATCAGCTATACCTTGCCCTGCATTTTGCTTTAACATCTATACTTTCTGCAAAACATCCATTCCCCTTCCTGATTGACGACCCGTTTCTCACCTTTGATCCGCAGCGAGAGGCAGTTGCTGTGGACATATTAAGAGAGATGGCAAAGGACAATCAGGTCATATTCCTCTCTTCCCACAAATCCCAGAAGTCCGGGGATAATGTAATACAATTGTAAGAAGCAACAAGAAAATTCTAAATACGAAATCCTAAATTCTAAACAAATTTAAATGACAGAAATTTAAAACTGTTTAGAACATTTTGATTTTGCATTTTGATATTGTTTAGGATTTAGATATTAATATTTAGGATTTAAATAAAATATAAAAGGATATTAAATGAAGAAAGGCCTTTTCATAACCTTTGAAGGAATAGAGGGATGCGGCAAGACAACGCAGATGAATCTCCTCGCTGACCATCTAAAAAAAGTGGGCGTGTCTGTTTTAAAGACAAGGGAGCCCGGCGGCACAAAGATCGGCGAAGAAATAAGGGAGATGCTCCTCAATCCTGATAATAAAAAGATGGCAAAAGAGACAGAGATGCTCCTTTATGGCGCAAGCAGGGCGCAGCATATAAAGGAACTGATAGAGCCTGCTCTAAAGTCAGGAAAGATCGTATTATGCGACAGATATGCCGACTCTACGCTTGCGTATCAGGGCTTTGGAAGGAACATGGGCATTTCCCTGATAAGAAAGACATGCCCATTATCACTCGGAAGCATTCAGCCTGAGCTGACGATTCTTCTTGATTTGGATGTTAAGGCAGGTCTAAGCAGGATAAAAAACAGAAAGGGCGGCAATGACCGCATTGAAAAGGAAAAAATCGCCTTTCATAATAAAGTAAGAAAAGGCTATCTAAAGCTTGCAAAGGCATCAAGGGGAAGGATAAGGGTTGTCAGAGCAGATAGAAAGATAGAAGAAATACAGAAAGAGATTAGAGATATTTTAATAAGAAAATTGTATAGTAAAAAATAGACTATGGGATTCAATAACATCATAGGCCATGAAAAGACAATCGGCCGATTAAAGAAGGCATTGGAAAAGAACGAATTCGCCTCTGCATATCTTTTTTTTGGCGACGAGTCTATCGGCAAGAAGCTTACTGCAATAAACTTTGCAAAGGCAATGAACTGCCTTGCCGGTACAACAGATGCCTGCAACACATGCATATCATGCCAAAAGATAGAAAAGGGAATTCATCCGGATGTAAGGATTATTGCGCCAGAGGCAGAGATGGCTGATGCTGAAGGCAAAAGCACAGAGAAGAAGAGCAGGATAATAAAGATAGAGCAGATAAGGGCGATACAGGGTGAGATGGCATATCCGCCATTTGAAGGCAAAAAAAGGATATTTATAATAGATAATGCGGATAAAATGAATACAGAGGCGGCAAATTCATTGCTAAAAACATTGGAAGAGCCTGCAAGAAATTCAGTGATTATACTTGTGTCATCAAGGCCGAATTTCCTGCTGCCTACTATAGTATCCCGCTGCCAGCAGATCAGATTTACAACAGCGCCGATTGAGACAGTGAAAAGGCTGCTCATAGAAAAAGGGGTAAATAGCATTGATGCTGATATGATTGCATCTTCAGCGCACGGCAGAATAGGAGCAGCCCTGAATGAGGATGCCGCAGCAATAAAAGAAAAAAGGGATGAGTATCTCATGCTGCTGTCTACTGCATTAAACGGCAATATTGCTGATATCTTTTTATCTGTTGAAAAATATGCAAAGGACAGTGAGAAGGCTGTTGAAATATTTGAATGGTTTTATATATGGCTCAGGGATGTTATAATATTCAAAGAGACGGGAGAAACAAAATATTTAACAAACTCTGACAGGTTAGATGAAATCAAAAAATGGTCTAAAACAGATACAACAAAATATCTTGATATAATAAAATCCATTACTGATATCCAAAGGGCATTTAGCAGAAATATTAATAAACAGCTTGCGCTGGAGAAGGTAATGATGGAGATAAAAGAGGTGGCTTAAATATGATAAAGATTGTAGGCGTAAAATTCAGGGACAGAGGCAAGACATATCATTTTGACCCGGCTGATTTTGATCTAAAAATCGGAGACGCTGTTGTAGTGGAAACAGAAAGGGGTGTGGGGTACGCAAAAATATCCTCAATACCCCGTCTTATCCAGCAGTTTTCCTCGGGCAGACAATTAAAAAAGGTTCTAAAAAAGGCAGGGGAGGAAGACATTACGGCTATGCAAAATAATAAAGAGAGGGAAACAGAGGCGTTCAGATTCTGCCTTGAAAGGATTAAGGATAGAGAGATTCCAATGAAGCTCGTAGATGTTGAATATATGCCGGACGGCAGCAAGATAACCTTTTACTTTACAGCAGATAACCGTATTGACTTCAGGGAGCTTGTAAAGGATGTCGCGGGCAAATACAGGACAAGGATTGAGATGCGGCAGATAGGCGTACGCGACGAGGCAAGGATGATTAATGGATATGGACAATGCGGCAGACAGCTCTGCTGCGCCTCGTTTCTCAGGGAATTTGAACCTGTCTCAATAAAGATGGCAAAAGAGCAGTCTATGGTCTTAAACCCTGCAAAGATATCAGGCATATGCGGCAGATTGATGTGCTGTATAGGATATGAGGCAGGAAATGGCGAACCATGTAAAAGGACGCCGCGGCCTGAGACAGCGGTTATTGCTCAAGAAACAGAAGAAATTATTTCCGAGACACCTTTGTTGGCAGAAGAAAAAGAGCAGGTAATACAGCAAGCAAAGAGAGAAACTGCAATGCCTTTAGAAAATAGAGAGGCGGTAAAACCTGAATCCAAGCCGATGGAGCAGGCAAAAGAAACAGCAGGGACAGCAGCGCAGCAGCAGACTGAAAAGCCTACACAGTCGCAGGCGCAAAAACCTGCGTCATTCAGGGAAAAGAAGAGAAGGAGAAGGCACAGGAAAAGGCACAAAAATTGATTAGGAGATTCTATTGACTAAAATAAAGTTCTATGTAACAACACCTATATATTATGTTAATGATGTCCCGCATATCGGACATGCATATACAACTATTGCTGCTGATACCATCAGCCGCTATAAAAGGCTGAAAGGTTATGAGGTATTATTTTTAACAGGTACGGATGAGCATGGCCAGAAGGTGGAAAAGACTGCAATAAGCAATAATGAAACGCCAAAGGCCCTTGCAGACAGGGTTGTGTTACGCTTTAAGAAGCTATGGGAGAAATTGAATATATCCAATGATGCTTTTATACGGACAACAGAGGAGAGGCACAAGAAGGCAGTTGCTGCGCTATTTAAAATTGTGCAGGAAAAGGGCGACATCTATAAAGGTATGTATGAGGACTGGTACTGCACTCCCTGCGAAGCCTTTTTTACTGAACTGCAATTAGTCAATGGCAAATGCCCTGACTGCGGCAGGCCTGTTGAAAAATTAAAAGAGGAGAGCTACTTTTTTAAGATGTCCAAATATCAGGATGCCCTCTTAAAATTCTATGATGAAAATCCTGATTTTATTCAGCCGGCAACAAGAAAGAATGAGATTATCAGCTTTGTTAAAGGCGGCTTAAAAGACCTTTCCATAAGCAGGACAAGTTTTAAATGGGGCATCCCTGTTCCGGGAGATGAAAGGCATGTTATATATGTCTGGTTTGATGCCTTGACAAATTATCTTACTGCTGCTGGCTTTCCTGATAATAAAGAAAGATTCAATAAATACTGGCCTGCTGACCTGCATATAATTGGCAAGGACATTCTAAGATTTCATGCAGTATACTGGCCAACATTTTTAATGTCAGCCGGGCTTCCTTTGCCAAAAAAGGTCTTTGGCCATGGATGGTGGACTGTTGAAGGCGAGAAGATGTCAAAGTCTAAAGGTAATGTTGTTGACCCATATCAGATGATAGATGAATTTGGCGCAGATGCGTTCAGATATTTTTTATTAAGGGAGGTGCCATTTGGCCTTGATGGCGATTTTTCAAAGGCTGCATTGACACAGCGTTTTAACAGCGACCTTGCAAATGACCTTGGCAACCTTTTATCAAGAATCATTACAATGGTGTTCAAATTCTTTGATGGTGTAATACCATCGCCTCATCCTGATATAAAGATTGAATTAAAAGAGAACCCAATAGAAAAATCAAAAGAGGTCTTTAAGAGCATTGAAGGATATATGGAGAATCTTGAGTTTGACAGAACTTTGAAATCTATCTGGGAGTTTGTTAATGTGACGAATACCTATATTGACAAATCAGCGCCATGGGCGCTGGCAAAGGATGACGCAAAGAAAAAAGAGCTGTCAAATATAATATATAACAGCGCAGAGGCAATGAGGCAGATTGCATATCTGATATTTCCTTTTATGCCGTCAACAGCAGAAAAGATATGCAGGCAGTTGGGCATAAAAGAGGAGATAGTCTCTGCAGATTTTGATAAGGGAAAAAAGTGGGGCGGCTTAGAACCGAATACAACTGTAATTAAGGGCGAACATCTGTTTCCGAGAATTGTTGCAGAAGAGAAATTGGAGGGAAAAAAGAAGATGGAAAAAAAAGAGGAAACCAATCTCATCGCCATTGATGACTTTGCAAAGATAGACCTGCGAGTTGGTAAAATCATTGAGGCAGAAAAGGTGGAGAAATCTGATAAGCTTGTCAAGCTTCAGGTTGAATTGGGAAATGAAAAAAGGCAGGTTGTTGCAGGCATTGCAAAACACTATGCGCCAGAAGATTTAACAGGCAAAAAAATCATCCTTGTGGCAAACCTAAAGCCTGCAAAGCTCATGGGCATAGAATCACAGGGAATGGTCCTTGCTGCATCTGATGGCGATATCTTAACGCTTGCCACATTTGAAAAAGAGATCCCTTCTGGAAGCAAGGTGAAATAGGCCATGCTGATAGACACACATGCCCATTTAGAGATGGAGCCATTTGACAATGACAGGGAAGATGCGATAAAACGGGCAAAGGATGCAGGGCTCGGCTATATAATAACAGTCGGCTCTGATTTAAATGGATGCAGAGGCGCTGTTGAACTTGCAGAAAAGCACGATTTTATATACGCAGCCAGTGGCATCCATCCTCATGAGGTAAAGGATATTACAGATGAAACTTATACAATCATCCGTTCACTTCTAAAAAATAAAAAGATAGTTGCCTATGGTGAAATAGGCCTTGACTATCACTATGAACACTCGCCAAAGGATTTGCAGATAAAAAGATTCAGGGAGCAGATTCAGATTGCAAAGGAGCACAATCTTCCATTAATCATACATTCAAGGGATGCTGGAGATGAGGCAGTAAAGATAATTAAAGAAGAAAAGACAGAGCATCTCAGCGGCGTGTTTCACTGCTTTGGAGGAGAGATTGAACTTGCAAAAAAGGTTGTTGACATGGGATTCTATATCTCCTTTTCAGGGACCCTTACATTTCCAAAGGCTGTAAATGTAATGAATGTCGCAAAAGAGATGCCAATAGAAAATATCTTGATAGAAACAGACTGTCCGTATCTTGCGCCCCAGCCTGTTAGAGGAAAGAGGAATGAGCCTGCCTATGTTAAATTTGTTGCAGAAAAACTTGCTGAACTAAAGGGACTCACATATGAGGATATCGGTAGGATTACATCCTTTAATGCAATGAACCTCTTTAAGATAGGAAAGATAGAAGATGAAGGAAAGATTGTATATCCAATCAGGGAGTCTCTTTATCTGAATCTTACAAACAGGTGCACAAGCTCATGTGTATTCTGTGTAAGATATTATACAGATTTTGTAAAGGGCCATAATCTTAGGCTAAGAAAAGAGCCGGGCGCTAAGGAATTAACTGATGCAATCGGCGACCCAAAGAGATATGAAGAGATTGTCTTCTGCGGATACGGCGAGCCATTGATAAGGCTTGATGTGGTAAAAGAAGTGGCAAAGGCAGTAAAGGAAAATGGAGGAATGGTAAGGGTAGATACAAACGGCCATGCAAATCTTATTCACAAGAGGAACATCCTGCCGGAGCTAAAGGGCATCGTTGATTCCATGTCAATAAGCCTTGATGCAGATGACGCTGAGAAATATTTCAAGATTTGCCAGCCTGCATTTGGCAGGGATACATACAAGGCTGTAATTGAGTTTATAAAAGAGGCAAAAAAATACATACCTGATGTTACAGCAACAGTTGTCAGGATGCCGGAGATAGACATACCAAAATGCGAAGAGATCGCAAAAGACTTAGGTGTCAAACTGAGAATCAGGGAATATAATGTTGTGGGATAGATACTTTTAATAATCAGCACAGGGCGTAAACTCAACAGATAGCCATAGCCACATGTAATAATTTACCTTCCTGCTTCAAAGGCGCTTTGGTTCATCTCGCTCTTGCAGTTTTATTTTAATAGTATGGGGATCACGCGCACAATGAAAGAGTCCAAACACAACAATCTGATTGCCTATTGTCCTGAAGTAGACGGCATATGGAAATCTTCTGAGCAGACAGCGTCGGAATTCACCATATACCTTTGGGTAAAGCAGCGGATTATAAGTTAGCTCACTGGAGGAAGAATAAAACATCCGAAGAAATTCTTCGCCAAGTCCTGAAGCTTTTAATTCATACCAGACATAACCGGCAAAAGCGTCTTCCTCCACGGAAGGGAGAAATCGTAGGGTGTAGGTCATTTCCTTTTCTCTATTCTGGCCTTGAGCTCCTCAAGAGACAAAAGGGTTCCGGGATTAGATTCATAACTCTTAAGCCTTTTGTCTAATTCATATATGTGGCTTTGTGGTACCGGAACCTTAGATTCATCTAAAGCAATGCTGTCCCACAGCTCCTCAACCAGCAGAATCTTTTCTGGCGTATTCAAATTGGCAATCTCAGGAATATCGCTTACGCGCATTTTTTTCCTCCTTTCCTTAATATATATTTTACATTGACTAAAATTGCCCTGTCAAACCTTTTCTTCAGTTTCTCCCCCCGCTCCTTAATAACCTGCACCCTGCAAATCACAATAATCCGCAATCTCTTTATATTAAGCCCTGCATGAGCCTTATAAAGGTAACATAAGTTGACGGGTAGCACCAAAAACAACTTTTATAGAGCAGCAGGGTTATAGGTAGCGCTATTAATCTCCAGAAGAAACCTACGGTTTGCCTTTGCGCGCCTTGTTTATCAGCTTGTCCTCAGAGAAGATAAGGAGGCTCCCTCTGTAAAGCCATATCTCATATTTGCCTGCCTTGTTGATAAGGCCAGCCTCGCCTGTTGTCTCTCCTTCTAAAACACGGGATGGCTTGCCTGCAATATTCTTTACCTCTTCTTTGCTCATGCCAAGGCTAACCTTTTCATAATTCTGTAATCCCGCTGCACAGGCCGACAAAATGGTTATAGCTAAAATCCCGGTAAAAAGAAATATCGTCATTTTTTTCATGACACTCCCTCCTTTTCTATTAAATTGTTTTTACAACAAATGTAAGCAGTGTATTGCCTATTCTTATGCGGTCTCCCTCTTTTAATAAATCCTCCTTTATCCGTGTATCATTAAGATATGTGCCGTTTGTGCTTTCCAAATCCCTTATCACAAACTTATTCTCATATATGTCTATGGCGGAGTGCTTTCTTGATACCTCCGGGTCGTTTATTATAATGTCAGAGCCCTCTCCCCTTCCAAGGATGCACTCGCTTGTTTTAATTTGATGTTTTATCTCCGTCCCGCTGCTGTCTGATATAACAACAAACAGCTCTTTATCTTCGGGTATTGCCTTGAGCCTTCCTTCAGTAACCTGAACCTCTGCCTGTTTAACCTTGCCTGCTTCATCAACCTCTCCATACATTGTCTTACCGTAATCTTTATCAGTACTGGCATCAACAACAGCAGCGCTCTTTTTTGTATTTTCAGGCGGAACCTCAATCTTTTTTTTATTTATATTAATATACTGGCAGACAGGACACTCAATCAGCTCATTTGCCTTTACCTTTTCATCAGGCGCTTCGTATATTGTAAGACAGTTTTCACAGGCTATCTTCATATTCCCCCTATAATTTATTCATCCTCACCCTTTTTCTTCTCTCCTCTTTTGAAAGCCTCCTCGGATTCCCTTTCTTTTTTGTTGATGCAAAATCACTTGAATAAATCTCTTCATCTTTATTTATATCATTCTGCTTATAATATGCAAGCTCTGTAAGCTTCTTTTCAAACTCGCTGCAGGAAAGGGCAACAGCGCCTCTGTTTACAGCATATGAGCTGACCTCCCTGTCTGATGAGACGACAACAATATTCTGTCCCTTTACAGACAGTCTTTTTATAACATCATCTGCCTTTTCTCCAAGCCGGGAATAGATTACCTTCACCCCTCTTAAAACATTTATGCTTTCATCAGGCATGCCATTCTGCCAGCCGTCAAAGACAACTGTTATATCGTGCTTTTTTAATGCCCTGTATTCACAGAGGAGGTTAATCAGCGCCTCCCTCTTTTCCTCAATATCTCCTATCATGCCGCTGTATTTGCCGATAAAGTTGTATCCGTCTACTATTATATGCATCTTAAAATTATTTTACAAGCCAAGAATGTAAAAATCAAGAGATAAAAGAAATGCCGTCATCTTACAGCAAGCCTGAATATTAATGCAAAGAAGATAAGCACAGCAGCGGCTGCAATAAAGGAAAAGGCAAGGCCAAAGTATACAGCGACTATCCCCGCAGCTAATGGCCCTGTTGTATGGCCTATATCCATAATTGAGCCAAGAACGCCCATTGCAGAGCCGCGGTTCTCCTTCCAGCTCAAATCTGCTATACGCGCAGATGTCGCAGAGGTTACAATAGAAAGACTAAGGCCGAATAATATGCTCAAGGTAAGAAGCGGAAGAAATGATTTAAACATTGGCAAAGACCCGATGCAGA